>Ga0081539_10002165_pt1 | contig 28881 bp, 28 predicted proteins | sample TabmetS4T2R2_FD_71023 | JGI IMG/M metagenome (GOLD analysis project Ga0081539, IMG submission 71023) | Tabebuia heterophylla rhizosphere microbial communities from the University of Puerto Rico - S4T2R2 | ecosystem: Host-associated > Plants > Roots > Rhizosphere ... | reverse complement strand
TCCATGACCCCGGGCGAGCGGGTCAACCCCAAGATCCTCAACGGCTCGCGGCGGGCCCGCATCGCCAAGGGTTCGGGCACCACCACCCAGCAGGTCAACGCCCTCCTCAAGCAGTTCGACGAGGCCCGCCGGATGATGAAGCAGCTCTCGGGCATGACCCCCAAGAAGCTGCGCCGGATGGGCCTGCGCTAGACTGCCTCGGTCCCGGACGCCACAGCAGGCACAACCAGCGGGGAGCGGCAGACCTCACCGGGACGGGCGGGCCACCCCGAGAACGGAGCACTTCCACACCATGGCCGTGAAGATCCGCCTGATGCGCATGGGCGCCAAGAAGGCCCCCTTCTACCGCGTGGTCGTCGCCGACTCGCGCAGCCCCCGCGACGGGCGCTTCCTCGAGAACCTCGGGGTCTACCACCCCAACAACGAACCATCCCGGGTCGAGATCGACACCGAGAAGGCGTCCGCCTGGCTGGCCAAGGGCGCCCAGCCGACCGAGGCGGTGGCCAAGCTGCTGGCCATCGCCGGGGTCGAGGGCCCGGCCGAGCGCAAGCAGGCCGACAAGGCGCTGCGGGCCACCCAGGCCAAGGCGAAGGCCGAGCCCAAGGCCACCAAGGGCAAGGGCAAGAAGTAGCGCCCCATGCGTGACGTCGTCGTCTACCTGGCCAGGGCGCTGGTCGACGAGCCCGACCGGGTCACCGTCGAGGAGCTGCCCAGCGCCCGCGGCGTCACCTACGAGGTCCGGACGGCCCCCGAGGACGTCGGCAAGCTGATCGGCCGCGGCGGCCGTACCGTCAAGTCGCTGCGCCGGGTCGTCAAGGCCGTCGCCCCCAGGGGCCGCCGGGTCGAGGTCGAGGTCCTCGCCGAGGGCGAGTGAGGGATGCCTCCGCCGGACCGTCTGGTCGTGGGGCGGGTGCTCCGGCCCCACGGGGTCCGGGGCGAGCTGTCGGTCGAGGTGCTGTCCGACGCCCCCGAGCGGTTCGCTCCCGGGGCCGAGCTCGGCGTCGGCGACCCCGACGGCCCCGAGCCGCTGCGGACGGCGATGGTCACCGCCGCCCGCCGCCACCAGGGCCGGCTGCTGCTCAGCTTCGAGGGCGTGGAGGACCGCGACGCCGCCGACCGCTACCGGGGGGCCTTGCTGTCGATCCCGGTGACCGAGGCCCGGCCGCTGGAGGCGGACGAGTTCTGGCCTCACCAGCTGGTCGGCCTGGCCGTGGTCGACCACCAGGGCCGCGAGCGCGGCCGGGTCGCCGACGTCCTCCCCGGGGCCGCTCACGACCTGCTCTCGGTCGAGCTCCCGGGCGGGGCCAGCGTCCTCGTCCCGGCCGTGGCCGCCCTGGTCACGGTGGAGCTGGACGCCGGCCGGGTGCTGGTCGAGGCCGTCCCCGGCCTCCTTGGCCCGGAGGACTGAGAAGCTGTGCTGGTCGACATCGTCAGCATCTTCCCCGGGTTCTTCGCCTCGCCCCTGGCCACCGGCCTGCTCGGCAAGGCCGGGGAGCGGGGGCTGGTCAAGGTCCGCCTGCACGACCTGCGCAACTGGGCCACCGACCGCCACCGCAGCGTGGACGACGCCCCCTTCGGCGGCGGGGCCGGCATGGTGATGGCGCCCGGCCCCTGGTTCGACGCCCTCGATGACCTGGAGGCCGAGGGCCCGGCGCGGGCCATCCTGCTCGCTCCCGACGGCCGCCGCCTCGACCACGGGGTCGCCCAGCGCCTGGCCGCCGAGCCCCGGCTGATCCTGTGCTGCGGCCGGTACGAGGGCATCGACGAGCGGGTCCGCACCCGCGTCCACGAGGTCCTGTCCATCGGCGACTTCGTGCTCGCCGGCGGGGAGACGGCCGCCCTGGTCGTCCTGGAGGCCGTGGCCCGGCTCGTGCCCGGGGTCATGGGGAACGCCGCCTCGGCCACCGACGAGTCGTTCGCGGCCGGGCTGCTGGAGTACCCGCAGTACACCCGCCCGGCCGTCTACCGGGGCCTGGAGGTCCCGGCCGTGCTCCGCTCCGGCGACCACGGCGCGGTCGAGCGCTGGCGCCGCGAGCAGGCCCTGGAGCGGACCCGGCGGCTCCGCCCCGACCTGCTGGAACAGGCCGAGGGCGGTGCCGGAGCGCCGCCCGGGCCCGACCCCGGCGCTCCGGCCGGCCCCGGCTGAATCTGTTACTCTCGGGTGAACGCGGGCCGCCGTGCCCTTTCGCGTTGTCCAAGCTTTCAAGGAGTCTCATCCATCATGCAGATCACCGACGTGGTCGAGCGCGCGCAACTGCGCGACGATCTGCCCGACTTCCGGCCCGGCGACACCGTCAAGGTGCACGTCCGCGTGGTCGAGGGGAGCCGGGAGCGGATCCAGGTCTTCCAGGGCTTCGTCCTGCGCCGCCAGGGCGGCGGCCTGCGGGAGACGTTCACCGTCCGCAAGGTCTCCTTCGGCGTTGGCGTCGAGCGGACCTTCCCTGTCCACTCACCCAGCATCGCCAAGGTCGAGCTGGTCACCCGGGGCGACGTCCGCCGGGCCAAGCTCTACTACCTGCGCGAGCGGACGGGCCGGGCGGCGAAGATCAAGGAGAAGCGCAGCCCCGCCCGAACCTGACCTGGGGAGCCCTGGTCCCTTGAGCAAGACCAGCGACGAGCGCGGCCAGCTCGACGACCGGACTGGCCCGCCGCAGTCACCGGCCGACGCCACCTCCGAGGCCGAGGCGCCGCCCTACCACAAGGAGGACGAGCGCGGGCCGGGGGTGCTGGCCATCGTCCGCGAGACGGTGGTGCTGGTCGCCCTGGCCGTGCTGCTGGCCGTGGTCTTCAAGACCTTCCTGGTGGCGGCGTTCTACATCCCGTCGGGATCGATGGAGCCGACGCTCAACATCTCCGACCGGGTGCTGGTCGAGAAGGTCTCCTACCGCTTCGGCGACATCGAGCACGGCGACGTGGTGGTGTTCGTCCACGATGAGGCCGGCGCCGAGCCGGCCAGCCCCAGCAATCCGGTGACCGGCTTCTTCTCCAGCCTCGGCCAGGCCATCGGCGTGGTCCCGCCGTCGGACCGCGACTTCATCAAGCGGGTCATCGGCCTGCCCGGCGACACCATCGAATGCAACGGCAGGGTGGTCCGCAACGGCCGGCCACTGACCGAGAACTACGTGCCGGCGGCCATCAACACCACCGGCTGCGAGCGGACCAAGGTCGGGCCGGGCGAGCTGTACGTGATGGGCGACAACCGCATCAACTCCCAGGACTCCCGCTCCTTCGGGGTGATCCGGGAATCGGACGTGGTCGGGCGGGCGTTCGTCCGCATCTGGCCGCTCACCCACACCGGCTGGCTCCGGCGCGACCGCTGACACCGTCCGCCGTTAGACTCCTGCCGATGTTCGCAACCGCCACCCCCCTGTTCGAGGACCGGCTGCGCGACGCCGGCTTCGGCCGGGTCGCCGGGGTCGACGAGGCGGGCCGGGGCGCCCTCGCCGGGCCGCTGGTCGCCGCCGCCGTGATCCTGCCCCGGAACTGCCCGATCCAGGGCCTGGCCGACTCCAAGCTGCTCACCCCCGATCGCCGCCGGCGGCTGGCCGCCCAGATCCAGGAGCACGCCCTGGCCGTGGCCGTGGTCCGCATCGGGCCCGACACCATCGACCGGGTCGGGCTTCAGCGGGCCAACATCTCCCTGCTGGCCAGGGCCCTGCGTGAGCTGGAGGGCGGCTACGACTACGCCCTGGCCGACGGCTTCCCGCTGGCCCGCATGCCGGCGCCCGTCCTCGGGGTCAAGAAGGGCGACCAGGTCGCCAGCTGCGTGGCCGCGGCCTCGATCATCGCCAAGGTGACCAGGGACAAGATCATGACCGGGGCGGCCAGGCGCTACCGCGGCTACGGGTTCCAGCGGCACAAGGGCTACGGCACCGACGAGCACTGGGCCGCTCTGCGCCGACTCGGCCCCTCGGCCTACCATCGTCACTCCTTCACGGGCGTGGCCGTACCGTGGGCGACCGGTCACCCTGCGGTGTTGAACGACCTAGAGGACCAGGAGGGGGGAGTGCCGATGATCACGGCGGGCGCATTCGAGACCGCTCGTGACGAGGAGGAGGGCCAGTGAGCGCCGAGGATCTCGAGCGCTACGAGGCCGACATGGAGCTGCAGCTCTACCAGGAGTACCGGGACGTGCTGAGCATGTTCCAGTACGTCATCGAGACCGAGCGCCGCTTTTACCTGGCCAACAAGTTCGACCTCCAGATGCGCAACCAGGACGGCGACACCTACTTCGACATCACCCTGCACGACGCCTGGGTATGGGACATGTACCGGCCGGCCCGCTTCGTCACCAGGGTCCGGGTGGTCACCTTCAAGGACGTGAACATCGAGGAGCTCATCCGTAAGGATGAGCTCTGAACGCCCGTCACGGCTGAAGCGGATCAATCATGGGGTTCAACGCGACCCGGCGGTACCGGGACAAGAAGACGGTCGACATCGCCCTGCTGGTCGCGGCCATCCTGATCGTGATCGCCCTGCTGGCCTGGGTGTTCGCCGCCGGCGGCACCTAGCCGCCGGCGCGTGGTAGCGTGCCCGTTTATGGTACGAACCTCTCGGGCCGCCCGCGCCAAGGCTCGTCGGATACGCAGGCGGCTCCTGGTGGGGGGCAGCGTGCTGCTGGCGTTCCTGGTCGTGGCGACCACGGCCGGGTACGGGTACGTGCACTACCGCTTCAACCAGATCCGGTCGGTCAAGGTCCCCGGCCTCCACAAGTCCGTCGCCGGCCGCCCGTTCAACCTGCTGGTGGTCGGCTCCGACTCCCGCGAGAGCCTGGACGACGCCGACGGCGGCCGCTACGGCGACGTCGGCGGCCAGCGCAACGACACCACCCTGGTGGTGCGGGTCGAGCCGTCCCGCAAGCGCATCTCGATGCTGTCGATTCCCCGTGACCTGGTCGTCCCCATCGCCGGCGGCGCCGAGAACCGCATCAACGCCGCTCTCACGGGCGGCCCGGGCGAGCTGGTCAAGACCATCGAGCAGGACTTCGGCATCCCGATCCACCACTACGTGCTGATCGACTTCGACGGGTTCCGGGCGATCGTCGACGCCCTCGGCGGCATCGACGTCCGCTTCCCCTACCCGTCCCGGGACGCCAAGTCCGGCCTGGACGTCCGCGAGGCCGGCTGCCGCCACCTCAATGGCGCCCGCGCCCTCGCCCTGGCCCGCAGCCGCTACTTCTCCTACCAGGTCGACGGCGTCTGGCGGACCGATCCGTGGGCCGACCTGGGCCGCATCCGCCGCCAGCAGGCCTTCCTCCAGGCCCTGGTCGAGGCCGCCCTCGACAAGGGCCTGACCAACCCGGTGCGGGCCAACGCCTTCGTCGGCTCCCTGGTCCACGAGGTCACCAAGGACAGCGCCCTGCGGGTCAACGACGCCATCCGCACCGGAGCGGCGTTCCGGTCGTTCAGCCCGTCCAAGCTGGCCACCTACACCTTGCCGGTGAACGTCGTCACCGACCATCCGCTGGGCGACGTCCTGGTGTTGAAGCAGCCAGACGCCACCGCGGTGGTGGACCGGTTCCTGGGCCGGCCGTCCAGTGCCCCGTCCGTCGCCCCCGGCGCCACCGCGCCCTCGGGCACCCAGGTGACGGTGCTCAACGCCCTCGACACCGCCGGTCTGGCCGCCTCCACCGCCACCAAGCTCCGGGGCTCCGGGTACCAGATCGCCACCGTGGGCAACGCGCCCTCCGCCGACCTGTCGCGTTCCCAGATCGCCTACGCCCCGGGCCGCCTCGCCGACGCCAAGACCCTCGCCAGCACCCTGATCGGCGGGGCCTCACTGGTCGAGGACCCGGCCCTCACTGCCACGCAACTGACCCTCATCCTGGGCCCCGGGTTCACGGGGGTTCGCCCGCTGCCCGGGTCCGGTTCGGGGTCGTCGACGGCGGGCTCGGACGCCGGGGCCGGGCCCGGACCGGCGAAGAAGGCGAAGCAGAAGAAGGCCGTTCCCGACCTCCGCCCATACGACCCGCGCCCCTGCTGACCCACTCCCCGCCCGACCCGCGGCGCCTGCCCACCCACCACCCGCACCCCTGCAGACCCTCCGCCCGTACGACCCACGTCCCTGCTGACCCATCACCCGCCCGACCCGCGGCGCCTGCCGACCGACCCCTACGTTGGCCGGGACCGGACCACGCGGTTGGTGCGCGTCCGGGAACGGTTGTGGAGAGCGGTCACTCACTCAGACCGGCGGCGCCGATGCTGAATCCCCCGCAGCTTGAGCACCGGCCGACTCAGCCGTATCCGCCGTTGCACCGACAGCCCAGCCCCAGCAGCCTGAGCTCCTCCGGCACCCGACCCCACGTCCGCCATCGAGCCGGCGCCCTCGCTCCCCGGGGTCACCGCCGGCGATCCCGGCGATGCCGACGTCCCACTCCCCAGTGATCCTCGCCCCAGGGACGCCACCGGTGGCGCCCGCGCCTGCGCCACTCGCGCCTGCGCCACTCGCGCCTGACCCACCCGCGCCTGACCCACTCGCACCGGGGTCGCCGCACTGGTCGACCCAGTCGCCGAGGGCGGCGGCCAGGAGCCCGCTGAGGCGCGGGATGTCCTGCACCGGCATGCGGAAGGTCCCGACGCAGCTGTCCTCCTGCCACACGCTCAGCACCACAATGTCCCGCTCCGGATGCCAGGTGACCCGCAGCCCGGTCCCGCGCTCGTCCAGGAACATATCCCGGCGTGCCGACAGTGCCGACGTGTTCTCCACAGACCAAGGGTGGGCGCTCCTCCGCCCAGATTCAAGGCCGTCCCGGCACCGCCGGTGACCCGGAGACTGCCGCACCGCCACCTGAACCGGGTGACGCAGAACCCAGCTCCGGGGTTTTCCACAATCTTGGCGCGCACGTCCAATTCCGCTCCGGTGGCGGCTAGGGTCCCGCCATGACGACCAGACATCCCGCCGATCGCGGCGAGCTCGGGCGACGCGGTGAAGCGCTCGCCTGCACCCGGCTGACCGATACCGGCCTGCGGATCGTCGCCCGCAACTGGCGATGCCAGACGGGCGAGATCGACGTCGTCGCCGAGGGGCCCGGCCTGCTGGTCTTCTGCGAGGTCAAGACCAGGCGCGGCGACGGCTACGGCACCCCGGCGGCCGCGGTCAACGCCGCCAAGCAGGCCCAGCTCCGGCGACTCGCCGGAGCCTACCTGCGGGCGACCCCGCACCGCCCCTGCCGGGTCCGCTTCGACGTCGTGACGGTCGTCTGGCCCCGTCGCGGCGACCCGCAGGTCGAGCACCTGCAGGGAGTGCTGTGACGATGCTGGCCCGGCTCGCCACGGCCGCCCTGGTCGGCCTCACCGCCCACCCGGTCGGGGTCGAGGTCGACATCGGCCGCGGCCTGCCCGCCGTGACCGTGGTCGGGCTCGGCGGCACGGCCGTCCTGGAGGCCCGCGACCGGCTCCGGGCCGCCTTCGGCAACACCGGCTATGCGTGGCCCGACCGGCGCATCACCGTGTCCCTCCCCCCCGCCGATCTGCCCAAGCAGGGCTCCGGCTTCGACCTCCCCATCGCCATCGGCCTACTGGCCGCGGCCGGGTCGGTTCCACCGACCGCCCTGGAGGGTCTCTGGGCCATCGGCGAGCTCGGCCTCGGCGGCGACGTCCGCGCGGTGAAGGGCGTGCTCCCGGCCGCCCTGGCCGCCCGCCGGTCCAGCGCCCAGCTGCTGGTCGTGCCCCAGGCCAACCTGGTCGAGGCCGCCCTCGTCCCCGACCTGCGGGTGGCCGGCGCCGCCTCCCTGGCCCAGGTGGGCGACTGGCTGGTCGGCCGGGCCGACCTGGGCCGCCCTGGCCCTCCCCCCGACAGCCCGGTCCCGCTGGTCGAGGACCTCGCCGACGTCCGCGGCCAGGACCAGGCCCGCCGCGCCCTCGAGATCGCCGCCGCCGGCGCCCACAACCTGCTGCTCACCGGCCCACCCGGGGCCGGCAAGACGATGCTGGCCAGGCGCCTCCCCGGGCTGCTCCCGCCGCTCGAGCAGAACGAGGCGCTGGAAGTCACCCAGGTGTTCTCGGCCGCTGGACTTCTCGGCCCGGACGCCGGCCTGATCCGGGTCCGCCCGTTCCGGGCCCCGCACCACGCCATCTCGGTCCCGGGCCTCGTCGGCGGCGGCCAGGTCCCCCGCCCGGGCGAGGTATCGCTGGCCAACCACGGTGTCCTGTTCCTCGACGAGTTGCCCGAGTTCTCCCGAGCCGCGTGCGAGGCGCTCCGACAGCCCCTCGAGGAGGGCGAGGTCACCGTCTCGCGGGCCATGACCAGCGTCCGGTTCCCGGCCCGGTTCGCCCTGATCGCGGCCGCCAACCCCTGCCCCTGCGGCCACCTGGGGGACAGCCGGTTCGCCTGCCGCTGCAGCCTGTACGACCTGCACCGCTACGCCAGCCGGCTCTCCGGACCCCTGCTGGACCGCATCGACCTGTACGTCCAGGCCGAGCGGCTCTCTGCCGACGAGCTGACCCGCGCCGCCGACGCCGAACCGACCGCCCACGTCCGGTCCCGGGTCCTGGCCGCCCGAACCCGCCAGCGAGCCCGCCAGGGCGTCGAGAACGGCCACCTGACCTCGGCCGAGGTGGCCGCCCACTGCCAGGTCACCCCCTCCGCCCGCCGCATCCTCATGACCGCCGTCGACCGCCTCGGCCTGAGCGCCCGCGGCTTCCACCGCGCCCTCCGGGTCGCCCGCACCGTCGCCGACCTGGCGGGCTCCGACCGGGTCGAGGACCACCACGTCAAGGAGGCCCTCAGCCTCCGCCACCTCCCGATCATCGGCGACCGCGAGGCACAGCTCGTATGAGCGGCTCAGCGAAGGTCATGGGCATCGATGCATGGCACGAGGTCGCACGTGATGAGCACGCGGCCACCGGGCCGAGGCGGTTGGCCTCCACGCGGACGACTTCGCTGTCCCGCCCGACGTCTGGAGTCCTCCGCATTCGGGATCGGTCCCGTGACGGGCGGTGAAGGGCGGCGGCCATCCTGGTGGACGCCCGCGGTCGGGACCCGGGAGGTGATGCTGTCGCTGGCGGCCACACCGGGCCCATTGCCGGCCCGGGTGGCGACCCGGCTGGCGGAGGGAAAGGATCCCGCCAGCCTGCTGCGGGCCCACAGCCCCGACCCGGCGGCGGTGACCGCGCACCTCGCCGCCCTGGGCCAGCGGCTGTTGCTCGCGGGCGACGAGGGCTGGCCGCTGGCCGGCAGCCCCCCGGACCCACCGTGCGCCTGGCTCTTCGTGTCCGGGCAACTCCTACCCAGGGCCGGGATGTCGGTGGCGGTGGTCGGCGGGCGCCACGCCTCGCCGCTGCGGCGGGCGGCCGCCCGGTCCATCGGGGCCGGGCTGGCCAGGGCCGGCTGGTGCGTGGTCAGCGGCGGTGCCGTCGGGGTCGACGCCGCCGCGCACGCCGGCGCCCTGGATGCCGGCGGGCGGACCGTGGTCGTGCTCGGCTGCGGCCTGGACGTCCCCTATCCCCGCGCCAACGCCGGCCTGTTCACCCGGGTACGAGCTGCCGGCGGCACCGTGGTCAGCGAGCACTCGCCCGCGACCCAGCCCCGCGCGGCGAACTTCATCCCCCGCAACCGCCTGATCGCCGCCCTGTCCGCCGCCGTGGTCGTGGTCGAGGCCGCCGAGGACTCCGGCAGCCTCTCCACCGCCCGCGCCGCCGGCAGCCGCGGCGCCGGGCACATCCTCGTCCTCCCCGGAGCCCCGTGGGACCCCGGTGCCGCCGGCTGCAACCAGCTCATCCGCGACGGCGCCACCCTGGTCCGCAGCCTCACCGACATCCTCGAGGAGTTGGCCACAACCGCAGGAATGAGCGGGTCGGATCCGGTCGGCGGCCCCGCCCCGGAACGAGCCACCGGGCCCGCCCTCGGTCCCGCTACCCAGGCCTGGGCCGGTCTCGACCCTGGGGCCCGCGCTGTCCTGACCGCGCTGATCGACGGGCAGATGCTGACCCCGGGTCGGCTGGCCGCCGCCACCGAGCTTCTCCCCGCCGATCTGGATACCGCGCTGCTGGACCTGGAGCTGGCCGGGCTGATCCGCCGGACCACCGGCGGCGTCCAAGCGATCAGCCTGCCCTCGACCCGGGTCCCTCCAGCCGATCCAGCCGAGCCACGCGATCGAGCCGGTTCGGGGCGGGCGGCTCCGGACCCCGAACCGCGAGGCCCTCCCGCGACCCGTTGATCCGCCGGGGTGCTTGAGTGCGGCCGTTCGGGTGGGGATGATGGCGGCGATGACCGACAACCTTGACGAAGGGGACCCGGGCGGGCTCGGAGGCGAAGGGGACCCGGGCGGGCTCGCGGGCGAAGGGGACCCGGATGGGCTCGCTCCGGCTGCGCGCCATGCGCTGGAGGCGTTCGTCGCTCACCTGCGGGACGAACGAGGGCTCTCGGCGAACACCGTGGCCGCCTACCGCCGCGACATGACCCAGTTCCTGCAGTTCGCCGGCAGGGGCAGGGTGACCGATCCGGCCCAGGTCGAGCCGCTGCTGCTGCGGAGGTTTCTCGCCCTGCAGCGGACCCGGGGGCTCGCCCCGGCGTCGATCGCCCGGAAGGCGGCGGCGCTGCGGTCGGGGTTCCGGTTCATGGCCCGCCGGGGACTCGTCGACGACGACCCTGCCGCCGGGCTTGGCGTGCCGCGTGGGCCAAAGCGCCTCCCGGTCGTGCTCAAGCCACACCAGGTCGACCGGCTGCTCGCCGGACCCGATCCGGTCGATCCGGTGGGTCTCCGTGACCGGGCGGTCCTCGAGCTCCTTTATGCGACCGGGATCCGGGTCGGGGAGCTGTGCGGCCTCGGCCTCGGCGACGTCGACCTGGCGGCCGACACCGTCCGGGTCCTCGGCAAGGGCGCCAAGGAACGCGTCGTGCCCTTCGGCGAGCCGGCCCGGGTCGCCCTCCTCGACTATCTCCGCAAGGGCCGCGCGGCCATGGTGCCCACCCCCGATCATGGGGCCGGCGCCGCCCGTTCGGGTGGGCGGGGAAGAGGCGGCGAGCAGGCGCTCTTCTTCAACCGGCGGGGGAAGCCGATGACCCGGTGGGACGTCCGGGACATGCTGGAGCGGTACCGGGTGGCCGCCGGCGTGCCCGCCGGAACCAGTCCGCACACGCTGCGGCACAGCTATGCGACCCACCTGCTGGAAGGAGGTGCCGACCTGCGGGCCGTGCAGGAGCTGCTGGGGCACGTTGCCCTGACCACGACCCAGACCTACACTCACGTTTCGAACGAGCGGCTCCGCCGCGTGTACGAGCAGGCGCATCCGCGCGCCTGAATTGACGGGGGCCGGGGCAGCAGGCCTCGGCAGGCGGGCCGAGCAACAAACGCCGGAACGGCCGACACGGTCGCGCCCGGCCAAAGGGGGGGCTTTGGACGAGCCGTCGTCCGTGGAACGGCTGTGGGAGGAGTTCAAGCTCAAGGCGTCCGCCGACGCCCGCGAGCGGCTGATCCTTCATTACGCGCCGCTGGTCAAGTACGTGGCCGGCCGGGTGTCGGTCGGCCTGCCGCCGAACATCGAGCAGGCCGATCTGGTGTCGTACGGCATCTTCGGTCTCATCGATGCGATCGAGAAATACGATCTCGAACGGGGCATCAAATTCGAGACCTACGCGATCTCGCGGATCAAGGGCGCGATCATCGACGAGCTGCGGGCGATCGACTGGATCCCCCGGTCGGTTCGGTTCAAGGCCCGCGAGGTCGAGAAGGCCTACGTCGCCCTGGAGAACCGCCTCCACCGGAGCCCCAGCGACGCCGAGGTCGCCCAGCAGCTCGGCATCACCACCGACGAGCTCCACCAGATCTTCAACCAGATCTCGTTCGTGTCGGTGGTCGCCCTGGACGAGCTGCTCTCGGTCGGCTCCGAGCGAGGGGACCGTCTGAGCCTGGTCGACACCCTGGAGGACAAGGGCGCCGAGGACCCGGTGGCCGTCTTCGAGTCCCAGGAGATGAAGGGCATCCTGGCCGGCGCCATCAACCGGCTCGGTGAGCGCGAGAAGATCGTGATCACCCTCTACTACTACGAGGGCCTCACCCTGGCCGAGATCGGTCAGGTCCTGGGCGTCACCGAGTCGCGGGTCTGCCAGATGCACACCAAGGCGGTCCTCCAGCTCCGGGCCAAGATGCAGGACGCCCGCTGACCGTTATCCACAATTTCGTGGGGGCGGGTCCAGGGCACGGTTCGGGCAGGTAGCTTCCGGGTGCAGTCCATCAGCACAGCCACTGTCGTTGCGATGCCCGGGAGCCCAGATGTCGCCGCCGCACCCGCACACCGGTCGCAGGTCCGTCCGCGCCTGGTGGCTGCCCGCACTGACGCTGCTTGTGACCTTGGCCGTGCTCTTCCCGGTCGCTTGGCCGGCCGCCCGAGGGCAAGGGCTGGTCTCGCCGCCGACCACGGTTCCGGAGCCGCCGCGAGTGCCTGGACTGTGGATGCCGGTGGCCGGATCGGTCGTCCGGGGCTTCGACGCCCGGGCCGGGCCCTACGGACCCGGGCACCGGGGGATCGACATCGCCAGCCCCGTGGGTGCGACGGTGCGGGCACCGGCCGCCGGAGCGATCGTGTTCGCCGGCCCGGTGGCGGGGACCACCTGGGTCAGCCTCCTGGTCGCCCCGGGTGTCCGGGTGACCCTGGGCCCCCTGCTCGACCCGGTCAGGGCCGGTCGCGTCTCGTCGAGGGCGCCCATTGGCCGGGTCGGCCCGGGCCATGGTGCGGGCACGACGGAGCGGACCGGGTCGGGGTGGGGGGCGACCCTGCACCTCAGCGTCCGGGTCGACGGCGTCTATGTCGATCCCATCGGCTACCTGATCGACAGGCCGAGGCCAAGGCTGGCTCCACTGGCGGCGCCCGGCGGGCTCCCCGACGGCTGAGCAACCCGCGAAGGCGCGTCCCTCCCCGGGCTCACAGCTGGCCGCGCAGAGAGCGCATTCCTCGCCGGGCTCAGGGCTGGCCGCGCAGAGAGGCGCATCCCTCCCCGGGCTCAGGGCTGGCGGCGCGGCGCGGCGTTCGTCCCGGGCCTGTGGGCGGGGGTTGGGAGGCTTGTGCTATCGTCCGCCGCGGGCCCGGATGTCCGGGCTACAACGCACGCCCGTCGACGGGACTCGACGGTGCCCGCTCACGGTGGAACCGAGCGGGTCGAGGACCCGGCCCCCCACGATCCGACGACTTGTGGGAGCACAACGGGCGGAGGCCGAACCGGAACGACAGGGAGGACCAACCGTGGCAGTCGTCACGATGCGCCAGCTGCTCGAAGCTGGCGTCCACTTCGGGCACCAGACGCGGCGCTGGAACCCGAAGATGAAGCGCTTCATCTATGGTGAGCGCAACGGCATCTACATCATCGACCTGCAGAAGACCAGCAGCGCCATCGAATCCACCTACGGGTTCCTGCGCGACACGGTCGCCAAGGGCGGCAACGTACTGTTCGTCGGCACCAAGAAGCAGGCGCAGGAGTCGATCAGGACCCAGGCCGAGCGGGTCGGGATGCCGTACGTGAACTTCCGCTGGCTGGGCGGGATGCTGACCAACTTCACCACCATCTACCGGCGCCTGCAGCGGCTCAAGGAGCTGGAGGCGATGGAGGCCACCGGCGCGACCGACGTGCTGCCCAAGAAGGAGGTCCTGCGGCTCGCGCACGAGCGCGAGAAGCTGGAGCGGAACCTGGGCGGCATTCGTGACATGACCCGGCTGCCGGCCGCCGTGTGGGTGGTCGACACCCGCAAGGAGCACATCGCGGTCACCGAGGCGCGCAAGCTCGGTATCCCGGTGGTGGCCATCCTCGACACCAACTGCGACCCGGACGAGGTGGACTACCCGATCCCGGGCAACGACGACGCCATCCGGGCCGGGAGCCTGCTGACCAGGATCGTCGCCGACGCGGTGGCCGAGGGGCTGCGGCTGCGCAGCGTGTACGCGTCCGAGGCCGCCGGCAAGGAGGGCGCGGCCGTCTCCGCCAGCCCGGCCGACGAGGAGCCGCTGGCCGAGTGGGAGCGCGAGCTGCTCGAGTCCGAGAGCGGCGACGAGGCCGGGGCCGGTCGCTTCGGCGGCACCGGCGACGGCGCCGCGCCCGACGACCAGCCGGCGGCCACCGGCCGGAGCGGCGCCCAGGGCACCACCGGCGCACGGCGCGGTGCGCAGGGGGCCGGCGGTGCGCGGGGAGGGACCCAGTCCCGTTCCGGGGGCCGTGGCACGACCCCGGCGAGGACCGGAGCGGCCGCGGCGCCGACCACCGACCGGCCCAAAGCCGCGGCGGGTACCTCGCGGTCGTCCCGGGCCAGCGCGGGACGGTCCGCTGACGCGAGCACGGCCGCCCCGGCCGACGGCGCCACCGCCCCGGCCGACGGCGCCACCGCCCCGGCCGACGGCGCCACCGCCCCGACCGACGGCGCCACCGCCTCGGCCGAGACCGCCACCGCCATGTCGAACGGCGCCGGCTCCAAGACCGCGGAGACGCGGAGCGCCGCCGACGACGCCCAGGCCATCTCGTCCGAGACCGCGGACAATGCCCAGGCCGCCTCGCCCGAAGCCGAGGGCGACTCCGGGACCGATGGGACCCAGCGGGCCCAGGACGACTCCGGGAACGCCGACGCGAGCCAGGAGGGGGAGACCCCCGCCGAGGCTGCGGAGGAGGCGGCGGACCCGACCAACGAGAGGCGATCCCCCCGGGTCTGATCGACGGAACGCGGCCCGGACCAAGCCCGGGCCCGACCGCGAAGCGGACCCGACCGACTGAGACGAAGCGACGAGAGCAGCAAGGAGCACCACCCGACATGGAGATCACGGCCGCTCAGGTCAAGGCCCTCCGGGACGCCACCGGGGCCGGAATGATGGACTGCAGGAACGCGCTGCGTGAGGCGGGCGGCGACCTGGCCATGGCGACCCAGCTGCTTCGGGAGGCCGGCAAGGCAGGGGTCGAGAAGCGGGCCGGGCGCAGCACCACCCAGGGGGTGGTGGACGCCTATCTGCACACCCCCGACCCGAACCTGCCGCCCAAGCTGGGCGTGCTCGTCGAGCTCGACTGCGAGACCGACTTCGTGGCCAAGACCGACGAGTTCCAGCGCCTGGCCCACGAGATCGCCCTGCACATCGCCGTCGCCGACCCCAGCTACATCCGTCGCGAGGACGTGCCCGAGCACGTCGTCGAGAAGGAGCGGGAGATCTACGCCAGCCAGGCCGAGGGCAAGCCCGAGCACATCGTCGAGAAGATCGTCGAGGGCAAGCTCAAGGACTACTACAAGCAGGTCGTCCTGCTCGACCAGCCGTACATCCGCGACGACAAGCAGTCGATCCAGGACCTGCTCGACACCTACTCGGCCAAGGTCCGCGAGAAGCTCGTCCTGCGCCGCTTCGCCCGGTTCAAGGTCGGGGAGGGCGCCTAACCCGGCAAAGGGCGGCTGATCACCTCGACTACGGCACAGGGCCGTGGGGGGAGCGAGCTCCCCCCACATGGATCAGGGCTGGCCTAGAGAGGAGCGACCGTGGCGTATCTGATGGCGGGGGCCAAGCCGGGAGACGACCCCGGACCCGGTGAGGGCGGGGACGGCAAGCCGAAGTACGAGCGGGTCCTGGTGAAGCTGTCGGGGGAGGCCTTCGCCGACGGCGGGTTCGGGCTCCACTTCGGCAAGATCGACGGGGTGGCCCGCCAGCTGGTCGAGGTCGTCGACCTCGGTGTGCAGGTGGCGGTGGTGGTCGGCGGGGGCAACATCGTCCGCGGGTCGGCCGCCGAGGCCGCCGGGATGGACCGGGCCAGGGCCGACTACATGGGCATGCTCGGCACGGTCATGAACTGCGTGGCCCTCCAGGACACCCTCGAGCGCCGTGGGGTCGTGACCAGGGTCCAGACGGCCATCCAGATGACCCAGATCGCCGAGCCGTACATCCCCCGGCGGGCCGTGCGCCACCTGGAGAAGGGCCGGATCGTGATCTTCGGGGCGGGCATGGGCGCCCCCTACTTCTCGACCGACACCACCGCCGCCCAGCGCGCCCTCGAGATCGGCGCCGAGGCGCTCCTGATGGCCAAGAACGGCGTCGACGGGGTCTACGACGCCGACCCCAAGAAGCACCCGGAGGCACGCAAGTTCCTCTGGCTCGACTACCTGGAGGCGATCCGGCGCGAGCTGCGGGTCATGGACACCACCGCGCTGTCGTTGTGCAAGGATCACGACCTGCCCATCATTGTGTTCGACCTGCTCACCGAGGGGAACATCCGACGGGCGGTGTGTGGCGAGCCGATCGGCACGGTGGTCGGCCCGAATGACGCCGCCGACGCAGACGAGAGGCAGCGAGGGGAGCCAAGGTGATCGAGGACACGCTCCAGCAGGCCGAGAGCAGGATGCGCAAGGCGATCGACGTGGCCAAGGAGGAGTTCAGCGGGATCCGCACCGGCCGCGCCAACCCCGCCCTCGTCAACCGCCTCCAGGTCGACTACTACGGCACCCCGACCCCGCTGCAGCAGCTCGCCGGGATCTCCGCCCCCGAGGCCCGCCTGCTGGTCGTGTCCCCGTTCGACCGCAACGCCGCCGCGGCCATCGAGAAGGCCATCCGCAACTCCGACCTCGGGATCAACCCGGCCAGCGACGGCCAGGTCATCCGCCTTGCCTTCCCCCAGCTGACCGAGGAGCGCCGCAAGGAGTACGTCAAGCTGGCCAAGCACCGGGCCGAGGAGGCGAGGACGGCCATCCGCAACGTCCGCCGGCACGAGAAGAGCGGGCTGGAGCGCATGGAGCGCGACGGCGACATCTCCCAGGACGAGCTCCGCCGGGCCGAGCAGCGCCTCCAGGGCATCACCGACAAGTACGTGGCCGAGGTCGACACCCTGCTCCAGCACAAGGAGCGGGAGCTGCTCGAGGTCTGAGCGTCAGTGGCTGAGCCGGCCCCGATCGACCCCGCCGAGGCCGGCGCGGGGGTGCCGCAGCGCGAGCCGGGAGCCAGGGCCGGCCGCAACCTGCCGCTCGCCATCGCCACCGCCCTGCTGCTGGCCGGGCTGCTGATCGGCAGCCTGGTGCTGTCACGGCCGGTGTTCGTGGCCTTCCTGGTCGGGATCGTCACCCTGGCCCTGCTGGAGCTGCTGACCGTCCTGCGGGCCCGGGCCACCCGCCCGGCCGGCCCGGTCGTCCTCGCCGTGGGGGTGCTGCTGGTCGTCGGCGCCTACCTGGAGGGGTCGGCGGCGCTGTCGTTCGGGCTGCTGGTGGCCATCCTTGGCGCATTCGGCTGGTACCTGGTCGACCGGGGCCGCACCGAGGTCACCCGCAACGTCGCCGCCACCGTCTTCGCGGTCGTGTACGTGCCCTTCATGGCCGCGCACCTGTCGCTGGTCGTCGCACGGGCCGACCACTACGTGGGTGCCCTGATCGGCTACGCCGTCCTGGTGGTGGTCTACGACACGGCCGCCTACGCCACCGGAGCCACCATCGGCCGCCGGCCCATCGCCCCCCAGGTCTCGCCCAACAAGTCGTGGGAGGGGGCGATCGGGGCAACGGTCGCGTGCCTGCTCGCCGGGGCGTTCCTGCTGCCGCTGTGGGAGCCCTGGACGCTCGCCTCCGGGCTGGTCCTGGCCGCCCTCACCTGTGTGGTCGCCCCGCTCGGCGACCTGTCGGAGTCGATGCTGAAGCGGGACCTGGCCGTCAAGGACATGGGCTCGATCCTGCCCGGCCACGGCGGCATGCTCGACCGGGTCGACGCCCTGCTGTTCATGGCCCCGGTCCTGTATTACGTCCTGGCCGCCTTCGACCTGATCCGGACGCCATGACCCGGTCCCTGTACGACCTGGACCCCGGGCAGCTGGAGGCGCTGGTCGCCGAGGCCGGCGAGCCGCCCTACCGGGCCCGCCAGCTCGCCCACTGGCTGGACCGGCGCCGCCAGCCCGATCCCGGGGCCATGACCAACCTGCCCCGGTCGCTGCGGGCCCGGCTGTCGGAGCGGTTCGCCGGGACCGGGCTCGTCCTGGACCGCCACCAGGCGGGTGACGACGGCTGGACCCACAAGTTCCTGTTCAACCTGCCGGGAGGGGACGCCGTCGAGTCGGTGCTGATGCTCTACCCGCCGGCCGGGACCCGGCCGGAGGACGACTGGGAGGGCGGTCCGCCCGGGGGCCACAGGCCCCGGTCCCCGGCCGGTCAGGGCCGGGCGACGGTCTGCATCTCCAGCCAGGCCGGCTGCGCCATGGGCTGCACCTTCTGCGCCACCGGGCAGTTCGGCTTCACCCGGCACCTGTCGGTGGGGGAGATCGTCGAGCAGGTGGCCCGAGTCTCGAGCCTGCTCCCCGAGCTGCGGCCCGGGCCGGGCGCGCCCGACCACCTGACCAACGTGGTCTTCATGGGCATGGGGGAGCCGTTCGCCAACACCGACGCCGTCTGGGGGGCGGCCTACCGGCTCCACCAGGGGTTCGGGCTGTCGGCCAGGGCCATCACCATCTCGACGGTCGGGCTGGTCCCGGGGATCCGGCGGGCGGCCGCCGAGCCCCTCCCGGTCAACCTGGCCGTCTCCATCCACGCCGCCGACGACGCGATCCGGGACCGGCTGGTGCCGGTGAACCGCACCTGGCCGATTGCCGAGCTGCTGGAGGCCGTGGAGGACTACGTGGCCGCAACCCGGCGCCGGGTCTCGTTCGAGTACGCGCTGCTGGACGGCGTGAACGACGGCCTGGAACAGGCCCGGAAGCTGGCCCGGCTGCTGGCCCGGCTGCGCGTCCCGGGCAGCGGCGGCCACGCCGCCCATGTCAACCTCATCCCCTACAACCCGACTCCGGGCACCGGCTTCGCCCCACCGTCCAAGGCCGCCGTCCGCCGCTTCCGCGACGCGGTCGCCGCCGCCGGGGTCCCGGTCAGCGTCCGCGCCAACCGCGGGGTCGGCATCGACGCCGCCTGCGGCCAGCTCCGCACCACCGTCGGCCGTCCCGGCCGCAAGGTCCTCCCGGTGGCGGACCGGCCCGTGGCCCGCCCCGCCGGCCCTGGAGCCATGCCGTGACCCCCACCGGCGTCGCCCTGCTCGGGTCGACCGGGTCGATCGGCGAGCAGACGCTGGAGGTGGTCCGGGAGGCGCCGGGGCGGTTCCGGATGGCGGCCCTGGCCGCGGGCCGCTCGGCCGGGAAGCTGGCCGCTCAGGCCCGCGAGTTCCGCCCGGCCGCGGTCGGGCTGGTCGACGAGCCCTCGGCGGCCGGCCTGGCCGCCGACCTGCCGCCCGGCTGCCGCCTGGCCGTCGGGCCCGAAGCGGTCGCCGAGCTGGCCGCGGCCGACGGCGCCGACCTGGTCCTCAACGGCATCACCGGCTCGGCCGGCCTGGCCCCGACCCTGCGGGCCCTTGAGGCTGGCCGCCGGCTCGCCCTGGCCAACAAGGAGAGCCTGATCGTCGGCGGCGAGCTGGTCACCGGCCTGGCCAAGCCGGGCCAGATCATCCCGGTCGACTCCGAGCACTCCGGGCTCGCCCAGTGCCTGCGGGCCGGCCGCCCCGAGGAGGTCGCCCGCCTGGTCATCACCGCCTCCGGCGGGCCGTTCCGGGGCCGCTCGCCCGCCGAGCTGGCCGAGGTCACCCCCTCCGACGCCCTCGCCCACCCGACCTGGGCGATGGGCCCGATGATCACCGTCAACTCGGCCACCCTGATGAACAAGGGCCTGGAGGTCATCGAGGCCCACCTGCTGTTCGACGTGGCCTACGACGACATCGAGGTCGTCGTCCACCCCCAGAGCATCGTCCACGCCATGGTCGAGTGGTGCGACGGCTCGACCGTTGCCCAGCTCTCCATGCCCGACATGCGCCTGGCCATCGGCCTCGCCCTCGGCTGGCCGGAGCGGGACGGGCGGCCGCGAGGCCGGATCGACTGGACCAGCCCGCACGCCCTGGAGTTCCAACCGGTCGACCGGGCCACCTTCCCCCTGCTTGATCTGGCCGTGCGGGCCGGCCGGGAGGGCGGCACAGCCCCCGCGGCGGTCAACGCCGCCAACGAGGAGGCGGTGGGCGCCTTCCTGGCCGGCCGGCTCCCGTTCCTCGGCATCGCCGAGGTGGTGACCGAGGTGCTCGACCGCCACCGCCCCCCGGCCAACCTCGACCTGGACGCCGTGCTGGCCACCGAACGCCTGTCCCGGGACCTGGCCCGTACACTGGTCGAGGACCTGATCACCACCCGGGGGACCTGATGAGCAGCCTGCTCGGCATCACGCTTTTCGTTCTCGCCCTCGTGCTGGCCATCTTCCTGCACGAAGGCGGGCACTTCACGACGGCCAAGCTGTTCGGGATGAAGGTCGAGCGCTTCTTTCTCGGCTTCGGCCCGACCGTGTGGTCGTTCCGCCGCGGTGAGACCGAGTACGGCCTCAAGGCCCTGCCCCTGGGCGGCTTCTGCAAGATCGCCGGCATGAGCCCGTACGAGAACGACGGCAACTTCCTCGAGGAGGACCGATCGGCCGGCAAGCCGCCGGCCGACCCGACGCCGCCCGAGCGCCAGTTCCGCAACAAGCCGGCCTGGCAGCGGTCGGTCGTGCTCGCCGCCGGGTCGATCACCCACTTCCTGGTGGCCATCCTGCTCACGTGGGTCGTGCTGGTGGCCATCGGCATCGGCACCGGCCAGGCCACCACCACCATCGACCGGACCGTCGCCCTGGACAACGGGGCCCGCAGCCCGGCCCAGCTCGGCGGGCTCCGGTCCGGCGACCAGATCGTGGCCATCGCCGGCCAGCCGGTGAACAGCTTCGGCGAGCTGCGGACCGCCCTGGCCGACAAGGGCGGCAAGGAGATCAGCATCGAGTACGTCCGCGACGGCGAGCGCCGCTCGACCATGGTGCGGGCCGTCGACCGGGACGGTCACGGGTTCGTCGGCTTCCAGCCGGCCGAGGAGACCCGGCGCATCGGGCCGCTCGCGGCCGTCCCCGAGTCGGTCAACCTGTTCTGGGACACCACCGTGGCCACGGTCAAGGGCCTCGGCGGGTTCGTCACCGGCCTGGCCGACCGTATGAGCGCTCCCGAGCCGGCCCCCTCGGGCGGCGGAGGCGGCGGCGAGGTCGGCGGCGGTGGCCCCATCGGCATCGTCGGCATCACGCGCCTGGCCGGCCAGGCCGTGGCCAACAACCAGTGGGCGGTCTTCGTCGCCATCCTGATCCAGCTCAACATCGTCGTCGGGGTGTTCAACCTCCTGCCACTGCCCCCCATGGACGGCGGCTACCTTGCCTTCGTCCTCTGGCAGGTGGTGACCAGGCGCGAGGTCGACCTGCGCAAGGTCGTGCCCGTGGCCGCCCTCATCGTCGGCCTCCTGGTCATGCTCACGGTCGGGCTGGTCTGGCTCGACATCACCAACCCCGTCCAGTATCCCTTCCGATAAGGAGCCCCCCTGGTGGCCTTCCCGCTCGAGTTGACCGACCTGGCGGCGGGCGTCGGCCGGCGGCACTCGCGCCGGATCAACGTCGGCCGGGTCCCCGTCGGCGACGGCGCCCCCATCAGCGTCCAGTCGATGACCATCACCAAGACCGCCGACATCAACGCGACCCTCCAGCAGATCGCCGAGCTGGCCGCGACCGGCTGCGACATCGTCCGGGTGGCCGTGCCCGACACCGACGACGCGGCCGCCCTCCCCGCGATCGCGGCCAAGTCGACCATCCCGGTGGTGGCCGACATCCACTTCCAGTGGAAGTACGCCATGGCCGCCATCGAGGCCGGCTGCGCCGGGGTCCGCATCAACCCCGGCAACATCAAGAAGCACGACAGGGTGAAGCTGATCGCCCAGGAGGCGCAGGCCCGCGGCATCCCCATCCGGGTCGGGGTCAACGCCGGGTCGCTGCAGAAGGAGATCCTGGCCAAGCATGACGGCCCCACCCCCGAGGCGCTGGTCGAGTCGGCCCTGTTCGAGGTCGGCATCCTCGAGGAGGTCGGCTTCGGCGACATCAAGATCTCGGTCAAGCACCAGAACCCGGCCTCGATGATCGCTGCGTACCGCCTGCTCGCCACCAGGGTCGACTACCCCCTGCACCTGGGCGTGACCGAGGCCGGCACCCCCCGCGACGGGATCGTCAAGTCCGCCGTCGGCATCGGCGCCCTGCTCGCCCAGGGCATCGGCGACACCATCCGGGTGTCGCTGACCGCCCCGCCGATCGAGGAGGTCAAGGCGGGCAACGCCATCCTCGGCGCCCTCGGCCTGCGGCCCAAGAAGCTCGACCTGGTCGCCTGCCCGTCCTGCGGGCGGGCCGAGGTCGACGTGTTCGCCCTGGCCAACGCCGTCGAGGAGCGCATGGCCGAGATCGAGGCCCCGATGCGGGTCGCGGTCATGGGCTGCATCGTCAACGGTCCCGGGGAAGCCCGCGAGGCCGACGTTGGCGTGGCCTCGGGCAAGGGCAAGGGCCAGATCTTCCGCCACGGCCAGGTGATCCGCACCGTGCCCGAGGCCGAGATCGTCGACGCCCTGATGCACGAGGCCAAGCTGCTGGCCGAGGAGTACCGGATGGCCGGCGGCAAGCCGGGCATCCCCAAGGTCGTCCGGACCTGACGTGCTCCGGTCCTGGACCGGCGGCGACGACCGGGCTCGGCAGGCGGCACGGCCGTCCCGCTTCCGGGTGCGCCCGCTGGAACGCCAGGATGAGGCCGTCGCTCTCGAGGCGCTGGACCGAACCCCGGTCCGCGACGTCTTCATCGCCAGCCGCATCCTCCACGACGGTGCCCTGACCTCGTTGGGGCCAAGCCCGCTGTGGGGGGCGTTCGAGGACGGGGAGCTGCGCGGGCTGCTGCACGTGGGCCCGAACCTGGTCCCGGCGACCGACGACGAGGGTGCCTGCGAGGCCCTGGCCTACGGCGCCGGCGGTCTGTACCCGACCCGGATGGTGGTGGGCGAGCGGGTCAGCGTCGAGCTCCTGTGGTCGATCGTGGGGGGGAGCTACCCGGCCCCCCGCGAGGTCCGGCGCCGGCAGTTCGTCTACGCGGTGGAGCCGGACACGCTGGCCCGGGAGGTTGCCGGCTCGGGCCCCGGCGTCGCCCGCCTTGCCGAACGCTCCGACGAGGACCGGGTCCTGAAGCTGTCGGCCGCCATGTACACCGAGGAGATGGGCGAGAATCCCCTGGCCCGCGATCCCGATGGGTACCGCCGCCGCGTCCGCATGCTCATCTCCCGCGGCTGGACCTATGTCTACGACGTCGGCGGCCACCTCCAGTTCAAGATGGACGTCGGCTGCGCCAGCCACCACACCGCCCAGATCCAGGGGGTCTTCGTCCCCCCCGAGCTCCGCGGCCAGGGAGTCGGCACCACCGCCATGGCCGCCTGCTGCGACCTCGCGTTCGGGAGGCATCCGAACCTGTCGCTGTACGTGAACGACTTCAACACCCACGCCGTGGCGCTGTACGAGCGGATCGGGTTCCGCCGGGAGCCGTACGACTTCCAGACGATCATGCTGCCCTGACGGCGCCTCAGGGCCCGGCCGGGAGCCGGCGGTTCGCCCGCCGCGTGGGTTGTCCACAATTTCGTCCGGGGTCGCCCGAGCCGGGTCCCGCGGTCGTAGCGTGCGGTCATGGCACCCCAGTCCAGCCAGCTGGTGCACCGGCCGGTGCGGGCCCACCCGCGGCCCGTGCCGGCGACCCCATTGACGGTAGCGGCCCCGCCGACGGTCGGCTGGACCTCCTCGCCACTCACCGCCTGGCTCCAGTACCTGGTGCCCCTGGTCGGCAGTGGCGGATCGGTCGCGTTCCTGTTCGCGGTCCCCGGCCGCCGCCCCGCCTGGCTGGTCGCCCTCGTCGTCGGCGCGACCGTGGCCTCGGTCGCCGGCGGCCTGGCCCTCCGGCTTGTCGACCGACGAGCAGCCCGCCGAACCAGGCGTCGCTACCTCGCCCACCTCACCGAGACCGCAAGGCAGGCCGACCACCTGGCCGCGGCCCAGCTCGCCGTCGCCGACCACCTCCACCCCGACCCGCCAAGGCTCTGGACGGTCGTCGACAGCGCCGACCGGCTCTGGGAGCGCCGCCCCACCGACGCCGACTTCCTCGCCGTCCGGATCGGGCGGGGCCCGGTCCCCCTCACCGCCCCGGCTCGCCTGGACCTCGGTCACGACCCCCTCGCCGAGCACGACCCGGACCTCCTGCTGGCGGCGGAGGACCTCGTCCGCCGCGCCACCTGGCTCCCCGACGCCCCGGTCCCGGTCTCGCTGCGGAGCCTCGGGGTCCTGGCCCTCACCGGCCCACCCGCCCGGGCACGCGCCCTCGCCCGAGCCGTCGTCTGCGAGCTCGCGGCCTTCCACGCGCCCGGCGACCTCCGGATCCTCGCGGCCTACCCGACCGAGGCCCAGCGAGCCTGGCAGTGGCTGCATTGGCTGCCCCACACCCGCGACCCGACGGCTGCCTCCATCGCAGCCGTCGATGAGCGGCCAAGCTCGCTCCTGGCCGAGACCCATGCCGAGCTGATGGCCTTTCTCGGTCGGCGCGGCCGGCCGGTGGGCGCGGGGTCGGCCGGTCCGGCTGCCGCTGACCCGGGGCCGGGAGGGGTCCGACCGCATGTGGTCGCCATCCTCGACATGACCGAGCCGCTCGACCACGATCGTTCGACGGATCCGAGCGCAGCTCCGCCAACCGAGTGGGCTCGCCCCGGACAAGCCCTCGACGCGCTGCTCGACGACCCCGCCGCGGCCGGGGTCACGGTCATCTGGCTGGCCCGGACCATCTCCGGCGAGCCGTCCGAGCTTGCCATGCGCGTCCGCCTGGACGACCGAGGCTCGGCCACGCTCCAGGAGACCGCTCCGGGTGGCCGGCGTGTCGCCGGCATCCGGGCCGATGCGGGCGACCTCAGGTTCTGCGAGTCCCTTGCTCGGCGGATGGCGCCGCTCCGGCTGGACAGCGGCCCCATGAGCCCGGCAGCGGCCGGCCCCGTGCGCCTGGCCGACCTCCTCGACCGCCTCGGCGCCGGAACCGCCCCCGTCGGCCCCGGTCAGCGACTGCGTGATCGACCGGAGCTCCTCCGTGTCCCGATCGGGGTGACCCTGGACGCGAACCCGCTGGTCCTGGACCTCAAGGAGGCCGCCGAAGGCGGGATCGGTCCCCACGGGCTGGTCATCGGGGCCACCGGGTCGGGCAAGAGCGAGCTGCTACGCACGATCGTCGCCGGTCTGGCCGCGACCCATCCGCCGGACCAGCTGGCCTTCGTGCTCGTCGACTTCAAGGGCGGCGCCGCGTTCGCCGATCTGGCCCAGCTCCCACAGGTCGCCGGCCTGATCACCAACCTCCACGCCGACCTGTCGATGGTCGACCGCGCCATGGCCGCCCTTCAGGGCGAGCTGGCCAGGCGCCAGCGGGTGCTCCATCAGGCCGGGAACCGGCCCGACCTGCGTGCCTACGCCGCCAGACGTGCGGTCGACCCATGGCTGGAGCCGGTGCCGCACCTGCTGATCGTCGTCGACGAGTTCGGCGAGCTCCTGGCCGCTCGCCCCGAGTTCGTGGACGTCTTCGCCGCCATCGGCCGTGTCGGGCGCAGCCTCGGCATGCATCTGCTGCTGGCCTCACAACGCCTCGACGAGGGCCGCCTGCGCGGCCTGGAGAGCCACCTCCGCTTCCGGATCTGCCTGCGGACCTTCAGCGCCGCCGAGTCCACCGCCGTTCTCGGGGTTCCCGACGCCTATCACCTGCCCGCCGCCCCTGGGTCGGCGCTGCTGAAGGCGGACGCCGGCCCACCCACCCGGTTCACCGTGGCCCGCATCTCCGCCGGCCCAGCGGATCCACCCCGGTCGCCCGGCCGGGGGCCGCGGCCGCCGGCCTCCACCCCGGCCAGTCAGATCGTCGAGGGCCGGGCCGCAGCCAGGCCGTCGGCTGCAGGATCCGGCACCGACCTCGAGGTCCTGCTCGGCGGGCTGGTCGGGACCGGGCTGCCGGTGCACCAGGTCTGGCTTCCGCCGCTTGCCCCGGAGATCGCGCTGGACCCTCTGCTGGAGCCGGTGGGGGATTGGCTGCAGGTGCCCGTCGGTGTGGTCGACCGCCCGGTCGACCAGGAACAGGGGCCGCTCGTGCTCGACCTGTCCAAGGGCGCGGGCCACCTCGTGGTCGTCGGGGCGCCGAGGAGCGGCAAGAGCACGCTGCTCTCCGCCGTGGTGGCCGCGCTCGCGGCCACCCACCGGCCCGACGAGGTCCAGGTCTACGCCGTGGACCTTGGCGGCGGGCTCCTCCATCGGCTGCTGGACCTGCCCCACGTCGGCGCCGTCTGCGGGCCCCGCGAGCACGAGCGGGTCCGCCGCCTCATCCGGGAGCTGCGATCGCTGCTCGTCGAGCGCGAGCACCAGTTCCGCGAGCTGGGCGTCGACTCCATGGCCGCCTGGCACGGCCGCCGCCGCGACGGTGCCGACCTGGGCGGCTACGGCGAGGTCTTCCTGGTGGTCGACAACTGGGCCGCGCTCGTGCGCGAGCTGCCCGAGCTGGAGCAGGAGATCACCGAGCTGGCCGCGGTCGGCCTTCACCACGGCGTCCATGTCGTGCTGACCGCCAACCGGTGGGCCGAGGTCCGCCCCGGGCTCCGCGAGAACCTCGGCGGCCGCCTCGAGCTACGCCTCAACGACCCGCTGGAATCGGAGGTGGGCCGGGTCGCCGCCGCCGGCGTGCCCGACCTGCCCGGACGCGGGCTCACCCAGTCCGGGCTCCAGTTCCAGGCCGCCCTGCCGGGCTCGCCGCGCGACCTGCTCGACCGCGCCCGCTCCGCCCCCGGCGGCGAGGTCGCGCCCGCGCTGCGGCTGCTGCCGACGTTGGTCGCCGAGACGGCCCTGACGTCGCCAGGGGACACGCGAGGAAGCCCCGCTCCCGGGCACAGCGGAGCGGGAGGGCCCGATGGACTGCCATTCGCGGTGGAGGAGCATCGGCTGGAGGTGGTGCGGCTCAACCCGTTCGGGGGGTCGCCGCATCTGCTCGTCTTCGGGGATGCCGGGTGCGGCAAGTCGAGTCTGCTACGGCTGATCGCCAACGGGGTGGCCGCGCGCGCTCCGGGGACCAGCGTGGGGGTCGTGGTGGTCGACCTGCGGCGCGGGCTGGCGGACCTGGCGGCGCTGCCGAACGTGGTCGGCTACGCCTGCACGACAGCGGCGGTCGCCGAGGCGGTCGCCTGGCTCCGGCAGGAGCTCGAGGACCGCGCCGGGCCGCCGCCCGTCCAGGAGCGGACCACGCCAGGTCCACACGACCTCAAGAGGGCCGGCCGCGACCTGGCTCCCGACCTGCTGATCGCGGCCTGGTCAGGTGCCGGGTCGGCGCGACCGATCGGCCCGCGGTCCAATGGCCGTCCCGTGCCCGCGGGCGGCCCCGTGCCCGAGGGCGGCCCCCTGCCCGCGGGCGCAGTCCACCTGGATGCCCACGCCTCTTGGCCTCGTTACCTGCTGCTCGTCGACGACTACGACCTGCTGCCGGCGGCCGGCGGGAGCCTGCTGCTACCGCTGCTGGACCTGCTCGGGCTCGGCTCCGAGCTGGGTCTTCACCTGGTTCTGGCGCGGCGGGTGGCGGGCGCGGCGCGGGCGGGGTTCGAACCGGTGCTGCAGCGGTTGCGGGAACTTGGGGGGCCGGGGTTGGTGATGTGCGGGGATCCGGGGGAGGGGCCGATCGTCGGGGGGCAGCGGGCGGCTGTGCTGCCGCCGGGGCGGGGGTATTACGTCTGTCCTCCCCAGGGGACCACGCTTGTTCAGGTGGCGTATCGCCCGCCAGCCGTGGCGGGTCGCGGCGCTCGGGCGGGGGGAGGGCAAATCCGCAGGCCAGGGCCGTGAAACGGGTTGCTGGTTGGCGTCGCGAATGCTATCGTGCAGTCTGTTGACGTATGGCCGTCCGGCCTGTTCCCAGGTCAGGCACCGGTGAGGAGCGAAGTGGGCATTGCGCCCACTTCTGTGTTGTCAGGGGGCCGGCGGCGCGGCGACGAGGTGGAATGGTGCCGCTACCGAGAGGGCGAGCAGCAACGCGCGACATGTGAGGGAGGTCGGTGAGCGTGACGGCGCTACCTTCGCATGTCCAGGAACTTGCCGATCGGGTGGCCGGCGGCCATGGGGTCGAGGTCCTGGAGCTCAACCTCCGTGGTCAGGGCCGTGGACGGGTGCTCAGTGTGGTCCTCGACGCCGAGGGGCCGGTCGAGGCCGACATCGTCGAGCTGGTCTCCAAGGACCTCTCCCGCGCCCTGGATGAGGCCGACCCGGTCGCGGGCAGCTACACCCTCGAGGTGAGCACGCCCGGCCTGTCGCGGCCCCTGCACACCCGCCGGGACTTCCGCCGCCAGCGCGGCCACGAGGTCAGCGTCCTCCGGGCCACGCCGGCCCGGGACGAGGGCCACGGCCAGGGGCTGGAGGGCGACGCCCGGCCCGCAGGGGCGGCCGGCACGGCGACCGACGCCGGAACCGGCCCGGGGACCACCTCGGTCCGGGGGACGGTCCTCGACGCGGACGACGAGGCGGTCGTGCTGGAGGTGGACGGGGACCAGGTCAGGGTGCCGCTGTCCGAGGTGGTCCACGGGAAGGTGGTGTTGCCGTGGTGACGCGCAACCGGCCCCGACCCAGGATCACCGGCAACGAGAGGACCGCGACGTGAAGATCCCGATCGATGAGCTGCGCTTCCTCGAGCGCGAGAAGGGCATCGCGCTCGAGACGGTCATCAGCGCGCTCGAAAGCGCCCTCGCCGCTGCCTACAAGCGCCAGCCGAACGCGCCCGAGGGGGCGCGCGTCGTCGTCGACCGCGAGACCGGCGACGTGACCGTGTTCGCCCAGGAGCTGGACGACGAGGAGCAGGTCATCCGCGAGTGGGAGGACACCCCCTCCGACTTCGGGCGGATCGCCGCCGTCACGGCCAAGCAGGTCATCATGCAGCGGCTGCGCGAGGCCGAGCGCGACGTCACCTTCGGCGAGTACGAAGGCCGCGTCGGCGACATCGTGACCGGCATCGTGCAGCAGCGCGACCAGCGCCACATCTCGGTCGACCTGGGCAAGATCGAGGCCGACCTGCCCCACTCCGAGCAGGTGCCGAG
>Ga0081539_10002164_pt1 | contig 28891 bp, 31 predicted proteins | sample TabmetS4T2R2_FD_71023 | JGI IMG/M metagenome (GOLD analysis project Ga0081539, IMG submission 71023) | Tabebuia heterophylla rhizosphere microbial communities from the University of Puerto Rico - S4T2R2 | ecosystem: Host-associated > Plants > Roots > Rhizosphere ... | reverse complement strand
GGGGGGGTGGGGGGTGGGGGGGGCGGTTGGGTGGGTGGGGTCGGTTGGGTCGGTTGGGTCGGTGGGGTCGGTTGGAGTGGTTGGTGGATTGGGTCGGTTGGTGGGTCGGGTGGGTTGGTTGGTTGGTGGGGCGGGGTGCGAGCAGACGCGACCGGGTCAGGCGGCCTGGGTGACGGGGTCGTCCAGGAGGTCCTCCTCCGGCAGTTCGGTGGGTGGGGGATCCAGGAGTTTCTCCTGGTGAGGTGAGGTCGCCCAGTCCGGGCGGGTGACGGCGACGGGGTGGAGGGCCAGGTCCGGGCCGATGGACAACGCGTCGATCTGGGGCTCGACTCGTGGGGCGCCCTCCTTGGTCTCGTACTTGCGTATCTTCAGGCGGCCGCGCACCAACACCTGGTCGCCCTGGCGCAGGGAGTCGACGACGTTGTCGGCCAGCCTTCGCCAGCAGGCGATCCGCATGTACATGCGGTCGCCGTCGACCCACCTCTCCTGTGCCTTGTCGAAGACGCGTTCCTGGCAGGCGATACGGAAGTTGGCGACCTTGGCGCCCGTCGAGATGACGTGCGTGGTGACCTCGGAGACCACCCGGCCTACGGCGGTGATCAGGGTGGAGTTGACGCTCATCGTGGGTTCCTCTCGTCGTGAGCGCTGAAGGGGCGCTCGGGGGGTTGGGGTCCACGATGCCGGGGATTCGGTGGCGGTGGCGGAAGTTACTGGCGGGTTGTGGATGGGTGCCGTGGCTGTGGACAGAGCTGCACGAACGGCGGATCACAAGGGCTGATTGTCGGTGCGGTGTGGTACGGCACACACGCATGAGTGAGTTCTCACTCATTGACATGAGTGAGAACTCACTCATACAGTGACAGGCATGGTCGAGGACGAGAAGCGGCGCCGGGCGCCGGCGATGACCCAGGAGGAGCGGCGCGCGGCGATCGTGCACAGCACCCTCCCCCTCCTGCTCGAGCACGGCGGCACCGTCTCCACGAGCCAGATCGCCGCCGCCGCCGGCATCGCCGAGGGCACGGTCTTCCGCGCCTTCAAGGACAAGCAGGAACTCCTCCTCGCCTGCGTGCAGGCCGGGATGAACTCCGAGGAGGAGGTCGCCCGGATCGCCGCCATCGGCCACGACGGGCCGCTCCACGCCCGGCTCACCGCGGGGGTGAAGGCGCTCAGCGGCTACCTGGATCGGGTGTGGGCCATCGGGCAGGCCGTGCGTGCCGGCGGGTTGGGGCCCGAGGCCATGCAGCGGCGCATGCACGGGGGCGAGGAACCGCGCGAGCCGGGGCCGCCCCCCGAGTTCGTCCGGGTCTCCCAGGCCATGAGCGGGCTGTTCGACGAGGCCACCGACAACCTCCGCATCGACACCGAACGGGCCGTGCGGGTGCTGCTCAGCCTCGTGTTCAGCAACCGGATGCGCGCCGCCGGCTTCGGCGAGCCCATCGACGACCCGGCGGAGATCGTCGACCTGTTCCTGCACGGGGTCATAGACAGAGAAAAGGGGAACCACAGATGACCGACATCATGATCGAGGCCACCGACGTCACCATGACCTTCGGCGACGTCACCGCGCTGGACGGGGTCAGCGTCCAGGTGCCGCGCGGGTCCGTGCTCGGCCTGCTCGGGCACAACGGCGCCGGCAAGACCACCCTGGTCAACATCCTGACCACCGTGTTGCCGCCCACCAGCGGCACCGCGCGGGTCGCCGGGTTCGACGTCGAGCGCCAGGGCGCGGAGGTGCGGGGGCGGATCGGGCTCACCGGGCAGTTCGCCTCCGTCGACGAGCAGCTCTCCGGCTTCGACAACCTGGTGCTGATCGCCCGGCTGCTCGGTGCCAACCGCCGCGAGGCCAAGGTCAGGGCGGACGAGCTGCTCGCGCTCTTCGACCTCACCGGCGCGGCCAAGCGCCCGGCGAAGACCTACTCCGGCGGCATGCGCAGGCGGCTCGACCTGGCCGCGAGCCTCGTCGGGCGGCCGGACGTGATCTTCCTCGACGAGCCGACCACCGGGCTGGACCCGGCCAGCCGGATCGGGTTGTGGGAGGTCGTCGAGGGTCTGGTCGATGACGGTACGACCGTATTGCTCACCACCCAGTACCTGGACGAGGCCGACCGGCTCGCCGACCGCATCACCGTGCTGTCCGAGGGCAAGGTCGTCGCCGCCGGCACCGCGGCCGAGCTGAAGGCCCAGGTCGGCAAGCGGGCCGTGCACGTCACGCTCGCGACCCTGCAGGACACGCCCGCTGCCATCGTGAGCCTCGAGAAGCACGGCCTCGCGCCCGTGCTCGACGAGCCCAAGGGCGAGCTGCGCACACCCGTCGCCGCCTCCGCGGACCTCGCGGTCGTCGTGCGCGCGCTCGACGAGGCCCGCATCGAGGTGGCCGAGCTGGCACTGACCGAGCCCAGCCTCGACGACGTCTACCTCTCCCTCGCCAAGAACAAGGCCGCCTGAAGGAGCCACCCATGACCACAGCCACCATCGCACCGGCACTCCCCCGCTGGCGGGGCACCGGCGTCACCAACCAGATCGCGATCCTCACCGGCCGCTCGCTGCGTGCCCTCGTGAACGATCCCAAGCTGCTGATCCTCAGCCTGTTACAGCCGCTGATCATGCTGCTGCTGTTCAGCCAGGTCTTCGGCAGCATGGCCGGCGGGTCCAACTTCCCGGCCGGCGTCTCCTACATCAACTACCTGATGCCGGCGATCCTCGTCACCAGCGGCGTCGGCGCGGCACTGCAGTCCGGGATCGGGCTCGTGACGGACATGAAGAACGGCGTGCTCGGCCGCCTGCGCTCGCTGCCGGTCAGCAACGTCTCGGTGCTGGTCGCCCGCAGCCTGTCGGACCTGGTCCGCACGGCCGTCCAGCTGATCGTCCTGCTGATCGCCGCCACGGTGCTGTTCGACTTCTCGCCGGCGGGCGGGATGCTGGGCGTGCTGCCCGCGTTCCTGCTGGCACTGGCCGTGAGCTGGGCCCTGTCGTGGATCTTCCTGGCGGTCGGGGCGTGGGTGCGCAACGCGGAGTCCATGCAGTCGGTGGGCTTCCTCGCGATGTTCCCGCTGATGTTCGCGTCCAGCGCGTTCGTGCCCATCGACAGCCTGCCGGTGTGGTTGAAGGTGGTCGCCACGATCAACCCGCTGACCTACGCGGTCGACGCCTCCCGCAACCTCGCGCTGGACCTGCCGGTCGGCAACGGCGTGGTGGGCGCGCTCGCCGCGAGCGTCGGGCTGCTGGTCGTGGGCGTGGTGGCCGCGGTCCGCGGCTTCCGGCGGCCACTGGCCAGCTAGGCGTTGTCGGAGAGCTTCTTCAGCATCGCGTTGTACGCCTCGCGGTCCTCGTCACCCTCGGTGTCGGCCCGGCGGTCCTGCCGCCGGGCCTCCCGGTCGTCCGCCCGCGCCCACTGGACCAGCAGCGCGACCAGCACAATCAGCAGCGGCAGCTCGCCGGCCGCCCACGCGATCCCGCCTCCGAGCCGCTGGTCGGAGAGCAGGTCGGCGGTCCACGGCAACGCGAGCCGCTGGTAGAACTGCTCGCCGATGACCGTCTGCATGCCCATCAGGATCACGCCGAAGAACGCGTGGAACGGCAGCGACGCGAACACCATGCCGAGCCTGGCGATGTGCGGCAGCCGCCGCGGCGACGGGTCGATGCCGATCACCGGCCAGTAGAAGATGTAGCCGACCAGCAGGAAGTGGGCGTTCATCAGCAGGTGCGCCCAGTGCTTGTCCAGCGCCCAGTCGAAGAGGCCGGAGAAGTACAGCAGGTAGAACGACCCGACGAACAGCACGAGCGCCACGATCGGGTTGGTCAGGAACTTCGACAGGGGCGAGCGGACCAGCGCCAGCAGCCACTCCCGGGGCCCCGGCACCCCGTTCCTGCCGGCCACCGGCAACGCACGCAGTGCGAGCGTGACCGGACCGCCCAGCACCAGCAGCACCGGCGCCAGCATGGACAGCATCATGTGCGTTTCCATGTGCACGCTGAACATCGCGGGCGCGTACCGGCCGATGCCGGACGAGGTCGCGAACAGGATCACCGCGCAGCCGGCGAGCCACGCGACGACCCGGCCCATCGGCCACGCGTCGCCCCTGGCCAGGAGCTTGCGCACGCCCAGCAGGTACAGGACGGCCAGGACGATCGCGAGCGTGCCGAAGATCAGGTCGAACCGCCACGCGGTCAGCAGGTTCAGCAGCGTCGGCGGTTCGCCGATGGGGTACCCCAGCTCGCGCTCGACCTGGCCCGGGAGGTACTGCAGCGGCGGCGGTGGGGTCCTGGCCAGGGCGACCGCGATGCCGATGGTCGCGAACATGACCAGGACCTCGACGCCGGCCAGCCGCACCAGGAGGTTGCCCGTGCCACCCGCCTGGATGGCCGCGACGCTGCGCTTGCGGTGCACGTACCCGAACACGCCGAGCAGCAGCAACGCGACGATCTTGGCGACCACCAGCAGGCCGTAGGAGTAGTTGAACAGCTCCCGCACCGGCACCCGGACCCAGGCGTTGACCACGCCGGACGCGGCCATGGTGATCCAGCAGACCAGCGCGACCGCGGAGAACCGGGTGGCCGCGACCTTCAGCGCGTCGCCACGCGGGACCCGCCGCGCGTACACCATCAGCGCGACCAGGCCGCCGACCCACAGCGAGGCGCCGACCAGGTGGAAGACGAGGCTGTTGCTCGCCAGGTCGTGCTGGCCGCCGGCCGAGGAGTGCCCGGTCATCGGCACTGGCAGGACCGCGAACACGGCCAGCCCGAACAGGACGGCCGTCCAGCCCCACGACAGCACTACGAACGCGGCCACCGAGACGAACACCGCGATCCCGGCCGTGAGCAGCCACGCCTTGGCCTGTTCGAGGTCGCCGACGAGGCTGAACATCAGGTTCGGGTCGTTGAGCATCACGGACACCGACCGGCCGACGACGTCGGCGGCCAGGAAGGGCACCGACGCGACCGCGGCCACGGCCCACAGCAGCGCCGACCACGCGGCGGCCCGCAGCGCGGCGTACCCGCTCGCCGCCAGCGTGCCGGACTTCTCCGGGGCGACCAGGAACGCCGCGAACAGCAGCGAGCCGACGGTCAGCACGGCGCCGGCGTCCGCCGCGACCCGCACGATCGCGCCGAGCTTCACGTCCAGGGTCGCGTCCGCCGTGGAAACACTCAGCAGCAGGACCGCGACCAGGGCCGCGAACGGCGCGGCGATGAAGACGAGCGGCAGGACACTCGGACCCCGACTCGGCGGGCTGTCGACGGACACGGTATGCAGGGTAGTTACCTCGTGGCGGGGACGATCTCCTGGCTCTCCCGTGCGGCCCGCTCGTCCTCCCGGCGGCGGGCCGCGGCGGCAGCCAGCGCGGCCGGCGCGATCAGGACACCGATGACCCCGGCGAACCCGACGGCGAACTCCAGGTTGGTCAGCTGCGCGACGCCGCCGATCATGGGCGGGCCGAACAGGAAGCCCGAGTAGGCGATGGTCGTGACGAACCCGATCTCCCGCTCGCCGCCGGTGCCGTCGCCGCGCCGGCCGACCGCGCCGGCGAGGTCGAGCGCGACCGGGAACGCGAACGCGAGCCCACCGCCGGCGAGCGCGAACCCGACGTAGGCGAGCCAGGCGACCGGCACGACCGAGGTCATCAGCAGGCCGAAGCCGGTCATGACCGCGCCGCCGACGAGGACCTTCACCGCGCCGAACCGGCGCTCGATCTGCTCGCCGAACAGCCGGACGAGGCCCATCGCGACGCAGAACACGGAGAACGTGACCGCGCCGGCCGCCTCGGACATGCCGCGCTCGCGGACCGAGTACAGCGCGGACCAGTCGCCGCTCGCGCCCTCGACGATCGCGGAGAACAACGCGATGCCGCCCAGCAGCCACAGCACCGGGCGGCGCAGCATGCGGCGGTCGGGCGCCCGGTGCTCGTCCGTGCTGGCGGCGGGCGCCTCGCGGGGCACGAACCGGATCACCCCGAAGGTGATGAGCAGGGCCACGGCCGCCACGAGCAGGAAGTGCGGGACCAGGCCGAGGCCGTGGCCGGCGGCGAACGCGGCACCCATCGAGCCCGCCAGCGCACCGAAGCTGAAGCCGGCGTGGAAGACGGGCATCAGCGGGCGTCCGGTGCGGCGGATGACGGTGACGGCGGCGACGTTCATCGCCACGTCCAGCGGTCCGATGGACCCGCCGAGCAGCACCAGCACCAGGCCGAGCTGCAGTGGTGAGGCGACCATGCCGAGCACCGACAGGACGAGCGCCGAGAGGAGCGCCGAGCCCACCACGACCGCCGGCGCGCCGAAGCGGGCGCACAGGCGGCCGGCCAGTGCGGCGGTCGCGAGCAGTCCGGCGCTGCCGCCGAGCAGGGACAACCCGAGCACGCCCGGGCTCGCGCCGATCTGCTCGGCGAGCGCGGGCATGCGTGGCGCCCACGTGCCGACGACGATGCCGTTGAGCGCGAACACGATGAACACCGACAGCCGCCCCGAGCGCACGTGTGCTCCCCTTCCCCTCAGTCTCGACCCCCATGTTACTGAAGCGCTTCAGAGATGGCTATGACTTTGCCATCGCACCAGGTCGTAGGCTTGGTGGGTGACCCAGGACCGGGAGCGCCGCCCCACGCTGGACACCATCGCCCAGCGTGTCGGCGTCTCCCGGGCGACGGTGTCCAACGCGTACAACCGGCCGGACCAGCTGTCGACCGCGCTGCGGGAGCGGATCATCGCGACCGCCAAGCAGCTCGGCTACGCGGGCCCGGACCCGGTGGCACGCAGCCTGGCCACGAAACAGGCCGGCTCGGTGGCGTTCATGCTGTGCGACGGGTTGTCCTCGGCGTTCTCCGACCCCGCGCTGTCGATCATGCTCGACGCCCTGTCCGCGACGGTGGACAACGAGGAGCGCTCGCTGCTGCTCCTGCCGGGCACCAACGACGGCGGGCCGCACGCACGGGCCGTGATGCGGGCGCAGACGGACGTCGTGGTGGCCTACTCGCTGCCGGACAACGCGCCGGCCCTGGACGCCGTGCGGGAGCGTGGGCTGCCGCTGGTGGTGGTGGACCAGCCGGACGTGCCGGCGTCGGCGCGGGTGGCCGTGGACGACGTGGGGGGCGCCAGGCTGGCCGCCCGGCACGTGGCGTCACTCGGGCACCAGCGGGTCGCCATCCTGGCGTTCGGCCTGAGCGCCGACGGGGAACGCGGGCCGATCGGTTCGCAACGGCTTGCCACGGCACACTTCCGGGTGTCCCTCGATCGGATTGCCGGTTACCTGGAAGGCCTGGCCGAACACGGTATCGTCGCCGACGCGGTGCCGATCTGGGAGGCGCCGGGGAGTGTCCGGGAGTTGGGCAGGGAGGGCGCCAGATGGTTGCTCGGTCTCGAGCCGAGGCCGACCGCGGTGCTGTGCATGTCCGACGAACTGGCCCTCGGCGCGATCCGCGCGGCGAACGAGCTGGGGCTGGCCGTGCCCGCGGAGGTGTCGATCGTGGGCTTCGATGACACTCCGGCCGCCAGTTGGAGCGACCCGCCGCTCACCACGGTGCGCCAGGATCTGGTCGCCAAGGGAAGACAGGCCGGTGAGCTGGCGTTACGCATGCTGAACGGCGCCAGACCAGGCGATCCGGTCACCATCGACGTGGAGCTTCAGGTACGCGGCTCGACGGCCACTCCGGTGTGAGTTGGGCCGAGTTGGCCACAACGAGAAACGCTCAAGCCCTCACGAACGATCAGACCCACTGGGAAAGCCATTGCCCTTTCGAGGGCGCTGGTTGACTTATGCCCTCGTAGCTCAGCGGACAGAGCAGGAGCCTTCTAAGCTCTGGGTCGCAGGTTCGAGTCCTGCCGGGGGCGCTAGACAGACGGTCCCGCGTGGCCTTGCCAAGTGCATGTCCATGTCGGGACCTTTCTTTTTCTGCGATTGGATGAGTACGGCTTCGCCCGTTTGGGCTACGGCTCGGACCGTCGCGCCGATCAGGGTGATACGGCAGGTGGCTACCCATGTCGTGTGGTCGTAGTGGATCTCCAGCCGCAGTGCTTCGAACAGCCTGCGGGCGAGTGCGTCGGGCAGGTCAACCAGGTCGACCGGGGTCACCGGCAGGAGATCGAGCAACCGGGAGTTGGGTGCCTGGGAGACCTCGGTCTCAGCCTCAGCGAGTTGCAGTTCCATCGCCGCTCGCTGCTCCCGCAGCTCGACACGTCGCTCGTTCACGTCGCTGATGAATGCCTGGTCGACGTTGTCAGCGACTTCGAGGCTCCTGACCAGCCGCTTGCTCCGTGTCTCCACGTCCGCGATCGACTGACGCAGATTGGCGACCCGCTGTTCCAGTTCGCGATGGGCGGACTCGTCGATGGCAGCAAGTCTGTCAGCGAGCAGGCTCTGCCGGTACGGACCGAAGACGTTCGCGGCCAGGAAACCGGTCAGTCCACCAACCAGAGCAGCTTCTCTCACCCAATAGGTTGATCGAGGATGCCCTTTGGGAATCTGCGACTTCTTGGGTGCGCACACGTAGTAAGCCCGATCCCGCTTGGTCTTGCCATAGAGACGCCGGCCACAACCAACGCAGAAGAGGTAGCTGCGGAGCCGGTACTCGCGCTTGGCCTGGGGAGGCTGGCTCTTCCCTGCGCTCCGTGAGCGCTCGCGCTGCTCCCCGACCAGCTGAGCCTGAACGAACGTCTCGAGGTCCACGTTGGGCTCATGAGTGGGCTCGGGTGACCACACCCATTCGGAGACGGGGTTGGGGCGATTGCGGCCGCCTCCTTTCCGAGCACGACGGTTCCAGACCATGTGCCCGGTGTGCTTCGGATTTGTCAGCATGTCGCGGGCACTGGATCCGGTCCACTGCCCGACAGCCTGCTCGGTGTGGGTCTCGAAGCCGTCCCAGCTCTTCTCGAGCATCTCGATGACGTACCACTCCGCGACGCCCTGTTTGACCCGCCGCGTCAAAACCTGCGTCGAGGTCTTGCGTCGGCTGGTACCAGTGAGCTGGAAGGGCTCGTCCGCGGCAACCAGCAGTACACCGACCTCCTCCAGTCGGTGCTCTATCTCGTTGGACACGTACGAGCGACGGCCGATGCGCCCGATCTCTTCGCAGATCACGACGTCGAAGCGACGGTCGGCTCGCTCAGCCTCGGCCAGCAGTTCCTGAATGCCACCGTCGCGCGGGACAGGGATCTGAAACAGCTCATGAGCACGACCATCGCCGCGCCGGATCAGCGCCTTGCGCCCGGACTCGATGTCGTAGAAGTGCGCCACGATGACGGCAGCGTCCGGCAGGGCGTTGTGACAGTTCCGCAGCTGCCGAGGAATGGACAGCGTTGGGTCCTGCTGGTCGTAGGTCGACGTGCGGCCGGCGAAGGCGACACGAATCACCGATGACGCCGCCAACGTGGGCGTGCCGTGACGGCCGCGCCGATCTACGCGGCGCGACCCTGCCCATTCTCTGAGCGCCTCTGGCGCGACCACTCGACAACCTCCATCAGGACTCGTGCTTGTGCCAGCCCAAGCCGGTCGGCCTCGATCCCCTCGCTGAGTTGGATCTCGAATCGCATGTCCGGCACGTCGTCCGGACCGAAGTGTCCGGACGCTGGATCGCGACGCCGATCGTCGGCCAACATCTCCCCTGCCCTCATTACGGTAACACCGGGATATTTCCGCTTCAACCGGAAGCAGCGATCAGGCGGACGGTGACACGCCGAGTTCCTGCAAGAGCGACCGAGCGCGGTCCGGAAGACTGAGGCTCCGCAGTCGAACCAGCGGCCTGCGACGACATGTGAAAGGTGCCCTGGCAGTGCGGATCCGGTGGAAGCTCCGGCACGTTGCGGCCGCGCGCGAGATCTGGACCGGCGCCCAACTCCGCAGGCTTCTCGCCGACGAAGCCGGTCTCTCATTGGGGACGTCCGCCATCTCGGATCTCATGTCGAAGCAACCACGCGAAGTGAAACTCTCCACCCTGGCTGCGCTCTGCACCGTCTTGAGATGCACGCCGAATGACCTTCTCGAGCTCGCGCCCGATGAGGGGTCTGACCCGTAACACCACGCCCAGTCGCGCGCGTGTCCGCGTCGCGTTGGGGATACCGCTGCCCGAACCTCTCGACTCGCCAGAGCGCTTCATGCCGCGTCAGCAGAGGTGTCCCCAAGGGCCTGAAGGAGTCGGTCGTGCCAAGCGAGGGCGAAGTGCAGGCAGTTGGACTCGGTGCGATGGGTGGGTGAGCAGCCGGGGACGTGCCGGCCGCGAAAACTCCATGCCATGGTTCTCTCGCCGGTTTGGACCTGTTGTTGACACCGCCCGGTTCATCCCGCGTCGAGGTATCGCACGGCTTCCAGCACTCACACCAGCCGAGTTGCTTCGGAGAGAAGACCGCAGTGACCGAATGTTCGCGCTCAGCCCGTCGTTACCTCTTCGGTGCGTTGGGTGAACTAGTTGATGGTTAGTCGCGGGAAGCCGGGATCGTTATTGCGCGCAGTTTATAGAGCAGTGTTTTGAGTTCGTCCTCGTCGATCCTTGGCGAACTGTTCAGGTATACGGCGAGTTCGCCGAGAATGTTCCAGCAGATGGCTTTGTCTTTCCATCGGATATTTATGAGGGCTTTCTGGACTTATACGTTTTTGCCAGTATTCGGATCTGGCTGACTGGGATCTGGTGGGGGTAAGCCGGCTTGGTGCTAGAGGTGCTCGTGAGGTGCGCGAGTTCGGCAATGAGGTCAGCAAGCGCATCGCGTGTGATCGTGTAGGGGTTGCTGGCGGCGCGCCGATCACGGATCGATGCGGCCGTCTCGTGTAGCGCCATCGTCACCAGCGCGATGATGGCGGCCTTCACGACGATGGTGTCCGTGAGCTGCTCGCCAACCGCCAGGGTGGCCGTACGAAGCACTACACGCGATGACCCAGCCGGTCACCGCAACCCTGGAAACCAACTAACCCGGTCTCCACCAAACCCGGTACTTGACACGCTCACGACCAACCCACACCATTCGCCAACAGACTCTTAGGGAGGAAGTCGTGCGAGTTCTTTTCACGTCGTCGCCGGGGCTGGGCCACCTGTTTCCGATGATCCCGCTCGCCTGGGCGCTGCGGGCCGGGGGTCACGACGTGCTGGTCGCCAGCACCGGCGACGTCGTCGAGCGCGCCGCGCAAGCTGGGCTGCCCGCGGTGGAGGCCGCGCCGGGGCTGGACGTGATGAAGTTCTTCGAGACTACAATGCGGGAAAACGAGCGGTTCGGGGACTTTGCCTCGCTCCGCGAGCTGTTCGTGGAGGACCCGCGGCGGGCGATGGAGCTCGTCGCGCGGGTGTTCGCCGCGCTCGGCGACCGGCTCACCGAGGGGATGCTCGCCGCCGCCCAGGGTTGGCGGCCGGACCTGGTGGTCTTCGAGCAGATGGACTCCGCGGGCCCGTTCATCGCCGCGAAGCTCGGAATTCCCGCCGTGCAGCACAACTTCGGCTCGGCGCGCGGGACCGACGAGCTCGCGCTGTACGCCAAGTACACCGACGCCTACGACCGGCATGGCGTGACGCGGCCGACCGAGGCCGACGCGATCATCGACATCGCCACCGAGGGGCTCGGCACCCCGCAGATCGGGTGGCCGATGCGCTATGTCGCGTACAACGCGGGCGGGGTGCTGCCGGGGTGGCTGCTCGCCAAGCGGGAACGGCCGAGGGTGTGCGTCACCCTCGGCACCGCGGTCGGTCTGATGTCCGTCGGCGCGCTGGGCCAGATCGTCGAGGCGGCCAAGGAGATCGACGCGGAATTCATCTTCGCGCTCGGCGACTCCGACGTCGCGGAACTGGGCGAGCTGCCGGAGAACGTGCGCCTCGTCGAGTGGATCCCGTTGAACGCCCTGTTGGAGCACTGCGACGCGATCGTGCACCACGGTGGCTCCGGCAGCACCTTCACCTCGCTGGCCGCCGGAGTGCCGCAGTTGCTGCTTCCGCACAGCGCCGACCAGTTCGACAACGCGACACTCGTCCGCGACGCTGGTATCGGCCTGTGGCTCGAAGACACCACTGTGGACGCTTCGCATCTCACGAAGCTGTTGGAGGACAAGGAGATCAGGGCGGCGTGCGAGCGACTCCGCGCGGAGAACGCCGCACGCCCCCTGCCATCGGAGCTGGTGTCGAAGCTCGTCGCGCTGGTGAGCTGATCCGGCTTGGTGATCTGGGCCTCGACCGAGCTCAGCGCGCCGGAGCGCTGGTAGGCCTTGCGGCCGAAATGTGTCAGTCGGACGTATGCCAGACAACCGTGGTTGCGTTTGCTGATCTTGGATCATTCCTCAGCCTTATGAGACGTTCTGAATGGTGTGACGGAGGCGTGCCTTGCGGCGTGCTGGTCGCGGAGGGTCTGGTTCTCGAGGGAGAGTTCGTTGATGACGTGGGCGTAGGTGCGGATGAGCTGTTCGAGGCCCGCGCAGTGCTTCTTGAGCGTGTCGTGGTCGCGTTGCAGCTGGGTGTATGGGTCGTGGTTGTCCCGGAACTCGGCCGCCGTGCGGCGGGCGTGGTGCGCGAGTTGTTGGAAGTGGTCGCGGAGGTCGGGGTGTTTCTGCGCGACGACCCAGTATTTGACGTCGGCTTCGACCGCGAGTTGGACGGTGGAGAGGTTGCCGGTGGAGCGCTGTGGCGAACCGGCGAGCAGCCGGTCGGCGGCGTGGAGGATGGCGATGCGTTGGGGGTCGGTCTCGGTGGTGGCCCAGGCTGTGGTGGCGGTCTTCACGATGGTCACGGCTTTCGGGTGTGGTTGCGGATGAGGGCCTGGACGCGATCGAGTTCGGCTCGGATGCGTTGGTGGCGGGGTGATGGGGCGAGGAAGTCGCCGAGGATGCTCTCCAGCTCGCTCGTCCCCGCACGCGCGGGGCTGTTCCCGATGGCTGCGCAAGGTCCCGCCGGCGGTCGTCCTCGTCCCCGCACGCGCGGGGCTGTTCCTTGATCATCGCCGTGGCGAACAAGAAGCCCGGCCTCGTCCCCGCACGCGCGGGGCTGTTCCCGGGCTGCGGGTGGGCTCATTCACCCCGTACGGCTCGTCCCCGCACGCGCGGGGCTGTTCCCGAAGCACACGCCGCCGAGCTGGCGGAGATGCGCTCGTCCCCGCACGCGCGGGGCTGTTCCCTAGCCGACCAACCAGGTCGGCGTTGTCCTCGTCTCCGCGCGGGGCTGTTCCCGACTCGACGCGCATGCACCGCGCGACCTCGCGCTTGTCCCCGCGCGCTGGGCTGTTCCCGAGCTGGACTGGCAGGTCGAGCAGGCGCTCAACTCGTCCCCGCGTGGGGCTGTTCCGGAGACGAAGGGCTGACCATGAACACGCAGGTCCTCGTCCCCGTGCACGGGCGCTGTTCCGCAGCTGTCAACTCCGTTGGTCGGCGAGGAGCGCTCGTTTCTGCGCGGGGACGGTTCCTGACCATCCGCGAACTTCGCAAGTTCGCCGGCGCACGTTCGCGCAGACGGGGGCTGTTCTCAACGGCCAGGGCTGGGCGAAGGGCTGAGCCGCTCGTCCTCGCGTACGCGAGGCTGTTCCCTGGCCCAGGATGGTCGTCCGCACGAGCGATGCACCTCACGCCACCAAGGTCTTCGGGTGTTCTGCGCCTCGCGCGCGGTATCCAAATCGGGTGCTATCCGAGCTTGGTACTCCGCACGCACAACCTTGACAAGCTGCCGCGCCCGCGCCGCACCAATCCCAAGCTTTATGCGGAGCGTGTCCGCCGAGATCGGCTTCTGATGAGCAGCGCGATACGCCGCGTCCTCCTTCCTCGCCTGTTCCAGCAGATCATCCGATATGCCCTGGTGAGGCATCCGTCGATGCCCCTGCGGCAGATGGTTCGCCACAGCATTGTGCGGCTGAATTGGATCATCAGCGCTGTCCAACGCGACCCGGACTGTCGAAACTGTGTGCTCGGTGCCAGACGATTCTGCATCCCGGGTCTGAGCACTGACAGCGCTGATCGCTTGCAAGAAGGCAGGGCCGACCTCAGCCCAACCGATCAAAAGCAGAGGCCCGACGGCGTCGAATGCCGCCTTGCCGAACTCGCCCTCGACCAGCGGGTCCGCTACGTTCAATGCCAGGGTCACGACGCTGGCGAAGATCAACAGGCGGCGAGCTGGACGAAGTACCTCGACGGATGCTCCGGTCAGTGCAAGGTGCCGGATACCCAGCAGCAACCCCAGGATCGACAGGTCAACCGCTGGCGCGACGAGCGGTGCGACCCAGACCGGCACGCCAAGACGGAGAGCGAGGCTGAGGACGTTGCCGAACCCGAAGAGGAACGTCAAACCAACGACGGTTCCCCATGATCACGGTGACGATCTGAACGACAGCCGCCGACTCGGTCGACGACTGGTTAGTGACGCCTTGCGTGGGAGCAGCCATCAGGCACCAGCGCCAGGGTCGTCGATCGAGAAGCTTCCCTCGATCACCAGCATGCCGTTGGAAAACCGCTGGTCAGACGCGGGACCGTCTGTGTGTAGCCCTGCCGGGGGCGCTCGCTCTGGGTGACCCGTGTTCGCGGAAGGCGCGAACCGGGTCGGTGGCGCTGACAGGCGGTCCCGCGTGGCCCTGCCGAGTCAGGTCAACCCGGTCAGGATTCGAGAAGCGTCCAGCACGACGCCGGAACTAACGTCTGTGCCGTGACGTCCATCGAATCCATCAAGGAGGCCTGACCACATGTTCACCAAGAAGGGTGACGCGGCCGTTCTCGGCAAGCTCGGCGATGCCCCTGCCCAGTACCGGGAGATCGGCGAGCGCCTGCACCACATCATCCGGGAGAGCGCGCCGTCGCTCGAGCCGATCGTGCGGTGGGGGCTTCCGTTCTACGTGAAGGACGGCAAGGACATCTGCTACATCAAGGTAGACAAGGACTTCATCGCGTTCGGCTTCGGCGAGGTCGTGAACCCCGCTCGTGAGGAGGGTGCCCACATGCACCCCGTCGCGTGGACCCTCACGTCGCTGGACGCCGCGACGGAGGCCACGCTGCGTGCGCTCATCAAGAAGGCGGCGGCCTGAACGTCGACGTCAGGGCGGTACGACCTGCCGGTGCGGTTGTCGGCGCGTGGGGTTGGGGATGATGCGTTTACTCTCGCCGGGTGGAGTGGGCGTTGCCGGAGTGGACGGTGCTGGCCGTGGTGCGGGAGCGGCCCGCGCACGGGTTCGCCATTGCCGCGTTGACCGCTCGTGGCGGGGAGCTCGGGCGGGTCTGGCAGATGCCCCGACCGGTGATCTACCGGGCCTTGTCGCGCCTGGAGGCCGCGGGGTTGGTGGCGCCGAAGGACGTCGAGACGGGTGCGGGGCCGCCGCGCACGGTTTACGCGGTGACCGAGGCCGGTCGGGGCATGGTGGATGACTGGTTGGTCCGGCCGGTGTCGCACGTGCGGGAGCTGCGGTCGCATCTGCTGATGAAGCTGGCGTTGCTCGACCGGCGGGGGCTGCCGGTGACGTCGCTGGTCGCGGAGCAGCGTGTCGTGCTGGAACCCGTGCTGGCGGCGTTGGCGGTCGAGCGGGAGCAGGCCGACGGGTTCGATGCGGTGTTGTTGTCCTGGCGGCACGGCAACGTGTTGGCGGCGCTGCGGTTCCTGGACGAGTTCGGTTAGGCGAGGCCGGCGCGGCGGCGGACCCAGGTCTGGGGCTGGCCGCACTCGGCGGCGATGGCACGCCAGCTCATGCCCGCGGCGCGCCGGTCGGCGAGGTAGTCGTCGAACCGGGCGAACCCGAACCGGGTGGCGACCGCGTTCGTGCGCTCATCGCGGTTCGCGCGGATCGTCGCGTGTGGTTGCCGGGTGATGTGGTGGCGGCGGAGCGCGGATTCGATCGCGGTTCGGGAGAACCCGGTCTCGGTGGCGATGAACCGGATGGTGTGGTTGCGGGTGACGTGGCGGTCGGTGAGGTAGGCGGCGACGTCGGGGAAGCCGAGTGCGCACACGACCGGTAGCCAGCGTTCGTCCCACTGCTCGTGGCGACGCCCGGTGCGAGCGGCCGCGATGGTCGCGGCGGTGGTGGGGTCGAGCATGGGCAGGTGACGGCACAGCCAGTCCTTGTGCAGTCCCACCTCGCGGCTGATCGCGGCCAGGCTCGCGCCCGCCTCGACCCTGTCTCGCACGAGTGCGCCGATGTCGGGGAACCCGAGGCGTTCGGCCGCGGCCTGGGCGGTGTTGCGCAGGTGCTCGTCGGCGCGGCGGCGGCTGCCCCTGGCCCGTGCCTCGAGGCTGATGGACGCGAGTGCCGCCAGTGTTTTCCTGCGTCGTTGCTCCGGTTGGCGGCGTCCACGCGCCGCGGCGGCGGCCGCCCTGGTCAACGCGCCTGAGCGCGCCAGCTCCCGGCCGAGCTCGCAGCCGGCGCGGATGGTGGGGTCGTGTTCGCGGCGTGCGGTCAGTGCCTTCGCGCGCAGGCTCCTGGTGCCGGTGCCTTCGAGTGGTTCGCCGCGGAGGAGACCGAAGGTTTCCCGGTAGGCGAGGTGGTCCCAGCCGTGGGAGCGCAGGTGCGCGACGACCGACCGGAACCAGCGGCCGCACAGGTGGCACAGCACGCGGTCGCCGTCCCGGACCACCGTGCCGATGGGGGCGTAGCTGGGTGTGCCGTCCGGCAGCACCGCGTGCACGGCGCGGACCGCCCGTCCCCGCCGCGGCGGCGCCGGCGCCGGGGACGTCTCGACACTGGCCGCGGTCATCAGTCACCACCTCCCGACTAGTATCACTGAGACTAGCTGGTGGCGAGCGCCGAGTGGAAGCGTCGCCACCAGCCCTTTCCCGTTCAGGTGAGGTCGGTGATGACGGTCTTGGTCTCCATGTAGTTGTTGAACACGGCGTGGCCCATCTCGCGGCCCCAGCCGGACTCCTTGTAGCCGCCGAAGGGAAGTGCGGCGTCGAAGACGTTCCAGGTGTTGACCCAGACGGTGCCGGCACGCAGGCGTTTGGCGGTGCGGTAGGCCTTGCCGATGTCGCGGGTGAACACGCCGGCGCCGAGGCCGTAGTTGGTGTTGTTGGCGGTCGGCATGATCTGGGCCTCGTCGTTGAACGGCGCGGCCGCGACGACGGGCCCGAAGATCTCCTCCTGGACGGCCTTCATGTCCTCGCGGGTACTGGTGAGGACGGTGGGCGCGACGAAGTAGCCGCGGTCGCCGACCCGGTTGCCGCCCATGATGTTCGCGCCCTCGTCGCGGCCGGACTGGATGTAGCCGGTGACGCGGTCGAACTGCTCCTGCGAGACGAGCGGGCCCATGGTGGTCTCGGGGTCGAGGCCGTTGCCGACCTTGATGGTCCTGGCCTGCTCGGCGACGCCCTCGACGACCTCGTCGTAGACGGACTCCTCGACGTAGAGACGGGAGCCGGCGACACAGCACTCGCCCTGGTTGAAGAAGATCGCGTGGGCGGAGCCGGCGATGGCCTTGTCGAGGTCGGCGTCGGCGTAGACGACGTTGGGGGACTTGCCGCCGAGTTCGAGGCTGACCTTCTTCAGGTTGCCGGCGGCGGCCTTGACGATCTCCCGGCCGACCTCAGTGGAACCCGTGAACGCGACCTTGTCCACGTCGGGGTGGGCGGCCAGCGCGGCGCCCGCGTCACCGAAGCCGGTGACGATGTTGAGCACGCCCGGCGGCAGGCCCGCCTGCATCGCCAACTCGCCCAGCAGCAACGCGGACAGCGGGGTCTGCTCGGCCGGTTTGAGCACGGTCGTGCAGCCGGCGGCCAGGACCGGGCCGATCTTCCACGCGGCCATGAGCAGCGGGAAGTTCCACGGGATGATCTGCCCGCACACCCCGACCGGCTCGCGCAGCGTGAAGGCCAGGTACAGGTCGGGGTCGAGCCCGGACGCGGGGATGGTGTTGCCCTCGATCTTGGTGGCCCAGCCGGACATGTAGTGGAACAGGTCCGCGGCCAGCGGCACGTCGGCAGCCTTGGCGACGGCGTACGGTTTGCCGTTGTCCAGCGACTCCAGCAGCGCGAACTCCTCCAGATGCTCCAGGATCAGGTCCCCGAGCCGGTGGATGATCCGCCCGCGCTGGCCGGGTGGCATCGTCCGCCACGGCGACCCCTCCGCGAACGCCGCACGCGCGGCGCCGACCGCCCGGTTGACGTCCTCGGCCTCGCCGTGCGCGACGGCGGCGAGGACCTCCTCCGAGGCGGGGTTGAGGGTTTCGAACGTCCTGCCGGACGCGGCGTCCACCCACTCCCCGTTGATGAGCATCCTGCGGCTCAGCGAGCCGACTACCTGGTCGATCCGGGTCTGTTCCACTGCCAAGGTCATCCTTGACCTCCTCGTTTCGCAGGATGGGAAACCTGATCAGGTCGTGGGGAGATCAGCCGGTGTGACACCCTCGGTGAGCGTCACCTCGTCGAGCCAGCCGGCACGCGGCTCCCCCGCCGGCCGGTCGAACGCGGGAACGTAGGGCTTGAGGTCGATGACCGGGGTGCCGTCGACCAGGTCCACGCCGGCGAACCGCACGATCCGGCCCTCGATGCCGACCAGCCTGACGAGGCTCAGCCCGATGGGGTTGACCCGCCGCGGGCCACGGGTGGCGAACACCCCGATCCGGCGCGGGGTCGGTCGCAGCAGGAACGGGACCTGGGTCATGGGTGCCGGCTCGGCGTGGTCGGTGTGGTCGTGCAGCCAGCTCAGCAGCCAGGCGTAGTCGAACCCGTCCAGGTCGGCGAGCCCGGCCGCGTACTGCTCGGCGACCTCGAGCGTGCCGTGCTCGGCACGGTTGAGCGCGGCCTGGACCGGCGTGCGCGCACGGGTCGTCCGTCCCGTGCGTGCGACCCCGACCACCGGGAGCGGGCAGGTCACGGCTGGCCGATCAGCTCGACCTCGGTCACGTCGGAGACGTACCGGCCGCCCTTCCTGTCCCCGGGCACCACGAGCCGCGGCCGGTCGAGTCGTTGGCCGTCCTCGCGGTAGGCGAGCAGGACCTCGGTGCCGGCGAAGTCCGGGTCGAACTCCGCCCACGCCACCAGCGACCGGTAGTTGTCCGTGGCGGCGACCAGGGCGGCGAAGGTCAGCTTGTGGTTCTTGACCGCCGGGTCGAACCGGGGGCCGGCGGCGGTGAGCACGTCGAACAGCCGGGCGCCGACGTAGTGGTGGCGCTGGGTGCCAGTACCGGACTCGAACCGCACCCACACCTGCCGGGCCGGGAACCTCCGCAGGTCGGCGGCGGTGAGGGTGAGCGGGGTGGTCACCGCACCGTTCACCACGAACGCGTTGGCGGTCGGCGTGGACTGTGCCGGGGCGGCGGAGACCAGCGCCAGCACGGTCACGACGGCCAGGGCAAGCGTGGACAGGCGGTAGCGCATCAAGGCCTCGTTCAGGGTTGGGGGGTGAGTTCCGAGCCGGTGGGCGTCATGCAGTGCAGCCGCAGCTGCCACAGACGCCGGACGTACCGGCTGGCCCGGCCGTCGCAGGGCATGACCAGGGTGGGCCGGATGAGCCGCTCGCCGTTGTAGCGGGTGGCCAGCATCGCCGCGCACGCCCCGAAGTCCGGGGCGATCTCCGCCCAGGACAACGCGACCTGGTAGCCGTCCTCCGACACGGCGAGCACCACGACGTTCAGCTCGCCCATCTTGTGCCGCCGGTCCGGGCGCAGGCCGGTCTCGGCCAGCACCTCGTGCAGTGGCACCCCCCGCACCCGGTGGGTGTCGGCGAAGAACCGGGTCGTGTACCGGACCTCCTGCGTCGGCCGGGCCCGGGCGTCCAGCTCGGTGGTGTCGAGGAGCCGGTCGGCGACCACGTCACCGGTGATGAGGACCTGGTCAGCACGCACGGGAACCCGTTGGGCAGGGATCGGCACCGGGTCCACACCGACCACGGTAGATCGACCCACGCGCGTCCACATCCTCCCTTCGGGTCAAATCCGTACCTGCGGATCAAGTTTTGGTTGCTGTCCGCATCATCGCCTACAGAAGGGCGGGATCTTCCGCTGTTGCGGTTATGTGACGTGGGTGGATGGCAAGATCGTGGGTACGAACAACCTGGGTACCGTGGGCGCATGGGAGATCTCACGTCCGCCACGCACCTGCGAACCCTGCCGTCGCTGGCCGGACCGTTGCCCGAGTTCGACCCGGACACCGCGCCGGGCGATCCGGACCCGTTGTTCGAACGTTGGTTGGCCGACGCGATCGACGTGGGAGTCACCGAACCGCACGCCATGACGCTGTCCACCGTGGACCCGGCTGGACGGCCGTCGGCGCGGGTACTCATCCTGAAGTCCCTCGAAGCCGGGCGGTGGTCGTTCGCTTCGGGGGCGGGTAGCCGCAAGGGCAAGGAGTTGGCGAACACGCCGTGGGCGGCGCTGACCTTCTACTGGCCACTCCTCGGCCGCCAGGTGCGGGTACGGGGTGCGGTCGAGACCGCCGACGCGACGGACAGCGCCGCGGACTTCCTGGCCCGCTCACCGGGATCGCGTGGCGTCGGGCTGCTCGGCAACCAGAGCATGCCTCTGGTGAGCGTCGCCGAGCGGGACCGTGCGCTCGACGAGGCCACCGAACGCGCCGCGAACGAACCACACCTGGTCGCTCCGGAATGGACGGTGTACCGCGTGGTGGCCGACGAGGTGGAGTTCTGGCAGGGCGACGAACGCCGTCGTCACGTCCGCCTGCGGTACACCCGCGCCGGCGGGCCATGGCGTCGTGAGCTGTTGTGGCCCTGACCGCCGTGCACGGCGATGCGGAGATCGGGGTGCCGGTAGCGGGGAGGAGCGCGGGGCCTGGCCGGGGCCCCGCGCTTCGGGCCGGGTCAGGTGCTGTAGGAGTGGCTGCCGGTGCCGGCCAGGGCGCCGCCGGCCACGATGAGGTACTCGGGGCGGATCGGCCTGCCGTCGAAGTAGGACTCGAGGATCTCGCGGGTGCCGGCGGCGTAGCGGGCCTGCGCGGACAGTGACGAGCCGGAGATGTGCGGGGTCATGCCGTGGTGGGGCATGGTGCGCCACGGGTGGTCCGGCGGCGCCGGTTGCGGGTACCAGACGTCACCGGCGTATCCGGCCAGCTGCCCGCTTTCCAGGCCGCGGACGACGGCGTCGCGGTCGGCGATGAGCCCGCGGGCCGTGTTGATCAGATACGTGCCGCGGCGCATCGTGGCGATCAGCTCGTCGTTGAACAGCCCCTGCGTCTCCGGGTGCAGCGGCGCGTTGATCGTGATCACGTCGCAGTTCGGGACCATCGCCCGGGCGGAGGAGTGGAAGGTCAGGTTCAGCTCGGCCTCGACCTCGGCGGGCAGGCGGTGCCGGTCGGTGTAGTGCAGCCGCACGCCGAACGGCGCCAACCTGCGTAGCACCGCCAACCCGATGCGCCCGGCCGCCACCGTGCCGACGTCCATGCCCTCCAGGTCGTAGGAGCGGGCCACGCAGTCGGCGATGTTCCAGCCGCCGTCGAGCACCCACCGGTGCGACGGCAGGTAGTTCCGCACCAGCGACAGAATCATCATCACCACGTGTTCGGCGACGCTGATGCTGTTGCTGAACGTCACCTCGGCGACCGTCACCCCGTGCTCGATCGCGGCCGCCAGATCGACGTGGTCAGAACCGATCCCGGCCGTGATCGCCAGTTTCAGGTTCGGCGCCTTCGCGATTCGTTCCGCGGTCAGGTACGCCGGCCAGAACGGCTGCGAAATCACCACCTCCGCGTCCGGCAGGTGTTTCTCGAACGCCGAGTCCGGGCCTTCCTTGTCCGACGTCACCACCAGCTCGTGCCCGAACCGTTCCAGGTACTTCCGCAGGCCCAGCTCGCCGGAGACACTGCCCACCAGCTCGCCCGGCGTGAAGTCGAGGCCGGCCGGGCCGGGCACCGTCTGCCCGTCCGCGTATCCGGTGATCCGCGGGATCGTGGACCGCGCGTATTCCTTCGGATATCCGTTGACCGGATCCGGGTAGAGGACGCACAGCACCTTTGCCATTTTCGTTTCCTCCGCATTCGCGCTTGCCTTGACGTCCATCACTTTTCTCCGACCGGACATCGGGACGCAAGGCTTTACCGGCGCATGTTTTCGATTCGCCGATAACGGAAATCGATTGTCCAACAAGCGCGAAATGAAGAGAAGCACGGCTAGTTTCAGTGTAACCAGCGCCCCGGCCGGTGACCAGGGTGTCAGGTCGGATAGGTGGTGGCCTCGGTGGCCTTGACGGTCGCGTACAGCGGGGTGCCGGGCGCGAGGTGGAGTTCGGCGACCGTGGCGGGGGTGACGTCGGCGAGGACCGGCGGGGTGCCGTCGAGGCGGACGCGGACCGTGTGGGCGTGTTGTTCGATGTGGGTGACCGTGACGGGCCAGCTGTTGCGGGGACTGCCGGCGGGTGACTCGGGGTGCAGGCTGACGGCCGTCGGCGGGAACGCGACGTACACCGGGCCGGTCGCCGGCTCGGCGATGGTGAACCGGCCGGCGTCCTCGAGGGTGACCACCGTGCCGTCGGCGGTGCCGCGGTAGAGGTTGAGGCCGACGAGTTGGGCGACGTAGTCGGTGCGGGGTTGGCGGGCGATCTGGGCGGGTGGCCCCTGTTGGACGACCGTGCCGTGTTCGACGATCACCAGGCGGTCGGCGAGGACCATCGCGTCCAGGGGATCGTGGGTGACGAGGAGGGTGTGGCCCGGGTACTCCTGCAGGTGGCGGCCCAGTTCGGCGCGGATGTGGACGCGGGTGCTGGCGTCGAGTGCGGCGAGGGGTTCGTCGAGCAGGAGCAGGCCGGGGTCGGTGGCCAGGGCGCGGGCGAGCGCGACGCGTTGGGCCTGGCCGCCAGACAGTGCTCGGGGCTTCTTGTTGCCGTGGTCGTCCAGGCCCACCTTGGCCAGCCAGGCCTGTGCGGTGGCGCGTGCCTCGGCCCGGGGGACGCGGTGGGCGCGGAGGCCGAACGCGACGTTGTCGAGGGCGGTCATGTGGTTGAACAGCAGGTAGTCCTGGAACACCACGCCGATGCGCCGGTGCTCGGCCGGCACGAACACAGCGGGCGGCTGGTCCCAGACCTCCTCGTCCAGCCGGATGTGCCCGTCGGTGACGGGAAGCAGACCGGCGAGCGCACGCAGTGCGGTGGTCTTGCCGGCGCCGTTGGGGCCGAGCAGCGCCACGACCTCGCCCGGTGTGATGGTCAGCTCGAGGTCGAGGTGGAAGCCGGAGTCGCGGGTGACGTGCAGGTCGGCGTGGAGGGTCATGTCGGGGTGTTGATCCAGCGGTCGCGCAGCAGCACCAGGACGGTCACCGACAGCAGCAGGAGCACGAGGGACAGGACGATCGCCTGGCCGAGGTCGACTTCGAGGGCGAGGTAGACGGCCAGCGGCATGGTGGCGGTCTTGCCGGGCAGGTTGCCGGCGAAGGTGATCGTGGCGCCGAACTCGCCGAGGGCACGGGCCCAGCACAGCACCGCGCCGGCCACGACCCCGGGGGCGACGGCGGGCAGGGTGACCCGGCGGAAGGTCAGCCACCGCGACGCACCGAGGGTGGCGGCGGCCTCCTCGTAACGCGGGTCCGCGCCCCGCAACGCGCCCTCGACGGCGATGACCAGGAACGGCATGGCCACGAACGCCTCGGCCACGACGACACCGGCCGTGGTGAACGGCAGCGAGATGCCGAACCAGGCGTCCAGGTACCGGCCGACGATGCCCTGCCGGCCGAACACCAGCAGCAGCGCCACGCCACCGACCACGGGCGGGAGCACCAGCGGGACGGTGACCAGCGCACGCAGCACTCCCCTGCCGGGCAGGTCGCTGCGGGCCAGCAGCCAGGCCAGCGGCACCCCGAGCACGAGGCACCCCAGCGTGGCGAGGCTGGCGCAGACCAGTGACAGGGTCAGCGCCTGCCCGACCTCCTCGCTGAACAGCAGCTCGGTGAACGTGGACCACGGCGCCCGCACCAAGAGCCCCACCAGCGGGACGACGAGGAACGCCACGCCGATCAGCGCGGGCAGGACGAGGACGGCCGGAAGCCGTCCCCGACGCCCGGCACCGCGTGCGCTCACGGAGTGCCGAAACCGGCCTCGGTGAGCACGGCCTTGCCCTTGTCCGAGAGCACGAACTCGACGAACGCCTTCGCCCCCTCCGGGTTCGGCGCCTTCGCGCAGGCGGCGATCGGGTACTCGTTGACCGCCTCGTCCGCCTCGGGGAACTCGATGCCCTCCACCTTGTCGCCGGCCGCCTTCACGTCCGTTTTGTAGACGAGGGCGGCGTCGACCTCACCGAGCGAGACCTTGCTCAGCGTGGCCTTGACGTCCTGCTCCAGCGTGTCCGGGGCCGGGGTGATGCCGGTCGCCTCGAACACCTTCTTCGCCGCCGCCCCGCACGGCACCTGCTCGGCGCACAACGCGATCTTCAGGTCCGGCTTGGCGAAGTCGGCCAACCCGGTGATCTTGCCCGGGTTGCCGGCCGGCACGACGATCTCGAGGGTGTTCGTCACGAAGGTGACCGGCTTGTCGGTGATCGCGCCGGTGCCGGTCACGTCGGTCATGTTCTTGGGCGCGGCCGACGCGAACACGTCCGCGGGTGCGCCCTGGTTGATCTGCTGCGCCAGGGCGGAGCTGCCGGCGAAGTTGAACGTGACCTTCGCGTCCGGGTTGGCGGCCTCGAAGTCCTTGCCGAGCTGGGTGAACGACTCGGTCAACGACGCCGCCGCGAACACGGTGACCTCGCCGGTGACCTTCGGCGCCGACGACTCGGTCGTGGTGGTGGTCTCCGTCGAGGCCCCGGTGTCACTGGAACCACAACCGGCCAGGGCGAACACGGCGACCGCGCCGACGGCGAGGGCACGTAACGAGCGGGACATTCACGCCTCCGGGATCTCAACGACAACATGGGTGGACTTGATCGAGGCGACAGCCACACTGCCCACCTCCAGGCCGAGCTCGTCCGCGGCCTCCCGGCTCATCAACGACACGATCCGAAAGGGCCCGGCCTGCATCTCCACCTGGGCCATCACCCCGTCCTTGACCACGCGGGTGACGATCCCCTTCATCTGGTTGCGCGCGGACCGGGCGACGGTCACCCCGGCGTCCGGCGCCTCCGCCTGCCGCTGCACGAACGCGGCCAGCTCACTGCCCTCGACCGCCATGCGGTTGTTGTCCCCCTGCACGACCGGGAGCTTGCCCTGGTCGACCCAGCGGCGGACGGTGTCGTCGCTGACGCCCAGCAGGTCCGCGGCCTCACTGATCCGCAGCTTCGGCATGTCGCGCAGTCTATCGCCGCAAACACGGCAATCAACGCAGGGCCGCGCCTGCGGACACAATCGTGACCATGACCTCGCGGACAAGCCCCACCGCCCCGGCGCACACCCGGTGGCGCGAACCGGGAAAGGCCCCTAACCTGCGGCCGTACCACCGGCGACGACCACCTCGGGAGACACCTGTGCGGCTCTCCACCCGCAACCAGCTCACCGGCACCATCAGCGGCATCGACACCGGCTCGGTCATGACCGTGGTCAGGATCGACCTCGACGGCGGCCAACAGGTCACCGCCTCGATCACCAAGGACGCCGCGGACGACCTCGACCTCCAGGTCGGCATGCCGGTCACGGCACTCATCAAGTCCACCGAGGTCATGCTCGCGGTCGAATAGCCAGAAACTCCATCCTGACCACCAGGTAGGTCACCTGGCGACCGCGTCGAGGACTCAGATGCTCAGGTCGTCGCCGACCGGGGTGGCCAGTTGGCCTACGTGGGACATGTCGGCCAGGTGGCGGGCCAGGAAGGCGCAGGCGTGGTCGTGGCGCGGTGACCACCAGGCGGCGGAGCCGCCCAGGCCGTCGTCGCGTACACGTTACCCCCTCGGGTATATCTGGGGGACGCGCCAGCGTGGCACCACACTTGAGTTGTTATGGCACCACTTGTGTGCCATGATGGCATCATGGATTTGACACCCTATGTGGACAACCTTCGCCGGGAGCTGGCCGTCGCCGCCGAGGCCGGTGGCGAGGAGGCGCGTGCACTCGCCGAACGCCTGACCGCTCCGCTGGTGTCGGCCATCCGCCTCACGTTGTTGGACGCCCTGGCGGCCGCGGCGGAGGAGATCACGCGGGACCTCGCCCCCGGGTCGGTCGAGGTCCGGCTGCGCACGGGCGAGGCGACCTTCGCCGTCACGCCGCCGGCCGTCGAGCCGCCGGCGCCGGTCAGCTCGGGTCACGTCGCGCCGGAGCCGGAGGAGCCGGCCGCGGCGGACGACGAGGGCAACATGGTGCGCATCAACCTGCGGCTGCCGGAGCACCTCAAGGCACGCATCGAGGAAGCCGCCGCCGAGCAGGGCAGGTCGGTCAACGCGTGGCTCGTGCGGGCCGCGTCCGCCGCACTGCGACAGCCGGGGGGCCCGTCGGCAGCACCCGCACCGGCCGGTGGCCCGGCCCGTTCCGCGCAGCGCTTCACCGGCTGGGTCGGCTGACCCGGCACCACGACCAGCACGAACTCCGAACTCACCACCTCCGAGGGGACACCCATGCCTTCTTTCGACACACCGGAACCGATCCTGGTGAACCTCGAGCCCTCCGTCGGCAACGTCCGCATCATCGCGAGCGACCGCGCCGACACCGTCGTCGACGTCCGGCCGAGCGACGAGACGAACGACTCCGACGTGCAGGCGGCGGAGCAGACCGTCGTCGAGTTCTCCGGCGGCACGTTGTCGGTCAAGGGGCCGCGGTTGCGGCCGTTCGACTTCTCCAACAAGACGCGGTCGATCGAGGTCACCATCGAGCTGCCGGCGGGTTCCCGCGTGCAGGGCAGCACCCATGTCGGCGACCTGCACGCCACGGGCCGGCTCGGCGACTGCCGGTACAAGTCCGGCACCGGGCACCTCCAGCTCGACCGGACCGGGGACCTGCACGTGCACACCGCGACCGGGAACGTCGTGGTCGAGCGGGTCGACGGCAACGCGGACATCAGCACCAGCTCCGGGCGCGTGCACGTGGGTGACATCGACGGCACCGGCGTGGTCAAGAACTCCAACGGCACCACCACGATCGGCGAGGCCGAGGGCTCGCTGCGGGTCCGCTCGTCCAACGGCGACATCGTCGTCGAGCACGCCGAGGACGGGGTCGACGCCAAGACCGCCAACGGCGCGGTCCGCGTGCTCGACGCGGTCCGCGGCACCCTCACGCTCCAGACCGCCATGGGCGACCTCGAGATCGGCATCCGCGAGGGCAGCGCCGCCTGGCTCGACGTGAACACCCGCTACGGCCGGGTCAACAACGACATGGCCCCCACCGGCGCGCCCGACGCGGCGGCCGAGAAGGTCGAGGTACGGGCCAACACCTCCTTCGGCGACATCACCGTCCACCGTTCCTGACCGGGAGACGACATGAACGCGATCTCCGCCCGAGGACTGCGCAAGTCCTACGGGGACACCGTGGTGCTCGACGGCATCGACCTGGACGTGGCGTCCGGCACCGTCTTCTCGCTGCTCGGCCCCAACGGCGCCGGCAAGACCACCACCGTCAACATCCTGTCCACGTTGGTCGCCCCGGACGGCGGCACCGCCGCCGTCGCCGGGCACGACCTCGCCACGGACCCGGACGGGATCCGGGCCGCCATCGGCCTCACCGGGCAGTTCTCCGCGGTCGACAACCTGCTCACCGGCGAGGAGAACCTGCTCCTCATGGCGGACCTGAACCACCTGTCCCGCCGCGAGGGGCGCCGGCGTACCCAGGCGCTGCTCGACCGGTTCGACCTCGCCGACGCCGCGAAGAAGACCCCCGCCACCTACTCCGGGGGCATGCGCCGCAAGCTCGACCTGGCGATGACCCTGGTCGGCGACCCGAAGGTCATCTTCCTCGACGAGCCGACCACCGGGCTCGACCCACGCAGCCGGCGCACCATGTGGGAGATCATCCGCGACCTCGTCAGCGGCGGCGTGACGATCTTCCTCACGACCCAGTACCTCGACGAGGCCGACCAGCTCGCCGACCGGATCGCGGTGCTCGACGGCGGCCGGCTGGTCGCGCAGGGCACCCCGGACGAGCTGAAGCGCCGCGTGCCCGGCGGGCACCTGCGACTGCAGTTCCCCGACACCGGCGCCCTGCGCCACGCCGCCACCGTCCTCGCGGAGTCCACAATGGACAAGGAGGCGCTCGCGCTCACCGTGCCCACCGACGGCACGGTCACGGCACTGCGGTCGGTGCTGGACCAGCTGAGCGCGCAGGCCGTCAGCGTCGACAGCCTCACCATGCACACCCCCGACCTCGACGACGTCTTCCTCAGCCTCACCGGCCACCGCACCGAACCGGAGAAGGAGCCGGCCCGATGACCTACGCCCTGCGCGACTCGCGCACCATGCTGCGCCGCAACCTCCGGCACATGCAGCGCTACCCGTCGCTCACCATCATGCTGCTCGCCCAGCCGATCCTGTTCCTGCTGCTGTTCGTCTACGTCTTCGGCGGCACGCTCGGCAACGGACTCGGCGGCGCGGCCGTCGGCGTGGGCGGCCGGGAGGCCTACGTCGCCTACGTCACGCCGGCGATCCTGCTGATCACGATCACCGGCGCCGTGCTCGGCACGGCCATCTCGGTCGCCATGGACATGACCGAGGGCATCATGGCCCGGTTCCGCACCATGGCGATCAGCAAGGCGTCGGTGCTGACCGGACACGTGATCGGGACGGTCATCCAGACGGTCGTCGGGCTCGCGGTCGTGCTCGCGGTCGCGCTGCTCGTCGGGTTCTCGCCGACCGCCGGCCTCGGGGAGTGGGTCGCGGTCAGCGGGCTCCTGGTGCTGGTGACCGTCGCACTCACCTGGCTGGCGGTCGCGATGGGACTGGTGGCGAAGAGCGTGGAGACGGCGAGCAACACCCCCATGGTGTTCACCCTGCTGCCCTTCATCGGCAGCGGGTTCGTGCCGACCGAGTCCATGCCGGCCTGGCTCGGCTGGTTCGCCGACCACCAGCCGTTCACCCAATGCCGGGGAAGTTAAGGGTGTGGTGGTGTGTCAACCCCGGGTGAGTGAGGCAACGGAGCTCCCGCTAGAACATGGTCGACCAAGATCAACGTTCGGCGGGAGCTCCGTTGTTTGCGCAGT
>Ga0081539_10002163_pt1 | contig 28903 bp, 29 predicted proteins | sample TabmetS4T2R2_FD_71023 | JGI IMG/M metagenome (GOLD analysis project Ga0081539, IMG submission 71023) | Tabebuia heterophylla rhizosphere microbial communities from the University of Puerto Rico - S4T2R2 | ecosystem: Host-associated > Plants > Roots > Rhizosphere ... | reverse complement strand
GGCCTGCGCCGCGGCGCCGTCCCCGGCGGTGGCCCGGTCCTGACCATCGTCCTGGCCGCCGCGGCGCTGGGAGCCGGATACGTCGCGCTGGTGGCCGTGCACGCCGGGTCGGCCGCGCGCGGCGCCGCCCGGTCGGCGCTCACGCTGGCGCTGGCCCGCCCGGCGGTCCCGCTGGCCGCGGCCGGGGTGCTCGCGGTGGCGGCCGTGCTCGCCACCCTGGTCCACCCCGCGCTGGTGCCGGTGCTCGCCGGGTACGCCCTTTTCGCCCTGCACGTGGTGACGCGCAGGGTCGCCGCCCGGACGCTGCGGCGTTCGTGACACTCTTGACTCTCGGGTGGCCGGAGACCTGAAGCTGGAACGGTGAACGATGAGCTGCTCACCATCGGGGCGTTCGCCGCGGCGACCGGCCTGACCATCGCGGCGCTGCGCCATTACGACGAGATCGGCCTGCTCAAGCCGGCCCAGGTGGACCCGGGCACCGGCTATCGACGGTACCGCCCGGACCAGGTCGGCGACGCCCGCCTGATCTGCGGCCTGCGCGGCGTCGGGGTGCCGGTCGAGGAGGTCCGCGCGATGGTGGGCCGACCGGGCGGGGAGGTGCGGACGGCGCTCGACGCGCACCGGGAGCGGCTCCTCGTGCAGCTGCGGGAGCTGTCGCAGCGGATCGCCGCCGTCGGTGAGCTCATCGACAAGGGAACGCCGATGCCCGAGCTCCAGGCCGTGCGGCCGGTGCAGATCCGTCTCCGGGTCGCGGACGTCAAGGAGGCAGCCGCCTTCTACACCGCGGCCTTCGACGTCGTCTTCAACGAATCCATCTCGTCGCTCCAGTTCGGCGCCTACCGCAGCGATCTCTTCTTCCTGATCACCCTGGAGGAGAGCGACCGGGGCCCGGCCCACTTCGGCCTGCTCGTCCAGGATGTCGACGCCGCGTACGGCCGGGCCCTCGACGCCGGCGCCGCCGTCGTCGTGCTGCCTGAGCTGGTCACGTCCGGCTACGTCTTCCGCTCCCGGGAGGAGGCGGCGGCGGTCGCGATCGGCTCGGGCCACGAGCTCCTGCGCGAGTGGGCGGACGAGGCCCGCCGCGCGGACGCCGTCGTGGTCGGCGGGTTCTGCGAGCGCGGCGATGACGGGCGGCTGTACAACAGCGCGGCGGTGGTCGACGCCGGCGGGCTGCGCGCCGTGTACCGCAAGCTTCACCTCTGGGACCACGAGAAGCTGCTGTTCGAGCCGGGGGCCGCGCCGCCCCCGGTGCTGGACACGCGCGCCGGCCGGCTCGGAGTGCTCATCTGCTACGACCTCGAGTTCCCGGAGCTGACGCGCTGGGCGGCGCTCGCCGGCACGCAGCTGCTGGCCGTCCCCACGAACTGGCCGCTGGTCCCGCGGCCCGACGGCGAGCGCCCGCCCGAGGCGCTCATCGCCATGGCTGCCGCGCGGGTCAACCGGATGGCGATCGCATGCGCCGACCGGCTGGGAACCGAGCGGGGCGTGGAGTGGACGGGCGGTGCGACCATCGTCGGCGTCGACGGCTGGGTCGCGGCCGAGCGCCGTGACGCCGGCCTGCTCATCGCAGACGTCGATCTCGAGGAGGCGCTCGAGAAGCGCCTGACCGACCACGCTGACGCGTTCGGCGATCGGCGGCCCGACATCTACGCCGCGCTGGCGAGGGGCTAGACGCTTCCGAGGATCCGGCGGAGCGTGGCGAGGTCGTCTGGAGGGAGCGCCGTGAGGCCGGGCGGGGGTGTGGCGAGGATGGCGTCGGCGCGGCGGGCGAGAGTCCTGCCCTTGCGGGTCGCCTCGACGAGCTTGGCGCGCCCGTCGGTGGGGTGCGGGCGGCGGCGGACGAGGCCCTCGGACTCCAGGCCGGTGACGACGACGGTCGCGTTGGGCGGGTCGATGCCGAGGGTCGCGGCGAGCTCGCCCATGGACATCGGGCGGCGCGCCAGCAGGCGGAGGGTGCGGGCGCGGCCGAAGCTCATCCCGAGCGCCTCGGAGACCTCGCGGCGGCGCGTGTTGTCGAGCACGAGGTCGGACATGAGCAGCCAGACGTCGCGGGCGCTGTCGCTCATGCGGCGAGCGCCTCCGGGTTGAGCGCAGCCGCGGTGCGCCGGGCCGACTCCCGTGCCCGGGCGGCCGTCGCGACGAACGCGAGCACGAGCACGACCGCGCCGCAGGCCGCGAGCGTCCACCAGGCCGAAGACCCGTCGCCGGAGGCGACGATCGCGCCGACCACGGCGACGCCGAGCGTCTGGCCGACCTGGCGCGAGGTCGTGGCGACCGCCGCGGCGACGCCCGCCTGCGCTCGCGGCATCCCGGACACCGCGGCGTTCGTGATCGGCGCGTTGACGAGCCCGAAGCCGAGCCCGAGGACGACGTACGCCGCGATCAGCCACCCGAGCGACGTGGCAGCGTCGATGCCGGTCAGCATCGCGCAGCCCACGATCAGGCCGATGCCGGCGATCACGAGCGGGAGGCGCGGCCCGCGGCGGCCGACGATGCGGCCCGACAGCGGCGACGCGGCGACGATCATGACCGCCACGGGCACGGTGACGAGACCGGCCTGCAACGGCGAGAGGCCGCGCTGCTGCTGGAGGTAGAGCGTGTTGAGGAAGAGGAACCCGCCGAACGCGGAGAAGGCGGCCACGCAGATCGCGATCGACGACGCAAACGGGATCGACCGGAAGAACCGCAGGTCGACCAGCGGCTCCTCCCGGCGCGGCTCGTAGCGCAGCAGCCCCAGCAGCGCCGCCGCCGACGCCACGAAGGCGGCGTCGACGCCTTCGATGATGCCGAACGTCAGCGACGCCAGCAGCACGATCACCAGCAACTGCCCGACCGGATCCAGCCGCCGCGGCCGCGGCGCCCGCGACTCGGGGACGTAGCGCAGCGTCAGCGCGATCGCCGCGAGCCCCACGGGGAGGTTGAGCCAGAAGATCGCGCGCCAGCCGATCGCGTCGACGAGCGTGCCGCCGACGATCGGCCCGAGCGCCATCGAGATGCCGAACCCGGCGCCCCAGACGCCCACCGCCTGCGCGCGCTCGCGCGGGTCGGTGAACGTGTTCGCGATGATCGACATCGCGACCGGGTTGAGCATCGCGCCGCCGACCGCCTGGAGCGCGCGGAACGCCACCAGCAGCCCGACGCTCGGCGCCACGCTGCACAGCAGCGACGCCACCGAGAAGACCACCAGGCCGACGACGAAGACGCGCCTGCGGCCGAGCCGGTCGCCGGTCGAGCCCCCGAGCATGAGCAGGCTCGCGAGCACGACCGTGTAGGCGTCGACGGTCCATTGCAGCCCCGAGACGCCGGCATCCAGGTCGCGCCCGATCGACGGCAGGGCGACGTTCACCGCGGTGATGTCGATGCCGACGATGAACAGGCTCAGGCAGCAGATCAGCAGGACGCGTATCCTGTGCCGGCGGCCCGATGCTTCTGCGTTCATAACTATTATGAAAGCATCAGCACGGGCGGCTGTCAAGTCCGCCCCGGCGTCATCTCCCGACGTAGCGTGCCGCGACGATGCTGGGCTGCTCCACGGGCCGGCCGGCGTCGATCGACCACGCGAGCCGGACGTACTGCGCGTGCGACCACGCCAGCGGCGTCGCGGAGAACGTCCCCTCGCCGAGCGGGAAGCCCGCCTGACCCGCCGGCGGGAAGTCCGGCGCCCACGCCTGCTCGGGCAGCATGTCGCCGTCGTTGGCGGCGGTCGCCATGTTGCCGAGCCGCGCACGCGCGGACGACGTGTCGCCCAGCAGGAGCTCGTACTCGCCGCGCTCGCCGCCGAAGAGCGGCCAGTTGCGCCCGATCGTCGTGTTGTTGGCCCAGATCTCCGTGGGGTTGGCGGGGAAGCCGATGTCCCACGGGCTGCCGTCCTTCTTCTCGCCGTAGCCGTCGAAGTTGAACCGGTGCCAGAAGTAGCGGCCGTTCGGCTGGCCGGAGGCGAGCTGCTGGTCGACGACCGCGACGGTGTTGCGGATCAGGCCGTTGCGAGCGGGCTTGACGCCGAGGCGAACGAGCTCGAGGAAGCTCGGATCGACGACCTTGCGCTGGTCGACCGTCGGCCCGCTGTCGCCGATGTTGTAGGCGGTGCCCGCATTCGGGTTGCCGTCCTTGGTGAGGCGCAGGTAGTACGGACGCGGCGAATACGGCCCGTTGTTCGTCGCCGTCCACCCCTGCACGTGCGCCTGCCAGTCGTCCGCGGTCGCCTCGTACCGCTTCGCCGACGCCGCGTCGCCGTTCCTTCGGGCGATGTCCGCGGCGCAGATCAGGCCCGCGATCTCGGCCGCGATCGTGCCGGGCGAGTAGCCGCTCTGGTTCTCCCAGCGCTCCTGCGGGGTGAACGGGGCGCCCGGGTAGTTCACGAGGAAGTCCGCGGCCTTCTTGATGTGGTCGCGGTAGAGCGTCGCGTCGTTGCGGCCGAGCTGCCAGGCGAGCATGATCGGCAGGGCGACCTCGTCGAGCTGGAGATTGCCCCAGTGCGGGGTGCCGTCGACCAGCGAGTTCTGCGGGAACGAGCCGTCGGGCTTCTGCTGCGTGAAGAACAGGTAGTCGACGGCACGGTTGGCGCCGGCCGTGTCGCCGGCCGCGATCAGCGCGGTGGCGATCTGGTAGAGGTCGCGCGCCCAGACCAGGTGGTAGGCGCCGGACGGGTTCTCCAGGCCGGTCCCCCATACCCACGGCATCGTGGGCGAGGCGATGTAGCCGCCCCGGTGGGTCTTGTCCTCGCTCGCGGCGAGCACCATGACCGACACGTCGTACGTCGAGGGGCTGCCCAAGGCACTCGCGGGAACACCGCGCAAGCCGTCCAGATAGGCGTGCCACCCGTTCTCGTACGCCGTCCGCGCCAAGGCGAAGCCGCCGGCCAGCGAGGCGCGCGCCGTGCTCGTCGCGGTGGCCGCGTCGGCGCCGAAGCCGAGGGCCAGCGTGAGGTCGCGGGCGCCGGTCAGCCCGGTCAGCGCGGTCTTGCCCGTCTGGACGACGTTGCCGTTCGGCGCGGAGGTGAACGTCCAGTTCATGCGGTAGTCGGACTTCAGATCCTCCCAGCCGTCGCTCGTCCCCGAGTAGCCGTTCGACGTCCGCGTGAACGCGGGTGCCGCGACGAGCGCGCCGGCCACCGGGCTGCCGCTGTCGGTGCCGACCAGCGCGTCCCCGCTCGTGGAACCGCTGTCGTCCATGCCGTCGTTGCCCAGGCTGGGGTCGTAGAGCGCGTACACGTCGAGCGCGCGTCCGGTCAGCGACTCCACGTGGACGCTGATCATCAGGGTCTGGCGGGCGGGGTCGGTCACGTAGGTCTTCTCGACGCGGAAGCGGCCCGGCTGCTCGTCGACCTGTCGGTACGTGAGGCTGCGGGGATCCATGAGCTGCACCGTCCGCGTGGCGGCCGTGCTGTCGCGCTGCGCGAACGTGCGACCGTCGGACACGATGAGCTCGAGGCTTCGCACGCTCGGCGTCCCGAGATCGGGATAGAACACCTCGGTGAGCCGGCCGTCGTCGAGCGTGTGCCACACCTTGCTCGCCGGCGTCGCCGACGTTCCGAAGCCGTCCTTGTCAGCCTCCGTCCAGGTCGCCGTGGCGCCCGGCGCCCCGGGCGCGGTCTGTGCCCTCGCCGCCGGTGCGGCGAGCAGCACGCACCCCGCCAACGCCATTGCCAACCAGCCGACCCTGATCTGACCAGTCATGCGCGGCCTCCTGCGCGATCCCCGTGAAAACCTCCGCCGACAGCGCTACCCGGAATCGCGCGGGCGGCAACCCGCAGCTAGATGATCCCGGAGCGCACCGCGTGCGCCACCGCCTGCGTGCGCGTGCGGGCGCCGAACTTCATCGCGATGTCGTGCGAGATCGTCTTGACCGTGCGCTCGCTGTAGGACAGCGCGAGCGCCACCTCGCGGGTCGAGTGCCCGTCGGCCAGCAGCGCGAGCACCTGGCGCTCCCGCGGCGTGAGCTGCGTCAGCGTCAGCCCGCGCGGCTCCAGGACCTCGCGCGACGCGTGCGAGATCCGGCGCAGCACGCGGCCCAGCAGGTCCGGCGCCATGATGCCCGACCCGCCGAGGGCCGCTTGGATCGTGCCCTTGAGCACGTCGGGCGTCAGCGTGTCGCGGTCCAGGAACCCGCATACGCCGTCCTGCACCCAGCCCACGACGTCGCTGTCGGGCGCCTTCGTCACGCACACGAGCACGGGGCCGGCCGTGGCGGAGCAGAGCTCGCGCAGCGCGCCCGGCTCGAGCGTCGCGTCGACGTCCACGACCGCGACGGCGCGCCCCGCGCCCGCGACGTGCGCGCATGCGTCAGTCGCCGTGAGCGCCTCGTGCACGGCCCCCACCTCGGCCAGCTCGCCGAGCGACGTGGCCACGCCCCGCCGGTACATCGCGTGCTGCCCGACGGCGACGGCGATGACCGGCTCGAGGGTCACCCGCCGATCCTATCCGCACGGCTTCAGGCCTTCCGCACGCGCAGCCGGAAGGGGATGTGCGCGGGCACGGCCTCCGCGACGCGGCGCGCGAGCGCGAGCTGGACGTCCTCCCCGACCGGCGCCTCGCACCACACGACGACCTCGCCCTCGCCGGCCTCGGGCAGGTCATCCGGCCGCAGCGCCCACGCCGTGCGGCCCCCGTCCTCGACGCGCAGCGGCAGGCCCGGGAACGCGAGGCGCAGCTCGCGCTCGAGGCCGGCCCGCGTCCCGCGCAGCCGGGAGAGCTCGGCCGCTTCCGCCACGGCCACGCGGTGGCTCTCCTCCGGCTGCCCCTCGTCGAGCTCGATGCCGAGCCAGCCGCCGAGCAGGCGCAGCATGTCCTTGTCGGCGAGGTCGGGGTCGAACTGGGCCGCGAGGTTGTCGAGGATCGCCGCGACCGGGTCGACGACGGTCTCGAGCGCCCCGGCGAAGCGCAGCGCGAAGTCGTTCTCCTGGAACACCTCGGGCAGCCCGGAGCGCAGCAGCGCCCGGCTCGAGGCGCTCGGCGGCGCCGGCGCGGGCTCGTCAAACCACATCGTGGCTCGCCCGGACGAGATGGGTGCCGGAGGCGACGACCTCGTGGGGCGCGAGCGTGATCTGCGTCCCGCTCGCGCGCGGGCGCCGCTCGCCGGTGTCGAGATCGACTTCGACCATGCGCACGACGCGCACGAACTCGACGCCGTCGACGGCGTGGATGACCCCGTACAGCTCGCCCTGGTTGAGCGGGCGGCCGAACGGCCAGCCGTCGCCGGGGCCGAGCAGCGAGCCGCCCACGATCGGGTTCACGTACGTGTAGAGGGCGTGCAATACGTCCTCCTCGACCCGCGCGGGGTCCGCCACGGGCGCCGCCACGACGTCGACGGCCACGGTGACGCCACGGATCGGCGCAGGGAGGAGCTGGATCGTGGCGCCGAGTACGCGGCGCGCGTCGAGGTAGGTCGCGACCTCGGCCAGGAGGGCCTCGCTGGGCCGCAGCTCCTCGGAGGGGAGCGGGCGGTCGGCCGGATCGACGCGCGGCAGCAGATAGAGCCGGACGACGCCGGACGCGGGCAGGCAGATCGCGCGCGCGACGTGCGGCGACGCCTCGAGGCAGAGGTACTCGTAGTCCTCCCTCGTGACCGCCCGGTACCGGGTCCGCAGCTCGATCGGCGCTCGGGTCCGCGCGGCGTCGACCGTCTCGCCGTCGACGCCGCCCGTCGCCGGCGCCGCGTTGCCGACCATCGCGATGCCAGGTAGCGGGGAGCGCAGGACGGTGAGCGTGCCCGCCTCGACGTTGCCCTGCTGGCCGCCGCCGTAGCGGTAGCCGGTCACCCGCAGCACGGCGCCGCGCGGCGGCACGGCGCCGTGCTGGCGCCAGTAGCCGCCGGACGCGCGGATGGCCGGGCCGAGCTCGACCACGCCGGTGGCCGGGTCGAGCACGTAGTGGCGATCGCCGGCCGTGCTGTTGGCGAACGACTCGACCTCCGACCACACCGCCCAGTCGCCCGTGGCCGGGTCCTGGACCTCCAGCCGCTCGCCCGGGAGCGGCCGCAGCACGGGCGCGTGGCGCAGGGCGAACGTCTGCCCCGGCGTGCCGTCGCTGAGGCCCAGCACCTCGGGCTCGGCCGCCGCGGAGTGCACGGCCGACGCGAGCGCGCCGACCGTCGCCGCCTCGACCGTGTAGATCTCCGGAGGTGCGCTGTACCCGGTTTCGGCGACCCGGCACCGCAGCCAGTGGGCGACGTGCTGACCGAAGCTGGTCGCCGCGGCGCGCGGCCCCACCTCGACCCGGACGACTCCCGAGCCGCCGAGGAAGCCCACGGTCGTGTCCGAGAGCACGGTCGCCTCCTCCCAGCCCCACTCGCGGCTCCACGACTCCCAGCGCAGCCGCGCCTCGACGCCACGCGCCGCCCCGGCGTCGAACGTCAGGTCGAGCACGAGGCCGGCGATCGGGTTCTCGAAGCCCAGGTAGAACGCCTCGTCGGATTGCGGCGGCGTGGAGAACGGGAGCTGCTGATCGAGGCCCGGGCGCACCACGCCGTGGTCGGCGACGAGCTCCTCGTACGCCTCGCCGCGCTGCACGGCATACCCGGACAGCCGCGCGACCGGCACGGCCCGGTCCTCCGCCACCCGGAAGACCGCGGCGTCCTGCGCGGTGGCGACCTCGGTGCCGGCGGGGATCACGAGCGGCTCGCGCAGCGGCTCGGCCGCGAGGAACCGCACGACGGCGGACGCCGCCTGCGGCGGGTTGAGCCGGATCCCGAGCAGGTCGAGCAGGCGGGCGTGCACCTTGTCCGGCACGCGGTTGACCCGGTAGATCAGCGTCTCCGCCAGCCACGCGAACTGCTCGATCATCGCGATCCCGGGATCGGACGTGTTGCGCTCCGTCCATTCCGGGCATGCCTGCGCGACCCGCTGCCGCGCCTCGCTCACGAGGTCTGCGAAGCGGCGATCGTCGAGCTGGATGTCAAGCGGCATCGGCACGCTCCTCGGGCGGGAGGACGGAGAGCTCGTGGACGTAGCGGTCGGTGCCGGTGCGTCCGGTGAGCATGTAGGTCAGCTCGATCGCGATCGTCCCCCGCGCCGCGTCCTCGACCCGGCACTGGACGTCGACGACCTCGACGCGCGGCTCGCAGCGCTCGACCGCGCGGAGCACCTCGTGGCGGATCCGGCCGAGCGTCGCGGCATCGACGCGCTCGAACACGAACTGGTGCAGCGCGCAGCCGAACTCCGGCCGCATCGCGCGCTCGCCGGGCTCGGTCAGGAGCACGAGCTCGATGCCCTTGCGCACGTCGGCCGCCCCGCGCTCGAGTGCGATGCCGCCCGCGGCGTCGACGTGCAGCGGGAACGCCACGCCCGCGCCCGCGAGGTCCGCGGATGCGGCGGGCGCCGGCGTCGCGGCGGGCTCGGGCGCGAAGGGCGGGACCTCGAGCCGCGTGCCGGTCCGCAGGCGCGTCGGGTCGTCGATCCCGTTCGCCTCGGCGATCGCGCGCCACGCCGTCGCGTCCCCGTAGCTGCGGTGCGCGATCGACGCCAGGCTGTCGCCCGCCACCACCACGTGCACGCGGCCGCCGCCGGCCAGCTCGGCGGGGTCCTCGTCGCCGACGAGGCCGGGAAGGCGCGCGCGCCGGCCCGTGCGCGCGGCCTCGGCGCGCACGAGCGCGAGGTCCACCCACGCACGGCTCGGGGCGCCGTCCGGGCGGAACTGGACGTAGCGGACGGCGAGCCGGCTCGCCCGCGCCCGGAACGGCGGGGTGTCCCCCCACACGAACGTGAGCGACGGCGGCCGGTCGCCGTCCTCGCCGGCCGGCTCGAGCGCCGCGAACAGCGCCGTGCAGACGTCCTGGACCGACCGCGACGGGTCGTCGGCGGCGTCGAACACGAGCGCCACCGCGAGCTCCTGCGGCCCGGCGCCCGACTGCGTCACCGTGTACTCGCTGGGGTTCAGCCAGCACACCACCTCGCCGCCGCCCTCGATCTCCAGCCGCGCCCGCTGGAAGTTGGGCGCCGGCGCGCCGCCCAGGGCGCCCGCGCCGGGCGAGGACGAGACGAGCCCCTGATGCGCGATCTCGAGCCGCTCGATCGCCACCGCCGAGGAGGCGGAGTCGAGGTCGGGGCCCTGCCAGCGGACCGGCAGCGCCCCGTCGAAGGCCCAGTGGCGCAGCGGCCGGCCGCCGTCGTCGAGCAGGAACACCGTGACGGTTCGGCGCAGCTCGGCCTGGTGGCCGGCGAACAACCAGCTCAGCAGGGCCGGCTCCTCGGTGACGCCGCGCTCGAGCACGAGGTTGGCGTGCCGCACCGGCCCGCGCAGCGCGTGTGTGAACGCGCGCTCACCGCCCTCGGCGTAGTCGGTGACGTCGTAGTCGAAGCCCAGCCCGCCGCAGCGGCTGAAGCGCCCGATCTCGAGCCCGCTCACCACGACGCGGAAGCGCAGGGCGGCGGACGGCGGCGTGCGGCCGATCGGCGCGACCGTCGCGGCCGTGAGGACGCCGGCGTCCATCACCCGACCCGGGTCAGCCCCTCGTGGCAGATCACGACCTCCTCGAGCACGGCGCCGGCCGGGTCGTCGAAGCCGACCACGCGGTACCGCGCCGGCCACCCCTGCGCGAAGGCGAACAGCGCCACCTCGGCGCCGTCGGCGTCGAGCAGCGCGACGGTCCCGTCGACGCGCGCGCGGTCGGCGCCGCTGCGCAGCACCGTCTCGCGCCACGACCACAGCTCGCGGCTGGCGTCGACGGGGCGGGCGATGACGATGTCGCCCCACGTCGTCGGGCCGGGGACCTTGCGCAGGCGCGCGTTCCCGCGCGCGTCGCTCTCCGCGTGCTCCGTGACGACGCTGGCGCTGTCGAGCCCGGTGAGCCGGCACACGAGGTCGACCGGCTCGCGGCCCGCGAGCCGCAGCTCGAACCCCGCGGCGGGGCCCGCAGTCACCACAGCGCCCCCGTCTGGGCGAGCCGGAACACGACGAACTCGGCCGGCCGCACGAGCGCGATGCCGACCTCGATGACGACCTGGCCGGCGTCGACCTGCTCCGGCGTGTTCAGCGTCTCGTCGCAGCGGACGAAGAAGGCCTCCTCGGGCGTGGCGCCGAGCAGCGCGCCGTCGCGCCACAGGCGCGTGAGGAAGCTCGCCGCCGCGACGCGCAGCTGGACCCACAGCGCCGGATCGTTGGGCTCGAACGTCGCCCAGCTGATCCCCTCGGACAGCGAGCGCGAGACGAAGGCGACGAGCCGCACGTGGTTCACGTACCGCCATTCGGGCTCGCTCGACAGCGTGCGCGCTCCCCAGATGCGGATGCCGCGCCCGGGGAAGGCGCGCAGGCAGTTGACGCCGACCATGTTGAGCCGGCCCTGCTCGCTCGCCGTGACCGCGTACTCCAGGTCGTGCACGCCCAGCAGGACCTCGTTGGCCGGCGCCTTGTGAATGCCGCGGCGGAGGTCGCTGCGCGCCCACGCGCCGGCGACGTGCCCGCACGGCGGGACGGCGATCGGCCGCACGGTGAGCGGGTCCATGATCGTGATCCACGGCCAGTACAGCGCGGCGTGGCGCGAGTCGTAGCCGGCCGCGTCCATCCGCCACTCGCTGATCTCGCCCGGCCGCAGGCCCGGCGGCGCGTCGAGGATCGCGATCCGGTCGCCGGCCGCCTCGCACAGCGCGGTCGCCGCGAACTGGAGCCGCTGGAACGCGTACGGGTCGTCGCCCTCGGCGTGCACGGCGAGGTCGGGCGTGCAGACGATCGTCACCTCGTCGACGGCGGCGAGCGCCTGGAGCCCCGTCCGGCGGGTGAGATCGCCCTCGACGTCGTCACCGACGCGCACCACCCAGCAGACCTGGCCGCCGTTGGTGAAGAAGCCGAAGACGGCGTGGGCGAGGTAGGCGCCGGCGGCGAACGGCCCGTTGCCCGGGTCGGCCGGATCGCCGAACAGCGTCGCGAACTGGTTCCAGCTCGTCACGCGCAGCGGGGTGTCCTGCGGGCCGCCCGGCGCGAGCCCGACGAACGCGGGCACCGCCGTCGGCGCGCCCGCGACCGGCGCGGGCGAGACGCTCGGGATGCCCTCGACATAGGTCCCCGGTGTCAGGTAGGTCGGCATCCGAGCTCCTCGAGGAGGGCGTCCGGCCGTGCCGGCTCGAGCCGCGCCGCGCGGCCGCGCGCCAGCACCTCCATGCGGTCCTCGTCGCGCGGCCAGAGGATGACCTTGGTCTCCGGGAGCGCCGCCACGATGCGAGCTGCGAGCGTGCGCTCAGATCCGCGGCCGAGGCCGAGCACGACCATGTCCGGGCGCACGCGGCGCGCCTGCGCCACGATCCGCCGCTCGCTCGCGACCGACGTGGCGCCGGCCTCGGAGAGCACCTGCGACAGCCCGCGCTGCACGAGCGGCGCGAGGTTCGCGAGCAGCACCGTGGCCATGCCGCGAAGCTCGCGCATGGCGCGCGGCGCGGCCACGGCGAACGGTGCGGCGTGCGGGGCAGACTGCGCTGCCCGATCGGGCGTCAGCCGGGGCCGATGCGCACGTCCGGCGCGCTCCCAGCAGGCCCGCGCGCCACGGCGCGGCCGGCCTCGAGCAGGACGCGGGCGCGCAGGCCGAGCACGAGCTTGAGGGGATCGCCGAGCGCGGGCGGCTCGGCGAGGGTCACGTCGGCCCGCAGGCCCCCGTCCACGAGCACGGGATGCGCGTCCACGACCGCCATCACGCGGGAGAGCAGCGCGTGCTCGCCGCGGGCGTCCTCGGCCCAGGCGGTGACCGCGTAGGCGGCGAGCAGCGGCCGCGGCGGCGGCACGCGCTCGGCCGTGCCGTCGCGGCTGTGCGTGGTCCACTGGCGCGCGCCGGCGTCCGGCGCCGGCCGGACGTCGTGCAGGAACAGCCCCAGCCCGGGCAGCGCGCCCTCCCATCCCCTGTCGGGCGGGTCGAAGCGGACGGGCACGCCGAGCTCGCGCTCGAGCAGGCCGCCGAGCGCGTCGTCGAGCGCTGCCAGCACGCCGTCCTCCATGCGCGCACCCTACCGGCGGCCGCTTGACGCGTCGGCGGGCCAGCGGCTCTAATGGGTCATCGCGTTCAAGCGCCGTGGCCAGCCAGCAGCGGACTCGGAGCCCGCGCGCACGGCGGGCGCGCGGCTGCTCCTCGACGTGCCGGCTGCCCAGCCCGCGCTCGGGTTCCCGCGGATCGCGGAGGCGCTCGCCGGGATCATCGCCCAGACCGAGCCGCGCTTCGCGGTCGGCATCTTCGGTGGCTGGGGCACCGGCAAGAGCACGCTCATGCAGGCCATCGAGGCGCAGCTCGACGACGCCGACGTCGTGAGCGTGCGCTTCAACGCGTGGCGCTACGAGCGCGAGGAGCAGCTGATGGTGCCGCTCCTGGACGCGATCCGCGAGGCGCTCGTGGCCTGGAGCGACGCGCACGGCGGCGACGACGTGGCCAACCGCACGGCCACGGCGGTCGGTCGGGTGCTCCGCTCGATCATGGCCGGCTTCACGATGAAGATCGGTGTGCCGGGAGCCCTCGACCTGTCGTTCGACGCGAACCGGGCGCTCGAGCACGACGCGGCGATGCGCGCCGAGGAGGTCGAGAGCCGGGTCCCGCGCTCGGTCTACCACGCCGCCTTCCGCGCGCTCGAGCGGGCGTTCGCGGAGTTCGCGGGCCGCGACGGCGCCCGGCGCCGGATCGTCGTGTTCGTCGACGACCTCGACCGCTGCCTGCCGGAGAGCGCGCTCCAGGTCGTCGAGTCGATGAAGCTGTTCTTCGACCTGGAGGGCTTCGTGTTCGTGGTCGGCCTCGACGAGAACGTCGTCCAGGACGTCATCGACGCCAAGTACCGGCGCGACCCGCTGACCACCGACGCCGGCCGGAGCGAGAGCCGCGTGAGCGGCGCCGAGTACATCAAGAAGGTCTTCCAGCTCCCGTACCGGCTCACCCCGGTCGGCCCCGAGCAGCTCGGGGCGTTCCTGGAGGCGGCCTACGAGGAGGCCGGCGTGCCGGCCGAGCAGCGGCGCGAGCTGCGCGACGTCGTCGAGCCGCACCTCGCCTACCTGGCCGAGCGCGACATCAACCCGCGCGAGATCAAGCGCTACATCAACCTCTTCACGCTCCAGTCGCAGATCAACCCGGAGCTGGACCGCGACGCGGTGCTCGCGCTCCAGACGACGTCGTTCCGCGCCGGCTGGGAGGGCGTGCGCGACGCGCTGCTCGAGTTCCGCGAGGAGTACCTCGCGATCCTGCGCAGCCGCGTGCAGGGCGAGGAGGTGGCGGTGGCCGGCGAGCTCGAGGCCGCGCCCGACGACTTCATCGCCTACGTGAGCGAGGGCGCGCCCGGGCACGCGCTGCTGGCGATCGACGACCTCGACCGCTACGCGTCGACCGGCGAGGCCGTGCACTCGACGCGCAACCCGATGCTGCTCGAGGCGCTGCGGGCGCTGGGCGAGGCGCGGCGCGCGCTCCAGGAGGCGAGCGGCGGGGGCGTGGACCGCCGGCGCCTGGAGCGCAACGTGCTCGCGGACCTCACGCTCGTGGAGTCGCGGATCGCGGCGGAGACGTCGCCGCTGGGCCGCTCGGTCGCGCAGGGGGCGGCGGCGCTGCGCCGGCGGTTCGTCGACGCGCTCGCCGAGATGGGCGCCGGTACCGCCGCGGAGGCCGCCCTCGGCGAGGTGCTCGGCGAGGCCGCGGTGCTCTCCCAGCGGCTGCGGCGGCTCTACCACACCGGCGACAGCCGCGCGGCGGCGAGCGCGGAGCCGGTGCCGGGCGTGGAGGGCGGCCGCAACCCCGGCGCGGCGCTGGCGCGCGGAATCCGCCTCCAGGAGCGCGGCGACGCGGAGGGCGCGCTCGCCGCGTACCGCGAGGCCGACGACGGCGGCGCGGTCGAGGCGAGCCTGCGGCTGGGGCTGCTGCTCGCCGAGCGCGGGTCGTGGACGGACGCCGAGGCCGCGTTCCGGCGCGCAGACGGCCGCGGCAGCGCGGCGGCGGCGCGCGAGCTCGGCGCGCTGCTCGCGCGCCGGGGCGACACCGACGAGGCGATCGCGGCGTATGGCCGCGCGGAGCAGGGAGGCGACGCGCAGGCCGCCTTCCTGATGGGCGCGCTGCTGCGCGAGCAGGGGCGGCTCGAGGAGGCCGTGGAGGCGCTGCGCCGCGCCGACGGCCTCGGCGTGCCCGAGGCGGCGCTCGCGCTCGGGCGGGCGCTGGGCGAGCTCGGCGCGCTCGAGGAGGCCGAGGCGGTGCTGCGCCGCGCCGACGAGCGCGCGGGTACGGCGGAGACCGCGGTCGCGCTCGGCGACGTGCTCGAGCGGCGCGGCGACCTCGAGGGCGCCGACGCCGCCTTCACCCGTGCCGGCGAGCTCGGCAGCGCCGACGGCGGGTCGCGCGTCGTCGACGTGCTCAAGAAGGCCGAGGAGCGCGACCTCGGCGAGGCCGACCGCCGGCTCGAGGAGAGCTTCCGCGAGGCGGCCGAGCGCGGCGAGCCGGGCGCCGCCGAGCGGCTCGCGTACTTCCGCGCGCTGCGCGGGGACTAGCCGTCGACGACGATCGCGTCGAGCGGGCCGAGGAGCCGCTCGAGCTTGCGGGAGCCCGGCGTGAGCTCACGGAGGCGGTGCTCGCGCTGCTGCCCGGCGTGGCGGCGCTCGCGCTCCCGGCGGGCGATCGGGACCCACAGGCGGTCGACGACGTCGGTCGGGTCGCCGGCGATCTCGTCCTCGGGCACGCCGAGGTGCTCGCTCCACAGCCGCAGCCGCGTCCCGCGGGCGAGCGCCTCGTCGAAGACCTGGACGTTGACCTCGGTGTCGTTGAAGAACGAGTGGGCGTTGAGGTTGGCCGAGCCGATCGTCAGCCAGCGGTCGTCGACGATCCCGATCTTGGCGTGCACGTAGAGATCGTCGACCGTCGAGCCGGTCATCGCGTCGATCGTCGTCGCCAGGAAGCGGCCGCGGCCGTCGTCGGCGTCGGCGAGGTGGGCGAGCATCCCGCGGGTGTCCTCCTGCCCGTTGTTCGGCTTGGACGGCAGCACGACGACGATGCGGAACCGCTCGCCGGGCGGCTCGCGCAGGCGTGCCGAGAGCAGCTCCACGACCTCCGGCAGCCAGAAGAACTGGGACTCCAGGTAGACCAGCTCGCGCGCGCCGTGCAGCGCGCGCATGTAGCCCTCGAGGATCCCGAAGGCGCCGTCGCGCATGCGGTCGTAGACGTGCTCGGGGATCGTGCGCAGGAGCTGCACGGTCGTGTCGCCGGCGCGGCCGGGGACCGGCACCGCGGGCAGCGGCTCGCCCGTCACCTCGGTCCAGCGCAGGTCGAGGTGCTCGGCGACGTCGGCGACGATCGGGCCGCGCAGCCGGGTGCCGGCGTCGTGCCAGCCGAGCTTGCCGCGGGCGAAGTGCGCGCTCGTGTCGTAGCGGTCGCCGCCGAGGTCGGTGAGGTCGACGCCGCCGACGAACGCGACCTCGTCGTCGACCACCACGAGCTTCTCGTGATGGCAGTGCAGGAGACGCTCCTTGTCGTCGAGCGCCACGCGCACCCCCGTGCCGTTCGCGAACTCCGCGGCGTCGGCCCGGACGTCGCCGCGGGCGGGCGTGAACACCCGCAGCGGCGCGCCGGCCCAGAGCAGCACGCGGACCTCGACGCCGCGCGCGACGGCGTCGGCCAGCAGCTCGCGCAGCAGCGCCGGCGGCTCTTCCCTGTCGAGCGCGAAGTGCGGCGCGGAGTGCCAGCCCGCCATGCGGACCGAGCGCCGGGCGCCGCGGATCGCCGCGGCGATCGCGGGCAGCACCTCCGCGCCGTCGATCAGCACCTCGAGCGAGCAGCCCTCCCGCGGCGGAGGCGCCTGGCGGCACCACGACGCGCCGTCCCTGGGCTTGAGCGCGTCGAGCTGCCCGAGCCGCCACAGGCGATAGCGGTGCCGCGCCTCCATCGACCGTTCGATCGCGCGGCCGATCAGGGCATCGGCGGTCGCGAGTGGATCCACGTGCGCATTATCCCCGCGGGCAGCGCCGGCGAACGTCACCGGCGGCGATCGCGCAGCGTCTCGGCGGCACGCCGCAGCGGCGCCGTGGCCCTCCAGCTCACCGAGCCCTCGAGCTCACGGATGCGGTCCTCGAGCTCGCGGATCCGCTTCTCGTGCTCGGCCAGCGCCCATTCCTGACGGACGCGGGCGGCGTCGAGCTCGGTGACGACCTCGCGCTGGAGCTGGCGGATGTTGTGGCGCAGGGCGGCGACCTCGCGCGGGTCGTCCGAGAGGCGCTCGATCTCGTCGGGGTCGACGTCCACGTCGCGCTTGCGGAGCACCGCCCAGCTGTAGTGCTGGAACTCCGGGACGATCTGCACGACCTCGAAGGCCCGGCCCCAGTGCTCGCGCAGCCACCACTCCGACATGAGCACCGCAGGCCCGCCGCTGTCCCAGTCGCGGTGGTGGTAGAGCACGTTGCGGCCGACGCGGTCCTCGACCCAGGGCTCCTTGGCGAACCACTCCGAGGTCCACCGGCCCATGAAGGTGGCGATCAGCAGGCCACCCGGCTTCAGCGTTCGGTGCAGCTCGAGCAGCCACGGCGTCGAGTTGTCGGCGAGGTGGGTGAAGACCGAGATCGCGTAGATCAGGTCGAAGCTCTCGTGCTCGAGCGCGAGCGGCGGGATCGAGATCATCTGCCACGCGTGGAACGGCGGGCAGAGGTGCTCCTGGAGCCACTCGATGCTCGGCCCGTCGATGTCGCAGCCCCAGAACTCGCCGGTCTCGGCCTCCGCGGCGAAGTGGCGCAGCGTGCGGCCGGCGCCCGAGCCGAAGTCGAGCACTCGCCGCCCCGCGAAGGACCAGTCGTCGGGCAGCAGGGAGACGATCTGCCGCTTGGTCTGCGCGCCGAGCTCCAGGTACGCGGCGTCGGGATCGCCCCACTCGACGGCGTACACGCGCGACGCCAGGTCGCGCGGCGGCAGCGGCAGGTCCATCAGTCGCGTTCGATCGCCCGGGAGAGGATGTCGCGGAGCGCGAGCGCGTCCTCGGGGGAGAGCGCGGCGATGGGTGGCGGCGGCTCGCCGGCGCGGCGGTCGAGCTCGACCTGCATGCGCTCGCCCTTCTCGGTGAGCACGACGGCCTTCACGCGGCGATCGCGCTCGTCCGGCCGCCGCTGCGCCAGGCCCGCGGCCTCGAGCCGGTCGACGATCCCCGTGATGTTCGAGTTGTCGCAGTGCAGGGCCTCGGCGAGCGCGCTCATCGGCATCGGCTCGCCCGGTCGCAGCGACCCGATCGCCATCGCCTGCTGCGGATGGATGCCGAGGTCGGAGAGGATCGCCCAGCGGCGGCGCTTGTCCTCCATGAAGATCCGCCAGAACAGCCGCCACGCCTCGCGCGCCGCAGTGCCGGAGCGCTCGCCCGTGGCTGCCATAGATCGACACTATCACGAGAAATTTGAGGAGTCAAATATTTGACATGCTCAAGTATCTCCGCTACACCATGGCGCATGACGATCCTCCCCAACGGCATCGAGGTCGAGGGTCTCGCGCGCGAGTTCAAGGGCGGCGTCCGTGCCGTCGACGGCATCGACCTGGTCGTCGAGCCCGGCGAGATCTACGGCTTCCTGGGCCCCAACGGCGCCGGGAAATCGACGACGGTGCTGATGCTCACCACGCTGCTGCCGCCGACGGCCGGCACGGCGCGCGTGGCGGGCCACGACATCGTGCGCGAGGGCCCCGAGGTGCGGCGCGCGATCGGCGCCGCGCTCCAGGAGGCCGCGCTCGATCCGCTGCTCACCGGCCGCGAGCACATGCGGCTCCAGACGACGCTCCAGGGCGTCCCGAAGGAGGAGCGCGTCGCCCGTGGCGACGCGCTGCTCGAGCGCGTCGGCCTCATGGATGCCGCCGACCGCAAGGTCCGCGGCTACTCGGGCGGCATGAAGCGGCGGCTCGACCTCGCGCTCGCCCTCGTCCACCACCCGCGCATCCTCTTCCTCGACGAGCCGACCACCGGGCTCGACCCGCAGAGCCGCGCCGACATGTGGCAGGAGGTCGCCCGGCTCGCGCACGAGGACGGCGTGACCGTCTTCCTCACCACGCAGTACCTCGAGGAGGCGGACGTCCTCGCCGACCGGATCGCGATCATCGACCACGGTCGGATCGTCGCCCGCGGCACGCCGGACGAGCTCAAGGCCGAGATCGGGCGCCCGACGCTCGAGGTCGAGCCGGCCGAGGCGGGCGACCGCGACGCGGTGGCCGCGGCGCTCGAGCGCTTCGGCACGCCGGTCACGGCGCGGCCGGGCGCGGTGGCGGTGCGGCTGCACGGCGCCGTCGACCAGCTCCCCGAGGTGATCCGCGCGCTCGACGGCGAGGGCCTCACGGTGGCGGACTTCCGCCTCCACGCGCCGACGCTCGACGACGTCTTCCTGGCCAAGACCGGCCGCAAGCTCGAGGGCGGTGAGCCGTCGGCCGAGCCCGAGGCGGTGCCGGCGTGAGGTCCCAGGTCCTCGAGATGGCGCGGCGCTCGATCCTCCAGACGCTGCGCCAGCCGGCGCTGATCGTCCCGCCGATCGTCTTCCCGCTGATCATGATGGCCATCAACACGGGCGGTCTGCACGCGGCGACCAACCTCCCGGGCTTCCCCGCGGACACGTACCTGGACTTCGCGATCGCGGTGCCGTTCATGCAGTGCTCGCTGTTCGCGTGCATCAACGCGGGGGCGGCGCTCGCCCGTGACGTCGAGACCGGGTTCCTCAAGCGCCTGGCGATGACGCCGATGCAGCGCGCCGCGCTGCTCATCGGCCACCTGGGCGGCGTGATGGTCGTGTCGTTCGTCTCGGCGCTCATCTACGTCGCCGTCGGCTTCGCGGCGGGGATGGACTTCAAGGCCGGCGCGCTCGGCGTGCCCGCGCTGCTCGTGCTCGCGATGCTCGTGGCGCTGTCGTTCGCCGCGCTCGGCGCGTTCGTCGGCCTGCGCTCGGGTTCCGGCGAGACCGTGCAGGGCTTCTTCCCGCTGTTCTTCGTCCTGCTCTTCCTGTCGTCGATGAGCCTCCCGCGCAACCTGATCGAGCAGGACTGGTTCCGCTTCATCGCGACCTACAACCCCGTCTCGTACCTGATCGAGGGCATCCGCTCGTTCATCATCACGGGCTGGGACGGCGAGGCGCTGGCGCTCGGGTTCGGGATCGCCCTGCTGGTCGCGGTGGCCGCGGTGGCCGCGGCGTCGAGCGCCCTGCGGACGAGGCTGGTGCGGACATGAGCCGGTTCCCGCAGGTCGCCGGCGCGGTCGCCTGGCGCTCGATCCACAAGATCGCCACTAACCCCCAGCTGCTGCTGCCCTCTGTGGTCTTCCCGATGTTCTTCTTCGTCGCCTTCGCGGGCGGGCTGTCGAACGTCGGCAACGTGCCGGGGTTCGACTTCCCGGCCGGCTACACGGCGTTCCAGTTCGTCTTCGTGCTGCTCCAGGCGTCGGCCTTCGGGGGCGTGTTCACCGGGTTCGGCATCGCGGCGGACTTCGAGAACGGGTTCGCGCGGCGGCTGCTGCTGGCGGCGCCGAACCGGCTGGGGATCATCGCCGGCTACGCGATCTCCGCCGCTACCCGGACGACGTTCGTCGGCGCCCTGATCTTCGTCGTCGGCCTGGCCACGGGCATGCAGGTGGGCGGCAACGGCGTCGACCTCTTCGGGCTCGTCGTGCTCGCCTACCTGGTGTCGTTCTCCGCCACGCTGTGGGCGGCGGGGGTGGCGATGCGCCTGCGGACGATGCAGGCGGGTCCGTTGATGCAGATGCCGGTGTTCCTGGTGCTCTTCCTGGCCCCGGTCTACGTGCCGCTGGACCTGCTCTCGGGATGGGTCCACGCGGTCGCGAAGATCAACCCGTTCACGCCGCTGATCGAGACGGGGCGCAACTTCATCGCCGGCACGCCGGCGACGGTGGGCCTGGCCTACGGGATCGGCGTGGCGCTCGTGCTCGCGTTCGGCTGGTGGGCGGTGCGCGGCCTGCGCAGCGCCGAGGCCGCCGGCAGCTAGAGGCCCTCGACGACGATGATGTTGGTCTTGGACGCGCTCCTGCGCAGCTCGCGCAGGGGCGCGTAGGCGTCGGACTCGTACCAGGCCCGCGCCGCGTCGACGTCGGCGAACTCCATGATCACGATCCGCTGCGGGTCCCAATCGCCCTCCAGCACACCGATCGCCCCGCCGCGGGCGACGAAGCGGCCGCCGTGCGCGGCGACGACCTCGGTGTTCCCCTCGCGGTACTGCACGAGCTTGTCCTGGTCCCAGGACTCTTCGACGGCGGCGATCACGTAAGCGGGCATGGCCGGGAAGGCTACGGGTAGACCGGACCCCGATGAGGCTCAAGGCGACCAGCGACGTGTGGTGGAAGAACGCCGTCGTCTACTGCGTCGACGTGCGGGAGTTCCTGCACGACGTCCAGGGCCTGACCGACCGCGTCGACTACCTCGCCGGGATGGGCGTGTCGTGCCTGTGGCTGATGCCGTTCTACCCCTCGCCGTGCCGCGACGGCGGCTACGACATCACCGACTTCTACGGCGTGGACGGGCGCCTCGGGACGCCGGGCGACTTCGCCGAGCTCGTGCGCACGTGCGGCGATCGCGGCATCCGCGTCATCGCCGACCTGGTCGTCAACCACACGTCCGACGAGCACCGCTGGTTCCAGGAGGGCCGCGACCGCGGCTCGCCGTACCACGACTTCTACGTCTGGGCCGACGAGAAGCCCGCGGAGAAGCCGGGCGACGTCGTGTTCCCGGACAAGGAGAAGTCCAACTGGCGCTACGACCAGAAGGCCAAGCAGTGGTACCTGCACCGCTTCTACTCCTTCCAGCCCGACCTCAACGTCGCCAATCCGCAGGTGCGCGACGAGATCGCGCAGGTGGTGGGCTACTGGCTCGAGCAGGGGCTCGCGGGCTTCCGGGTCGACGCGGTCCCGTTCCTGCTCGAGCCGATGGGGATGCCCAAGGGCGCGATGCACGACCCGCACGAGCTGCTGCGCGACCTGCGCCGCTTCATGGGCCGGCGCCGCGGCGATGCCGTGCTGCTCGGGGAGGTCAACCTCGCCCCCGACCAGCAGCGCGCGTTCTTCGGCGACGAGGACGGCGACGAGCTGCACATGGTCCTCAGCTTCACGGTCAACCAGGCCATGTACCTCGCGTTCGCCCGCGGCGAGGCCGCGCCGCTCGCGAAGGCGCTGGAGGCGCTCCCCGAGATCCCCAAGGACGCCCAGTGGGCGAACTTCGTGCGCAACCACGACGAGCTCACGCTCGACAAGCTCTCCGACGGCGAGCGGGCCGAGGTGTTCGCCGCGTTCGGGCCGAAGAAGCGCCACCAGCTCTACGGGCGCGGGCTGCGCCGGCGCCTGCCCTCGATGGTCGACGGCGACGAGGACCGCCTCCGGCTCGCGTACTCGCTGATGTTCTCCCTGCCGGGCACGCCGGTGCTGTTCTACGGCGAGGAGGCCGCGTTGCGCGAGGACCTCAGCAAGCCGGGCCGGATGAGCGTGCGCGTGCCGATGGACTGGGACGCCGTGGCCGCCCAGCGGCGCGACCACGAGTCGTTGCTCATGTGGATGGAGCGGCTGATCCGGCGCCGGCGCGAGTGCCCCGAGCTCGGATGGGGATCGATCACATTGCTCGACCCCGGCGACCCGGCCGTGCTCGCCCATCGCGCCGACTGGGAGGCCAGCACCGTGCTGGCGGTGCATTCGCTGGCGGAGGCGCCGCGGACGGTCGAGATCGAGTCCGAGCACCCGCTCGTCGATCTCTTCGACGACGAGGAGCTGCCGTCCGAGGGCGGCCGCGTCGCGGTCCCGCTCGGCCGCTACGGCGGGCGCTGGTTCCGGGTGCGGAGACCGGGCGCGCTGCTCGCGCCCTAAAGCGGGACGTCCTCCGGCAGCGGCACCTCCTGGGGCGGCCGGCCCTCGCCCTGCTCGTCCCAGGACTCGTAGGCGCGCCCGTCGCGGCCGATGTGCTCCTTGGCGCCGCCGAGCGCGAACAGCAACAGCGGCTCGGCGGCGAGGTTTGTGAGGCGGCGGCGGACGTCCGGCGCCACGCGCGCGAGCTGGCCGCGCCCGAGCTCGCGCGCCTCGCCCTCGACCTCGAGCGTGAGCGTGCCCTCGAGGACGAGGTAGACCTCCTCCTGCTGGAGGTGGCGGTGGATGCGGCCGCGCTGGCCGGGCGCCAGGCGGATGAGGTTCATGCCGAACGTGGTGACGCCCAGCTCCTGCCGCAGGCGCTGAAAGCGGTCCTCGCCGTCGGGCACGATGCGTGCGAACGCGACTCCGGTCTCCATGACGCCGGATTATCGTTGCCTGGTGCTGTTCAAGAAGTCCCAGCTCGACGGCATCGCCGACGGGTCGATCGACCTCACGTTCCGGCGCTGGGACGCCCCGCGCGTGCGGGCCGGGTCGCAGCAGCGCACGGCGGCGGGCGTGATCGCCTTCGACGCGGTCGAGGTCGTCGAGGACCTCAGCGACGAGGAGGCGCAGCGGGCGGGCTGGGCGTCGCGTGACGCCGTGATGCGCCAGTTCGCGGGCCGCAGCGGTGACCTGTACCGGATCGAGCTTCACCTGGCGGGTCCCGATCCGCGCGTCGTGCTGCGGGACACGCCGCCGACTGACGAGCTGCGCCGGCGCGTCGAGCGGATGGGTCCGTGGGCGCTCGACTACCTGCGGGCGATCGCAGAGCAGCCGGGCGTCCGCGCGCCCGACCTCGCCGCCGGCTTCGGGATGGAGACGCACGCGTTCAAGCTGCGGGTCCGGCGGCTCAAGGAGCTCGGGCTGACCGAGTCGCTGCGCATCGGCTACCGCCTGTCGCCGCGCGGCGAGGCGTTCCTTAAACACGAAGACCCGGCCTGAGCCGGGTCTTCGCGCAAGTAAACGGGTTTCGCCCTCCGGTTCCGGAAACCCCACCCGGAACCTACGGGCGACGTTGCTTGTTACATCATGCCGCCCATGTCGGGCATGCCGCCGCCCGCGCCGGCGCCCTCCTTCTCGGGCGCCTCGGCGACGATCGCCTCGGTGGTCAGGATGTTCTTGGCGATCGACGCGGCGTTCTGGAGCGCCGAGCGGGTCACCATGGCCGGGTCGATGACGCCGGCGCCGACCAGGTCGACGATCTCGCCGGTCGCCGCGTTCAGGCCCTGGCCCTTGTCGGCGCGGCGGACGTCGTTGACCACGACCGAGCCCTCGAAGCCGGCGTTCTCCGCGATCTGGCGGAGCGGCTCCTCGAGCGCGCGCAGCACGATGCGGGCGCCGGTCTGCTGGTCGTCCTCGCCGACGGCGTCGACGTTGATCGCCTCGGCCGCCTCGAGCAGCGCCACGCCGCCGCCCGGCACGATGCCCTCCTCGAGGGCCGCGCGGGTGGCCTGGAGCGCGTCCTCGACGCGGTGCTTCTTCTCCTTCATCTCGGTCTCGGTGGCCGCGCCGACCTTCACGACGGCGACACCGCCCGAGAGCTTCGCGAGGCGCTCCTGGAGCTTCTCGCGGTCGAAGTCGGAGTCGGTGTTCTCGATCTCCGTCTTGATCTGGTTGATGCGGCCCTTGATGCCGTCGGCGTCGCCCGCGCCGTCGACGATCGTCGTGGTGTCCTTCGCCACGACGACGCGGCGGGCGTGACCGAGCTGCGAGAGCTGCGTGTTCTCGAGCTTGAGGCCCATCTCCTCGGTGATGACCTCGCCGCCGGAGAGGATCGCGATGTCCTCGAGCATGCGCTTGCGGCGGTCGCCGAAGCCCGGGGCCTTCACCGCGACGCCGGTGAAGGTGCCGCGGAGCTTGTTGACGATCAGGGTCGCCAGCGCCTCGCCCTCGACGTCCTCGGCGATGATCAGCAGCGGCTTGCCGCCCTGGATCACCTGCTCGAGCACGGGCAGGAGGTCGCGGACCGAGCCGATCTTCTGGTTCGCGATGAGGATGTACGGATCCTCGAGGACCGCCTCCATCCGCTCCTGGTCGGTGACCATGTACGGGGAGATGTAGCCCTTGTCGAACTGCATGCCCTCGGTGAACTCGAGGTCCATGCCGAAGGTCTGGCCCTCCTCGACGTTCACGACGCCGTCCTTGCCGACCTTCTCGATCGCGTCGGCGATCACGTCGCCGATCTCGTCGTCGCCGGCCGAGATCGTCGCCACGCGGGCGATCTGATCCTTGCCGGAGATCTCCTTCGACTGGGACTTGATGTGCTCGACGACCTGGTCGACGGCGAGCTCGATGCCGCGCTTGAGGCCGAGCGGGTTGGCGCCTGCGGCGACGTTCTTCAGGCCCTGGCGGACGATCGCCTGGGCGAGCACGGTCGCCGTCGTCGTGCCGTCGCCGGCGACGTCGTTGGTCGCCGTGGCGACCTCGCGGACGAGCTGAGCGCCCTGGTTCTCGAAGACGTCGGCGACCTCGATCTCACGAGCGATGGTCACGCCGTCGTTGGTGATGGTCGGAGCGCCGAACTTCTTGTCGAGGACCACGTAGCGGCCGCGGGGGCCGAGCGTGACCTTCACGGCGTTCGCGACGGCGTCGACGCCGGCCTCGAGGGCCTTGCGGGCATCGACGTCGTACTTCAGTTCCTTGTGTGCCATGGCTGTCTTGGTCTCTCTTCCTCGGGGAGCTACTGGACCTTGGCGAGCACGTCGGACTCGCGGAGGACGAGGAGGTCCTCGCCCTCGACCTTGATCTCCGTGCCGCCGTACTTGGAGTAGAGGACCTCATCGCCCTCCGCGACGTCGAGCGGGATGCGCTTGCCGTCGTCGTCGAGCTTGCCGTCGCCGACGGCGAGGACCTTGCCCTTCTGCGGCTTCTCCTTGGCGGTGTCGGGGAGGACGATGCCTGAGGCCGTCGTCTCGTCCTCTTCGACCGCCTTGACGATCAGTCGATCGCCCAGGGGCTTGAGCTTCATCTGAGTGCCCTCCACTGAGATTTGAACTTCCGACACTTGGCTGGCACTCATAACCCGAGAGTGCCAACGGCGGATGATTCTAGGACGGTCGCGAGTGAAGTCAAGGGTTGTTGGCACTCTCGTCACAGGAGTGCCAAGCACGGGCGCGCGTCCACTTTCGCGCGCGAGGACTCCAGTTCCGAGGTGCGCGTGCCGACATTTGAGCCACCATGCGCACCCTCGGCTTCCGCACTCACGTCCTGCTCGCCGTCGCCGCCGCCGTGGGGGTGATCGCCTCGCTGGGAGAACCGTGGTACGCGCCCGCGCCGCGCGTCCAGGCCGACACCGCCTCGGTCGGCTCGCTGCACGGCCCGGTCGAGGGGCTGTCCGCGGGCGTCGCCCGCTGGGTGACCGAGACCGCCGGCATCAACGGCTGGGACGGGCTGGGGTCGTGGGGGAGCGCGCTGGCCGGCTTCGCCACGCTGACTGCGCTGGGCGCGCTCGGGTGCCTCGTGCCCGCGCTCCAGGGCGTCGCGCGCGAGGCCCTGCGCTACGGCAGCCTCGCCACCTTCGGCCTGGCGGTCTGGAAGCTCATCGACACCCCGGGCCCGAACGCCGCGATGGAGCCGCGCTTCGGCGCCTTCGTCGCCACCATCGCCGCCCTCATCGTCGTGACCTCGGGCGGCGCGGTCGCCTCGGCGCCGCTCCAGCGGCGCCGGCCGGCGGTCTGGACGAAGTAGCGCCGGCTGGGTAGGGCGGCGCGGGATCGGCCTCGCGGTCGGTCCGTGGCGACTTGGCTACCCATACGGTTGTCAACTCGCCACGCGTGGCGACTTCCCCTGCCCTACGAAGGGAAAGTCGCCACGGCCGTTCCCTCAACCGCCCCACCGCCGCCGTTGACGTTCGTCGACCACGGCTTTGCGATACACATCGGCGCCGATGCCCGAGATCAGGCTGCTGCGCCACGGTGAGACGGCCGGGTACGAAGGCGACCTGGGGCTCTCGGACCGCGGGCGCGACCAGGCGCGGGCGGCGGCCGCGGCCCTCGCCGCGGAGGCGCCGGGGGCGCTGACGCTCCTCTACGCGCCGAGCGTGCGCGCGCGGGTGACCGCCGAGGTGCTGGCCGACGACCTGCGCGCCGCGGGCGCGGCTGTCGAGGGGCCGCGCGTGGAGCGCGACTTCGCCAACTTCGCGGTCGCGGCCGGCGGCGACGTGCGCGAGCAGGCCGAAGTGTTCGGGGAGTACGCGAAGGCCGGCGACACGCCCGTCGAGGAGCTGCCCGGCTGGCTCGCCGACCTGGCGCGGTTCCGGTCCGTCCACGTGTCCGGCGGCGACCCGATCGAGCTGTGGCTGACCACGCCGCTGCTCGGCTTCGAGCCGCCGTCGGTGATCGTGCGCCGCTACTGGCGCGGCATCCGGGCGCTGCGCGACGCGGAGCTAACCGTCGTCGCCTCGCACTCCGGCCCGATGCGCGCGCTTGTCGCCCACGCCTTCGGCCGCGACCTCGGCGAGCCCGACAACCTCGAGGCCGTGGCCATCCATGTCGAAGGCGACCGCGCGCGCGTCGACTTCCGCGGCCAGCGCGCGCACATCGCCGTTCCCGACGTCACAGAACCCGCCTGGTGGTGACCCGCCCGGGGGCCGGCCGCTAGTTCTGGGCGCCGCCGACGCCGCGCAGGCGGTCCTGGAGGTCCGGCGGGTTCTCGACGATCTGCGAGAAGCGCACGACGGTGACCGTGTCGTCCAGCGAGACCTCGCGGCCGTAGATCTGCTGGAGGAAGTGCACCATCTCCTCCGTGCGGCGGAACTCCGGGTTGTCGTGCTCGATGTCGCGCGGCGAGAGGTCCTTGACGCGCTTGACCTCCACGTTGTCGATGACGGCGTGGAAGAGTTTCTCGCGCGGTGAGTACTGGTAGCCGACCGTGACGAGGACGACCTGGTTCTTGCGGTACTTGTGCCGCTTGTCGCCCAGGCGGATCGTCGCGGTCTTGCGGCCACGCTTCATCTGGTCCGCGAAGACTGTTGAGTAGAAGTTGAGGACCTGCACGGGGCGGCAGACTAGCGGCCGGGGGCGGAGTTGGACAGCGCGCGCTCGATCAGCGCCCGCTCCCCCGGGTAGCTGAGCAGCGTACGGGCCTCGGCCAGCGGAATCCACCGCGCGTCCTCGACCTCGTGATCGTGGTCGTCGGTCGACCCGGACACGTAATCGAACAGAAAGAAGTGCACCGTCTTGTAGACGCGCCGGCCGCCGCGGCGGTACCAGTAGTTGACGTCGCCGAGCGGCCCGCGCAGCGTCGCGTTCACGCCGGTCTCCTCGCGCACCTCGCGCGTCGCCGCCTGCTCGCCGGTCTCGCCCTGGTTGGCGCCCCCCTTGGGCAGGCCGGTCACGCGCCGCCTGCCCGCGGGCGTGATCACGAGCACGTCGTCGCCGCGGATCACGACGCCGCCGTAGGAGGTCTCGCGCAGCGGCCGGTCAGTAGACATAGCCCTGGAGCGCGGCGGGATCGTGAACGGTCAGCCGGCCGCGCCCCTGGCTGATCACGCCCGCGCGCTCGAGCACGGCGAGGAAGCGGCTGGCGGACTCGCGCGAGGACCCCGCGAGCTTCGCGAGGTCGGCCTGGGTGGCCACGACCGCCACGTCGTGGTCGCCGGCGCCCTCGGCCTGCGCCTGCTCGACGAGCTGGCCGAGCACGGCCGCGACCCGGCTCTGCACGGTCTGGAACGACTGGCGCGCGAGCCGCTCGTTGGCCGCCCGCAGCCGCCGCCCCAGCGAGATGACGAGCTTGACCGCCATGTCCGGGTGCCGGCGCAGCAGCCGCCGCATGTCGCCGCCGAGGATCGCGAGGACCTCGAGGTCGTCGCTCGCCTCGACGGTGGCCGACCGCCGCTCGTCGTCGAACATCGCGAGCTCGCCGAAGATGTCGCCCGGCCCGAACGTCGCGAGCGTGATCTGGCGCCCGTCCGGGTGCTCGCGGATCGCCCGCGCGTGGCCGCCGCTGACCACGTAGCACGTGTCCGAGTCGTCGCCCTCGCGGAAGACGACCTCGCCGGCCGCGAAGCGCCGCGGCACCGTCACGTCGGCGACGCGTCGCAGGTCGTCGTCCACGAGCTCGTCGAACACCGGCACGCGCCCCAGCAGCTCGGCCGTCTCGTCAGCGCTGGCGGGCATCTTGCCCCCCCCGGTG
>Ga0081539_10002162_pt1 | contig 28939 bp, 26 predicted proteins | sample TabmetS4T2R2_FD_71023 | JGI IMG/M metagenome (GOLD analysis project Ga0081539, IMG submission 71023) | Tabebuia heterophylla rhizosphere microbial communities from the University of Puerto Rico - S4T2R2 | ecosystem: Host-associated > Plants > Roots > Rhizosphere ... | reverse complement strand
ACCAGCGTCTCGACCGTCTCCTTCCAGAGATTCTGGTTGATGATGAAAAGCAGGCCGATGAGCACGCCGACGGCGAGCTTCCAGGAGCGCTGCAGCCACCACGCGAGCGCAGCGATGAGGAGCACAAGCACGACCGGTGGGACGTAGAGCAGGATGTCGACCAGGCCGTCGAGCACCCAGGTGAGCGCATCGGCGATCGAGTCGAAGAACCATTCGAAATTGTTGGTGAGAAAGTCGAAGAACGCCTTGCCCCATCGCCCGACGGGGATCTTGACGCTGGATATCAGTTGACTGATCGGATCCACGGCTCCCTCCTGCCGGCGTTATCCTTTGCCGGATAGAGCATTTCCGTTTTTCTTCGAATCACGGAAATGCTCTATCTCCCTGTTTCTCGCAATCCGGACGCAAACCGCTGCATACTTCTGCGGAATTGGTCTGGCCGGCTGCGAAAAGGCGGCCGTCCTTCCGAACGGCCGCCTTTTCAGAAGCGCCCGATCATGTGAGCGATCACAACCCGAGCGCGGACTTCACCGCGGCGGAGGTGTCGCCGCCGTCGAAGGTCGTGACGCCGGCGAGCCAGGGCGTGATGGCGTCCGGGTTGGCCTTCAGCCAATCGGTGGCAGCGGCTTTCGGCTCCTTGCCGTCGTTCAGGATGCCGCCCATGATCTCGTTCTCCATCTTCAGCGAGAAAACGAGATTGGTGATGAACTTGCCGACGTTCGGGCACTCGGTGGCGTAGCCGGCGCGCACATTGGTGTAGACCGTGGCGCCGCCATAGTTCGGGCCGAACACGTCGTCCCCGCCTTCGAGATACTTCATATCGATGTTGGCGTTCATGGGGTGCGGTTCCCAGCCGAGGAAGACGACATCCTCCTTGCCAGGCACCGCCTTCTGAACCGCCGCCAACATGCCGGCCTCGGAACTCTCCACCAGCTCGAAACCACCGAGGTCGAACTTGTTGTTCGAGATCATGTCGAGGATCAGCCGGTTGCCGTCATTGCCGGCCTCGATGCCATAAATCTTGTTGTCGAGCTTGTCCTTGAACTTGGCGATGTCCTCGAAGCTCTTGAGGCCAGCGTCGTAGGTATAGCTCGGCACCGCGAGCGTATATTTGGCGCCTTCAAGGTTGGTGGCGAGGTTCTCGACCGACTTGTCCTCGAGGTAGGGCTTGATGTCGGCTTCCATGGTCGGCATCCAGTTGCCGAGGAAGACGTCGATATCGTTGTTCTTGAGCGAGGTGTAGGTAACCGGCACCGACAGGATCTCGACCGAAGGCTGGTAGCCCAGCGCCTCGAGAATCACCGAGGCGGTTGCCGTAGTGGCGGTGATGTCGGTCCAGCCGACATCCGAGAAGCGCACTGCCTTGCAGCTTTCCGGATCGGCGGCGAAGGCGCTGCCTGCGGAAAGGATTGTCGCCAGCCCCAGGCTTGCGGCGACGAATTTTACGCGAACCATTCTGGTTTCTCCCATTGTCCCTTATCTTGCTGTCTTGCCCGCGGATTTTGTACCGCGCTGTTTGTCGGCCGAACATCATTTTGGGGCTGATTCAAGCGGCGACCCTGCGCCCGTGGCGGCGCGGGCTGGCCAGCAAGCGACACGGAGCGGTCAATTTCCCTGGAGCGGCGTCGCGCCGGTTCCTTGGAGTGGCGTTGCGCCGGCCTGCCCGTCGGCAACGCATTTCCGCCTATAGAGCTGCATGGCCAAGTTGGGGGGCCGAAGCGGAGATGTTCCAGAGGCTGACGGTCTCCACCCGTACCACGTTATGATGCTTGGCGGCCGAGGTTCAGCGGCCTGCCGGTTGCCAGGCCAGGGCGTGTTCCATCAACGCACGATCAAGCGTGACGAGTTGCAGCCCTTCTATTCTGCATTGGACGAGCAGCATGCGGTCGAACGGGTCTCTGGTCGCGGGCCCGGCGCCACATGGGCACGGCGTGGCGACGATTGATATGGAGAATTCCCTGGCTGTAACCTTCAAGAAGGTCGGGCAGTCGATCGAGGGGTATTTGCTGGTCGAGCTTTCCTAAACGCGTCTTGATCACGATTTCCCACAGGCTGGCGACACTGACGGTCGCCTCCGAAACTTTCGCCCCTTGCCGCCATTTTTCTTCCGTCTTTCAATCGCCAAGTGCGCCGCATATAGTCGCGCAACTTCAACCTTTAGCCTCGCGGGAGGAGCTCATGGCAACGCTTCAAAACTTCGACGCCGAAATTGCGAAGACCAAACAGGTCGTCGAGGAGATGCGCTCCAAGATCGAGCAGTCGGGCATGGTGCTGCAGACTGTCGCACAATCCGACAAGAAGATCGGCAACGTCGATTTCGACATCGAGAACGCCCGTATCGAGGACGTGATCAAGCAGCAGAAGGTGATGGAAGGCAACATTGCCGACCTGATCATCGGGCTGGAGGATGCGACGAACGTGTTCGGCTCGGAATTCGAGAGCATGAAGAGTTTTACGACGTGGGAGACCTTCGTTGGCGTTTTTTCGGATGAATCGAAGCAGCGCATGCGCACCGACCGCGTGCGAAACATGTCGCTGGCCGGCAACCTGCAGGAACTGCTTTCGAAGTCCGACATGATCGTCGGCATCTTGAAAGCGCAGAAGCAGGTGCTCGACGAACGCTACAAGACCTCCGAGACTAGCCTTGCCCAGGTGATCGAGCGCCGCAAGGCGACCATGGCCGATCTGACGGCGGTGCAGAAGCGCATCGAAGAGCTGAACCCGATGCTGCTCGACATCGAGAACAAGATCGCAGCCTCGACCCAGCAGACCGAACGCACGCAGCTTGAGGGCGAGCGCTCGAAGCTTGCAACCGAATACAATGAGAAGCAGGCCAAGGAGCAGGAATTGCTCGCCGCCAGCCAAACGCTGGAGCGCTACACCTCGATGTTCCAGACCTTCGTGGATTCGCTCAACAACCAGATCGCCGCGCAGAACACGCTGATCAACAAGCTCACCATCGATACCGAGCAGCGCATCGTGCTCTACAAGGCGCTGGAAGACAGCTTGAAGACGGCCGCGCAGCAAGACGTGGCGCACAAGATCAACACGCTGGGCAGCCAGGTCGACAACACGGCGGAAGAGACGATGGCGGGCATCGGCGCCGCTTCACAGAAGCATATCGGCGACCTGCTCGAGCTGCACGAGAAGAACATGGTGGCCTCGGGCGACATCCAGCGCCGCAAGAAGCTTGCCGACGATGCTTTCGCCCGGCGCTTTGAGGAGGTCATGCGCAAGCACAACGCCGCGGATTACGTGCAGCAGTCTTAAAAAGCACGTTCGTTGCGAGCCTTGAGCTCTACGTTGCCCCTCTCTGTCCTGCCGGACATCTCCCCCACAAGGGGGGAGATTGGCTGTCATTTTTTGTTTTCGCCAATCGCAAATGTTGGAGAATATGCGCCAACAAACCGGCCGGCCAATCTCCCTCCTTGCGGGGGAGATGTCCGGCAGGACAGAGAGGGGCAACGTGGAGCGCCGACGCCGGGGTGAACGACCATGACAGCCGCAGACCCCGCCGAACAGTATTTTTCCACGATCGCGGCTGCACTTGCCGGCCTCGAAGTCTTCATGCGCGACGATCGTTCGCCGCTTTACAGGCACGGGATCGTGGCAAGGATTGCCGCGAACTACATCGGCCGGCTCGAGAATTCCTTCGCCTGCTGGCGCAATCGGCTGGGTTTTACTGAAAGCTTCAAGATATCGCGGGCCGAGAGCGGCTTTCCGATCTTCCAGAATGTGCTGGAGCTGGAGAACGACCGGCGACAGGCGAACCAGCGGCTGGCCTCGATTCCCGAGCCGGATGAAATCCGCAACGAGATGGCGGATTTCATCCTGCGCCACAAAGAGTTTCCGGCAGCGCTGCAGCAGCAAATGGCCGAGCGGCTCTATCTTGAAGCCGTCAAGGAAGGCAATGTTTTCAGCCCATTCGTGCTTGCCGAGACCGCCAAGGTGTCGGTGAACCCGAAGACGTTCCGGCCCTACTACCTCGTCCATTGGGCAACGTTCGATGGCGCCGCCAATCTGCCGCTGATTTACATGGTGGCGATCGAGGATTCCTCGCCGGGCATGGTTTCGCAACTCGTCGGCGACGACGGCAAGCTCAACGACAAGGTCGATATTCCGCTCCCTGTCGACGGGCTGCTCAACCCTGAACTGGCCCACCGGTTCGACGATTTCACTGAAAAGAATTCTGCCTATTCGCTGTCGCCGGCGACAATCGCCGTCAATCTCGACAAGGATTTCGAGACGCTGCACCCCAAGCAGTTGCGGCGGGTTGTGCTAGGGCCGTTCTATTCGGCCGGCATCACGCAGAACAATTCGACCGTGACGGACGTGCTTTCCAGGGTGCGCAAGCGCGACAATGCCTGGCTGCTCACCTGGACGATCCAGGAGGTCTTCTCCAAATCCGAGCGACCCGGCCGCAAGGGGCTGTGGTCGAGCGAAAAGGCGACGCAGGAGTTCTTCATCAACACCGACGATCTCGAAGCCGCACGCCAGGGCGTGTCGAGCTACGAGAGGCATGCGCTGATCCCGCATGAGGCCTACCAGGCGCTCTATGCGGCGGGCGAGGCGCAGAAGATCTTCGTCGGCTACAAGGTGCATATCCTGTCCAAGGGGCAGGTGATCAGCGATGTCTGACGTTGTCGACGATTTGCCCAGGCGCGTTGAGCAGAAGAAGCAGCTTTTGGATAGTCTCCGGGCGTCACTTCCAACGGATTACCTAGACAATCTGGATCATCACCACAGAATCGACATCACATATACATCCTATACATCCTACGCTCTCGAAGGTAACGCGCTAACGGCGGGTGAGACGGCATTCGTGCTGGGGAATGGCATCGCCATTGATGGCAAATCGATGGAGCACCATCTCGAAGTCATGGATCATGCGCGAGCGCTGGAACTGATCGTGGATATGGCGATGGAAGATAAAAGGGATGGGAGAACTAGATCTCTTCGGGAGCCGGTCGTTCGCATCATAAACTATACGTCTTGTGCTCGATCCAAAATTGGAGCGCTTACGGCCTACACCAAGCAAGCTGAGGACGGGACCTGGGAATCCGATGTGGATGAGCCACCAGCGTCCATGGTCGATTTTTGCGGCTGGTTAAAAGGACAACCCGATACACCCGAAACCGCATTCGAGGCAGATCACCGTCTCGGCGTTATTCGACCATTTGTTTTTGCAAACGCAATCACCGCAAGACTGTTGATGAACTACATCCTGTTGCGCGGCGGCTATCCAGCGATAGCGATTCGGCCGGAAGATCGCTCAAATATACCTGGCTTCATTGGATGCGATAGACAGCAGCGATCGTACTACTGCGCTCAACGCGATTTTGTTCCGCCGTTTAGACCAAGCACTTGATCTTTACCTTTCAGCGGCGGGCCAGGCGCAGGCCTCCGCCAATGAGCAAGCCGAGCGGGAGCCCTGAATGGACACTGGCCTCACCACGATCGACGAAGCCGATATCGAGAAGCATCGCGCCACCGCGCAGTCGATGATCACGCGGGTGATCGTGCTGGAAGACTCCTCCGGTCAGTCGAATACTGCGCTCGCCGGCACGGGACGGCGCTTCGTGTCCACGGTTTCGACCGGCTCGGTGCGCAAGACGCGCGAGGTGGAACTGGCGAAGACCGTGGCGTCGATCCATCCCGACGACCCGCTGATGGGGATCGCACAGCACACGCTACTTTACCGCGCCCGGCGCGGGCTGCAGGTCGCGCTGGCGGTCGCTGCCGTGTTCGCGCAGGGTACCGATCTCGAGAGCCTGCGGGCCAAGAATGCGCGCGCACCACTGGAGGGCGACGAGGCGGCGCATTTCAAGAAGCTTCTGTCGGCTTCGGCTTACGTTTCGGCATTCAGCTTCGCATCCTACATGCTGCAGCTTCTCGACAGCGAGGGCGAGCCGCCGAACGATATCGCCGAACCGGACTTTTTGTTCGACACGGCGCAGGATGCGCTGAAGTCGCTGGTCGCCGGGTTCGACAGGGCGCTCACCGGCGTCAAGGACGACATCGACCTGATGACCAGGGCCCGCGCCTTCGCGCGTGTCGCGATCGACGGGCTCCTGCAGCGCAAGGGCCGCTTCGACGGGATTGGCGCCTTCGAGGAAGCGCATATCCGCATCGAGAAGGACGATTTCACGATCGACGGCTTCGACGTGGCGCCCGGCAAGAAGTCGAAGCCGCTGGTGATGACCTTCAAGAAGCCGGAAGAGGTCGTCGGCAATCATATCGCAAAATACCAGTCGCTGAAGCTCGCCAAGATGCTGATGGCTTATGATTTCCAGAAGGAACTCAACCCGTTCGTTGAGCTCGGCGGATTCCTGTTCACCTTCATCGGCGACGGCGCGCCCGGCACAGGCAAGACGACGCTAATCCAGATGATCGCCTGGCTGGTCAACGGTTACAGCCAGGTGGCGGGTTACCCGTTCCACTACGAGAATTTCGGCGTCGACCAGATCTCGTCCTACCAGGGCAAGTCCGGCCAGAATTGCCGAGCCTTCATCAACAACGTGCTCAATCCACGCGCCATTGGCTTCGGCACGATCGACGATATCGACCAGGTGGCGGCGAAACGCTCCGATGACCGGGCCTCCGCCGGTCAGCAAGAAATCACCGGGGTGCTGATGGACGCGTTTGCCGGCGCAGGCACGGTGGTGCGCGGCAACTGCTCGTTCGGCATGTTTTCCAACTATCCGGAGAATGTCGATGATGCGCTGAGGCAACGCGCCGGCGCGCGCTGGCTTGTCGACGGACCGCAGACGTTGGAAGACTATATCGACATCTTCGTGCTGCTCGCCGGCAAGAACCACGAGATTCCGCTGGGCGAGCATCAGCTCTATGCGGCGCAGGAGATCAAGCGCGCGGTGGCCGAGGCTTATGAAGAGCATGCCAAGCCGCAGGAAGAAGGGCTTGAGAAGGTCTATGAGCGCTTCCGGAAGGAGACGGGCGAGCCGAAGACGCTGGCCGATGTCGGCGCCTATCTGCACATGATCAAGGATGCGGAGCCGCGCTTCACCGGCCGGGCGATCAAGAACGTCACCGATGCGATAAAGATGCGGGCGATGGACATCGAACTGCCCGACGACTGGTTCGAGAAGCCCGAGACCTTCATGCATAAGAGCTACGACGAGAAGAAGGCCATGATCGAGGAACTGCGCGGGCCGTTCTCGCTTGCCGTGGTCATGCAGGAGATCAACCGTTACGCAGACTCCGAGTTCCGGTACTCCGACAAGTCCGACGATGCGGCGGTGTCGAAGATGGTTCGCGATGCGAGGCTGCGGGAAAGGGCGGCGCGCGAGGTGGCAGAACTGCAGAAGAAGGGGCTGTGGAATGCGTGAGATGCGCGCTGCGGCCTTACCTTCCCCCTTGACGGCAGGGTCAGCGCGGAACGCGCCGGGGAGGGGTCATTGCGGCTGCGCTCGACCTTATTTGGCGACCAAGTCGAGTGATTTGCAGCGGCCCCACCCGGACCTTCGTTCTGACCTCCCCCCAAGGGGGAGGTAACGGGCAGCGCCATGGACCTCCTGCGCGACAACGAGCTGATCTACGGGCGGTTGCTGCCGGTCAGAGAGCCGCATCTGATCGAGCGCTACAACAAGGCGCTCACCGCATTCGGGCTGCAGCCGACCAAGCTCGCATCCTTCGAGATCGACCGCACCGGCTTCTCGCCGCAGGTCGCGGAGGAGCTTGGCGACTACCAATATCTCGATCCGAACGAGGTCAACCGGCGCTTCATCATCCTTACGCCGGACCAGATCGATCTGCCGGTCGTGCACACAGCTTTCTCGAATACCGGGCAGCTCGTCTACGAGTTCTTTGCCGGCAACAGCCGAGTGATCGATGCGCTCACCATCAAGGACGTGATCTACGGCGAGATCGAGGATTCGGTCACCAAGGTCGAGGATATCGAGGACCTGCTGTCGATCAATCAGGTCGAGTTCCGCGTGCTGTCGGCGGAGGATGTGCTGGGCAAGGCGACCGAGCTTGCGACGCTGTCCGACAAGCTCAAGCGCGAGCCGGAAGCCTGGCGCGACAGCGACATGCTCAACCGCATGGTGGAACTTGCCAAGGTGTGCGGCGACATACGTGAGAACGCGCTGGTGCCGGACCAGGTGATTTTTCGGCACAACGCATTCTGGACCAGCCATTTCGGCGGCACGTACGTCTTCATCGATCCGGATTCGACCACGGTGATCGCCAATCCGTCGGCGCCGGGCTTCCGGCGCTCGCGGCCCTGGCAGGTGAGCTACATTGCCGCCAACGACGCGGACCGCGTGTTCCGCTTCCTGGTAGAGACGAGCAGGATCGAGCTGCCGCGCGCCTCATGGCTGGAGACTTCGGGCTATCTGGAACATCGCGCGGAGATGGCGATCCGGGCACTCATCCGTGACAACGAACCCGACGCCGATCTCGCCAAGTCCGACAAGGTGTGGCTGCAGACCTGGATCGCCCGCAATGCCGACCTCATCAACAAGGACGGCGCTTTCCCCTTCCTCAACGCGACCAAGCGCGAGGTGGCGCAGGCCGGCCACGTTAAGATCGACGAGGTGTTCCCACAGCACCGTTTTCTGATCGTGCGCGCCAAGCCGGATCATCGCGACGCCTGGCTCACCAACCGGCTGATCTCGGATTTCGTGCCGTCTGATTTCGTGTCGCGCTACGTCTTCAACAAGCAGACCTTCTATGAGGACTATGAGGGCTGGAGCGACCCCTGGCGGCGGCAGGTTGTGGACATTCTGAAATCCACGTATCTGAAGGACAAGGACGGGTTCAGGCTGAAGCTCTACGGCCTGAAAGATTAGAGACTTCGAAAACGTCCGCAGCGGCGAGAGCGGCAGCAATACGGGGTGGGAAAGCGATGCTCGATCCGGTCGTAAATTTCATCACCTGGATATTCCAGATGATCGGCCGCGGCATCGGCTTCCTCGTCGGCATCATATTGTGGCCGTTCATGTGGGCCGGCCGCTGGTACGTGCAGCGCGGCTGGATCCTGAAGGCGGTCGTGGGCGTGGCATTGATCGTGCTGGTCGGCCTCTATGCCTATTTCATCTACGCCACGCAGGTCTGGACCAATTTCAATCCCAATTACGTCGACAACTACAATTTCGAGAAACGCAACGTCTCGGCGGGCGAGCAGGTTGCGGCAGGCGCTTCCAGCGACACCGCCAAGAGCTGCGGACGGTCCGCGATTGCTGATGTGACCGCCGACCTGACCGACTTCAACGTGAACCAGAACGCCTGGATCTCGTCGATGATCCTCTACAAGCTCGGGTTCTTCGGCATTGACTGGGACCACACGCCGTTCATGGACAACAAGGCGTCATTCCAGCGGGGCATCAACCAGGCGGTGCGCCGGACATCTACGGAACTCGCCGACAATCTCGGCCGCGTGCGCACGACCTCGCAGATCGACAACGACCTGCAGGAGGCGCGCGGCCTGCTGCAGTTCGACGAGGAGACTTGGTACTTTGGCTTCAACCCGTTCGGTCCGAAGACGCCGACGCCGAGCTATTATCGCGACGCCATCCTCAAGCTCAGGTCGTTCAACACGAGATTGGCGGCCTGTCAGACGGTGTTCGACGCGCGTTCGGACAATTTGAAGATCTACCTCGACCGCATCGCCAGCGACATCGGCTCGACCACGGCCCTGCTGAAGGATCGCGCGGAGAATTACAACTACGGCTTCTTCGATCCGCGTGCCGACGATCGCTTCTGGTTCGCCTATGGCCAGCTCTATGCCTATTACGGCCTGCTGAAGGCGGCGGAGGCCGACTTCGAAGACGTGATCAAGCAGCGTAACCTGACCAGCCTGTGGCAGACGATGGACGCACAATTCGTGTCAGGCCTGCGCATGCAGCCGTGGATCATCGCCAACAGCCGCGAGGACGGTATCTTCGCGTCGCACCTCACGACGATGGGCTTCTACATCCTGCGCGTGCGTTCCAACATGGTCGAGATCAGCAACGTGCTGGCGCAGTAGGCACGTGGGCAACGATGCCGCGATGTCAGCGAGACTTATGAAGCCAGATGTTCGGAGCGGCCAGGCCTGACCGCTCTCCGAGCCAGGCCGATTTCGCCAACTCGCTTCAGGGGCTTCTCGGATCAGCCGCCTGCGCGTCCGTCCGCGAGCGTCTGCGGGGCCAGTCCCGCGACTGACCTCCGACCACTGTCACAGGGGCTTCGTTTGCGGCGTCTACTGCACCGGAAACCCATAGTGGATGATCAATGCCGTACGAGACCAATGCCGCCTTTGCCGAATATTTCACCGACACCGGCAAGACCGCACCGCCGCCCCACCTGAGCATCCGCTATGATGCTGAAGGCCATTTCCTCCGGGAGCCCGGCAACACGATCGTCTGCCACGTGCCGCTGGAGTCGAGGACGGCCTCGGCCCTGGAGCGCACGCGCAACGGACTGATGGCGCTGCCGTATGGCGACCGCTTTGCCTACACACCACCGCCGAGTTACCATATGACGGTCTTCCAAGGCATCATCGACAGCCGCCGCGAGGCGGTCTACTGGCCTGAGGGCGTTGCGCTGGAGATGCCTGTCGAGGAGACTACCCAGCTCTTCCTGTCTCGACTTGCCGATTTTCCACCCGCCCCGCCCTTCCGTATGCGGATCAAGGAGGTCACGCCGCTGGGCGTCACAGTGGTTGGCGCGACCACTGAAGACGAGGCGGCCATTCAATCGTTGCGCGACGCCCTCACTGCGCCGTTCAGCTTCCGCCATCCGGACCATGACGACTATACCTTCCACATCACGCTCGCCTATCTGAAGGCGTGGCTGCCAGCCGGAGCGGAAGCTATCTATCTGCCGGCGCTTGCCGAACTCACCCGCGTGTTTGCGGCAGACGTCGATATGATCGAGCTTGGCCTTCCAGCCTTCTGCGAGTTCGACGACATGACGGAATTCAGGCCGCTGCTGTTTCTCGGCTGAGCCTTGGGAATCACGAACTTCGAGAGATACGCAGGTCCCCATGTTGATGGCATTGCTGGCGAGACCATCCCGGCCGAAGATGAGGTACTTTGCATTCGAGGAGGAGAACATGTTGAAGAATATTCACGCTTTGGGCCTTCTTGCGATTTTGACGCCTGCCATGTTCTATCCCGGTATGACAAACCTGCAGGCGGCGCCGACCCAGGCGCAGCAGGATGCCATCCGCGCATCCTGCCAAGGCGATTTCCGTACCTATTGCTCCGGCGTCCAGCCGGGTGGCTCGGCCGCTCTCCAATGCCTGCAGAAGAATGCCGCAAGCCTGTCGTCGGCCTGTCAGCAGGCCGTCAACGCGGTGAGCGGCGGCAGCGCGTCGACCGCACCCGCCCAAGGCGCCCCTGCTGCAACGACGACCGCGCCCTCAACCACAGCGCCGGCCCAATCGACCGCGCCGACCTCGAAGGACACGGTCGTCATCGTGCTGCAGCCGAAGCAGGAACTGGCCCTCATGCGCGCCGCCTGCGGGCGCGACTACCAGGCTCTTTGTGCCGGCGTCCGCATCATCGGCGGCGGCGCGCTGCAGTGCCTCGTCTCGCACAGAGCGTCGCTGTCGGCCGCTTGCAAAGGCGCGCTGAGTGAGCTCGGCCAGAGATTTTGAGGCGGAAGCGCGAGCATTTCCGGATGAGCCAGAACTGGAGCGGCGACGCGCGAGCGCCCGCCGCTCCAGCCTGCTGCCTGAGAGATGTGACTGGTTAGAACAACCCCTCGATATAGCCCTGCTCGTTCAGGAAAATCTTCTCCGAAGATGGCACCTTCGGCAGGCCAGGCATCGTCATGATCTCGCCGCAGATCGCCACGACGAAGCCCGCGCCGGCAGAGAGCCGCACCTCGCGTACCGGCACGACGTGGTCGACCGGCGCGCCGCGGAGGCTGGGGTCGGTCGAGAAGGAATATTGCGTCTTCGCCATGCAGACCGGCAGGTGGCCGTAGCCCGCCGCCTCCCAGGCGTGAAGCTGGTCGCGCACGCTCCTGTCGGCAATGGCCTCTGAGCCGCGATAGATGCGCTTGACGATCGTGTCGATCTTGTCGAACAGCTTCATGTCGTCGCGATAGAGCGGCGCGAACTGCGCGGCGCCGCTTTCGGCCAGCGACACGATCTTGCGCGCAAGCTCCTCGATGCCGGCCGATCCATGCGCCCAGTGCTTGCAGAGAATCGCCTCCTCGCCCATCGAGGCGACGTAATCCTTCATCGCCTGGATCTCGGCGTTCGTGTCCGAGTAGAAATGGTTGATCGCCACCACCGCCGGCACGCCGAACTGCCGGACATTCTCGATGTGGCGGCCGAGATTGGCGCAGCCCTTCTTTACCGCCTCGACATTCTCCTTGCCGAGCTCTTCCTTCTTCACGCCGCCGTTCATCTTCATGGAGCGCACGGTCGCCACGATCACGGCGGCCGAAGGCTTCAGCCCGGCCTTGCGGCACTTGATGTCGAAGAATTTTTCGGCACCAAGGTCCGCGCCGAAGCCGGCTTCGGTCACCACGTAATCGGCGAGCTTCAGCGCCGTGGTCGTCGCGACCACGGAGTTGCAGCCATGCGCGATGTTGGCGAACGGACCACCATGCACGAAGGCCGGGTTGTTCTCCAGCGTCTGAACGAGGTTGGGCTGCATGGCGTCCTTCAAAAGCACGGCCATGGCGCCGTCAGCCTTAAGATCGCGGGCATGGACCGGCGTCTTGTCGCGACGATAGGCTACGATGATGTCGCCAAGCCGCTTCTCGAGATCCTTGAGGTCATTGGCCAGGCACAGGATCGCCATCACCTCGGAAGCCACCGTGATGTCGAAGCCCCCTTCGCGGGGATAACCGTTGGCGATGCCGCCCAGTGAGCAGATGATCTCGCGCAGCGCCCGGTCGTTCATGTCCATCACGCGCCGCCAGGCGATACGGCGCGTATCGATGCCGAGCTCATTGCCCCAGTAGATATGGTTATCGATGAGTGCCGCGAGCAGATTGTGTGCCGTGGTGATGGCGTGAAAGTCCCCAGTAAAGTGGAGGTTGATGTCCTCCATTGGCACCACCTGCGCATAGCCGCCGCCGGCAGCCCCGCCCTTCACGCCGAAGTTCGGTCCGAGCGAGGCTTCACGGATGCAGGTGATGGCCTTCTTGCCGATGCGGTTCAGCCCGTCGCCGAGGCCCACCGTGGTCGTCGTCTTGCCCTCGCCGGCCGGCGTCGGGTTGATTGCAGTGACAAGGATCAGCTTGCCGTCCTTGCCGTTCCTCTTTGAGGCGATGAACTCGGCTGAGATCTTAGCCTTGTCATGGCCGAAGGGCAGCAGATGCTCGGTCGGGATACCTAGCTTGCCGCCGATTTCCATGATCGGCTTCTTCTTCGCCGCACGCGCGATCTCGATGTCGGATTTCACTTCGGCCATGACGGTTCCCCAAGCTGGAAGGACGATTGCTGAATGTCGCAATTGAAGCAGCGCCCTGCTGCGCTCCCGGCGCGCGCATAGAGCCTAACCGAGCTGATTTGCGCCATCTCAAAACAGCCGCGCGATGCACGGATTGCGACAGGCTTGCAACCGAACGACGGGTTGCAAGTAGAAGCGCCGGCGTAACCGAAAGAGGGAATTTTCGCCCTCTGCCGATGTGCGGGGCCCGGCTAGAACGGCCGGAAAGCGAGGCAATCATTGAGCGGTCGATCGCGACAATCGCCGGCGCGTCACGACGGTCGAGCTACGCGGCATCGCCGCCGTCGAATACGGCTACGCGGACGCCGATGCCCAAGGGGGCGCGGTGCTCTACGACGTCAAGCCGGGCGAGCCTGTGAGCGAAGCGCAGCGCATCGCGATGGTGTACATGCGGCCGGCGAGGAAGGCGGCGCGGTGGAGATTTTGGCGCCGCGGGCCGGCTATGTGCCGACGCGGCGCGAGACCCGCATCGTCAGGGCGAACGAGGGACATGCTCAAGCTCGTCGGCGAAAAGTCAAGCCGGGTGGGCTGGAGGAGGGCTGCCGGCTAGAGCAATTCCAGCACAAGCGTCCAACGGTTTTGCGTCTTGGGATAGAGCATTTCCGGGTCGAAAAAAACGGCAATGCTCTATTCGTCATCGAGCCGTCATGGAAACTTGAAACATATCCGTAATTCTGGATTTATAGAGATATGAACAAGCCAGATGCGTTGGCGGCACTGGCCGCGCTGGGCCAGGAAACGAGGCTCGAAGTCTTCCGCTTGCTGGTGAGGGATCAGCCCAATGGGCTACCAGCCGGTGAAATCGCGTCCCGTCTCGGCATCATACAGAACACGATGTCGGCGCATCTCAAGGTCCTTTCGCAGGCAGGTATTATTCGTGCGGAACGGGACGGTCGCGTCGTCCGTTACCTCGCAGACATGACCAGCTTCCGGGGCCTGCTCATCTTTTTGATGGAGGACTGCTGCAACGGCGCGCCGGAGCTTTGCGAGCCGGTCATCCGCGCCGTCACCTACAATTGCTAAGGAGGAAGACCATGGCTGACAAAGTCCACAACGTGCTTTTTCTGTGTACTGCCAACTCCGCCCGCTCGATCCTTGCGGAGGCGATCCTGAACAAAGCCGGAGCTGGCCGCTTCCACGCCTTCTCCGCCGGCTCGCAGCCGAGCGGCAAGGTGCATCCCTATGCGCTGCAGCTGCTGGAGAGCATGAATTTCGATATCTCTTTCGCCCGCTCGAAAAGCTGGGACGAATTCGCCAGTCCCGGTGCACCGGAGATGGATTTCGTCTTCACCGTCTGCGACAGCGCCGCCAGCGAGAGCTGCCCGGTCTGGCCGGGTCATCCGATGACAGCGCTCTGGAGCGTGCCCGACCCCAAGCATGCCGAAGGCAATGAAGCCGAACTCCATCTCGCCTTCGCCGAAGCTTACCGAATGCTCAGCAACCGCATCTCGCTCTTCCTCAGCCTGCCAATGGAGACACTGGACAGGATGGCGCTGCAGCAGCATCTCGAAGAGATCGGCCACGACAAGGAAAAGGTGAGCTGAGCGACAAACTCGGCTCTACGACGCCGCGGCAGCCGCCGCCGCGTCGGCTTCCGCTTGCATCTTCGCGTTGATATGCGCCTGGGCCACGGCGGCGGTATGGCTTCCTCCCTCCTGCACATGCACGGTCGGGAACGGCAGCTCTATGCCCGCCTCCTCGAATGCGGCCTTGATCGCCACATAAGCCTTGCGGCGTATGGTCATCTGCTGGCCGGGCTTGGTCATCATCTTCATGCGCAGCTCGATGCCGTAATCGCCGAAATTCTGGACACCCTGCATCTTCAACGGCTCGATGACGTACGGCGCGTACTCGGGATCCTCGGCCAGCTTCTGGCCGATCTTCTTGACGATCTTGCGCGCCTTTTCGAGATCGGTCGCATAGGCAACAGTGATGTTGAACTTGTCGATCACCCAGTCGCGACTCATGTTCTGCACCGCACCGAGCTCGCCGAACGGAACGGTAAACAGATAGCCTCGGTGATGCCGGAGCCGGACCGAGCGTAGGCTGAATCCCTCCACAGTGCCCATATACTTTCCGCTCTGGATGTATTCGCCGACGCGGAAAGCGTCGTCGAGCAAGTAGAAGACACCGGCGATCACGTCCTTGACGAGCGTCTGGGCGCCGAAGCCGATCGCCACGCCAATCACACCGGCGCCTGCGATCAGCGGCCCGATCTCGATACCCATCGATGAGAGCACCATCAGCAGCGTGATGACGAGGATCGTCGCGAACAGCATGTTTTGGAAGATCGGCAGCAAGGTTCTCAGCCGCGCCTGCTTCGGATCCGGGGTTGCGTGACCTTCGGCTCCTGGACCCGGTAGATGCTCCAGTCGGCGGGCGATAAGTGCCCTGATGATGCTCCAGCCGAAATCGGCGGCGAGGACGATCACCGCTGCGTTCAAGCCGCCCCGAAGCAGGCGATTGAACATCGCATCTCCAGACGTCATCGAGGAGACGTCGAGTTCCCAAGCCTTGGCGAGAAACACGGCACTCGCGACAATCAGCAGCACGCGGATTGCGCGGTCGATGAGGGCGACCACTACCGGCGCCACCTGCTTGGCGCCGGTTTCCGGATCGGGCGCTCTCAGCATATAGTGCACACCCTTGCGGGCCATGACGATTGCCCAGGGCACCACCACGGCTGCAATCAGGAGCCAGAAGAGCTTTCGAGCGCCGGCAATGTGGATGATCCACACCAGCGAGAAGTAGGCGGTGAGCAGCCAGGACCATCCGATTCGACCGATCGTGCCCGATCGTTCGCCGACTATCGGCTCCGCCGTTCTCGGCCGCAGCCACACGGCAGCGAGGATCAACAGGAGCTGAACGAAGCTTGTCGGGATAGTCAGCGCGAAGCGGCCTATCTTGTCGAAGCCGAACGTGCCCAGCAGCGCGAAGGTGACAGCCACGAACATCAGCCAGAATACGTTGATGCAGGTCCAGCGAAGCCAGTGCTCGGCCCGAGCGCCGCTCATCGGGAACACCCTGATCTCGTCGGACTGCGGCACGCCAAGGCTCGGCGGCACTAGGAAGGCACGCATCACCGACAGAACGGCCCAGGTGACGATGGCGACCATGAGATAACCGAGCACGATTTCGCGCAGCAGCGGCGGCCAATTGAAGGCCAGAAAGACGCCCGCAGTGCCAACGACGAAAGCGGCGGTCAGGATTGTGGCATAGACCAGCCGCGCGCCGAGATTCTTTAGGCGACCCTGTGGGGTGCCCTTGGGCATCGATTTCATCCACTGGCGATAGCCCTGCGTCCTTCGGAAGACGATCCACGTCAGCCCCAACCCCACTGCGGTCAGACCGAGGATGAGCGCGACGATGCCGACCAGCCCCTCGTCCTCGAACTCGAGCTGGAGGATAGTCCAGGCGCGCTGGAACTGTGCCGGAAGTGTGGGTATCGCGGCAATCATCTCGCGTATATGCGTGCGGATGACGTCCAGCGCGGAGGTCACGCCCGATGGCGCCACCATGTTCGTCTCCTCACCGGCCTGTGGGGGCGGTTCCGCAAGCTTCTGGTCCTGCGCGGCAAGCCAGGCCTTTACGTCGGGGTCGGAGAGCAGCCCGATCAACTGCTCGATCTTGTCGGGCGGTGGCGGCGCGGCTGTCTGGGCCGATGCGCCGGTGCCGCTGGCGTTTAAACTGCAAAGAAATACAGCGAGGAAAAGCGCATCGCGCAGAAGTCTCGAAAACGGAAAGCTCATGACATTGCCTGCCCTCGGTGCCGATAGAATTAGATCGTCGGCGAGCTTGTCTGAATTATTTAGCACAATCGCGACGGAATGTGGGACTGCCCAGCAACAGGGTTTCTTATTCGCTCACGCGCCGGGCCAACAGTCGCGCCAGCGGTGGGCCGGCGACAAGCACGATCAGGAAGCGTGCCGTCTGCAGCGCCATTACGAAGGAGAGGTCCACCCTGTTGGAGGCGGCCGCGATGATGGCAACCGAATCCATGCCGCCCGGGCTGGTTGCCAGATACGCGGTCAAGGGGTCGATGCCGAGTGCCTGGCTCATGGCGAAGCCGAGTGCGGCACAAAAAACGACGAGCGCCACGATTGAGGCGATGATCTGTGGTAGGGCGCGTGCCGCATGCAACAGAATCGGGCGGGTAAAATTGAGCCCGATCCACCAGCCAATCACCATATAGCTCAATGCCAGCAGCCATTGTGGCAGTTGCAGTGTGACATCGCCGCCGAGGTGAAGCGCAGTTCCGAGGATCATCGGGCCGAGGAATGTGCCCGCGGGCAATCTGACCGCTCGCCCGACAGCCGCACCCACCACGGCGATGGCGATCGTGGCGCCGAAGCTCGTCCATTCGATCGCAGGAAACCAGACGATCGCGGGCGCCTCGACACCTGAGGTGTCGACGGATAGCCTAGCGATGAGCGCGGCCGCCATCGAGACGAAGATCACCCTGAGATATTGCATGAAAGCTACGAGCCGAACATCGGCGCCGAAGGCCTCCGCCATCAGCACCATTGCGCTCGCCGCGCCCGGCGTGGAACCCCACACGGCCGTCGTGCCAGGAAGGACGTTCCAGCGGCTGACGATATAACCCAGGAAGCTGCTCGCCACGAGGGTCACGAGCACGACGCCGAGAAAAATCGGCCACGCTGCCAGGAAGGACGCAAATATCTCCAGCTCGATCGATCTGGCTATCAAGCAGCCGACCACCGCCTGTGCCGCCATGAAGGCCAGGCGCGGCGGGCGGACCGTCGCACCGTTGACGCCGGCAATGATGCCGGCAAGCATCGGCCCGACCAAAAGGGCGGCGGGGAACTGCGCAAGTTCGAGCAGCGTCGCAAGAATCGCCGACAGCACAACGAGTATCGCCCATTGCGCCGCGTGCGGCAGGTCCGCAAGAAGTTCCGGTCGGGACGGTAGTTTTTGATGCATGAGCCTACCTAACCCTCCTTGACGAGGATTTGAACTGCCCGACCTGCCGCACGCCATACTGGCAGAAACGAGCTTGCTGCACTGCAACAAGCCGCGATGGCCTTCAAAAAGGCCTCTTTCCGGAGGAGGTCCGTCACCTGATAGTCACCTCGACATCAGCGGGCTGAGGACCGGTATGTCAAAATCGGGCGGCGCACTCGAAATCGGCTTTGACGCCGGCTTGGCTGATCTTCGGAAGGGACTGTCGATCGGCCGGGTTAAACGCGGTTGGCGCTGGCTCTTGTCGCGGTACTTGCCGGCTCAACTCCGGCAATCGCCCGTGATCGGGCGCTGATCGATTTCATCGGCTACTCGCGGGACCTGCGCTACTCGCCTTTGAAGAATATGGCATCAGCGACGGCATCAGCGTCGCATACTCCAACATCTATATCGTCGAGCTGGCCACGGCTGCGTTCGCCGCCGGGTCGCCGTTCCGGGCCGAGGCGGACGAGAATATCCAGCAGCCGCTTTCGGAAATGCGCGCCGAGACCCGCGCGACCGCGCAAGCGGCGCTCTCCAGCCTCGCAGTCGACGGGCCGGTCGAAATCGAGGCACTGTCTGGCGACGGCGTCATCGGACCTGCGGACACGATGCACTTCGGACTGCCTGTCTATGGCGAGCCTGGCACGATCGAGGGCAACTATACGCTTTCCTTGCAGACTTTCGATCTGCCGCCCGACCAGTGCGAGGGCTCTCTTGGGCCGTCAATGCGAGGTTTTGCACTGACGCTTTCCGGCGATGGCCCGACCAGGGAATTGCACCGCGACGGCAAGTTGCCTGAATGGCGGGGCTGTCCTGTCGGATATCGGCTCTATGCGGTGGTGCTTCCGACGGAAAGCGGCAAGCTCTCCGATGGCGCGGCGATCGTATCCACCTATCCGTTCGATTTCGAGGGCGCGTCACGACGCTTTATGGCGGTGCCGCTCGCCGCGAAGAGATAGGCTGTTTCAGGCAAACGGCACGGACGCCGTGCCCTTCGGCAGCTTCGCCTCGTCGTCCGGCTCGACATGGATGATGGCGCGTACAGAGGGAATTTCCTTCCTCAGCGCCTCCTCGATACGGTCGCAGATCACGTGGCTCTGACTGACCGACATGTCGGCATTGACCACAAGATGAAACTCGATGAAGGTGGCGCGGCCAGCGATCCTGGTCTTCAGGTCATGTACTTCCAGCGCGCCTTGTGAATTGGCCGAAATGATGTCGCGGATGCGGATCGTCTCGTCAGGATCGACCGCACGGTCCATCAACCCGTCAACTGAGGAAGCGACGACCTTCCAGCCTTCCCACAATATGTTGAGTGCCACCAGCAGCGCCAGCAGCGGATCGAGCACGTGCCAGCCGGTGGCCACGGCGCCGATCAGGCCAGCAATCACACCGACCGAGGTGACGACGTCGGCCATGATGTGTCGGCCGTCGGCGACCAGCGCTGGCGACTTCTGACTGCCGCCGACCCGGATCAGCACGAAGGCCCAAATAGCGTTGACAACGGCAGCGCCGGCGTTCACCGCAAGCCCGTTCCAAGGCTGGTCGAGCACCGGCGGGGCAGCCCAGTTGCGCGCCACCTCCATGATGATGAGCACGGCCGCAATGCCGATCAGCACGCCTTCCAGAACGGCGGAAAAATATTCCGCCTTGTGGTGACCGAATGGGTGACCTTGATCGGCCGGCCTATGGCTCACCTGGATTGCCCAAAAGGCCGCGCCGGCCGCAATCACATTGACGATCGATTCCAGCGCATCCGAATAGAGCGCGACCGAACCCGTCATCCTCCAGGCAACGAACTTCAACCCCATCACCGCGAAAGCGACGATGATCGACCAGAAGGCAAGGGTGGCGACCTTGCGCTTGGAATGGCTCATCGATGCCATCGCCATGTCAGTCAACGATCGACCCGTCAGGCTTGACCTTGCCGGTTTCGGCCGCCACGAGGCATGTCGATATCAACCCGCTCGTGAAATTCCGCGCAGCGGCCATTGCCGCTTGCTTCTCCGGCGGCAGTTGGGCGAGCCACTGGGCATAATCTTGCATCTCCGTCTTCGACATTCCCGGATCGATCACGATGTAGGCCGCCTTGCGTTCGTCCTCGCCTGGGATCGTTTCATTTATGTTTTTGGCGATGCAGGCGCAGTACAGTCTCGCGACATCTTTGCTCGCAGCTACCGTCGGCAGGCAGCGCGCCATGAACGAATCGTTGGCCGCCCCGGCCTGCGGCAAAACGGCAAAAAGCGTGTATGTGGCTAGTCGCACCCACATCGAACGCGCTCCCCTAGCCAGACGTCGTGATGTAGCGATCATATCATGACGTCTAGCCTGCCGGCCGACGTCAAGCCGCCTTTTCCTTCGCTTTGCGCGGCAGATGCGCGACGACGTTCTCGATCATGCGCATGCCGGCATTCTGGCCGAGCGTCATGATCGATTCGGGATGGAATTGCACGGCCGCAACCGGCTCCTTGCGATGCTCGAACGCCATGATAACCCCGTCCTCCGTCTCTGCCGTCACCTGAAATTCGTCCGGCAGCCGCACCGGATCGGCGAAGATCGAATGATAGCGGCCGACGGTGATCTCCTTGGGAAGACCGGAGAAGATGACACCCGGCTTCGATACCCTGATGCGCGACGGCTTGCCGTGCATCGGGATATGGAGCTGGCGCAATTCTCCGCCATAAGCTTCGGCGAGCGCCTGAAGACCCAGGCAGACCCCGAAGATCGGCAGATCCCGCTTGCGCGCTTTCTTAATCGTCGCTGCACAGTCGAAATCCGTCGGCGTACCCGGACCTGGGGACAGCACGACGAGATCGGGTTTCAGCTCCTCAAATACTTCTTCCGGCACGGGGCTGCGCACGGTTGAAACGTTCGCCCCGGTTTGCCGGAAATAATTGGCGAGCGTGTGCACGAAGGAATCTTCATGGTCGACGAGCAGGATCGACACTCCTTCCCCGACGCGCGCGGTAGAACGCTCGGTGCTGGCTGAGTTGCCGGCGCGGGCATCACGGATGGCGGAAATCATGGCGGAGGCCTTCAGTTCGGTTTCGGCTTCTTCTTCTTGTGGATCGGAATCGTAGAGCAGTGTAGCGCCTGCGCGGACCTCTGCGATCCCGTCCTTTATGCGGATGGTCCTGAGCGTGAGGCCTGTGTTCAGGTCGCCGTTGAAATGCACCATGCCGATCGCGCCGCCATACCAGGCGCGCGGACTCTTCTCGTGGTTCTCGATGAAACGCATCGCCCACAGCTTCGGCGCGCCGGTGACCGTCACCGCCCATGCATGGGACAAAAACGCATCGAAGGCGTCCATGCCCTCGCACAGCCGCCCCTCGATATGATCCACCGTGTGGATGAGGCGCGAATACATTTCGATCTGCCGCCGGCCGATGACCCGCACCGAGCCCGGCTCGCACACCCGGCTCTTGTCGTTGCGGTCGACGTCCGAGCACATGGTGAGCTCGGACTCGTCCTTCTTGGAATTGAGCAGCTTGAGGATTTGTTCCGAATCCGAGATCGCATCGTCGCCACGCTTGATCGTACCCGAGATGGGACAGGTCTCGACCCGGCGGCCGTTGACGCGCACGAACATCTCCGGCGACGCGCCGATCAGGTATTCGCCCTCGCCGAGATTGATGAAGAAGGAATAGGGCGACGGGTTGATTGCCTTCAGCCTGCGGCAGATTTCGGCGGGCGTGCTCTCGCAGCGCTCGTAGAACATCTGCCCCGGCACCACCTCGAACAGGTCGCCACGCCGGAAACTCTCCTTCGCCGTCTCGACCAGCCGCGCGTATTCGCCCGGCTCATGGTCGCCGCGCGGCGGGATGCGGTCGGCCAGCCGGAACGGTTCCATAGCGCCCTCGCGCGGCAGGCCCTCGGTGGAAAAGCCCCCGCCAGCATAGTCGTAGCGGTCCGTCCAAGCCTTGGCCGAATAGTGGTCGACGACCAGGATCTCGTCAGGCAGATAGAGCACAAGGTCCCGCTGGCTCTCGCTGCGCCCGAGTCTGTAGTCCACCGGATCGAACTGGAAGGCGAGGTCGTAGCCAAAGGCGCCGTACAGGCCGAGGTTGGAATCCTCTTCAGTCCTGAACAGTTGAACGATCGCCCTTAGCACCGTGAACACCGACGGCACCCTGCTTCGCTCCTCCTCGGTGAAGACCCGGCCCGGCTCTGCCACCTTCAGTGCCAGTCGCCGTTTCGTCGTTTGCGTAACAGTGACTTCTTTTAACGCCGAAACCGCGCGTGCGATTACCGGAAGCAGCACTTCACCACGCGCATTCAGCGCTTCGATCCGCATCGCTCGGCCGCGCGCCGATATGACCACCGGCGGATCGATGGTCGCCGTGTCCCAGCGCGTATAGCGGCCTGGATATTCGTAGTTCGACGAGAACACCGCGCCGCGCCGGCCGTTCAAGCCATCGACACATGCGTCAATCGCCCCGTGATAGGGGACCTCATGCCGTTCGCGGGTGATTGTCACGCCGCCCTGGGTGACGAAACGCTCAGCTCCGCCTTCAAGCACTTCCGCCGTCATATTCCGTCTCCATCTCTTGGGGTGGGAGGTTCGGATGGGCATCAGAAAAGGAAATGGCCGCCCGGACTTCTCCTGCGGCCACCTGTTTTCACGCGCACGCGCTTCGCGGGGCCGCTGTCAGCAGCGCCACCACCAGCCAGTGTTGATCGAAAGCATGTGCATGACCGATTCCTTAGCGGCGAAAATGAGGGGAAGCAACTGGATTTGCCGGATGGCGGTAATCCCGGTTGGGCCTGGCCGCTTCGGGCATCTACCCAAGGAACGCTGCGGCTACGGTGCCAGAAGTCCGGCTGCCGCCAAGACTTCCGAATCCGGTTTGATATGTCCGTGCGGCTTGCAATAGTTGGGATCGATCGCCTTGTAGCCAAGCATCTTTCCGAGCGGCGCCAGGATGCCGAGCACCACCTTCTGAACCGCCCGTGGAGGATGCGTGAAGACCACGACATCGGCAAATTCCTTGGCAATGACTGCCGCCTGGAGCGGAAACGGCCTGCCCTTCTTGTCCACCTTGCCGTCATTGGCGAGACCGAACAGCATGCCGATCAGCAACTCGAAGCGGGTAGGGTCGAAATGCTCCGCCTCAGCCGCTCGCTCGATTGCAACCAGCACATGCGCCTCTTCGGTTTTGCTGCTGTTCCACCAGTCATGCACGACACCTGCCTCCACCATCGCCGATTGACCTGCCGCCAGCGACAATTCCTTCCCGGCAATGCGAGCATCGAGCCGACCGCGCAGGATAGTAAACTTTTCGATCAGGTACGGGTGGAAGTGCTCGCCCACTACGGCAGCCCCCGGGCGAGCGGTCAAGTGCGCAATCGCAGGGCCATCGCCCCGGTCCTCGTTGCCGCGCAGGACCACCGCATATTCGCCGGTCACCCTGTTCTCATAAAGGTCTCCACAGCGTGACATTGGACCGCCCCGATTGCTGGACGCTGTGACTGGGCACCATTGCCGTGGAAATTGCAAGGCGCCTCCGAGATCGGGAGTCGATCTCAAAACTGGCTGAGGCGGTTCGATTGGATGACGATCTGTTCCTAAATTCTCCCGGTACTCTGCCTGGAGGCGAAGGAGACGTCGAGGATCTCTTTGCGATGCCTCTCAGTATCTTCACGAGATGAACGAATGTGGTTGCTTCAAAGTATGCAGCGGCTTTGCGTCCGGATTGCAAGAAACAAGGAGGCAGAGCATTTTTCCGTAATTTGAAGAAAACGGAATGCTCTGACGGCCAATTCTTATCAGCTACATATCACTATCTAAGGTGAGCCCATCGATGCAGCCGACACGGTCACCAGACGAGACTCATCACGCCAGCGGTTTCATCTCTCCGAGCGTGGTTGGCACCAGCTCCGAGACCGTCGGATGGATGTGCATGGTCCGCGAGATGGCGGTATAGGGCGCCTTGGCCGCCATCACGTCGAGAATCGAATGGACCACCTCATCGCCACCCACTCCCAGGATCGCGGCGCCGAGGATTTCCTTCGTCTCGGCGTCCACCACCACTTTCATGAAGCCGCGCGTGTCACCCTTCTCGATGGCGCGGGCGACCCGCGTCATCGGGCGCATGCCGACCAGCGCCTTCTTGCCGGACTTCTTCACCGCCGCCTCCGTCATGCCGGCCCGCCCGAGCGGCGGGTCGATATAGAGCGCATAGGTCGGAATACGGTCGCTGACCCGGCGCGGGTCGTTGTCGAGCAGATTCGCGGCGACGATCTCGAAATCGTTGTAGGAGGTGTGCGTGAAGGCGCCCTTGCCATTGCAATCGCCCATCGCCCAGATGCCGGGTATATTGGTCCTGAGCTGATCATCGACCTCGATATAGCCGTGGCTGTCCGTCTTCACCCCTGCCTTGTCGAGGCCGAGATCGTCCGTGTTCGGCCGCCGGCCGATAGCCACTAGCAGGTGCGAGCCGACGACCGGCGCGCCGCTTCCTAGTGAGACGGCGACGTCTGAACCCTGCTTTGAAAAGCTGATGTTTTCCGCGCCGAGATGGAAGACGATTCCCTCGCCCTCCAGTATCTCCTTGATGGCGGCCGAGATATCCTCATCCTCGCGCGCGATCAGCCGCGGCCCTCGCTCGATCACCGTCACCTCCGCCCCGAAGCGGCGGTACATCTGTGCGAATTCCAGGCCGATATAGCTGCCGCCGATGACAACGAGATGCCGCGGAACGTCGTCCAGCTCCAGGATGGATACGTTGGTGAGGTAATCGATCTGGTCGAGCCCCGGCAGGTCGGGCACCGACGCGCGGCCTCCGACATTGAGGAATATCTCGCTCGCCTCGATCGTCTCCCCGTTGATGTTCATCGTCGTCGGGCTCTCGAAACGCGCGTGTCCGCGATAGACGGTGCAACGCTCCATGCCGTCCAGCCAGCTTTCGACGCCGCGGCGCGAATTGCCCGAAACCTGGTCCTTGCGCGCCTTCACTTTCTTCATGTCAATCGCAACGGGCCCCGTGCCGAAGCCGTAGTCGCCTCCGTGCCGGGCCAGATATGCGGCGTAGGCGCTCGCCACCAGCGTCTTGGTCGGCGTGCAGCCGGTGTTGACGCAGGTCCCGCCGAACAGTTTCCGTTCGGCGATAGCGACCGTCATGCCCGCCGCAGTCAAACGTCCGGCGAGCGATGGCCCCGCCTGCCCTGCCCCGACAATGATTGCGTCGAATTTCTTTGCCATCAGACCAGGCTCACGATTAGCAGCGCACCGAACACGGCGAGGGCGTCCTCCAGAAGCGCGATCGGCAGGTCCTTGCCGCCGGTCGCTGCGACCAGCCCCTTCCTCGCCTCGTAGCCGCCCAGCGTGCCGATGACGGCGCCGATCACGCCGGCGATCAATCCGCCGAGCATCTGGTGTGCAGCAATGCCAATGGTTGCACCGGAGAGCGCGCCGGTGATGATGCGCGCGCCGAACTGCATCGGCACCTTGCGGCTCGGCGTGCCTGGCCGCTGGTCGTTGATCAGTTCCACGATTGCGAGCACCGTGAATATCCACGGAGTCAGCCAGTGGCCCATGAACCACAGCCGGGTGCTCTCTATCCCCGGCAGCCAGCCGAGATAAGCCGCCCAGCTCACGGCGGCTGGCGCGGTCATCGCGCGCAGCCCGGCAACGACACCGATCAGAAGTGCAAGCAGATAGGTCATGAAATCCTCGGCGTTGCGAGCCACACCCCTGGGCGGCCGTGCAGCCGCGACCGTAGCACAGTCTTGGCGCGTCGCCAGCCGCCACTTGAACATCGACCGCAGGCCCGCGTATGAAGGCAAAACTCGGACAAATGCCGGAGCTGGCACAATGCCTTCGTCTGTCTCCCTCTCGATCCCTGATCTCGCTGCCAAGGTGGTGCTCGTCACCGGCGCCTCGACCGGCATCGGCGCCGCGCTTGCGCGCGCCTATGCGGTGCAGGGCACCAAGGTCGGCCTGCACTACAATGCCAGCCGCGACGCAGCCGAAGAGCTGGCGACCGAAATCCGCGACGCTGGCGGCCATGTGTTCCTGATACAGGGCGATTTCTCGGTTTCCGCCGACGTGACGCGTCGTCGAGGAGACGGCCGGCCACTTCGGCCGGCTCGATGGGCTGGTCAACAATGCCGGCGGCATGCTCGGCCGCGTGCCTTATGCCGAAATGAGCGATGAGCACTACGACCGTGTGATGGACTTGAACGCCCGCTCGGTCGTCACCGCTTGCCGCGTCGCCACGCCGTGGCTGAAGAAGCAGGGCGGCTTCATCATCAACACCTCGTCGATCGCCGCCCGCAACGGCGCCGGCCTGTACGGCTCGGCCAAGGCCTTCGTCTCCAACGTGACCCGCGGCCTCGCCAAGGAACCGATCGGCTTCGGGGTCCGGGTGAACGCGGTCGCGCCAGGTGTGATCCTGACGCCGTTCCACGAGCGTTATTCGACGGAGGAGCAGATCAGGGCGATGGCGGCGACGGTCCCGCAGGGCCGCGCCGGTACGGCCGAGGACTGCGTCGGCGCCTATCTCTTCCTGTCGTCGGACCTGCTCTCGGGCTACGTCACAGGCCAGATCATCGAGGTGAACGGCGGCCAGTTGATGCCCTGAGCAATTCCAGCAAAAGTGCGCAGCGGTTTTGCGTCCGGAAGTGCGAGAAACAAGGAAATAGAGCACTTCCGTGATTCGAAGAAAAACGGAATGCTCTACGTCGGAAGCGCGGTTATGGCCGCCCGTAACCTGGGTGCCGCTAGATCGAGGAAAGTGCGCAGCTTTCTCGGCAACAACCGACCACCCGTGTAGACCAGGTTCACTGGCGCCGGCGGTGACTGAAAATCGGCAAGCACGATTTCGAGTTTCTTCTCGGCAAGCGCCGCTGCGGCCTGATAGGCTAACACCCGCGTCAGCCCGATCCCCGCGACCGCTGCATCGATCGCCGCTTCCGCGGTGTTGGCAGAGAGCCGTGAGCGGATCGGTGCGACGATCTCCGACCTGCCCTGCCGGAAGAACCAGCGATCAGCCTGCGTCAGGCCGTCGAAAGTCACGCAATCATGCCCGGCAAGATCGCCAGGTTTCGATGGCCGCCCTCGCGCCAGGAAATAGGCCGGACTGCCGCAGACGATCCGGCTGATCGCGCCGACGCCGGCGGCCGTCAGGCCACTGTCAGGCAGCTCGCCGATGCGCACGGCAACATCGACGTTGTCCTCGGCGAGGTTGAGGTTGCGATCATTGAGCACCAGCCGCACGTCGACTTCCGGATAGGCTTTCAGGAAGTCGGTGATGATGGGCAGCACATGCAACCTGCCGAAGACGATCGGCGCGGTGATCATAAGGTCGCCCCTTGGCCTGACATATTCGCCCGTCGCGATGCGCTCCGCTTCGGCCACGTCGTCGAGGATGCGCCGCGCTGCTGCGTGATAGTCGCGCCCCGCCTCGGTGAGGTCGAGCCTGCGGCTCGTGCGGTTCACCAGTCTCACACCGAGATGGGTTTCAAGCTCGGCGATCCGGCGGCTCACTGTCGCCAGGGGCATGCCCAACCTGCGTGACGCGGCCGACATGCTGCCCGCTTCGACAACGGCAGACAGCACTTTCATCGCCAGCAAACGGTCCATCGATCCTTCCTTTTTTTGGGAGGATAGTTCTCAGTAATGCCAGATGCTCAACGATCTTGGAAAGACCTATGTCCATCCCGGGAGCGACTCTGAGGACATGAAGGAGATTTTCATGAGCATCGCGCCGGAATTCTCCAGCGACGTCGCCTTCACGCCGACAGTCAAGGCCGTCCAGGCCCACAGAGGTTCGCGCGACGGCTACGCGTCGATGGAGCGGCGCGGTGGCTGGCGCACTACCATAACGCCGGACCTCGCAGCCTTTGTCTCCGAGCAGGTGAGCGTCTTCCTCGCTACCGCCAATGCCGACGGCCAGCCCTATATCCAGCATCGTGGCGGACCAGCCGGTTTCCTACAGGTGCTCGACGACAGCACGATCGCCTTCGCCGACTTCGCCGGCAACCGGCAATACATCACCACAGGCAATCTTGCCGACAATCCGAAGGCGTATCTTTTCCTGATCGATTACATGAATCGCAGGCGCGTGAAGCTCTGGGGCGAGGCGAAGGTCATCGACGACGATCCCGAGCTTCTCGAGCGGCTGATGCCTGAAGGCTACAAGGCACGTGGCGAGCAGGTGATCATGTTCACGGTCTCGGCTTGGGACACGAACTGCAACCAACATATCCCGCAGCGCTTCGAGGCAACCGATGTCGCCATGGCGCTTTCAGTCCGCGATCGGCGCATAGCCGAACTGGAGGCTGAACTTGCGAGCCTGAAGAGTGCCACGCCATCGTCTGCGGCATAGGCGATATCTCTCCTTCGACTACTCCTCCAGCCACGGCTCGGAATCGAGGTTAACGGTCATTTGTGCTGGAGGATTTCGAGAAGGAAGTCGGGGTTCCATCCTGCGGCTTTGCGCTTTGTCTTGACGCTGCCCTTGGCCTTGTTGGCGCGCACGAGGCCGAGGGCGAAGCGACGGATGGTGGCCATGTTCTTGGCGCCGTGTCCGGTGCGGTATCGCGACAGATCGTCGTTGAAG
>Ga0081539_10002161_pt1 | contig 28946 bp, 32 predicted proteins | sample TabmetS4T2R2_FD_71023 | JGI IMG/M metagenome (GOLD analysis project Ga0081539, IMG submission 71023) | Tabebuia heterophylla rhizosphere microbial communities from the University of Puerto Rico - S4T2R2 | ecosystem: Host-associated > Plants > Roots > Rhizosphere ... | reverse complement strand
TGACGCTGCACATAGGTCAAAAACGTCTTCACCACGATCATCGCCGTGATGAACGACACCACAAAGCCGATGGCGACGATGCCGAGATTGTTCGTCGTCATGTCGCCATGGCTCTTGTAGAAATCGTAGGCGAAAGCGCCGACCATGGTCGGGATCGCAAGGAAGAACGAGAATTCCGCGGACGCGCGCTTATCCGCACCAAGCAGCATCGCCGCCACGATCGAGGCGCCCGAGCGCGACACGCCGGGAATCATGGCGAGGCATTGCGCAACGCCGATCCACAGATACATCAGCAGCGGAAAGCGCGTGGCTTCGTGCTCGGTGGGCTTGAGATCGAGCTGGTCGACCCAGAGCAGGATGGCGCCGCCGACGATCAGTGAGAAGCATACCACCCACGGATTGAACAGATAGCCCTTGATGAATTTTCCCGCGACGAGCCCCAGCACCACCGCCGGCAGGAATGCGATCAAGACGCCGATCACGAAGCGCCGCGCGTCGGGATCCGAAAACATGTTGAGCGCGATGCGCCACAGCTTTGTGAAATACAGCGCGACGATCGCGAGAATCGCGCCGAGCTGGATCAGGATGGCAAAGCTCTTCCAGAACTCGCCCTCGCCGAGATCGAAGAAGCGCTCGGCCAGCAGCAAATGGCCGGTCGAGGACACCGGCAGGAACTCGGTGACGCCCTCGACGATGCCGAGAATGATTGCCCTTATCGTGTCAGACATCATGTCGGGGCCCGCTTTCGTGTTATGATCCGTGATCGCCAATTGCCGCAAAAAGCCGTGTTCTTCTCGCCTATTCGTATCCCTGCCGCAATCGCAAAAAGCGCAAAAACACAGGTTGCCTCAAACGTGTGCTCAGGTACCCTTGTCAGACGCCCTTGCGGCCCGCCGCGGTTGAGGAATTGTTAAATCGATTCCGCCTAGTCCAAGAGCTGCATGTTCACGCTGTTTCATCACGCCTTCTGCCCGCATTCACGATTCGTCCGACTGATCCTCGGCGAATACAGCTTTGACGTGCGGCTGGTCGAGGAACGGGTCTGGGAACGGCGCGAAGCGTTTCTGGCGCTCAATCCCGCGGCGGCGACGCCCGTGCTGTTCGCCGAGGGCATGCCCGCTATCCCAGGCGCCGGGATCATCGCCGAGTTCATCGACGAGGCCTATGGCGCGGAGATGGATCAAAAGCGGCTGATGCCGGTTGCCATGGGTGAGCGCATCGAGGTGCGCCGGCTGATGGCCTGGTTCAACGAGAAGTTCTTCGAGGAGGCGTCCGGTCCGCTGGTGACGGAACGCATCTACAAGCGCTTCATGAGCGAGCAGGATGGCGGCGGCGCGCCGGCTACGGACGTGATCCGCGCAGCGAAAGCCAATGTGCGCTATCATCTGTCCTATATCGGCTGGCTGGCGCGGACGCGAAACTTTCTCGCCGGCGAGCGCCTCACCTACGCGGATCTCGCCGCCGCGGCGCATCTTTCGGCGATCGATTATCTGGGCGACGTGCCATGGTCGGAGGACGACGCGGCAAAGGCGTGGTACGCACGGGTGAAATCCCGCCCGTCGTTCCGTCCGCTGCTCAGCGAGTGGCTGGCGGGCGTGCCGGCTTCGCGCACCTACGTGGACCTCGACTTCTGAGCACGACCGAAAAACTTTCTCCCGCTGAAGTGAAGACCGCGCTCGCGCGCGAGGCCGCCGCGCTCGGCTTCGACTGCATCGGCGTGACCGATCCGAACGCGATCGGCGAGGCCGGGCTGCGCTTCCGCGAATTCCTGGAATCCGGCGCGCATGGCGACATGGATTGGCTCGCGCAAAATCCCGAGCGACGGATGCATCCGCGCGCGCTTTGGCCGGACGTGCACTCCATCGTCATGCTCGGCTTCAATTACGGGCCGGACGAGGACCCGCTGCTGGCGCTGGCGAAACGCACACGCGGCACGATCTCGGCCTATGCCCAGGGCGACGATTATCACGACGTCATCAAGAAGCGGCTGAAGACACTGGCGCGCTGGCTCGCGGCGACCACCGGCGACGAAGTAAAGGTGTTCATCGACACCGCCGCGGTGATGGAGAAACCGCTGGCACAGGCCGCCGGCCTCGGCTGGCAAGGCAAGCACACCAACCTCGTCTCGCGCGAATTCGGCTCGTGGCTATTCCTCGGCGCGATCTTTTCCGCCTCCGACCTGCCGCGCGACGAGCCCGATGTCGACCATTGCGGCTCCTGCACCGCGTGCCAGGAGATCTGCCCGACCGCAGCCTTCCCCGCGCCCTACAAGCTCGATGCGCGGCGCTGCATCTCGTATCTCACCATCGAGAACAAGGGCCCGATCCCGCGCGAATTCCGTAAACTGATGGGCAACCGCATCTATGGCTGCGACGATTGCCTCGCCGTCTGCCCCTGGAACAAGTTCGCGCAAGCCGGCCGCGAGGCAAAACTATCCGCGCGCACCGAGTTGCGCGAGCCGGCGCTGGCCGAGCTGGTCCGGCTCGATGATGCCAGCTTCCGTGCGCTGTTTTCGAAATCGCCGGTCAAGCGCATCGGCCGCGACCGCTTTGTCCGCAACGTGCTGATCGCGATCGGCAACGCCGGCGATGCGGGGTTGGCGGCAGAGGCGGAGCGATTGCTCGACGACGCAAGCCCGCTGGTGCGGGGAGCAGCCGTGTGGGCGTTGGCACAGTTGATGACGGCAGATGAGTTCGCTGCGCTCGCTTCGAAGGCCGCCGACGAAGCTGATCCGACCGTGCGAACGGAATGGGAGGCGTCCGACCCTCACAATGAGGCGCGCAAGCCGGCGAATGTGCCGCCGCGGTGAGCCCCACTCTCTCCTTCGTCATTCCGGGGCGCCGCGCAGCGGCGAGCCCGGAATCCATAACCACCATCGTGAGTATGGATTCCGGGCCCGCGCCAAGCGGCGCGTCCCGGAATGACGAGAGTAGAGGTTCAGGCAAGATGCCTTCGCATCTCCGGCCGTGCCTTCAGCGCGTCGCCCTGCTTGGCAAAGATCTTTACAATCCGTTCCGGCGCAAAATTCATGTCGACGAATGCCGGCGCTGTATTCGCAACCTCGTGGTAGTTGAGAATCTTCCCATCGCGCAGCTTCATTATGGCGACGCCCTCAAACATCACCCGCGCGCCCTTGGCTTCCGGGAGCGTCGAGCGGTAGCTGAAGGTGTAATGCGCATAGAGCGTCTTGCCGTCCGTGACCGGCGAAAGCATGTCCCAGCGAAAGTCGGCTGCGGTGCGATAAAATACCTCGTCGATCATTCGGGCGATCTCGGCGCGCCCCTTGAACGCGCCATAGAACACGTCGTGATAGACGCCGTCCTCGCAGAACAGTTCGGCAAACGCCTTGCCATTGTGCTGCTCGACGGCGTCGCAAAAACCGCGCAGCATCTGTTCCGTGTTCATGGCGTTCTCTCCCTTGCGGGGCAAAACCTAGCCGATCTCCGCCACCGCGGCCATGATGCGCGCGATATCCTGCGGGCGGGACAGGCGGTGGTCGCCGTCCTGGATCATGGTCAGCACGACGTCCTCGGCCGGCAGCCGCTCGGCCAGCGCAAAGGCGTGCCGCCAGGGCACATCGGGATCCTGCGCGCCCTGCAGGATGCGGACGGGGCAGCCGACCTCGATCTTGCCGCCGAGCAGCAGATGGTTGCGGCCCTCCTCGATCAATGCGCGGGTGATCGGGTAGGGATCGCCATATTGCGAGGGGCGATGCCAGACGCCTTTGGTCATGATCTCCTCGCGCACTTCCGCCGCGAATCCTTTCCACATCAGCGCCTCGGTAAAGTCCGGCGCCGGCGCAATCAGCACGAGGCCGGCCAGCGATGCATTCTTGATGCCGCGCCTGGCGAACTCGCGCGCCAGCAGCAGCGCCATCCAGCCGCCCATCGACGAGCCGATCACCACCTGCGGTCCCTCGCAAAACTGTTCGAACACCGCAACGGCCTCTTCCAGCCAGCACCCGATGGTACCGTCGGCAAAGCTGCCGCCGGATTCGCCATGGCCGGAATAGTCGAAGCGCGTGCAGGCGCGGCCGTGTTCCATCGCCCACGCATCGAGCGCCAGCGCCTTGGTGCCGCGCATGTCGGAATTGAACCCGCCGAGCCAGAACAGACCGGGCGGACGCCCACCCCTCGCGCGTACCGCAATCCGGCGGAGGCCAGCGCCCTCGCCGACATCGATGAAGGCGGGTTCCTGAGCGGTGGCGGCATCGATCTGCGTCATTGGTCTGTCACTCGCATTCGCAACCCTTTTCGGCGAGCGGGGTTGATCCGTCAACGATACCGGCACGGCCCTGCTTGCGAGGTGAAGGGTCGCTCTCTATGTGCCCTGCGTGACCAAAATGCCGCGCATTTGACGGTTTTGCCCCGTAGGACCAGCGAGTTCGCTTGCCCCTTGCCGTGTCTTGCTTCAAAATAGCGCCTTCCCTTCAACAACCCTGGAGAACTACCCATTCGCCGTCCCAATAGAGCCCCGCCCGCAGTCGCCAAAGACGGGCCGCGCATCAATGATGATATCCGCAATGCACAGATCCAGCTGATCGATGCTGACGGCGCTAACAAGGGCACCGTCGAAACCGTGATGGCCATCCGGATGGCCATGGAAGCGGGCATGGATCTGGTCGAGATTTCGCCGAACAACAACCCCCCCGTCTGCAAGATCATGGACTACGGGAAGTACAAGTATTCGGCGCAGAAGAAAGCCGCGGAAGCCCGCAAGAAACAGAAGGTCGTGGAGATCAAGGAGATCAAGCTGCGGCCGATGATCGACGACCACGATTATGACGTGAAGATGCGCGCGATGCAGCGCTTCTTCGAGGAAGGCGACAAGGTGAAGATCACCTTGCGCTACCGTGGCCGTGAAATGGCGCACCAGGAGATCGGCACAAAGCTGCTCGACAAGGTGAAGGCCGACGTCGCCGAGATCGCCAAGGTCGAGCAGGACGCCAAGTTCGAGGGCCGCCAGGTGGTGATGGTGCTGGCGCCGCGCTGATTCGCCGGCGATCTTAGCTTTGAGAATGCAAACGGCCCGCCATCCGGCGGGCCGCTTTGATTTTGGCGAGGTGCTTTTTTGAGTTTTTCGATCTCAGCTTCGCGTCGCCTGCCAGGTCCCGGCGCAACGGTCGCCCTGGATGATGCCGCTCCAGCGGCCGGCGCCGTAATTGCCGACAAGGCGGCCACCGCCGGAGGCATGGGAGGCGCCGACCGAGACTGCCACCGCGACGCCGCCGGCACGGTTGACCGAGCCGGAGACACGGCCGCCGCCGGCCGACATCACCCGGCCGCCGCTCACCAGGAACGGCACGCTGTAGCCCGACGAGCAGTTGCCACGGGTGGTGGCAAAGACGGTCGTCCAGGTGCCGTCATAGGGACTGATGCCCCGGGCATCGGCGGCGCCCGGCACGGCGAGCGCTGCGAGTGCGGCAGCGGCAAAGAGGGATTTGGCGCGGATGCGCGGGAGAGCGGCGAAATATCGGGAAATCATGGGAAATGCGGTCATGGTCTTCCTGCCCTGGAACCTTGCCATCTGATGATGACGCCCATTCGTCATAGCACCGGCCCCCGCGGTTCATCGTTGCCAAAATTGCTGTGTTCTGCCATAAGCCCGACCTTCATCGCCCGGCTGAATAAGGGCTGCCGTGGCGATGTTTTTGTGCCGGTCTTTCCCATTTGGAAAAACTGTAGCACTTTCAACGCTCTAACGAGCATTTCGGCCGGCCTGACGCCCCTCGCGGGCGGTTTCGTGCTGGCATCATTAGGAGAGCCAAATGCCCAAGTTGAAGACCAAGTCCGGCGCCAAGAAGCGCTTCAAGGTGACGGCCACCGGCAAAGTGATGCACGCCCAGCGCGGCAAGCGCCATGGCATGATCAAGCGGACCAAGAAGCAGATTCGTCAGCTGCGCGGCACCCGCGTGCTGTTCAAGACCGACGGCGACAACATCAAGAAATATTTCTTGCCCAACGCCTGATCGCGTCCCGCTTCCGCCGCAGCCGCGCATCGCGCGGCCAACCGTCATCTCTGATCAAGGATTTTTGTCATGTCTCGCGTCAAACGCGGTGTGACCGCTCACGCCAAGCACAAGAAAGTCTACAAGGCCGCCAAGGGCTATTACGGCCGTCGCAAGAACACGATCCGCATCGCCAAGCAGGCGGTGGAGAAGGCCGGCCAGTACGCCTTCCGCGACCGCAAGCGCAAGAAGCGCACCTTCCGCGCGCTCTGGATCCAGCGCATCAATGCCGCGGTGCGTCCGTTTGGCATGACCTACAGCCGATTTATCGACGGCCTGTCGAAGTCGGGCATCGTGGTCGACCGCAAGGTGCTGTCGGATCTGGCGATCAGCGAGCCGGCGGCGTTCCAGGCGATCGCCGAGAAGGCCAAGGCGGCGCTCGCCGCTTAAGCTGCGGCCTATTTGGCGCCCGCGGCCCTGCGCATCTCCTTCGCGTAACGCTGGGCGACTTCCGCCCGGCAGAACGCGGTGAACGAGATGTACATGGTGCCGGACTGGTTCCGGTACTTGCGGTCGCAAACGCCGAGCTCGCGCTTGTAAGCCTGCTTCTTCGACGCATCAGCCTTGTCGAGGAAGTCGGCCTCGCACTTCTTCTCGACCACCTCGCCGAACTGAACGTCGCCGCTGGCGCCGTATTCGCAGGCCTCAAACACCTTCATGGCGGCGTCGCAGCCCTTGGCTGCATTCAACGATGCGATGATATCGTCCATCTGGGTGGACTTGGCCGGGCACGCCATCGGCGCCGCCGGGGCCGGGCCCAGGAAGAGCAGCAGGCCGAGAATGAGGCCGAGCGCGGCCAAAACGGATTTGAGGGTCATCGCTATCCTCTGATCGAACTTCAAGTTGGTGCCACCTCGGGCGAAAGGGTTCAAAGCGCTCGTCCGGGGCCTGAAAGTAAGGCCTTTTGGCTTGACGTTGCCCCCCTCGGCTGGCCACAACCAGCCGCCTCCTTGAGACCTTAGGGACTTCAACCGTGTCCGAACTCGCAACGCTTGAAAAATCCATCCTCGAGCAGATCGCCACCGCCGGCGACGAGGCGGCGCTGGAAGCCGTCCGCGTCGCTTCGCTCGGCAAGAAGGGCTCGATCTCCGCGCTACTTTCCACGCTCGGCAAAATGTCGCCGGACGAGCGCAAGACCCAAGGCGCGGCCATCAACCTCGCCAAGGACAAGGTAACCGAGGCGCTGGCCGCACGGCGCGATCTCCTCAAGTCAGCGGCGCTCGACGCGCGGCTGGCGTCGGAGACCATCGACGTCACGCTGCCGCTGCGCGAAGCGCCGGCCGAGACCGGCCGCATTCATCCGCTCAGCCAGGTCTGGGACGAGCTGACGGCGATCTTCGCCGACATGGGATTTTCCGTCGCCGAAGGCCCCGACATCGAGACCGACGACTACAACTTCACCAAGTTGAATTTTCCGGAAGGCCATCCGGCGCGGGAGATGCACGACACCTTCTTCTTCAACCCGAAGGACGATGGTTCGCGCATGCTGCTGCGCACCCACACCTCGCCGGTGCAGGTGCGCACGATGCTCTCCCAGAAGCCGCCGATCCGCGTGATCTGCCCGGGCCGCACCTACCGTATCGATTCGGATGCCACTCACACGCCGCAATTCCACCAGGTCGAAGGCCTCGTCATCGACAGGGAATCGCATCTCGGCCACCTCAAATGGATCCTGCACGAGTTCTGCAAGGCCTTCTTCGAGGTCGACCACATCAACATGCGCTTCCGCCCGTCGTTCTTCCCGTTCACCGAACCGTCGCTGGAAGTCGACATCCAGTGCCGGCGCGACAAGGGCGAAATCCGCTTCGGCGAGGGCGAGGATTGGCTCGAAATTTTGGGCTGCGGCATGGTGCATCCGAACGTGCTGCGCGCCTGCGGCATCGATCCTGATGTCTATCAGGGCTTTGCCTGGGGCATGGGCATCGACCGTATCGCCATGCTGAAATACGGCATGAGCGACCTGCGTCAGCTGTTCGACAGCGACGTGCGCTGGCTGTCGCATTACGGCTTCAAGCCGCTCGAAGTGCCGACGCTCGCGGGAGGCTTGAGCTCATGAAATTCACGCTCTCCTGGCTGAAGGAACATCTCGACACCGACGAGCCGCTGGACAAGCTCGCCGACAAGCTGACCATGATCGGGCTCGAAGTCGAGAGCATCGAGGACAAGGCGAAGGCGCTGGCGCCGTTTTCCATCGCGCGCGTCATCTCCGCCGAGCAGCATCCGAATGCCGATCGCCTGCGCGTCTGCATGGTCGACACCGGCGACGGCGGCGCGCCGGTGCAGGTGGTGTGCGGCGCGCCGAATGCGCGCGCCGGCATGATCAGCGTGTTCTCGCCGCCCGGCACCTACATTCCCGGCAAGAACATCACCCTCGGCGTCGGCACCATCCGCGGCGTCGAGAGCCGCGGCATGCTGTGCTCGGCGGCGGAGTTGCAAATTTCCGAGGACCATGACGGCATCATGGAGCTGCCGGCGGATGCGCCGGTCGGCAGGGGTTACGCTGAGTGGGCCGGGCTCGGCGATCCCGTGATCGAGATCAATCTGACGCCGAACCGTCAGGACTGCACCGGCGTGCATGGCATCGCCCGCGATCTGTTCGCCGCGGACATGGGCAAGTTCATCGATCCCGCCATCAAGCCCATCAAGGGCGAATTCCCCTGCCCGGTGCAGGTGAAGGTCGAGGACGCGGCGCTCTGCCCGGGCTTCGCACTGCGGCTGGTGCGCGGCGTGAAGAACGGCCCGTCGCCGGAATGGCTGCAGAAGCGGCTGACCTCGATTGGCTTGCGGCCGATCAACGCGCTGGTCGATATCACCAACTTCATGACCTATGACCGCGCGCGTCCCCTGCATGTGTTCGATGCCAGGAAGGTGAAGGGTAACCTCACCGTCCGTCGCGCCCGCGAAGGCGAAAGCCTGCTCGCGCTCGATGGCCGCACCTACGATCTCGATCCCTCGATCTGCGTCATCGCCGACGAGCACGGCGTCGAATCGCTGGCCGGCATCATGGGCGGCGAAACCTCGGGCTGCGACGAGACCACCACCGACGTGCTGATCGAGTCGGCGCTGTGGAACGAGATCAATATCGCGCAAACCGGCCGCAAGCTCGGCATCAATTCGGACGCGCGCTACCGCTTCGAGCGCGGCGTCGATCCGGCCTTCATGGTGCCCGGGCTCGAGCTTGCCACCCAACTCGTGACGGACATGTGCGGCGGCACGCCGTCGGACAGCGTCGTGGTCGGCGATCGCTTTGGCGAAGATCGCATCATTGATTTCCCTGTCCACGAGGTGAAGCGCCTCGCCGGCCTCGATGTCCCAGTCGTCGAGATGAAGCGGATCCTTACCCGTCTCGGCTTCATAGTGGCCGGCAGCGGGGGCGTGGTAAAGGTCGCCGTTCCCTCCTGGCGCACTGACGTGCATGGCAAGGCCGACATCGTCGAGGAGGTCGTTCGCATCTACGGTGTCGACAAGGTGCCGGAGACGCCGTTCGGCCGCGGTGACGAGCCGCGCAAATCGGTGCTGACGTCGATGCAGCTGCGCACTGCCCGCGCCAAGCGCGCGCTGGCCGCCCGCGGCATGGTCGAGGCCGTGACGTGGTCGTTCATCTCGAAACACGCGGCGGAATTGTTCGGGGGCGGCCAGGCCGAGCTGGCGCTCGCCAATCCGATCGCCTCCGATCTCTCCGACATGAGGCCGAGCCTGTTGCCCGGTCTGATCGCGGCCTCGCAGGCCAACATCAACCGCGGCTCGTCCGATGTCGCACTGTTTGAGGTCGGTCAGGTGTTCAGAGGCGACAAGCCGGAGGATCAGTCGATGGCCGCCTCCGGCGTGCGCCACGGCTTTGCCTCGTCCAAGGGGCTCGGGCGGCACTGGTCCGGCACCGCTGCGGCCGACGCGCTTGATGCAAAGGCGGACGCATTCGCGGTGCTGGCAGCGGCCGGCGCGCCGATGCAGGCGCTGCAGATCGTATCGGGCGGCACAAAATGGCTGCATCCCGGCCGCTCCGGCACCATCCAGATCGGCCCGCAAAACGTGCTCGGCCATTTCGGCGAGCTGCATCCGCGCACGCTGGAGGCGCTCGGTGCCGACGGCCCGCTGATGGCGTTCGAGGTGATCCTCGACCGCATCCCCGAGGCCAAGCAGAGGGCGACCCGCGCAAAACCGGTGCTGGAGCTCTCCGCATTCCAGCCGGTCTCGCGCGATTTTGCCTTCATCGTCGACCGCAAGGTCAAGGCGGGCGATCTCGTGCGCGCTGCCCAAGGCGTCGACAAGAAGCTGATCACGGGCGTAACGGTGTTCGACCTCTATGAGGGCAAGGGCATCGATCCCGACAAGAAGTCGCTCGCCATTGCGGTGACGATCCAGCCGCGCGAGAAGACGATGACCGATCAGGAGATCGACGCCGTCGCGGCAAAGATCGTCGCGGAGGTTACGAAGAAAACCGGCGGCACGTTACGCGCATGATCCCGAAAAGGGCGACGCGGTTTTCGGATGGATCATGCGCAAGAAGTAACGCATGAACCTTGCGGGCCTCATCCCGGCCGACCTCTCCAATTTCGCAGCGATCGCGATCTGCGCGATCGCCTTTATCTCTGGCACCGCGCGCGGATTTTCCGGCTTCGGCTCCGCGCTGATCTTCATGCCGCTCGCCAGCAGCATCGCCGCGCCAAAGCTCGTGGCTGCGCTGCTGCTGATCATCGATTTCGTGGCGGCCGCGCCGCTGCTGCCCAATGCATGGAGGCAAGCAGACCGCAAGGCGACATCCGTCATGATGGTGGGCGCGCTGATCGGCGTGCCCGTCGGCACCTATTTCCTGACCCGGCTCGATCCCGTGACCACGCGCTGGATCATCTCCGGCTTTGTCGCCGCGCTGCTGATGCTGCTGCTGTCGGGCTGGCGCTACCGCGGCAAGGAGCATGCGTCGATCTCAGTCGGCATCGGCAGCCTTGCCGGCTTCTGCAGCGGGCTGGCCCAGACCGGCGGCCCGCCGATCGTCGGCTACTGGCTGGGCCGGCCGATCCCCTCCGTGATCGCGCGCGCCAATATCCTGTTGTTCTTCGGCGCCTCGGATTTCTTCTCCGCCGTCGCCTACGCCGTGAGCGGCCTGATCAATGCCGACGCGATCAAATTCGCGTTCGTGGTTGGGCCGGTCTATGGCATCGGCGTCTGGTTCGGCGCCTCGCTGTTCGGCCGCGCCAGCGAGGCTGTGTTCCGGGCGATCTGTTACGCCCTGATCGCGGCAGCCGTCATCATCGGGCTGCCGGCACTCGATGGGGCGCTGCGCTGACCGGACGTCGGACGCACGTCAAGCGTGTCAACTTTCGTGGACAAGCAGGTCGAGCGGCACATTCAGTACATTGGCAATAAGACGAAGTGCTGCAACCGTGCCGGTGCGCCGGCCATTCTCAATATCTGAAATATAGCCTTGGCTGAGGTTTGTCTTAAAGGAGAGGTACATCTGCGTGACGTCGCGCCACTCGCGGAGAACCCGAACGGCATTCTCTCCATTGGCCAATCGGTCGACTATGTTCTTCGGCAACAGCGGCGCACCCTCCGCAACTTCCTTGCGTGCGCGGGCAACGATTCGCGCGGTGCCGGCATCTTCATCAACTTCAGATGCCTTGGCCACCAGGAGTTCGTAATCCTTCCTCGGAAGGATAGCGACTTCACCGCGAGGCGTTTTCTGAAACCGAACACTCATGATTACCCTCATTCATATATCTCTCTGCGGTGTCCCACCGCGGCCACCACAATGGTCTCTTGATCCTCGTAGAAGATCACGCGCCAGTCGCCGACGCGAAGCCGCAATCCGGCGCGTCCTTTCAGGCGATTAACGTCGCCATGTCCAGTCGTCGCGAATTCCGTCAGCCGCCCATCAATCCGACGGCGGACATCTGGAGCAAGCTTGGACCATTGGCGAGCGCCCGTCGCGGTGAAGGCAATGGGCTTCATTGCTCAATATCGCACATCGCGATATAATCGTCAAGGCGACATAGCGAGATCGCAATAGGCATAGCCGTCGCGGATGACGCGCTCGCCGGCTTCCACCGCAAGCCGCCGCGAGAACATCGGTCCAGCCACCACGCAGGTGTGGAATTCGCCGTTCTCGCCGCAGGGATCGACGCCCTCCGGCAAATCGGCCAGCAACTGCGCATCGAACCTCCGCCCAGCGAACTCCGCCGGCAGCTTCTTCAGATCGACGGTCGCAAGATAGGCCTCGAGCCCGCTCGCCATCATCGCCTGTGCCAGCGCTGGTGTGGGACGATGCCACAGCGGAAAGATTGGCGTGATGCCGGTGCCGGCGAGCTTCGCTTCGCGGTAGGCGCGGATGTCGGCCAGAAACAGATCGCCGAAGACGATGTGGGTGATGCCCTCGGCCACCGCGGCGGCGACCGCCTCGCCCATCCGCGCCTCGTAGATCTCGTTCGGACAAGGATAGGGGATCGGCACGATGCGCTGCGGCAGGCCCGCGGCCTCGCATTGCGCGCGCAAGATTTCCTGACGGACGCCGTGGATCGAGACGCGCTCAAAGGTTTCGGTCACGGTGGTCAGCGCACCGACCACATCGAACTCCCCGGCGCGGCGCACGTCGTACAGCGAGAATGCGCTGTCCTTGCCGCTGGACCAGGAGATCAGCGCCTTCGGTCTTGTCCTGGCCTTTGCCATCAGTTGACCGACGTTCCCGGCAGGCCGGCGCGCGGCAAGTCCCCGGACCTCCGCCGCTTCATGGCCGGCGCTGGCGTTAGCGGCTCCTCGCGCAGAGCGCCGATGCGGCGCAGCGCGGCTTCCGCGGCGCGCTCGCCGCTTTCCCAGGCGCCGTCGACCGTGCCCCACAATGTCTCGTGCGTCGCTTCGCCGGCGAAAAACACGTTGCTGACCGGCTCGCTCAGCGCTTTGCGTGATGCCTGCGCGCCGGGAGGCGCCACCGACATCGCGCCCTGCACATAGGGCGCGACGTTCCATCGCGTGGCACTGGATTTCTTCACGGCCTTCGCGAGTTCGCTGCCGAACAGTTTGGTCAACCATTCGATCGCAAAAGCGGTCATCGCGGCCTCGCCCTGCGCCGAGAGGTCGCGGCCGAAGGAGCCGCCGACATCGATCGAGCACAGCGAGGACGAACCCATATTGGCGTAGAGCAGCGCGGTACGCGTGGAATTGCTCTGCTCGATCAGGATGTCGTCGCGCGCCAGCCCCAACGGATTGCCCGGCATCTGCAGCGCGATGTGATCGTAGCTGCCGAGGCCAAGTTTCGCGGCTGCATCAAGCGTGCGCTTGGGAATATCGGGCGCGAACTTGATGCTGCCGCTGGTGAGCACATTGCTCGACACCGTGATGATGACGGCGCGCGCGACAACCTTGCCTGCCGGCGTTTGCACGAGCGCCTCGCGACCGCCCCATTCGATGCGGCTTGCGGGCGTCGACAGCGACACCGGCAATTGATCCGCCAGTTTTGCAATCAGCGTGCCCAATCCCTGTCGGCAGGCAATCGCGGAGTTGCGGTCCTGGGCGCGGACCTTGTCGACGACGGAGACGTCCTTGAGGTCCTTGCCGGCAAAACTCGCACCCAGCACGAATTCGGCCGTGCTCGCCCAGTCGCCAAGCTCCTTTGGCATCACCGATCCGCAGGAGACGTCGAATTTGCGCGAGGCTTCGTCGATGGCGCGGTTGGCCTTGACCAGCGCGGCCAGAAATTCCTCGGTCTCGCTCGCGCGCGCATTGCGCCGGCCGATGCGAATCTTCTGCCCCGAGGGAGCCGGCAGGATTTCGAGCCCGGCGGCGCGGCCGAGCCGGATCATGGGATTGGTCTCGGGATTGTGGATCCAGCGGGCGCCGCGGTCGAACGGCACGTCGAAGGTGACGGTATCCGTGATGCAGCGGCCGCCGACCTGGTTTGACGCCTCTACCACGATCACCTTGCGGCCCGCGGCGGCTATCCGCCGCGCCGCAGCGATGCCGGCTGCGCCGGCGCCGATCACGACAATATCCGCCTCGCGCGGCAGAGGCGCCCCCCATGCCGTCCGGCCGATGACCGGCAGGGTTGCGAAGGCCGCGGACGCCGACAGAAAATTGCGGCGCGTGATTGTCATGTCATGGTTTCCGGGCGCTTGAGAAGGCTGAGAACATGTCGCGAACTTTGCCGCATTCATACGGATGCAGCAACACTCATGGTGAATCAATCATGATTGACTGCCTCAGGCGATGAACTGAATTGCAACAGCTTTCGACCATGATATGGAGGGAAAAAGGCGGTTCCAAAACCGCTGAGGGGAAGTTATGGGCGTAATGCTCGATACTGTCGGCAAGTGGATCGCGGGCTACCTGCAGAAGGAAGTCCCGGGCTACGAGCCGTTCACGCCCAGCGATCCGGAACATCTCCGTGGCGTCATCCAGCCGGGCGACGTGCTGCTGGTCGAAGGCAACAACCGGATTTCCGGCATCATCAAGTATCTGACGCAATCGACCTGGTCGCATGCCGCGCTGTTTGTCGGCCCCGTGGGCGGCGCCTCCGAGCCGGACGGCGAGCCGCACGTGCTGATCGAGGCCAATATCGGCGAGGGCGTTACCTCCGCGCCGCTGTCGAAATATTTTTCCTATCACACACGGGTCTGCCGGCCGGTCGGCCTGTCCTATGAGGACCGCACCACGGTCTGCCGCTATGCCATCAACCGCATCGGCTTCGGCTACGACACCAAGAACATCGTCGACCTGATGCGCTTCCTGATTCCGCTGCCGGTGCCGCAGCGCTGGCGGCGCCGCATGATCGCGTTCGGCTCCGGCGATCCCACCAAGATCATCTGCTCGGCGCTGATCGCGCAGGCCTTCGACGCCGTGCGCTATCCGATCCTGCCGAAGATCACCCAGGCGGGCTCGCGGCGCGCGCGTCGGGAAATCCTGCACATCCGCGACTCCTCGCTCTACATGCCGCGCGATTTCGACATCTCGCCCTATTTCGAAATCGTCAAACCCACCATCGTGAACGGCTTCGACTATCTGAGCCTTCACTGGGCCGACAAGCAGAAGCCGCTCGAGGAGGTGGCGGGCGAATTCGGTGTGTTTCAGGAAGAGGTCTGGTCGCCGTCGCTTGTTCCTGAAGAGGCTGACGAAGAAGCGACGGTTTCGGTTACGGAAGTGACCGTGGTCGCGGCGGAGGGGACCCTCGTCGAACACGTCCGCGTCACCGAGCATTTTCTCGCCGTCGAATATGTTCCGGTGCGCGTGCCGGACCGCCGCTCGCAACCGCGAGCCAGCGCAGACTGATCTGATCGCCTAGAGATTCTTCCCGCTGCAGCTCGCACAGGCGAGCGAACCTCACCGGTCCGAGCGGCCGATGACTTCCATCAATTCCGTGATCTTCTGGCGCTGATCGGCCTTGTTGCCGCTCGTGATCGCGTGCTCGACGCAATGGGCGACGTGGTCCTTCAGCACTTCCTCCTCGACCCGGCGCAGCGCGGCGCGCACCGCCGAGATCTGCGTGACGATGTCGATGCAATAGCGGTCCTCGTCGACCATTTTGGCGAGGCCGCGCACCTGGCCCTCGATCCGGCTCAGGCGTTTTTGACAGGATGCCTTGATGTCTTTCCTCATGGCTTCTATATACCCCTACAGGGTATAGGTTTCAAGGCCGGAGATTATCGGGATGGCGGAGACGAAGGCAGGATGCTGCGGCGGACATGGCGGCCACGCCGCGCACGGACATCGTCATCATGCAGCGCCGCGCCCGCCGGCCGATGTGCCTGAGGGCACCATCTACACCTGCCCGATGCATCCGCAGATCCGCCAGGTCGGCCCAGGCAGTTGCCCGATCTGCGGCATGGCGCTGGAGCCGGAGGTGGCGAGCCTCGAGACCGGACCCAACCCGGAGCTCGCCGACATGACGCGGCGGTTCTGGATCGGTGCGGTGCTCTCGCTGCCGCCGGTGGTGCTGGAGATGGGCGGACATCTGGCGGGCTCCCACGGCTGGATCGACCCAACCTTGTCGAACTGGATCCAGCTCGTCTTCGCCACGCCCGTGGTGCTGTGGGCGGGCTGGCCGTTCTTCGTGCGCGGCTGGCAATCGCTCGTCACGCGCAACCTCAACATGTTCACGCTGATCGCGATGGGCACCGGCGTTGCCTACGTCTACAGCGTGCTCGGCACCGTCGCGCCGCAGATTTTCCCGGCAACCTTCCGCGGCCATGGCGGCGCGGTGTCGATCTATTTCGAGGCCGCTTCCGTCATCACGGTGCTGGTGCTGCTCGGCCAGGTGCTGGAGCTACGGGCGCGAGACGCGACTTCGGGCGCGATCAAGGCGCTGCTGCAGCTGGCGCCGAAGACGGCGCGGCGGATCGGCGCCGACGGCGCCGAGCACGAGGTCGAGATCGAGAGCCTCGCGGTCGGCGACAAGCTGCGCGTGCGGCCTGGCGAAAAGGTCCCGGTCGACGGCGCCATCCTCGAGGGCCGCTCTTCGCTGGATGAATCGCTGGTGACGGGCGAATCCATGCCTGTCACGAAGGAAGCGGGCGCGCGCGTGATCGCGGGCACGCTCAACCAATCCGGCGGTTTTGTGATGCGCGCCGACAAGGTCGGGCGCGACACGTTGCTGTCGCAGATCGTGCAGATGGTCGCCGACGCGCAGCGCTCGCGCGCGCCGATCCAGCGGCTCGCCGATCAGGTCGCGGGCTGGTTCGTGCCGGCGGTGATCTTCGTCGCCGTCGCCGCGTTCGCCGTTTGGGCGTGGTTCGGGCCGGAGCCGCGGATGGCGTTTGGCCTCGTCGCAGCCGTGAGCGTACTGATCATCGCCTGCCCCTGCGCGCTGGGACTGGCGACCCCGATGTCGATCATGGTCGGCGTCGGCCGCGGCGCACAAGCGGGCGTGCTGATCAAGAACGCCGAAGCGCTGGAGCGCATGGAGCGGATCGACACCCTGGTGGTCGACAAGACGGGCACGCTGACCGAAGGCAAGCCGAAGGTCGTCGCCATTGTTCCCACGGGCGGATTTGAGGAGAGCGAACTCCTGCGCTTTGCCGCCAGCGTCGAGCAGGCGAGCGAGCATCCGCTGGCGGATGCGATCGTGCGCGCGGCGAAGGAGCGTGCGATTGTGCCGAGCAAGGTGGATGATTTCGACTCACCGACCGGCAAGGGCGCCATCGGCAAGGTCGATGGCAAGAAGATTGCGCTTGGTAACGCCAAATACCTTGCGTCGATCGGCATCGATACGGCTGCGCTCGACGCCGAGGGCGAGCGGTTGCGCGGTGATGGCGCGACTGTCGTCAACCTCGCCGTCGACGGAAAGCTTGCCGGCCTGTTCGCCATCGCCGATCCGGTGAAAACTTCGACGCCGGATGCGCTGAAGGCGCTGGCGGCCGAAGGCATCAAGGTGATCATGCTCACCGGCGACAACCACACCACGGCGCAGGCCGTGGCACGCAAGCTCGGCATTGCCGATGTGGAAGCGGAAGTGCTGCCGGATCAGAAGAGCGCGGTGGTGGCAAAACTGCAGAAGGCGGGGCGCATCGTCGCCATGGCCGGCGACGGCGTCAACGATGCCCCGGCATTGGCGGCGGCCGAAGTCGGCATCGCCATGGGCACCGGCACGGATGTGGCGATGGAAAGCGCTGGGGTCACGCTGCTGAAGGGCGATCTCGGCGGCATCGTCCGCGCGCGCAAACTGTCGCAGGCGACCATGGGCAATATCAGGCAGAACCTGTTCTTCGCCTTCATCTACAACGCCGCGGGCATCCCCATTGCCGCCGGAATCCTGTATCCCGCCTTTGGCCTCTTGCTGTCGCCGATCATCGCCGCCGCCGCGATGGCGCTGTCGTCCGTCAGCGTGGTCGGCAACGCGCTGCGGCTGCGCGTCACACGGCTCGACTAAAGGCGCGGGGCGGGTTCAGGCCGCCTTCGCCGCCGCGCCACACGGCAGGCCCGCACGCGCCAGTCCGCCATAGAGCGGCTCGTTTGGCATCTCCGCGCGCAGGATGTTGCGCACCGCGATCAGTTTTTCCAGATCGATGCCGGTCGGAAATCCCTTGCTTTCGCAGAGGAACACGAGGTCTTCGAACACGACATTGCCGGTAGCGCCCGGCGCGAACGGGCAGCCACCGAGGCCACCGAGCGAGCCGTCGAGCACGCGCGCGCCGGCATCGAGCGCGGCCGACGCATTCGCAATGCCCATGCCGCGGGTATCGTGCAGATGCACACAGACCGGCTTGGAGCCGGCGATCTTCACCACAGCCCTCGTGAGCTCGCCGACCTGTTTCGGCCCGGCATAGCCGACGGTGTCGGCGACGGCGACCATGTCGACGCCGGCCTCGTACAGCTTTTCGGCGATCCGGATCACCTCGTTGGGATCGACGTCGCCGGTGATGGAGCAGCCCAGCGCCATCGAGATCGCGGCATTGACGACCGGCTTGTGCGCGCTGGCGTTGCGCAGCTCGACCATTCGCTTGATGTTTGATATCGCCGACTCGCGCGAGCGATTGGCATTGGCCTGGCTGTGCTCCTCGGTGGCCGACACGACCGAGGCAATCTCGGCGACGCCGCTTTCCAGCGCCTCGTTGACGCCGCGCTCGTTCAGCGCCAGCGCAACGCCATGCGCGCCCGGCAGCGCGGCGATCGTCGCCACGATCTCGCGGACATCGACGAATTGCGGAAAGGTCTTTGCCGGCAGGAACGAGCCGACCTCGAAATGGCGGACGCCTGCGGCGTATTCGTCGCGGATCCATTGCTGCTTGGCGGCCGTGGAGGGAAATTTTTTGACGAGCTGCAACCCATCGCGCAAGCCAACTTCGCGCAAGGAAACGCGGTTGCTCGGGTAGATATCCTGATAGCGGGTCATGAAAACCTCACGCGGCGTTGTCGGTTGATCTTCGCTTGCTCAGTTCGGCGCGGACGGATGCGGTGTCGGCGCCGAGCGCCGGCACCCGCAATCCCTCGCCGATATGGCCACCGTTCCATTCCACCGGCAGCGCGGGAACGCGGAACGGCTTGCCGTCGGCGGTGACGTTGTTGACGAGCCCGCCGGGCCGCAGCACATGCGGATCGCTCAGCAGGTCTTCCGGCCGGTTGATCGGCGAGAAGCAGATGTTGAGGAGATCGAGCCGCTCCGAAAGCTCCGCCACGTTCCACCGCCTGATCTCCTCAGCGACGCGCGGAAGGATGCGAGAGCGCGCCAAAATGCGGTCGGTGGTGGTGGCCAGCGACGGGTCGTCCAAAAACTCCTGCAGGCCGAATTCCCTGCAGAAAGCCTGCCAGTGGCCTTCGGTGACGACGCCGATGAAGATGCGCTCTTCGCCAGCGGTATCGAAAATGTCGTAGATCGGCCAAGCGTGCTCGCGTTCCGGCATCGAGCGCGGCTTGTTGCCGGTCATCTCGTATTCGACCATGTGCTGGGCGACCAGGAACAGGCAGTTCTCGAACAGGCCGATGCGGATGTCGGCGCCGTGCTCAGAACGGTCCTTGGCGCCAGCGCGCTTCTGGTAGAGCGCGGCGAGAATCGAGATCACGCCGAACATGCCGCCCATGATGTCGTTGGCGGAGGAGCCGACACGCTGCGGTTTTTCCTGCGTGCCGGTCATGGCGGCGAGCCCGGACATCATCTGCACGACCTCGTCGAGCGCGGGGCGGTGCTCGTAGGGGCCGGACAAGAATCCCTTGTGGCCACAGACGATCAGATGCGGGTGGCGCTTGCGCAGCTCGTCCGGACCGAGGCCCTGCTTCTCGAGCTGGCCGTCGCGAAAATTCTCGACAAACACGTCGGCGCTGGCGAGCAAAGCGTGCATGGTGTCGCGATCCTCGCTCTTGGCGAAGTCGAGCACCACGCTGCGCTTGCCGCGGTTGAACAGCGGAAAGAAGGCGGTGCCCATGCCGCCGAGGGTGCGCGTCTTGTCGCCGGCCGGCGGCTCGACCTTGATCACCTCGGCGCCTAACTGGGCGAGGATCATGCCGCAGGTCGGACCCATCACCATGTGGGTCATCTCGATGACCCTCACGCCCGCAAGCGGCAATCCCGTCCCGGCCATGCGCTTCTCCCTGTTCAGCCTGGATTCATTGAAGCCCAGAATAAGCCTTTGAGGGAGAGCCTGAAAACATATTCCACCGGCACAAACGCATGGGGAACAGCGCTCTTGCCGAAGGGCCCTGCCGTGTCTACCTGTCGGCGGGTGTTTTCTCGGGAGAGGTTTCGCTGCCATGTTGGACGCCGCCGTCAAGGCGCTTTCGCAAATGCTGTCGCCGCCGATGCGCTCGATCCTGTGGCGCTCGATTGGGCTGGCGCTGGTGCTGATCACGGTGCTCGCGGTCGGCCTGCAGCGCCTGCTCAGCTGGTTTGCCACCAATGGCGAGGTCTGGCTGGAAACCCTGCTCGGCCCGAGCTTCCACACCTCGATCAATGTGCTGGCCTGGATCGTCTCGATCGCCGCGGGGCTTGGCGTCGTGCTCGGCGGCATTTTCCTGATGCCGGCGATCACCTCGCTGGTGGCGAGCCTGTTCGTCGACGAGATCGCCGATCATGTCGAGCGCGAGCATTATCCCGCCGAGCAGCCCGGCGTGGCGCTGCCGCTCGGCGTCGCCATCCCCGAAGGCATCAAGACGGCGCTGCTGACCGTGCTGGTCTACCTGATCGCGCTGCCCTTCGTGCTGTTCGCGGGTGCAGGCTTTTTGATCTTCTTCATCGCCACCGCGTGGCTGCTGGGGCGCGAATATTTCGAGCTCGCCGCCATGCGGTTCCGCCCACCGGCGGAAGCCAAGGCGATGCGCAAGTATCACGCCGCGACGGTGTTCACCGCGGGGCTGTTCATCGCGGCGTTCGTCTCGATCCCGATCGTCAATCTCGCGACGCCGCTGTTCGGGATGGCCTTCATGGTCCACATGCATAAGCGGCTGTCGGGACCGCGGCCCGAGTTGATCGAGCCGGCGCGGAAGACAAGTGTGCCGGTGTAGGCACAACTGCATCGCCGTCATTGCGAGCGAAGCGAAGCAATCCAGCTTTACCGCAGCAAGAAAGCTGGATTGCTTCCGCCTTCGTGCAAAGCGCTTCGGCGGACTCCCAGCCCGGCGTAGCTTGCGTAGCAAGCGTAGACGGGTCGTCGCTGCGCTCCTCGCAATGACGGGAGTGGGACTACACCGTCTTCTCCGGCCAGCGGCAGAGATCGTTGATCAGACACACCTCGCAGCGCGGGCCGCGGGCGAGACACGTGTAGCGGCCGTGCAGGATCAGCCAGTGATGCGCGTGCAGCATGAACTCGGACGGGATCACTTTCTCCAGTCCCAGCTCGACTTCCAGCGGCATCTTGCCGGGCGCAAGCCCCGTGCGGTTGCCGACGCGGAAGACGTGGGTATCGACCGCCATGGTGTGCTCGCCATAGGCCATGTTGAGCACGACATTCGCGGTCTTGCGGCCCGCCCCCGGCAATGACTCCAGCTCGGCACGGGTGCGCGGCACCTCGCCGCCGAATTCTCGAAGCAGCTTTTCCGACAGCGCGATGACGTTCCGCGCTTTGGTGCGGTAAAGCCCGATGGTCCTGATGTAATCGCGCAGCTTCTCTTCGCCGAGCTCGACCATTTTTTGCGGCGTGTCGGCGACGGCGAACAGCGCGGGCGTCGCCCTGTTGACGCCGGCATCGGTGGCCTGCGCCGACAGCACCACCGCCACCAGCAGCGTGTAGGGATTGAGGTGCTCGAGCTCGCCTTTCGGTTCCGGATTGGCTGTGCGGAACCGGCTGAAGGCCTCACGCACCTCAGCTTCGGTCCACGGCTTCAACTTGCGCGCCTTCTTCGCGGGCTTCGATTTCGCGGCCTTGGCCGGCTTTTTCGCCCCCGTTTTCGCCGGCTTTGCCTTGCCTGTCTTCTTGCGGGTGATTTTGGCCATGATCGGCGTATACTGGCAGGTCATGACCGCAGGCAGCAACGCAGTTGAGCAGAACGTTCCACAGCCGGAATTGTTTTCCGCGCTGCTGACGCCGCACCGCTCGCTCAACCGCACCGGTTTTCTGGTGCTGATGGGCTTCGTCTGCCTGATCAGCTTTGCCGCAGGCGTGGTGTTTTTGATGATGGGCGCCTGGCCGGTGCTCGGCTTCTTCGGCCTCGACCTGCTCGCGGTCTGGTGGGCGTTCCGGATCAATTACCGCACCGGCAAAGCGTGGGAAGAGATCAGGGTGACCCCGTCGGAATTGCGGGTGCGCCGCACCAGCCACCGCGGCCATGTGGTGGAATGGGTGCTCAATCCGCTCTGGGTGCGGCTCGACCGCACCGAGCATCCCGAGTTCGGCATCGAACGGCTCTGGCTGGTCTCCAGCGGCCGGAGGGTTTCGGTCGGCAGCTTTTTGGGCCCGGACGAAAAGGCCAGCTTTGCCAAAGCCTTACTGGCCGCGCTGCAAGCCGCCAAACGCGGGCCGACCTACAATCCAATAACTTGAAGCTTGTCAGGAATCGGGTGGTTGGAGCGCCGCATGCCCACTAAATCAGAGAGCATGATGACACTCGCCATACATGACCAGCGCCTGGCCAAGCCGGGCACCCAGCACGTCGCGGCGCTGCGCGATTACGACTCGGTGCGCCGCGCCATCGGCTTCATCAGCGAGAACTGGCGCACGCAGCCGACCATCGAGGCGATGGCCGACTCCGCCGGCGTGACGCCGGACGAGCTGCACCATCTGTTCCGCCGCTGGGCCGGGCTGACGCCAAAGGCCTTCATGCAGGCGCTCACCCTCGACCACGCGAAAAACCTGCTGCGGGATTCGGCCAGCGTGCTCGATGCCGCGCTCGACTCCGGCCTCTCCGGGCCGGGCCGCCTGCACGACCTGTTCGTGACGCACGAAGCGATGTCGCCGGGTGAATGGAAGAACGGCGGCGCGGGGCTGACGCTGCGCTACGGCTATCACCCCTCGCCGTTCGGCACGGCGATCGTGATCGCGACCGACCGTGGGCTGTCGGGCCTTGCCTTCGCCGACCACGGCGAGGAACAGGCGGCGTTCGCTGACATGACGCGGCGCTGGCCCAACGCGACCTATGTGCACGATAATGAGGGCACGGCGGAGCTTGCCAGCCGCATCTTCAACACCAAGCTGTGGCGGCCGGACCAGCCGCTGCGCGTGGTGCTGATCGGCACTGATTTCGAGGTGCGGGTGTGGCAGACGCTGCTGAAGATCCCGATGGGCCGCGCGGTGTCGTACTCCGACATCGCCTGCAAGATCCAAAACCCGAAGGCGTCGCGCGCCGTCGGCGCGGCGGTCGGACGCAACCCGCTGTCCTTCGTGGTGCCCTGCCATCGCGCCCTCGGCAAGAGCGGCGCGCTGACCGGCTATCACTGGGGCATCACCCGCAAGCAGGCCATGCTCGGCTGGGAAGCGGGCCAGGTGGGATTGCACTGAGGTTGTAGGGTGGGCAAAGCGAAGCGTGCCCACCTTAAGGTGGGCACGGCGCAAGAGCGCCTTTGCCTACCCTACAAATCACGCCGCCAAATCAACCTTCGTCGCGACCGTCGAATCCGCATTGAGCCGATAGACCACCGGTGCGCCGGTGGCGAGCTCGCGCTTCAGGATCTGCTCCGGCGTCAGCTTCTCCAGCACCATGATCAACGCGCGCAGCGAATTGCCGTGGGCGGCGACCAGCACGCGCTTGCCCTGCAGCACTTTTGGCTGAATCTCCTGCACGTAATAAGGCAGCGCGCGGGCGAGCGTGTCCTTCAGGCTCTCGCCCCCGGGCGGCGGCACATCGTAGGAGCGGCGCCAGATCAGCACCTGATCCTCGCCCCATTTCTTGCGGGCGTCATCCTTGTTGAGCCCTGAGAGATCGCCGTAGTCGCGCTCGTTCAGCGCGAGGTCTTTCTGCGTGGGAAGTCCCGTCTGGCCGATCTCGGCCAGCATCAGTTTCAGCGTGTGCTGGGCGCGCGTGAGCACCGAGGTGAAAGCAAGATCGAACTGCAGCCCCTGCTCCTTCAGCTTGCGGCCGGCGGCTTTCGCCTCCGCAATGCCCTGCTCAGTGAGATCAGGGTCCTTCCAGCCGGTGAAGAGATTCTTCAGATTCCAATCGCTCTGGCCGTGGCGCACGAGTACAAGAAGTCGGTCGCTCATTACTGCATTCCGTTTCGATGAGTTTCTGTTAGTCGGCGAGCCCCAGCACGTCAGCCATGGTGTAGAAGCCGGGCTTCTTGCCGTGCGCCCACAGCGCCGCCTTGATCGCACCGTGTGCGAAGATCATGCGATCCTCGGCGTGATGCGACAGCGTCAGCCGCTCGGAGGGGCCGGCGAAGATCACGCTGTGATCGCCCGCGGCGGTGCCGCCGCGCAACGAAGCAAAGCCGATGTCGCCGGGGCGGCGCGCGCCGGTATGGCCGTCGCGGCCGCGCGCCGAGTGATCGGCAAGCTTGATGCCGCGGCCGTCCGCTGCGGCTTCGCCGAGCATGAGCGCGGTGCCGGAGGGCGCATCGATTTTGGCGCCGTGATGCATCTCGACGATTTCGATATCGAACGTCTGGTCGAGCGACTTTGCGACGCGCTTGACCAGCGCGGCCAAGAGATTGACGCCGAGGCTCATATTGCCGGACTTCACCACGATGGCGCGCTGGGTCACGCTCTTGATGACGGCGTCGTCCGACGCGGACAGGCCGGTGGTGCCGATGACATGGACGAGGCCACGCTCGGCAGCGATCGCGACATTGGCGATCGTGGCGCCGGGAATGGTGAAGTCCAGAATGCCGTCGGCATTTGTCGATAGCGACCACAGGTCGGCGGAAAGTTTGACGCCGTTTTCCGGCAGGCCGGCAAGCACGCCGGCATCCTTGCCCAGCAGCGGCGAGCCCGGCGCTTCCAGCGCACCGGTCAGCACGGCACCCTTGGTTTCCGAGATCACGCGCGTCAGCGCGCGGCCCATCCGGCCGCCGGCTCCGGCAACGATCAAACGCATATCGGCCATGGCGATACCTCTCCCCGCCCTATAGCGGGCGCAGGCTGTTCCGGCAACCGCCTCCGCCGTCATTGCAAGGAGCAAAGCGACGAAGCAATGCAGCTTTCTTGTTGCAGCAAAGCTGGATTGCTTCGCTTCGCTTCGCAATGGCGGCTAGTGCCTAGGGCTGCGGGCCGTCGTAGCCCTCGATGATGATGAGATCGGCAATCGAATGCGGCTGCCGAACCTTGATGTTGGCCTGGTACTCCGGCGAGTTGTAGCAGGCGAGCGCGGTCGCATAATCGGGAAACTCGATCACGACGTTGCGCGAGCGGCTCTGCCCTTCAACGGGGTTGAACTGGCCGCCCCGGATGACGAAGCGCCCGCCGAATTTTTTGAAGATCGCAGGGTTGGCCGCCATATAGGGCTTGTAGCCTTCGTCGTTATGCACGTCGACGCGTCCGATCCAGTAGCCTTTTGCCATCTTGTTCTTCCTTCCCTGTTCAAACCAGTGATTGTGCGATCTCAGCGTGGATTGATTCTGCCGCGGCCCGGGGATCCGCGGCTTCGACGATCGGCCGGCCGACCACGAGATAATCGGCGCCGGCCGCAATGGCGCGGCCGGGCGTCATGATGCGCTTCTGGTCACCGGTCGCTGCGCCCGCGGGCCGGATGCCCGGCGTGACCAGATGCATCTGGTGGCCGAGGATCTTGTGCAGACGGGCGGCCTCCTCCGCCGAGCAGACGATGCCGTCGACGCCGAGCACCTGCGCCTGTTGCGCACGCGCCTCGACGAGATCGGAGACGTTGAGGCGATAGCCCGCGGCGTGCAGGTCGCCGTCGTCATAGGAGGTCAACACGGTGACGGCGAGGATTTTCAGGCTCGGCCCGCGCGCCTCCACCGCCGCCTTCATGGTCTGCGGATAAGCGTGCACGGTAAGAAAAGTTGCGCCTGATTTGGCAATGCTTTCGACGCCGCGCGCCACGGTGTTGCCGATGTCGTGCAGCTTCAGATCGGCGAACACCTTCTTGCCGGAGCCCGCGAGCCTCGAGATCAGCGGCAGGCCGCCGGCATAAGCGAGCTGGTAGCCGATCTTGTAGAACGTGACGCTATCGCCGAGCTTGCCGATCACGGCTTCGGCCGCCTCGACGCTGGGCAGGTCGAGCGCCACGATCAGGCGGTCCCGGGGAGCGATCTTGGCTGGCTGCATGTCACCTCACATCAAGCGTTGGGAAAATTCGATCAACTGCCGCACCATGGCGCCCAGCGCATCGATATCGCCCTGGTGCTTCAGCCGATCCTTGTCGTCATAGGCCTCCTCGGCAAACGACAGCGCGAGCTGGTTCGGCACGACGGTGGCGTGGCAGGCCGTCAGGATCAGCCGCAGTGCCGAGAGCGCCCGCGTGCCGCCGAGCCGTCCGCCGGAGGCGGCGGCGATGGCAAAGGCGCGGTCGCGAAACACCTGGCCGCGCGTCTCCTGCCCGTCCTGCACGCGGCTGATCCAGTCGATGGTGTTCTTCACCAGCGCCGGCACCGAGGAATTGTATTCGGGTGTCACGATCAGCACGCCCTGGTGCGAGCCCATCATGCGCTTGAGATTGACGGCATGCTTCGGCACGCCGGACTTCGCCTGCAAATCGCCGTCATAGATCGGCAGCGGAAAATCCGCCAGCGAGATGCGCGTCACCTCGACGCCGGCCGCGACCAGCTCATGCGCGATCGCCGCCGCCAGCTTCGCATTGAGCGAGCCGGTTCTCAGCGATCCCGGGATCACGAGGATTTTTGGCGCAGCCATCTTTTGAAATCACGATCGGGACAAAGCCCGTCGCTGATGGCGTCGGGCCAATTAACGCTTGCGATACACCCAGACCCGGGCGGGAGGAAGGTTCATCCAGATCCGCTCGGAGGCTTCTGTGGACACGCCGGGCAGCGATTTCGGGATCGGCGGAACCACGGAGTAGGTGAACTGCACGAAGGGCGCGCCGGGTGCCAGGGCCGAAAACGCGTCGCGGATCAGCTTGATCCGGATCATCATCGGTTTTGTGACCAGCGGCAGGCCGGACACCACGGCCGAAGCCGGCACTTTCAGCACATCCCCCAAGGAGTCGCGCAGCGCGTAGGCATCGCCCTGCACCACGGTGGCCTGCGGATAGCGGTCGCGCAGCAGCGAGCAGAAGGAGGGATTGTATTCGACCAGCACGAGACGCTTCTGGTCGATGCCCTGATCGATCAGCGCGCTGGTGATTGCACCCGTGCCGGGGCCGAGCTCGACCACCGGTCCATCCGATTCAGTGTCGACATATTGCGCCATGGTGCGCGCGAGCAGCTTGCCCGACGGCATGACTGCGCCCATGTGCAGCGGCTTTTCAATCCATGATCGAAGAAAACGGACCTCATCGTCGAGACGGAGAGGCTTCTTCAACGCACGCGCGGACGACTGCAATGGCATTTCGCTACCAGGCGGGACCGCAATTAAGCGGTGAATGTCAGAAAACAGTCATAAAGACGTATAGGTCCGATCGTTCCCGGTCAAGCGTTGGGTTGTCTCAGGAATTGGCGCGATTACCGAAGAAGTCCTTGACCTTGGAGAAGAATCCGACGGATTCCGGCTGCGTCGCGCCCGACGACAGCTTCTCGAATTCCGCCAGCAAGTCCTGCTGCTTCTTGGTCAGGTTCTGCGGCGTCTCGACCACGACCTGCACATACATGTCGCCGGTCTGGCGCGAGCGGAGCACCGGCATACCCTTTGATGCAATGCGGAATCGACGGTTGGACTGCGTGCCGGCCGGGATTTTCACCCGCGTCTTGCCCTTGTCGATGGTCGGCACCTCGAACTCGCCGCCAAGCGCGGCCGTCACCATCGAGATCGGCACGCGGCAATGCAGGTCGGCACCATCGCGCTGGAAGAACTCGTGCGCCGACAGCGACAAGAAGATGTAGAGATCGCCGGGCGGACCGCCGCGGACGCCGGCCTCGCCTTCGCCGGCGAGCCGAATGCGGGTGCCGTCCTCGACGCCTTGCGGAATGTTGACCGACAGCGTGCGCTCGCGCGAGACGCGGCCCTGACCGGCGCAGGAGGCGCAGGCATCCTCGATCATCTGGCCGCGGCCCTGGCAGCCCGGACAGGTGCGCTCCAACGTGAAGAAGCCCTGTGCCTGGCGGAGGCGACCAGCGCCGCCGCAATGCGAGCAGGTCTTTGGCTTGGTGCCGGCCTTGGCGCCGGTGCCCGAGCAGGACTCGCAGGTGACGGAGACCGGAATCTCGATCTGCGCCGTCTTGCCCTGAAACGCTTCCTCGAGCGTGATCTCCATGTTGTAGCGCAGGTCAGCGCCGCGCTCGCGGCCGCCACGGCCGCGCTGGCTCGCCATGCCGAACAGGTCTTCGAAGATGTCGGAGAATGACGACGCAAAGCCGGCGCCGAAGCCGGGCCCGCCGCCGCCCGCGCCCTGCTCGAAGGCGGCATGGCCGAAGCGGTCATAGGCGGCGCGCTTCTGGCCGTCCTTGAGGACCTCGTAGGCCTCGTTGATTTCCTTGAAGCGGATCTCGCTCTCGGCATCGCCGGGATTCTTGTCCGGATGCCACTTCATCGCGAGCTTGCGGAAGGCCGACTTCAGCTTGGAATCGTCGGCGGTGCGGTCGACTTCCAGGGTCTCGTAATAGCAGCGCTTGGCGGACATTGGTCAGTTCCGAATTCGCGGGCCTTGCCCTCAGGGAACGCGTTTCGAAAGATGCAGCGTTCGGCTTAACGAAAAATGACCCCCACCCTTCGAGACGCGGCGCGCACTCTCGGGCGTGGGGGTCATGATCGCACCCGCTCGTTAAGCGGATTTCTTGTTGTTCTTGTCGTCGTCGACCTCGGTGAACTCCGCGTCGACGACGTCATCCTTGGCAGCGCCCTTGGCCGCAGCTTCGCCCTCGGCCTGCTGCTTGTACATGGCCTCGCCGAGCTTCATCGAAGCCTGCGCCAGCGTGTTGGTCTTGGCCTTGATGGCCTCGGCATCGTCGCCCTTCAGCGCTTCCTTGAGGTCGCTGACGGCATCCTCGATGGCGCGGCGCTCGCTCTCGGCGACCTTGGAGCCG
>Ga0081539_10002160_pt1 | contig 28960 bp, 21 predicted proteins | sample TabmetS4T2R2_FD_71023 | JGI IMG/M metagenome (GOLD analysis project Ga0081539, IMG submission 71023) | Tabebuia heterophylla rhizosphere microbial communities from the University of Puerto Rico - S4T2R2 | ecosystem: Host-associated > Plants > Roots > Rhizosphere ... | reverse complement strand
ACCATCTACGTCGGCAGCGGCGAGGGTTTGCAACGGCCGGATCTTTCCGTCGGCGACGGCATTTACAAATCGACTGACGGCGGCCGGATGTGGCGGCATCTCGGACTCCGCAACGCGCAACAGATCGGCGCGATCCTCGTCGATCCGCGCGATCCGAATCTGGTTTACGTCGCGGCGCTCGGTCATCCGTACGGCGCGAACGAGGAACGTGGCGTGTTTCGTTCGGCCGACGGCGGCGAGACGTGGCAGAAGGTTCTTTATAAGGACGAAAACACCGGCGCGATCGCGCTCGCGTTCGATCCGTCAAACTCGAAGATCATCTACGCCGATCTTTGGTCAGCGCGCCAGGGGCCGTGGGAAAACGGCGCGTGGCAGGGACCGGGCAGCGGTCTCTACAAAACCACGGACGGCGGCAACAACTGGCGCCAGCTCACGAACGGTTTGCCGACGTTCGCGCAAGGACTCGGGCGCATCGGCATCGCGGTCGCGCCGAGCGATCCGAAAACCGTTTACGCCACGGTCGATGCGACGCAGGGCGGCGGGATTTATCGCTCCGACGACGGCGGCGAAACGTGGCAACGCACCTCAAACGACCGGCGTCCGTGGTCGCGCGGCAGCGACTTCGCTGAGATCGACGTCGATCCGAAGAACAAAGAGATCGTTTACGCGTCGGCCATCGCGATGTACAAATCGACCGACGGCGCCAAAACATTCACCGCGTTCAAAGGCGCGCCCGGCGGCGACGACTACCACACGCTTTGGATCAATCCTGACAACCCGCAGATCATGCTGTCCGCGGTGGACCAGGGCGCCGTCGTCACCGTGAACGGCGGCGAGACGTGGAGCTCCTGGTACAACCAACCGACCGCGCAGTTCTATCACGTCATCACCGACAATCAGTTTCCCTACTGGGTCTACGGCGGACAACAGGAGAGCGGCTCGGCGGGCGTGAAGAGCCGCGGGGACAACGGGGCGATCACGTTTCGCGACTGGCGCACGGTCGGCGTCGAGGAGTATGGCTACGTCGCGCCGGATCCGTTGCACCCGAACCTGATCTACGGCGGGAAAGCCACGCGCTTCGACACGAACACGGGCCAGGTGCAGAACGTCGCGCCGGAGATCTTGCGCAGCGGAAAGTATCGCTTTCTGCGCACGGCGCCGATTCTCTTCTCGCCGGTCGATCCACACGTGCTTTATCTTGCGGGCAATGTCTTGTTCAAGACGACGAACGGCGGCGTGAGTTGGGACATCATCAGTCCGGACTTGTCGCGCGAGAAGCCGGAAGTGCCGGCGAGCATCGGCGTGTTTCGCCGTCCGGAAATGGCGACGCAACCGCGTCGCGGCGTGATTTACGCCGTCGCGCCGTCGCCGAAAGACACCAACACGATCTGGGCGGGAACGGATGACGGTTTGATTCACGTCACGCACGATGGCGGCAAGAACTGGAAGAACGTCACGCCGCCGCAGATTGATTCGTGGAGCAAGATCTCGCAACTGGATGCCAGCCATTTCGACGTGAACACCGTGTATGCCGCGGTGAATCGCATCCGCCTTGACGATCAGAAGCCGCATATCTATCGCACGACCGACGGCGGCGTTACGTGGAAGGAGATTGTAAACGGATTACCGGAGGGGCCGATCAATACGGTCAGGGAAGATCCGGAAAGACGCGGATTGCTCTTCGCGGGTTCTGAGACCGCCGTCTACTTTTCCGTCAACGATGGTGAGGCTTGGCAGCCGTTGCGGCTAAACATGCCGGCGACTTCGATTCGCGATCTCGTGATCCATAACGACGATATCGTTGTCGGCACGCACGGGCGCTCGTTCTGGATCCTCGACGACATCACGCCCTTGCGCCAGGTCACTATCGAGAGCAGGCATGCGCCGATGCATCTCTTCGCGCCGCAGGTCGCCTATCGCGTGAAACGCAACGTGAACACCGACACGCCCCTGCCGCCCGAAGAACCCGTTGGGCAGAACCCACCGGACGGAGCGATTATCAATTACTCGTTCACGGAAGATCCGAAAGGGCCGGTGACGCTCGAGATCTTCAATAGCCGTAATCAACTCGTGCGTCGTTATTCGAGTGACGACAAACCGCCGGCGATAAATCCAAACGATTACGCGGTGCCGGAATACTGGTTTCAACGACCGCAGATTTTGGCGGTGAAGGCGGGAGTGCAGAGGTTCGTTTGGGACTTGAAGTACGCGCCGCCGCCGGCGTTTGCGCGCGGATTTCCGATCTCGGCGAACTATCACAACACGCCGCTGTATCCGCTCGGTCCGGCAGTGCTGCCGGGAACGTACACGGTGAAGCTGACGGCGAATGGCAAATCGCAAATGCAGCCGCTGGTGGTGAAGATGGATCCGCGCGTCACCACGAACGCCGGGGGTCTGGAAGAACAGTTCAAGCTTTCGCTCGAAGCGTATCGCGGTATGCAGCAGACCTTCGACGCCGTCGAAGAGATCAGGAAATTCCGCGAGCAGCACAAAGGCAACGCTGAACTCGACAAGAAGGCCGCGGCGATCGCGGGTGAAGGACGCAGTGATGCGAGCTCGCCCGGACTGCCGGGTGGAACGATCGATGTGCGCGAGCCCAATCTCACGCGCCTCAACAACGGCTTCTCGTCACTACTCGAACATTTGCAAAACGCGGACCTGCCGCCGACGCAGCCGATGATCGACGCGGCTGCCGAGTTGCAGAATGTGCTGGCGAAGCTTTTGGGAGATTGGAACCAGTTGAAAAGCGGCGGCACAACCGGCGGCGCAAACGATTACGACCTGCTGATCAGAAACGGCCGCATCATCGACGGCTCCGGCCAGCCTGCTTACAACGCGGATCTCGCGATCAAAGGCGATCGCATCGTGCGCATCGGCGATCTCTCGCGCGAGACGGCGGCGCGCACGATCGATGCGCGCGGTCTCGTCGTCGCTCCCGGTTTCATCGACATGCTCGGACAGTCGGAGACTTACCTGCTGATCGACCCGCGAGCGATGAGCAAGGTGATGATGGGCGTCACGACTGAGATCACGGGCGAAGGCGAGTCGATCGCGCCGATTAACGAACGTCAGATCAAAGAGCAGGCGGAGTTCCTGCGCCGTTTCAATCTCACGATCGATTGGCGCACGCTCAGCGAATATTTCAAACGCGTCGAAAAGGAAGGCATGGGTGTGAACCTCGGCACGTTTGTCGGCGCCACGCAGGTGCGCGAGTACGTGATCGGTTACGACGATCGTCCACCGACCCCGGCCGAACTCGAACAGATGAAGCAGCTCGTCGCCGAAGCGATGCGCGACGGCGCGCTCGGCGTTTCGACCTCGCTGCAATACGTGCCGGCGCGTTTCGCGAAGACGGATGAACTGGTCGAGCTCGCGAAGGTCGCGCATCAGTACGGCGGGATCTACGCCACGCATCAACGGAGCGAAGCAAACCGAATCGATGCGTCGCTCGATGAGGTTTTCGAGATCGCGCAGAAGGCGCAGATTCCCGTCGAGATTTGGCACCTCAAGACGGCGTACAAAAAGAACTGGGGCCGCATGCCGCAGATTCTCGACCGCATCAAGCAAGCTCGCGCACGTGGTCTCGACGTCACCGCCGACATTTATCCTTACATCGCCGGCAGCACTTCGTTGAGCGCGTGTCTGCCGCCGTGGGCGCTCGAAGGTGGCACGGAAAAGATGCTCGCGCGTTTGCGCGATCCCGCGACCCGCGCGCGTTTGAAAAAAGAAATCTCGGAAGATCAACTCGAGTGGGAAAACATCTACCTCGGCAGCGGTGGGCCGGGAGGTGTTTTGATCAGCGCGGTAGTGAATCGTGATTTGGACTCGCTGCAAGGCAAACGCGTTGCGGAGATCGCGCAGGAGCAGAAAAAAGATCCGCTCGACGCGCTTTTCGATCTCCTGCTTGCAGACCAGGGCCAGACGAGCGCGATCTATTTCATGATGAGCGAAGCCGACATGCGCGCGGCGATGCAGGCGCCGTTCGTGAGCTTCTGCACGGACAGTGGGGCGCGCGCGACGGATGGTCCACTGGCGGGATCGAAATCACATCCGCGTGGCTGGGGAACGTACCCGCGCGTTCTCGGTCGTTACGCGCGCGACGAAAAGCTGTTGTCACTGGAAACGGCGATTCACAAAATGACCGGCGCGCCGGCAGCGCGAGTGGGTCTGCGCGATCGTGGGTTGCTGCGCGAAGGAATGTTTGCCGACGTCACGATCTTCGACCCCGGAAAGGTGATCGATCGTGCGACCTTCGAATCACCTAATCAATATCCGGTCGGTATTGAATACGTTCTAATAAACGGAAAAGTCAGCGTCGACAAAGGCCGGCGAACCCCGTCGCTCTCCGGCCGGGTCCTGCGCGGCCCCGGTTATCGCAGCTAGACCTTAATAATGATTCGTTTGCGGTAGAGGAGCCACATCAAAAATAGCCACAGCAGGATGAAGGCGATCGCGTAGAACAGCGAGGCGTTGATGGGCGTGGCCCACGAGAGGAAGAGCTTTCTGAATATCCAACCTTGCGACGAGAGCTGCGTGCCGTCGCTCGCCGGGACTTTAATAAGGCCCATCAGCTTCACCATCAATCCCGTGCCGACAAACAGCGCGAGCGCGTTCACGCCAAAGACTTCGAACGGCCACGCCCAGCGACGATAACCCTGAATGTCGATCGTCCAGTAACAAAGCGCGAGTAGTTGGAGCGCGAGTCCGCCGGTAAACAGCACGTACGAGCTGGTCCAGAGCGATTTGTTAATCGGAAAGAACGGATTCCACGCCCAACCGAGCACCACGCACACCGCGCCCGCGACAAACATTCCCACCACTTTTTCCCAACGCGTGCGTTCGCTGCGCAGCCAGTGACCCGTCAACACGCCGAACAGCGTCGTCGCCACCGCCGGAATCGTGCTAAGCAAACCTTCGGGATCGTAGACCTTGCCTTGCCGCCAGATGTGCGGTCCGAGCAGGATGCGATCGACGTACGACGCGAGACTTCCCTCTTTGCTCAGATCACCCACGGCAAATCCCGGCGCGGCGACGCGCGTCATCAACAACCAGTAAACAACGAGCAGCGCCAGCGCGATTACAAACTGCGTCCGCAGTTTCGTCGTGAGGAAGATCAACGAGGCAACGAGATAACAGATCGCGATTCGTTGCAGCACGCCCGCGATACGCACCGTGGTGAAGTCAAAACGCGGAAACGCGTTGAGAAACAATCCCAGCCCGAAGATGATCGCCGCGCGCTTGATCACTTTCAGGTAGAGAGCGCGCGGCACCGCGCCTTCGCGAACGCGCCGCGCAAACGCCAGCGTGATCGAAACGCCGACGATGAAAAGGAAGAACGGAAAGACCAGATCGGTCGGCGTCCAACCGTTCCACTCGGCGTGTTCGAGCGGCCAATAGATGCTGGACCACGTGCCGGGATTGTTGACGAGCACCATCGCGGCAATCGTCAGCCCGCGAAACACATCGAGCGAAACAAGCCGGTTGGAGAAGGCGGCGGACATATCTATTTATCGCGTCCTATCATCCGGTTAAAATCCCCTTCTACTGCCTCACGGGAGCGGGTGCAACGCCTTCTCTCGGCCCAAGCCCAAACTCCTCCGGGTTCGGCAGGATCGACGTCGCTTCGTAACTTCGCAACGCCTCTTCCAACGCACGGCTCTTGTTGAGCCACAGCGCGATCGCATTGTCGTAACGCGCGAGCACGCTATCAAGCCAGTACGGCCGGTTCTCCGCCAGCCACTGCTCGCGATAACTCGCGCGCAGCTCCGACAACTCCTCCGCCATCTCGCGCAGTTGGTTATAAATCGGACTGTAATAACGACGCAGCCGCCGCACTCGCACGCGATCGCCGAGATTCAAATACGCGTCCCAATACTCGCGACTCAGCTTCTCGACGGTCTCCGCGCGCCGCCCAAGATGATCGAAACGTTGCGCGGCGAGAACCATCGCCGGAATCACGCTCACGTTGCGACGCGCACGCTGGCGATTGCGCACGAGATTTTCCAACACGGATTCTACTTGCAGACGCATGTTGCGAATCTTTGCCGCGTTCCAACGCGCGTCGAGCTGAAACGAACTCGTGAACGGATCGCGCCAGAACAGATCGTCCGTCGTGCGCGTGCCGAGAATCGTATTCACACTTCCCAGCGCATGGATCGCTTTCACGAACTGATCGCCGTCGTTCCGAAAAAACGCCCAATCAAAATCCGCATCAAACTTGTTCTGATCGACAATCCCCTCCTCCCATGACGCAGCAGCCCCCAAAACAATCCCATACCAGCTCATTTCGAACAACGTTTCGCCATCATCGTCCCAGGTCGTGTTCAGCATGCCGAGCGCGCCCGCGGCCTGACCGTCGCGCACGAAGTTGATGATGTTCTTGGAAGCGATGTCGACGTTGGGAAAGATCTGGTTCCAGCCCCAAACGCCGGGACAGACAAGCTGTTGCAGTCCGGCGTTCTTGAATGGATCGATGCGCGCGGCGTAATTGTCGCGCGGGTTGTAATCCCAGTTCGCGACGATCAAATCTTTCGGGATGCTGCCGATTAGATCGGGATGATTGAGCGCGATGTCGCCCCAGAAGATGAGCTTGCGATTGTAAGGCTTGAGCAGGTCGCGCACGCGGTTGAGATGTTCGAAGTAAACCGCGCCGACGCCGCGTGCGCGCGCGGCCTCCCGGCTTTGGCCCTGGCCGAGCTCGAACGTCTCATCGGCGCCGATGTGGAAGAACTGGCCGGGAAAGAGATCGTTGAGCTCGCGATACCAGTCGGCGATGAGCGCGTAAGTGCCTTCCTGTTGCGGCGAGAGCACGTCACCGTAGGGCGTCTCCGCGAGCGGCGCGTATTTCTCCAGTTTGAGCGCTTTGTGAAGATGGCCGAAGGTCTGCTGCTCGGGCACGAGCTCGATGTGATACGACTTCGCGTAATCAACGAGCTCGCGTATTTCGTCCGGCGTCAGCGAGCCGCCTGTTGGGCCAATCAACGGATGCGTGGCGCTGGCGAACGCCTGCTCCATGTAGAACGAATGAAGGTTGAGTTTGTAGGCGGCAAACGTACGCAGTTGTCGCTTGATGTAAGCAACCGTGGGCACTGGCCCACGGCTAATATCGTCTGACACGCCGCGCCAGCGCATCGCGGGCCAGTCGACGATGTGCACGCCCGGGACGAACGCCTCGCCGCCTTCGCCGCGCACGAGCTGCTTGAGCGTCTGCAAACCATAAAACACACCCGCCGCCGAACCACCGGCAATAACGACCCCATTCACGCCGGCGTGCAACACGTAACCTTCTTCATTCAGATTCGCCGGTACGTCAACCTTCGCCGCTTTCAACGCCGCCTGAACAACGGGTAGCTCAATCCGCCCGATCAAGATCGCTTTGCGATCTCTCCCACTCCTGACCTTTAATAAAATCCCTTCCTCTTTGACGTCCGCTACGAAGTCCGTCGCGGCAAACCGATCCTCTTCAGATCTCGAATCCGCCAACACAACATGCGCCTGCTCGAGTCGAAACCTTTCACCATTCGTCGTAACCTGTCGCGGCTGCGGAATAACTGAAATCCGATCCTGTCCCCGCGCCACACCAACTGCGACGCCAATCACCAATCCAAAAAGAAGAGTTCGTGTTAGAGTATTTGCCAAGCCCTGTGGTCCTCGTGATTTTGTTTCGAGGGACTTTACCACAGAGAGCGAAACGACACGCCAACCAATGTCATTAATGCTCGCAGAGATCGCCGAGCAGCCCGCCGCACTCGAACGCACCATCGCGGAGGAGCGAGGCAAGCTTGCCAGGCTCGGCACGTTGCTGAAGACCCGCGACCTCAAACTGATCGTCCTCGTCGCGCGCGGCAGTTCCGACAACGCGGCGTTGTTGGGCCGCTATCTCCTCGAAATCACGACCGGCATTCCCGTTTCGCTCTCCGCTCCCTCGGTACACACGATTTACGGCGCGAAGCTCAAGTTGGACCACGCGCTCGTCGTCGGTGTATCGCAGTCAGGTGAAGGCGAAGACATCAATCTCGTTTTGCAAAACGCGCGGCAGTGCGGCGCTTACACGATCGGCATCACGAACGAGCCAAACTCGTCGATGACCAGGATCGTCGACGAGACACTGCTCACGCATGGTGGTCGAGAGCGTTCGGTCGCGGCGACGAAAACGTTCACCGGGCAGATGCTCCTGTTTTATATGCTCGCGGCGGAGCTGGCCGCCGCGAAACTGCCATTTTCGTACGAAGCAATTCCGCAGTTTGTCGCTGAGGCGCTCGGACAGCAGCCGGCGATTCGGGAGCTCGTGCAGCGCTACGTGTTCATGGAAAACTGCGTGGTGGTCGGGCGCGGTTTGGCTTACGCGAACGCGTACGAGATGGCGTTGAAGTTGATGGAGACGTGTTATGTCGTCGCGGAGCGTTTTTCGTCGGCCGACTTTCTCCATGGACCACTGGCGATGGTCGAACGCCACTTTCCGGTAATTCTGTTTGCGCCGCCGGGCGTGATGCTGCCGGGAGTGAAGAGTTTGATCGAGCGACTCGGTGAGCTGCACGCGGACACGCTCGCGATCACCAGCGATCCTGAAGCCGCGCGGATGTGCACGCGCTCGATCGTGATGTCGCGCGAGATCGACGAGTTTCTCGCGCCGATTCCTTACATCGTTCCCGGGCAGCTCTTTGCCGCTTTGTTGGCGGAAGCGAAAGGATTGAATCCCGACGCGCCGCGCTCGTTGTCGAAAGTGACCCGAACACTTTAGAGACCAGCCCATGAACATCGAACTGAAAGACCGCTCCCACAGCCCGGTGTACGCGCAAGTGCGCGAACAGATCGAAACTCACATCCGCAGCAAGTCGGTCGCGTCCGGCGAATCGCTTCCCTCGCCGGCCGCGCTGGCGCAACAACTCTCCGTGGACAAAGGCGAGATCCAGCGCGCGTATTTCGAACTGGAACAACTCGGCCTGATCACGAAGCAGACGGGCAAAGACTTCCTCGGCAAACCGAAGATCGTTTATCGCGTGGCGTAGGTCGCGCGGTTATCGCAGGCCGAAGACAAAGAAATAAATAAGCGGCCGCACGATGAAGGCGACGGGCGCCGCGAGCACCGTCAGCAGGAGTGAGACTCGCGCCGACTTGCGGGCGGCCTCGTAATCGGCATCGCTGGTTACGAGGCTGCTGAATTTCACCTGCCAACGAATCGCCAAAACGATCGCGACGATGAGCACGATGGTGCTGCCGAGTGAAACGAGCGGGATGAAAGGAATGAAACTGAGACCCAGCAACACCCACGTGGCGATCGTCGCGGTGCGCAGGTAGCTGGCGTCGCTGACGGCTTGATTTGCTCGATCCTGCTGGCCGGCGATTTTCTGTGCGATGGCGGGATCGATGGGCACCGAACAGAAGCGGCACTGGGTCATGCTGTCGTTGATCATCTCGTTGCAATTGGGGCAACGAAAGGTGCGGGGGCTAAAACTCACGGGCGCCTCCTCCTTGGGGTAAGAAGTTTGAGCGGCGTAGTTATATCCTAAAATCCCCTTTACAGCCTCACGCGTGCGAACTCGCAGAGGCAACCGAGTCGTTACTGGAGCAACTCCCGCAGCCTGTCCTTTATTACTACTTCTTTCGGTGTTTTCGCGCCGCCTTTCAACCATTCGCGAAGCTTCTTAACCGTGAGCGTGTGCGTGACGGACGTTCGGATCTCGATTTCCAATTCATTCAGCGGCGCCGGTTCGCAGTCGTGTTCCTTGAACGCTCTGACCGCGAGCGCGGCCGCTTCGTACATACTATTAGCCTCCACCTCAACCTGATGTCGGATACCCGACACGTCGAGAAACGAGACGATGCACTTGGCCATGCAGCGCACTCTAGCAGTCAGATTTTCGGTTGAGTATTGACTTCGCTGTTCTTTTGGAATAAAAGCGCGCTGCTTCACCTATTTCTCCCAAATAGGAGTGCCCCAATGCGAATTCTGAAAATCGCGCTTGTTGCCCTGGCTATTTTTCTGCTTGTATTCAACTCCGCCACTCTCGCCGCGAAAAAGAAAAAGAAGAAAAACACTTGCGGAGCTACGAGCTCACAAAAAGATGGCGATTGTCCAGTGCAAGGATGCGGAGGCGACCCGCTGCTCAACAGAAGAAAGAATCTTGTAACGGCAGCGTCCAATCCTGAAACGTACACGAGAACTGACTTTGTGAAATTGAAGTTTCCTAAGTCGTGGGTACCGGGAACTAAAAGAACACTATTAAAGGACTGGGGCGAAGGAACCGCTGTCACGTACGAGACATTCCTTCTCAAAGTGAAAAACTATCCGTCGGGTGCGGAAGCGTGTAACTGCAACTTGAAACTGAATGAAAATAACGATTTTCATTTAGTTACTGGTCACAAGCGGACCACGCCGGAAGATGACTCGATAACTGGAGAGATAAGTCCACGATTCAGGCCCGACGGCTGGACCATAACGAAACTGCGAAAGCTTGCGAAGGACAAAGCCTACGTTCAACTAACAGGATACTTGATGCTGGATACTCAACACGTGGGAAAGAGCGAACCGGCGCGTGTTACTCATTGGGAGATTCATCCGGTAACAAGCTTTAAAGTGTGTACCGGAAGCGTTGCCTCGTGTAAGGCCGGTGAAAACTGGCAGGACTTAAGCGACTTTCCCGAACCATAGGACATTGGTTCCTCAGTTCGTGGTGACAACGCGTTTTCTTCACATTCTTTGGTGGAGTATCACCGAACCCTTGTGTAAGCCTCTCTCCAGCCGCATTCTGGTTCAAACTACCTCGTTGTCAAATCACCAACTCTCAGAAGCTTTTCAAGCTTCAGTACTTGGGGCTTTGATTCAGCAAGGCCTCATTTGTTAGTGACTAAGTAAACGCGCTAGACTCCGTACGCGGTCATAGATGAATACTGCAGATCATTAGCGAAAGTGGCGGAATTGGCAGACGCGCCAGACTTAGGATCTGGTACCGAAAGGTGTGGGGGTTCGAGTCCCCCCTTTCGCACCAAAGTTACGCAAAAAAGAAAACGGAAACATGAAAACAGAGTTAACAGACGTCTCTCCAACTCGCAAGGAGATCCGCATCGAGATTGAGCCGGCGCTGATCCGCAGCACTTACGATCGCATCAGCGATGAGTACAGCAAGGCCGCAAAGGTTCCCGGATTTCGCCCGGGACACGCGCCGCGCTCCGTCATTCGCACGCGCTACAAAAATGAGATCCGCACCGAAGTGCTCCGCGAACTGCTGCCCGAGGCCGTAAACAGCGCCATCGGCGAACACTCGCTCGCCGCCATCGGTGAACCCAAGGTGGAACTCGACAACACCGAAGCACTCGAACGTCTCGGGGACGCGCCGCTGACGGTAAGAGTCGGCGTGGAAGTGTTTCCCGAGATCAAGCTCGACAATTACAAAGGACTCGAAGCACAAAGAAGCGTTCGTCCGGTCACCGACGAAGACATCGACAAGACCATCGACAACCTGCGCGACGCTTCCGCCGCGCTGCAACCCGTCGAAGATCGCGGCGCCGAACTCGGCGACACCGTCACCATCAACGCGCGCGGGAATTTCGTCGAGAACCCCGAAGAAGAGGACATCAAAGTCGACGACGTGGAAGTCGTGCTTGGTGGACCAGGCGTGCAGCAGGAGTTTACTGACAACCTGCTCGGCGTGCGGCCTGACGATAAGAAGACCTTTGAAGTCGAGTATCCGGCGGACTTCTCTTCTCCCGGTCTCGCGGGCAAGAAAGTTAAGTATGAGGCCGACGTGACAGCGGTACGGCGCAAAGAGTTGCCGGAGATCGACGACGAGTGGGCGCAGAGTCTCGGCGGCGAGTTTGATTCCGTCGCCACACTGAGATCGAAGATCCGACAGGATCTAGAACTCCATGCGAAAGCCGAAGCCGATCGCAAGCTGCAAGGGGAGTTAGTTCGCAAACTGATCGGTGCGCATCAGTTCGAAGTGCCGCAGAGTTTCATCGACCAACAAACAAATTCACGACTGCAAACCGTCGTGCGCGAGATGATCGGACGCGGCTACGATCCGCGCAGCGAAGACATGAATTGGGACCGCGCGCGCGAAGAGTTGATGGCGCAAGCTGAGGAAGATGTGCGGGCCACAATGCTGTTGGAACAGATCGCCGAAGCGGAAAATATCACCGTCGCAAACGAAGAAGTGGAAGCAGAGATCGAAGCGATGGCCAACGCTTCGCGACAGTCAGTAGAGCAAGTGCGGGCTGCCTTGACAAAGAGTGGGGGCGAACGTAGCATCGCGCACAGATTGCGCAATCGTAAAGCGCTCGATCTTCTAATTGAAAACGCGAACATCACCGAAGCTGAGTGGACTGAATCCAAGGACTCAGAAGCAGAGAGTAAGGAATAAAGAATATGGCTTTAGTCCCCATGGTCGTTGAGCAAACTTCGCGAGGCGAACGCGCCTTCGATATTTACTCACGACTGCTGAAAGACAATATTATTTTCCTGGGTACCCCGATCGACGATCAGATCTCCAACCTAATCGTAGCCCAACTACTCTTCCTCGAAGCGGAAGATCCCGAAAAAGACATCAACCTTTACATCAATTCACCTGGTGGATCGATTACGGCGGGAATGGCGATCTACGACACGATGCAATTCATCCGGCCCGACGTCACGACGATCTGCGTCGGCCAGTGCGCTTCGATGGCGGCCCTGTTGCTCGCCGCCGGCGCCAAAGGAAAACGCTTCGCTCTGCCGAACTCTCGCATCCTCATTCACCAACCATCAGGCGGATCGCAAGGTCAGGCGACAGACATTCGCATCCAGGCTGAAGAGATCCTGCGCATGCGCGAACTCACGTCCCAGATCATCGCCAAGCACACCGGTCAAACGTACGACACGGTCGAACGCGATGTTGAGCGCGATAAAATTATGTCTGCCATGCAGGCGAAGGAATATGGTTTAATAGACGAGGTCATCGCGCACCGGGAGTAAGACCGGGCATTCCCCAAAGGAGCTTCCGCTACTAAGAAATTATGGTGAGACGAACCGATGATACTCTGCGCTGCTCGTTCTGCGGTAAATCACAGAATGAAGTCAAGAAGCTCATTGCCGGTCCGACCGTCTACATTTGCAACGAGTGCATCGACATCTGCAACGAGATCATCACTGACGATCAGCAGGCAGAATCAGTAGCTACTCGCCCGCCGCTGCCGAAGCCCAGCGAGATCAAAAATTTCTTAGACGAATACGTGATCGGCCAGGAGGAAACAAAGAAGCGCCTGGCCGTCGCCGTTTATCAGCACTACAAACGTATCGAACTCGGCCGCCGCCGTTCTGACGTCGAGATTCAAAAAGCAAACATCCTGCTGATCGGCCCGACCGGGACCGGCAAGACGCTGCTGGCGCAAACGCTCGCGCGCATGCTCAGCGTTCCCTTCACGATCGTCGACGCCACCACGCTGACCGAAGCCGGTTACGTTGGTGAAGACGTCGAGAACATCATTCTCAAACTCCTCCAGGCCGCCAACGGCGACGTGGAACGCGCGCAGCAAGGCATCATCTACATCGACGAAGTCGACAAAATTTGCCGGAAAGATGAGAACCCGTCAATCACTCGCGACGTCTCCGGCGAGGGCGTGCAACAGGCTTTGCTGAAGATCCTCGAAGGCACCGTCGCCAACGTTCCGCCGCAAGGCGGGCGCAAGCATCCGCACCAGGAGTTCTTCCCGGTCGACACGACCAACATTCTCTTCCTTTGCGGCGGCGCATTTGTCGGTCTCGAGAAGGTGATTGAAAAGCGTCTGCGCAACAAGTCACTCGGATTTCATGCCGAAGTGAAGACGGGCAGTCATCGTCACGCCGAAGCGCTCGCGCAAGTGCAGCCGGAAGATCTGATCCGCTTCGGGTTGATTCCGGAGTTTGTCGGACGCCTGCCGGTGTGTGGCGTGCTGCACGAGCTCGACGAAGGCGCGCTGATCAAGATCCTGACTGAGCCGAAGAACGCCCTCGTTAAGCAATACCAGAAGAAGTTTGACTTCGATAACGTCAAGCTGAAGTTCACCGAAGACGCTCTCAAGGCTGTCGCCCGACAAGCCGTCGAGAGAAAGGTCGGCGCCCGCGGGCTGATGATGATTCTCGAAGAACTCCTGCTCGACTCCATGTACACCCTCCCCTCGCAAAAACGTGTTAAGGAATTTGTTATCACGAGCGAGATGGTCGAGCGCCGCCGCGCTGTTCCAGGTGAAGGACTTACCGGAATTGACGGCGCCGCTGCCTAAAGCAATTGCCGATTTTCGATTGCCAATTGCCGATTTTTGGCGGATCTCTAACCTATAATTCCTCTTCAAATCGGCAATCGGCAATCGAAAATCGGCAATTCATGTTGTAGCGCACCCGCAGGAAATGAATTACAATTAGGCCTCTTTTTACCGCAGGAATCCCCCAGGGAAAGCTGTTTTAACCATGGAAGAATACTCAGACAGAACCCCCGCAGACGTAGCCTGGTACCCAATGGTGCCGATCCGCGACGTCGTCATATTTCCGTTCACCAAAGTGGCATTCAAAATCGGCCGGCCCGGTTCTGTTCGAGCCTTGGAACAGGCACTTTCCGGTGACCGCACAATCTTTTTGGCCACTCAGCACGATGCGACCGTTGACGAGCCCGCGCCGAATCAGATTTACGGCGTCGGCACGCTCGGCCGTATTCTCCAGTCGCAAAAACAGGAGAACGGCCAGATCAAAGTCGTCGTGGAAGGCCGCGAACGCGCCACCACTGTGCGCGTTGAGAACAGCGACGGCGCTTTCATGGCGCTCGTCCGTCGCGCGCCGGTCGTGAACGAAGAAGGCACCCGTCTCGACGCACTCATTCAAAAAGTCGGCCAGCTCGTCGAACAGCACCTGCGACTCGCGCCGGACACGCAGACGGATGCTTTGCAGACTGCGTTGCGCAACCAGGAACCGTCGCATCTCGCGGACGCGCTCGCCTCGCAGCTCCGTATCTCAGTCGAAGACAAGCAGGGACTGCTCGAGATCTTCTCGACGCAGGCGCGCTTGCAGCGCTTGATCGAACTGCTCGAAACCGAGATTGAAAAGCGCCAGCTCGACCGCACGATCCAAACGCGCGTGAAGCGCCAGATGGAAAAGGCGCAAAAAGAGTACTACCTCAACGAGCAGATCAAAGCGATCCACAAAGAGCTCGGCCGCAAAGACGAGAAAGCCGAACTCGAAGAGCTGAAGAAGAAAATCGAAGAAGCCGGCATGACCGAGGAGGCGAAAGAGAAAGCGATGCAGGAACTGCACCGCCTCGAAGCAATGCCGCCGATGTCCGCCGAAGGCACTGTTTCACGCACTTACATCGACTGGCTGATCAGTGTGCCGTGGAAACAGAAGTCGAAAGAAATTAAAGATCTCGTCAAAGCCGAAGAGGTGCTCAACGAGGACCACTTCGGGCTCGAAAAGATCAAAGAGCGCATTCTCGAATATCTCGCGGTGCGCCAGTTAGTGAAAAATCCGAAGGGTTCGATTCTCTGCTTCGTCGGACCGCCGGGAGTCGGCAAGACGAGTCTTGGCAAATCGATCGCGCGCGCGACGGGTCGCAAGTTTGTGCGGCTCTCGCTCGGCGGCGTTCGCGATGAAGCGGAGATTCGCGGTCACCGGCGCACCTACATCGGCGCGCTGCCCGGCCAGATCATTCAGATGATGAAGAAGGCCGGCACCGTGAATCCCGTGATTCTGCTCGACGAAGTCGACAAGTTAGGCGCGGACTTCCGCGGCGATCCAAGCGCGGCGCTGCTCGAAGTGCTCGACCCGGAACAGAACCACACGTTCCAGGATCACTATCTCGACGTCGAGTACGACCTGTCGAAGGTTTTCTTTATCGCGACCGCGAACGTGCTGCACACGATTCCGCCCGCGTTGCAGGATCGTCTCGAGATTCTTCGTCTCTCCGGTTACACCGAACGCGAAAAACTCGAGATAGCGAAACGTCACCTGGTGCCGAAACAAGCCGAAGGCAACGGGCTGCGTCCCGAGCAGGTCGAGTTCACCGACGAGGGAATCCTGGAAGTCATTCGTCACTACACGCGCGAAGCCGGCGTGCGCAATCTCGAACGTGAGATCGGCTCGTGCTGCCGCAAGATCGCGCGTAAGTTTGTCTCGGAACAGTTGGGTGAGTCGGCCAAAGACTCGATCGACGCCGCGCGCGTGCGCGAGATGCTTGGTCCGATCAAGTTCCGCCAGCAAGGCGTCGCGGCAAATAGTGAAGTCGGTTTGGCGACCGGACTTGCCTGGACCGAAATCGGCGGCGAAGTGCTGCAAATCGAAGCGACGCTGGTCAAAGGACGCGGCGGCGTAACGCTCACCGGCAAACTCGGCGACGTGATGCAGGAATCTGCGCAGGCGGCGCTGACCTGCATTCGTGCTCGGGCCGAGCGTCTCGGCATGAGTCTCGACTTCATTCGCAAACGCGACCTGCACATTCACATTCCGGAAGGCGCGATCCCGAAAGATGGACCGTCAGCCGGCATCACGATGGCCACGGCGATGGCCTCCGCGCTGGCGCGCGTGCCCGTGAAGAAGAACGTCGCGATGACGGGCGAGATCACGCTGCGCGGACGCGTGCTGCCCATCGGCGGCGTAAAAGAGAAACTGTTAGCTGCTCATCGCTTCGGCATCGATACGCTAATCCTGCCGAAAGACAACGAGAAGGATCTCAGCGAGCTACCGGAAGAGGTCCGCGACGCACTCACTGTCAATCTGGTCGAAACCATTGACGAAGTGTTATCGCTCTCGCTCGAGGAAGCTTGTCCAACTGAGGCAGCGGCCGGCGAAGGTCCGCCTTTGTGGACAACCGAGCAGCCGTCGCAAGGTATTCAAACCAGCTAGTCAATCGCAATCGCAAACGTTACGTTCCCTAATAATAGGAGAGAGAGTCGAACTATGAGCAAATACAAAGATGCTGACCTGATTTTGAAGCTCTACGATCTTCGTCGTGAAAAAACCATGCGCGACGCGCGCAACTGGTTCTTCACTTTCAATCCGGAAAGCCCCCAGGATTTTCTGGATGTGCTGACCAGCGATAAGAGTGGTTTGTATCGCATGGTTGTTTCTTACTGGGACATGGCGTGCTCGCTGGTCAACAACGGCGCGATCGACCCGGAAATGTTCAATGACGCCAACGGCGAACACATCTTTGTTTACGCGAAGATGGAGCCGTTTATTCCGATGTTGCGCGAGCAAATGGGCGCGCCGCAGTTTTTGCAGCACCTCGAGAAGACGGTGAAGGCGATTCCGGATTACGAACAGCGCCTCGCGACCATCCGTGAACGCATGTCGAAGCTCATCGAGCTTTGGAAACAGAAGAACGCCGCGCAAGCAGCAGCCGCGAGCAATTAGGTTGAAAGAAAGGAGGCCACGGATTCTCACGGATGTTCACGAATGGATCCGTGTTTGTCCGTGACGATCCGTGGCCCTTTAAAAGCGGAGTTTTTGAAGAGCGCCTTCAAAGAAGCGGATTGGCCGCGAGACTCCCAACCCGAAATCGCCTTCCTCGGTCGTTCAAATGTCGGCAAATCGAGCCTGATCAATTCCCTGCTCTCGGTCCGCGGGCTGGCGCGCACGTCTTCAACGCCCGGCCGCACGCAGTCATTAAATTTCTTCAGCATCAACGATCGCTTCCGTTTCGTCGACTTTCCGGGGTTTGGGTACGCTCGCGTACCGGGCAACATAAAATCGTCCTGGGGCGAGATGGCCACCACTTTTCTTGCCAAGCGCCGCCGGCTTGTGCTATCAATTCATCTCGTAGATTCGCGCCACGAACCCACAAAACAGGATTTGCAGCTTCACGAGTGGCTTAAGGAATATGAGAAGCCACGCTTAATTGTTGCCACAAAATCCGATAAGCTTTCGAACAACGAGTTGAGAAGGAATTTGGAGCACATCGCCCGCGTGCTCGATGACGACAGCGTAATGGCCTACTCGGCCAAAAGCGGCCGCGGTCGCAACGAGCTTTGGCGCGCCATAGAAAGTGCAATCGCAAGTGTTTGAAGTAGCAGCGAAATTAACATCGTCATGTAACAGGGAAGAAACTGTCGTTTGCGGTTTTCGGTAGTAAGCTTGTATTCTGAAAGAAAAGTCGGCAATCCGAATTCTCATCAGCCCCCTTTTGGTCAACCTGAATTTTGGGCCACGCGCGTTGTACGGGTGGCATCAAAAACGATACTGAATTTGCCGTGCGCAGAAAGTTGAGGTACAGTGCACAGCACCGTTTGAGGAGAATCATATTGTTGCCCCGCGCATGAAGTGGGAATTCGCCCCACGTCTGTCGCTCAAACCGCCATTGTTCATAATCCCACGATTGATAATCATCACGACTGATTGAGTGAGTAAAAAGAAATATCTTGTCGAGAAAAATTGATATGCCACAACGAACACGTTCACGCGCTTCGAGCGCGAACAACGACACCAATGGAGACGACGGCGGCGCCAGCGTAGCTACCGCCGAAGCTCCCGAACGAGAACCCAGAGACAGCCGCGACGGCAAGAACGAAGGTTTTCACAACCTTGCCGATCTCAAGGAGATGTCGATCTCCAAGCTGACGCAAATTGCCAAGAGCATGGACGTGCCCGGCGCTACGGGCATGCGTAAGCAGGAGCTCATCTTCAAAGTGCTGGCCGCGCAGACCGAAAAAAGCGGTCTCATCTTTTCCGAGGGCGTGCTCGAAACGCTGCCCGACGGCTTCGGCTTTCTCCGCGCGCCCGAATACAACTATCTGCCCGGTCCGGACGACATCTACGTCTCGCCGTCGCAGATTCGGAAATTCGATCTACGCACCGGCGATACCGTCAGCGGCCAGATCCGTCCGCCTAAAGAAGGCGAACGATATTTCGCGCTGATCAAAGTTGAAGCCATCAACTTTGAGTCGCCCGACCAGGCGCGCGAAAAAGTATTCTTCGATAACCTGACGCCGCTCTATCCGGAAGAGCAACTCCGAATGGAGACCGCGGCAGACAACCTGTCCTCGCGCGTGCTCGATTTAGTGACGCCGCTCGGCAAAGGACAGCGTGCTTTGATCGTCGCGCCGCCGCGTACCGGTAAGACGATGCTGTTGCAGACCATCGCCAACTCCGTCACGCAGAACCATCCGGAAACAACCCTGATCGTGCTGCTGATCGACGAACGGCCGGAAGAAGTCACGGACATGCAGCGTTCCGTCAACGGCGAAGTTATTTCGTCGACCTTTGATGAACCACCGACACGTCACGTGCAGGTCGCGGACATGGTGATTGAGAAAGCAAAACGACTCGTCGAGCACAAACGCGACGTCGTGATTTTGCTCGACTCGATCACGCGTCTCGCGCGTGCACACAACGCCGTCGTGCCGCCGAGCGGCAAGATCCTCTCCGGCGGTATCGATTCCAACGCGTTGCAGCGGCCGAAGCGATTCTTCGGCGCCGCGCGCAACATTGAAGAAGGCGGTTCGCTGACGATCATTGCCACTGCCTTAATCGATACCGGTTCGCGCATGGACGACGTGATTTTCGAAGAGTTCAAGGGCACCGGTAACTCGGAAATTCATCTTGATCGCCGCTTGAGCGACAAGCGACTGTTCCCGGCCATCGATCTGCAACGCTCGGGAACGCGCAAGGAAGAGTTGCTCATCAGCAAAGAAGATCTCAATCGTATCTGGGTGATGAGACGCGTGTTGAATCCGCTCTCGCCCGTCGAGCAGATGGAAGTGGTGCTCGAGCGATTGGAGAAGACCAAGTCGAACGCCGAGTTCCTGGCGTCGATGCAGAGCTAAGCCACGCCACAAAGAGGCACAAAAAACACAAAATGGTCCTCGTAACTGTTTTGTGCTTTTTGTGCTTCTTTGTGGCTTTCCTACGATGCGCGTCGCCATTTTGACTTCCGAAGCTATGCCCTTCGCCAAAACCGGCGGGCTGGCTGATGTTTCGGGAGCGTTGCCGAAAGCGCTGGTCGACCTCGGTGTGGATGCGCGACTGATCCTTCCGCTTTACGAACAGATCGATCGTTCGTTACTGAACGGAGGCTCTGTCGAGAACGTTCGCGTCGAGTGGCGCGGCCAGGTTCATCAGGTGCGTTTCTGGTATAGCGATGCGGCGGGCGCACCCACGTATCTGCTTGAAGCCCCCGAGTTCTTTGCGCGCCCGAACGTCTACGGTTATCAGGACGACCACATCCGGTTCGCCTTCTTTTCACGCGCCGCACTCGCGTTGCTGAAATATCTCGACTGGCCGCCCGACGTGATCCACGGCAACGATTGGCCGTGTGGTTTTGCCACCGTCGAGTTGCGCGCCCGACGGCGTTACGATCAGTTCTTTCAAAATACAAAGACGCTCTTTTCGCTGCACAACGTCGGGTATCAGGGATTGTTTGATGCCGGCGATCTCTGGTGGCTTGGTTTCGGCGACGCACCCGAGCGTGATGATTTCATGCTCGATCGCGCGGCGTCGGCATTGAAAGCCGGGATTATTGCTGCCGATGCTTTGTCGACGGTGAGTCCGCGCTACGCGCGTGAGATTCAAACGCGCGAACAGGGTCACGGGCTCGATTGGCTGTTGCGAGCGCGGAGTGAGCGCTTAGTTGGTATTACGAATGGCGTCGATTACGGCATCTGGAACCCGGAAACGGATCCGCATATCGCGGCAAACTTTTCGGTTGACGATCTGTCAGGCAAACGCGAGTGCAAGCTCGATCTGCTGCGACGTTTTGGTTTGCCGGAGGATCCGGATCGGCCGGTGCTGGCGATCATTTCACGTCTCGTCGGCCAGAAGGGTTACGACCTGATACGCACGATCGCCGATTGGATCGTGCAGACGGGTTCCTTCTTTATCGCGCTCGGTGCGGGCGCGAAAGAATATGAAGATTTTTTGCAGCGTTGGCACGACGCGGCGCCGCAGCAGGTGGGGATTTACAAGGGTTACGCGGGCGAGCCGCTGGCTCATCAGATCGAAGCCGGCGCGGACATGTTCTTGATGCCGTCGCTGTACGAACCGTGTGGTTTGAATCAGATGTACAGCATGCGCTACGGCACCGTGCCGATCGTGCGCGCGACTGGCGGTCTGGACGACACGGTACAGCAGTTTCATCCGCGCGCGGGAACGGGAACGGGTTTCAAGTTTGGACCGTACGAAGCAGGTGCGTTACTTGAAAAAATACGCGAAGCCCTTTACTTTTATGCGCGGCCCGACGAGTGGCAAAAGATTCAACGCAACGGAATGTTGGTAGACAATTCCTGGACGGCCGCGGCCAAGAAATACCTTGAGCTGTATCAGGAGATAACAAAACTCTGACTCGCAACGCGTCGCGCGCGTCGCGGTCGCGCGTGTCGCAGTCACGCGCATCGCAGTCACGCGTCGCAGTCGCGCGTGTCGCAGTCACGCGCATCGCAGTCACGCGTCGCAGTCGCGCGTGTCGCAGTCACGGGCGTCGCAGTCACGCGTCGCAATAACGCCGAAGGCGTTCGCTAATTGGAGCCCAGGGTTGCTTCAACCCTGGGAAACAAAAAAACAAGGAGTTTTCTACGCTGAAAGCGTTCGCTAGCTGAACCGACGAATGAAAGCCGCCCACAAATCTCTCCCCTTCGAAACGCGTTTAGCGCGGCGCCTTCGTTCGCGCAAAGTCGCGGACGCAAAGCTGCGCGCGCGTCAGGCCCAGGGCAAGTTGCGCCGGTTCGTCATCACTAACTTCCGCAAAGAAGAAACGATCGCGGCGCTTGCGCTGCGACGCGGCGAATGCAACCGTTGCGGCGCTTGTTGCGAGCTCGTTTTCAAGTGTCCCTTCCTGAAGAAAACCGCCGACGGCGCCTCTCTTTGCGGCATCTACGAGAATCGCCCCAACTCATGTCGCCTCTTTCCCATCGAGCCCCGCGACATCCAGGAAGTTCGCGGCACTTGTAGTTACTACTTTATCGAAAAGCCCGTGAGGCCATTGCCAATTGTCGATTTTCAATTGCCAATTTCAAATCGGCAATCGGCAATTGGAAATCGGCAATAACCGTATGTCACAAGTTGTCGCAGTGATTGGCGCCCAGTGGGGCGATGAAGGCAAAGGCAAGATCGTCGATCTGCTGGCCGAGCAGTTTGACATCGTCGCGCGCTATCAGGGCGGTCACAACGCGGGCCACTCGGTGCAGGTTGGCGATCAATCGTTCGTGTTGCACCTGTTGCCCTCCGGCATCGTTCATCGCGGTAAGACGTGCGTGCTCGGCAACGGCATGGTGATCGATCCGAAGGCGTTCTTTGTCGAAGCCGATCGACTCACGCAACAGGGCATTGAAGTCTCGCCGGAACGCGTGAAGATTAGCTCGCGCGCGCACCTGATTCTTCCGTACCATCGCGCGTTGGATCACACGAGCGAAGAGCGACTCGGCAATGAAAAAGTCGGCACGACGCTGCGCGGTATCGGTCCCGCCTATGAAGATAAAGCAGGACGGCGAGGCATTCGCACCGCCGACGCGCTCGTCCCGGACGTGCTTCGCTCCCGCATCGAACGAAACCTCGAAGATGCGAACCGCATCATCTCCGCGTACGGCGGCGAGCCACTCAACGCGGACGAGATCTTCAAAGAGATGTCGGTCCTGACGGAACGTCTCGGTCCGTTTATCGCGGACACGACCCACTTCCTGAATATCGCCGCGAGCGAAGGTAAGTCGATCCTGCTCGAAGGCGCGCAGGCCACCTTGCTCGACGTCGACCACGGCACTTATCCGTTCGTCACTTCTTCAACTACCGTCGCCGGCGGCGCGATCATCGGCACCGGCCTCGCGCCGAATCGACTCAGCGGCGTGCTCGGAATCGTTCGCACTTACACGACGCGCGTCGGTGAAGGTCCGTTTCCGACGGAGATGCTCGAAGGTGAGGCGGAGTTGGGCCAGATGATTCGCGAACGTGGTCGCGAGTACGGCGCGTCGACTGGACGTCCGCGTCGTTGCGGTTGGTTCGACGCGTTTGCGACGCGTTACGCGGCCGAGATTAACGGCTTCACGTCCGTTGCGTTAACGAAGCTCGACGTGCTCGATACGCTCGACGAGATCAAAGTCTGCACGGGTTACAAACTCAACGGTCGCGTGTGTGAATCGCTGCCCGCGGTGTCGCAGGATCTGCGGCGAGCTGAACCGGTTTACGCGACGTTGCCGGGTTGGCAGAGTTCGACGTTGGGCATGACGGAGATGAGTTCCCTGCCGCCGAACGCGCGCGCGTACGTGGAATTTCTTTCGTCGCAGATCGGCGTGGAGATCGGATTGATCTCGACTGGTCCGGAGCGTTCGCAAACCATCATCGTGCGCGATTCAGCGCTCGGCGGCTGGCTAAATGAAACAGCCGGTACGCGATGAAGATATAAGCGGCGACGACCCAATCGAAACTGATGCACGCGATGACGTACGGCAGTGGAGCGAAGGTCCAGCCGGGTCCGATGTGATGCACGCCGAAGTCCCACAACGGATGTAGCAAATAACCGAGTGCCAGCCAGTAGGGCGAGCCGCGCCAGCCGTATAGTCCGAGCGTTCCGAACGCGATCACCTGCAACAGTTCGATCAAGATCCAGATGCGTGGGGTTGATTCGTTGAAGGCGAAACCGAAGTAGGCGCCAGCGGCGGCGAAGAGTACGGTCGCGAGCAGTGTTCGACCCGCGAGGTCATTTACAAACCGCGACAGCACAAACGCTATCACCGAAAGCACGAGTCCGGCGATCGCACCTTCAATGAGCACGGCCCGCATGAGTTCCGCCTGCGTCATCTGTATTATCCGTCGTGTGTCTCTGTCGGGACACTAACACGGAATTAAGTACTTTGGACAACGGCGGCTCTGTTCGGTAGAATGCGCGTCGAGTTCCTCGCAATTGAAAAGAGCACGCCCGGCGTGCTCTCCGCATGTATGGGCCGATAGCTCAGTTGGTAGAGCAACTGGCTTTTAACCAGTGGGTCGCAGGTTCGAGTCCTGCTCGGCTCATAACCCACACCGCATTTTTGATGACGGGCGCCTAACGCCGTGCTTCAGCCGGCCGAATCTGTTGAAGCTAAGGCGTAAGTGATCGCCTGCTCGAATGTCATGTCGTGGCCCTCCGCCCATGCCGATGAAAACTCTTTTTCGCCTAGCGCGTCGCGCGCCGCCGCCACATAGTGGTCAAACACTTTACGATCGAACGGATTGAGGACATACCCGGTGGTCTCACTTAAACCGGCGGATGCGCCGAGGAGCCGCGCCGCACGCTTCGCGTCGCCCGCCTGAATCGCCACATCTGCTAAGGCCATCAGGTTCTCTGAGACGATATACGGAGCTTTCAAGTCGCGCGCTGGGATCAGAGCCTGTTTGAAAAGCGCCTGTGCTCTTTTGTAATCACCCTGATGTAAAGCGACCCAAGCGAGATTAACCGAAGAGGTGACAACGGCCCATGTATTACCGATCTCTACATTGATCGCTAAACTCTCCTCGTAGACGGGAGCGGCCCGACTGTAATCGCCTTGTGAGCGCAATAACTCCCCAAGATAATTGAGCGCAGTAGCAACGCCCCACTTGTTGCCTACTTCGCGGAAAAGCTTCAGCGCCTCTTCGACAGTCGAGATTGATGAATCAGGCGTTGAAGCAGGATCAGACGGTATTATCACCCCGTAGTGGAGGAGCGTGTAAGCCGTGAGAAACTTGTCGTCCAGTTCACGCGCGATCTTGACGCTTTGTGCGCCGAAGGAGGCCGCCGACGTGTAGTCGCCTTGAAGAAGGGAGAGGAAGCCCGCGCCGCAAAGCGCCTTAACCAGACCGACACTCGGCACGGAAGTGTTAGTGCGCGATAAGACGGATAACAGGCGCTCGCGCCCCTCTGTCAGATAGCCGCGCCGCCACCAGAACCACCACAAAGCTCCCACTAATCGCAAGCCGCTCTCTGCATCCGCTTGCGATTGAAACCATTCTAAAGCCGAGCGCATGTTGTTGTGCTCCGCCTCGAGTTGGCTGTACCAAGCCACCTGTTCTGGCCCGCGAACGCCCAGTTCTGCATCTTCGGCCATCTTTAAGAAGAAGTGAGCGTGTCGTCCTTGCAGCGCGTCCCGTTCGCCGCGCTCATGCAAACGCTCCAGCCCGTACTCTCTGATCGTCTCCAGCATTCCGAAGCGCGGCCCGCTAATCTCCTGACCTCTTTGCCTCAGCAGGCTCTTGTCAATGAGCGACGCGAGTCCCTCCAAAACGTCCGTCTGCAAATCGCCCGCGCCGCCTGACACCTGTTCAGCCGCTTCCAACGAGAGTCCGCCGACGAAGACGGACAGCCGACGGAACAGAGTCTTCTCGTCTTCGTCAAGTAGGTCGTAGCTCCACGCAATTGTTTCGCGGATGGTTTGCTGGCGCGCGGGCAGGTCACGCGCCCCACCGGTCAAGAACTTCAGGCGATTGTCCAATCGGGCTGAGATCGCTTGGGGCGCCAGCAGCTTGATGCGCGAAGCCGCCAGTTCGATGGCGAGCGGCAGACCGTCGAGCCGGATGCAGACCTCTGCTACCGCACGCGCGTTCTCGGCATTAAGGGCGAAGTCCGGCTTCACTGCCCGCGCTCTTTGGACAAAGAGTTCTACAGCCGAGCATCGCACCAGTGTCTTGTCTCCGGAAAGGCGATCAACATCGGGGAGGGCGAGCGGGGGCACGGCGAACTCACGCTCCCCGCGTAAGCGCAGGACGGCGCGACTGCTCACCAAGATTTTTAGCTTGGGACAACTTGCCAGTAGTTCCGTCACGAAGGGCGCGGCGGAAATAATCTGCTCAAAATTGTCGAGTAGCAACAACATCTGTCTCTCTTTAAGTTGCTCCTTCAAGCTCTCCTGTGTCGAAAGACCTGCTTTCTCCCTGACTTCCAAGATTTGCGCGATCGCGGATGCGACCAAAGCTGGCTCCTTGATGGGCGCCAGCGCGACGAAGAAGACTCCGTCCGGAAAATCATCGAGCAATCGAGCCGCGACTTCGAGCGCCAACCGGGTCTTGCCCGTTCCGCCCGGGCCTGTGAGCGTCACCAATCGCGTCCCTTCCTCGCGCAGCAAGGCCACGACCGCATCAATTTCTGCCGCCCGCCCGATTATGGCAGTGAGTTGGGCTGGCAGATTATTCGGAGATTGTTTGCGCGTCTGCTTTGCTATGGGAGCGACGATAGCCTCGCGACTTTGATCCGTCTGATATTTATCATCCAGGAAAACCGTTTCAGCGTTCTCGTCCATCCAGACAGAAGTCCTCAGCTTGATCTTGAATTCCAACTCCCGCTTCAGCTTCCGCAAGGCAACAATCATCTCGCTCATCGTCTGATACCGCCCGTTCCTATCTTTGCGCAGTGCCTTGCTGACTATGCTTTCAAGTTCGCTTGCCACACCCGCAGGGCCGCTGGCGAGCGGCGGCGGCTCTCGCTCGATGATGGAGACGAGGACATCGGTCCTGGTCTGACCGCGAAAAGGAACGCGACCCGTCAGCACCTCGTAGAGCACGACGCCCAGACTCCAGATGTCCGTGCGCGTGTCTGTCTCAAGCCCGCGTGCCTGTTCCGGCGACATGTAGTAAAGCGTGCCCAAGATGATGTTCGGAGTCGTCTTAATCTGTGTGTCGGCTTCCGTGCTACCGCTTTGCGGAGCTAGCAGCTTGGCGAGTCCGAAGTCCAACACTTTGACGTAACCGTCCTCGCGCAACATGATGTTCTCGGGTTTTATATCGCGGTGCACGATTCCGGCTTTGTGCGCCGCCGCCAACGCAGCGGCCACTTGGGTGATCACGCCCAGCGCATCAAGCAGCAGTAAGGCTCCCTGCGTTAGGCGCTGGCGTAACGTCATGCCTTCAACATATTCGGCCGCGATGAAGCGCGCGCCCTCCGCCGAGCCGACGTCGTAAACGGTGAGTATGTTCGGGTGGTTAAGATTGGAGGCCAGCTTGGCTTCTTGGACGAAGCGTTTCATCCTTTGGGCGTCGGAAGCAATTTCTGACGAGAGGATTTTTAGCGCTACGAGTCGATCGAGGCTAGTGTCTTTGGCAAGATAAACCTCGCCCATCCCGCCCTCTCCGAGTTTGGAGCGAATTTCGTAGCGCCCGAGACGAGTATTCGGAGAAAGAGTCATGCGAGTAAGCAAAGCACCACGGCGGTTAGATCGGGCTCAATGCCATTTCTAAAAGTTCTCACCTATTCAACTTGTTCTCGCAAAGCTGCGCACCTCAGCCCAGTAGCGTGGTGGGATTAGTAAAGTATGCACCAGCGACTGGACATTGCCGCGGCCGATGATGCCGTACGTCCGGGCCAAACCGGAGATCAGCGGGTTTACGTTGAGATCGAGTTGGCGGCGCACCTCGTTTGGAACCAGCAGTGCCTGGACCTCCAGCAGCAAGTGATAACGCCAGAATCCCAAATGCTCGCGATACGATTGGTAGAGCATCGCCGTGTGTTTGCTGTAACTCAGATCGCGAACCAGATGCCGCCGGCGATCCAGTTCCCACTCCGCATAACTCTGCGGCAACTCCGGTATATACAACCCCTCGCCGATTCGCCGGAACACTGCAAACAACTCGTTCTTCTGAACTCGTGACAGCGGTTTATACAACAACGCGTAAGCGCGTTCCGAGTAGTCAATCAACATGTACAGCACGTCGCGATAAGCCCAATCGGCGATCGTTTGCCGGCGCGCGTGCTCCACGGATGCGTGTTGGGCGTTGATTCGATCCAACGTGCGCCGCGCCGTCTCCTCGTCGACAAAGACTATTTCCTGAGCATAACGAACGGTCGAGAAGAGTCGCCCGATCGGGTCACGTGGAATTTCACCCGTAAAGAAGAGCCAATCGACAGCGCGGTTGAGGGCGAACTCAGCAGCCGACCCCGCGAAGATGAGCAGAACAAGATCCGGATCGCCCCAGATAGCGCGCACGATCGACCGACGGTCAACGAAATCAGGCGCCGCGATCTGAATGGTAGGTACTGTCGACTGCACGACTAACGCACATTAACCTCAGTTCTTCATTTACCACTAGCGTTCATAACCACACGCGCGTCGATCTGATAAATGTCGCCGAGACCGTTACCGGGACTGTGAATCTTTTTTAGGAATTGTTCGTAACTCAGCGGTTTAGTTAGCGGCCGATCCGCGAATCCTCTTTCGCTGGTAAAGAAAAAGTATTTTCCATCAGGAGACATGTTCGGACAGAAATCCAAAGCAGAAGAATTGATCGGTGCGCCAAGATTTTTCGCTGGCGTCCAGGCGCCATCTCGATTGAAGCTGATGTAAAGATCGCCGTCTCCGAGGCCCTCCGGTCGATTGTAGGAAACGAAGATCAAAAAACTCTCGTCCGGCGCAATATAAGGATCTCCTTCAGAGTATTTGGTATTGATCGCGTCGCCGAGGTTTTCCGGTTTGGAATACTTACCGTCCACTAGCCTCGATCGATAAATGTCCAAGCTGCCCTTTCCTCCCTCACGATTCGAGCTGAAATAGAGCGTTCCAGCTTTCGAGACGGACGGGTAATACTCCTGAGTTTGCGTGTTGATATCGGGACCGAGGTTCGTCGGACTGCTCCATCCTGCTCCGTTCTTCTTCACCACCCAAAGATCGAAATCAGGTTTCGCCTTGCCAGGCACAGGACGATTTGAACTAAAAAACAATTGCTCACCATCGGGCGAGATGAAAGGATCGAAGTCTCCGTATTGACCTGAGAAGTCAACCACTCGCGGCGTCGACCACTGTTTGCCTTTAAGCGTTGAGACCAGAATGGTCCAGAGCTGGTACTTGGGCGTTCTCTTGGTGAAATACAGTGTCCGGCCATCGGGCGCAAATGCCGCATTTAGTTCCATGTCTTCCGTGGATATTGTTCCCGGTGCAAACATGGTCGGTTGCGTTGGCTGATTATCCTGGGATAGTTCGCTGGCTTGCATTGCGAGGCCAAGCGAAAGAAAACAAAGAGTGAAGAGTAGCAAACAGGTGCGCGTCGAAGGCTTGAGACGTAAGCAAACTTTCGTCACGCTAGCACGGTTAACTTTGTTAA
>Ga0081539_10002159_pt1 | contig 28971 bp, 22 predicted proteins | sample TabmetS4T2R2_FD_71023 | JGI IMG/M metagenome (GOLD analysis project Ga0081539, IMG submission 71023) | Tabebuia heterophylla rhizosphere microbial communities from the University of Puerto Rico - S4T2R2 | ecosystem: Host-associated > Plants > Roots > Rhizosphere ... | reverse complement strand
GGTGGTTAGTAAAAGGCGGTTGATTTACCACTTCCTTGATTTCTTAGCCCTTAGCCTCTTCTTAAGCGACGGGCGCGTGCTCCGACTGTCCGGCGTCAACGTCGCCTGCGACCACGACCGTCAGGTGTTCGGGGCGGAAGTATCTGCGTATCGCCGCGTTCACCTCCTCGACCGTCACCGCGCCGACGAGTTCCGGGAAACGCTCGACGTAGTCGAGTCCGAGTTCGTAAAACTCCGCGTTCCAGAGCGCCGTTGCGATTCCCGCGTTCGTCGAAAGCGAGACCTTGAAAGAACCGACCGACGAAGACTTCTCGTCCTCAAGTTCGTCCGCGCGTATGCCCTCGCGCACGTACCCGCGCAGGACGTTCAAGGCCGACTCGACCGCGCGCTCCACGTTCTCCGGGTTCACCGAAACAGTTATGTACCAAGGCCCGGCGGCCAAACTCGGCGCGCGGAAGCGCGAAGCGATTCCGTAAGTCAAACCTTCCGCGTCGCGCACCTGTAGGCCCAGACGCGACGAGAGCGTTGATTCACCCAGCGCGCGATTCGCAAGCATCGCCGCGTAGTAGTCCGACGCCGCGCGCCTCAAAGGCGCAGCCGCGCCTATCAAAACGTCAACGTTCGCCTTGTCCTTCACAACCACGAACTCGCGCCGCGCGCCTCCGCGCGGCTCAGGGTCTTCGACCGCCACCTCCACACTCTCCGGCCCGCCGAACCCCTCGAACGCCTCGCGCAAAAGCGCGACGGCCTGCGGCGCGCGCACGTCGCCCACCACAGAAAGAATCAACGAGCGCCCGCCGTAAAATTTTTCGTAGAAGCCGCGCACGTCATCAACCGTGATTGAGTTGATACTCTCGACGAGCCGGTCGCCGCCGTGAACGAAGAAAGGGTTCGCCTCGTCGAACACCGCCTGCGACAAACGCTCGAACGCGCGCCAGCGCGTGTCCGACTGCTGCTCGCGTATCGCAGCAACCGTCTGCTGCTTCAGCTTCTCCAACTCGTCCGCCGGGAACGAAGGCTCGCGCAGCATCTCGGCGAGCATCCGAACGACCACGGCGAAGTCTTCCGCCAGCGCACGCGCCGCGACCTGAACGGCGAACACGTCGGCGCTGAACTCGACGTCCGCTCCCACCTGTTCCAACTCGCCCGCCAACTCCAACTTGCTGCGCCGCCGTGTGCCGCGCTTCAACATCTCCGCCGTTATGCGCGCCAAGCCGGGCTTCGCTTTCGACTCGAAGTAAGACCCCGCGCGCAAACTCCCGCGCACAGACACCGTGGGCGTCGCCGCGTTCTCCAACGCGAGAAAAACGGCCCCCGTCTCCAACTCCTCGCGCGCCACGCGCGAAGCGAAACCCGCCCCGCCGCGCGCCGCCGCAGCCGCGCCCTTCGCGCCCTTTCTAACAAAGCTCCCGGCGCCCTCCGCCTGAGCCGAACCGGCGACGCCGTCCGCTTGAACGGACTTGATCTCCCCTCCGCTCGCCTCCATCCTCGACGCCGCCTCCGACCCGCTTCGGTCGTCAGAAGCGTCGTGATGAAACTTCTCCCCGTGCGGCTTGAGCGCGCACTTCGACGACGATGCGCCCGCACGCGACCCTGCGCTCGCGCCGTTTCCGTTCGCCTTCGGAACGAAGAAGCCTACGGTTCGATTGTCGTCGTCGAAATAACTGGAAGCGACGCGCCGAACGTCCTCGGTCGTCACGCGCGCGACGTTTCGCGCGTAAGAATTGAAGAAGCGCCAGTCCGCAACGGCCTCCGCCTCCGACATCTGCATCGCCACGTTATGCGTCCCGTCGCGCTCATACGCCACGCGCGCCGCAATCTGCCGCTTGGCCTTACCCGTCTCCGCGTCGCTCAACTCCGTAGCCGCGCGCGCAAGCTCGCGCCGTATCACTTCCTCCACCCTCCGCGGCTCGACGCCCGGACTCGCCGTCGCATAGACGTTGAACAGACCGGGGTCGCGGAACTGGTCAACACGCGCGTCAACGCTCACGGCCAACTCGGTCTCCACGAGCGACTGGTAGAGACGACTCGTCACGCCGTTCGACAAAACGTCGGAGAGAACCGCGAGCGCGTAGATGTCGTTCTCGCCCGGCGGCGCAGCGGCGCGCGCAGCCAACTCCGCGTTCGAGAGAACCTTGTCCTGCCCCAACGCCGCGGGCGTTCTAAACGCGACCTGCACGAGCGGAAGTTCGCCCGCGCGCCGCACCGTCACGCGACGCTCGCCCTGCTGTCGCGGCTCGTCCGTATAGACTTCTGGAATCGGCGAAACGGACGCGGGAATCTCTCCGAAATGCCTGTTGATTAGTTCAAGCGCGCTCTCACGCTCGAAGTCTCCGACTAAAATCGCGGTCGCGTTGTTCGGATGATAGAAGGTGTCGTAGAACTCTTTGAGACGCGCCGTGGGCACGTTCTCAACGTCGGCGCGCCAGCCGATGGTCGGGTGATGATAAGGGTGCTCGCGGAAGGCCGTCGCATATACGGCCTCGTCCAAAACGAGCACCGGCTCGTTCTGACCGCGCTCAAGCTCGTTGCGAACGACGGTCATCTCCGACTGGCGGTCTTCGTCAGCGATGAAGGAGTTTCGCATGCGGTCGGCTTCGAGGTGGACGGCCAAGTCGAGCTTGTCGGAAGGCACGGTCTCGAAGTAGTTGGTGCGGTCGTACCAAGTCGTGGCGTTGAAGTCCGCGCCGACGCGTTGAAGCGTAGCGGCGATCTGAGTCTTCTTCGCCTTGTTGAAGGTCGGCGTGCCCTTGAACAGCATGTGCTCTAAAAGGTGCGTCGAACCCGTGTGGCCCACGGCCTCGTTGCGCGAGCCGACCTTGTAGAGAACTAGGAAGGTGACGACAGGCGCGACCGCGTTCTCCACGAGCAGCACCTTCAACCCGTTCGCCAGCCTGTATTCGCGCGTCCCCTCTTCCTCCGCGACAAACTCAACGCCCTCCGCCAAACGCCCGTTGCCTACGCTCAAGACCACTCTCCTCCAATGACTACTTAAAAAATCGAACGCCGCTTACTTCACAGTCTTTCCGACACGACCGTCCCGCCTTCCTACGGGGGACGCGCGAAAGCTGCAAGGGTGTAGTAGCGGCACGCCTATGCTAACAAATCGGCGCGCGCTGGAAAACGCCTGACGCGCCAACTCGCGCCCGCGCGCTTACACTCGCCCGCGCGACGTGTCGCAAGACTTCGCACCGCGACCCGCACGATAACGCAATAGCTTTACAACATAAAGCACTTGACATGATTGTCGCCGAGGTGTATTTTCGTCGGGACATGGCCGTCGTCCAACCATTCCAGAACCCTCCGACGGACGAGCCGCCCGCGCTTCACGACCGCGCGATGGACAACCTGCGCTTCATACGCGAGGCTATGGAGCGCGCCTCTTCGTTCACGGCTGTTCCGGGCTGGGGGCAAGTCGCAATCGGCGTCACGGCCCTCTTCGCCGCGCTCGTCGCGTCGCAGCAAAAACCTTTCTCCGATTGGATTGCCGTTTGGTTAGTCGAAGCCGCCGTCTCGCTCGCAATCGCGGGATGGACGATGTACCGAAAAGCACACGCCTCAGACACTTCGCTTCTCTCACGACCCGGAAGAAAACTTATCATCAACTTGTCGCCGCCGATGCTTGTGGGCGCGCTCCTGACGGTCGTCTTCTACCGCGCGGGGCTGACGGGCTTGCTGCCCGGACTCTGGCTCTTGCTTTACGGCACGGGCGTCGTCACAGGCGGCGCGTTCTCTGTCAGGCCCGTACCCGTGATGGGGCTTTGCTTCATGTTCGTCGGGGCAGGCGCGCTTTTTTGTCCGCCGGCTTGGGGCGACGCATTCATGGGCGCGGGCTTCGGCCTGCTGCACATAATTTTCGGACTACACATAGCGAGGAACTACGGTGGCTAGACAGAACGCACTTGCGAAAGAGAAACAACGGAAGGCGGGCGCTGTTAACTCGCCGCAAACTTTGCGCGCCGAGCGTCGCGCAAAGCCGACCGACGGCCCCGCGGCGGCAGCCGAACTCGACCGCCTCATACACGAACGCATACGCCTCGCAATCGTCAGCGCGCTCGCCGTCAACGACTCGCTCACCTTCAACGACCTCAAGCAACTACTCAATACGACCGACGGAAATCTGAGCGTGCACGCGCGCAAGCTGGAAGAAGCGCAGTACGTCGTCTGCATCAAGTCGTTCGAGGGGCGCATGCCGAAGACGGAGTACAAGTTGACCGCCGCCGGACGACGCGCGCTCGAACGCTACCTCGGACACATGGAGAGCGTCATACGCGCCGCGCGCGGCGGCTGAGTCAGGCGAATCGGAGACGAGTCGGGCAAGCTTACGAAGCCCGGCAATTTTTTGCGCTGGAGCTTTGCATTGTAAAGGTCTTTGCTGCACCGGATTTTCGAGGAGTGTGGAGGGTGAATCGTTGTGAACACGAACGTTAACTTGGCCGCGCCGGTGGGCGTGCTGGGGTTTTTGGGCGCGTGCTTCGTGTTGGTCGTGCTGGGCTTGATAGCGATGTACGGGCTGGCCTTCAGGCGTTTCGGTCGTGCTAGATGGTCGCTCGCGGCGCTCGTCGCCGTGCTCGCGGCATACTTCGCGCTCATGCTCGCTTTCTCTCTCGCGAGCAGCGAGAAGATTCTCGCGCGCGGCGAGGAGAAGCACTTCTGCGAGATTGACTGCCACCTCGCATACTCAATCACGGACGTTCGTCGCACGCGAACGCTCGGCAGCGGGCCGAACGCGGCGACCGCCGCAGGCGAGTTTCTAGTCGTCACAGTTCGCACGCGCTTCGACGAGACGACTATCAGCCCGACGCGCGGCGACAGTCTTCTCTACCCGAACCCGCGAAGCGTCACGATTAACGACGAACAGGGTCGCGCCTTCTCGCCTTCGGGCGAAGGACTGCGCGCGCTCGCTTCGACCGACGGCGTGGGGATGCCACTTGAGACGCCGCTTCGGCCCGGCGAGTCGTACACGACCGAACTCGTCTTCGACCTCCCCGCGGACGCGCGCTCGCCCATCCTTCTCATCAACGAGAGCGACATCCCCACGCGCTTCATCATCGGCCACGAAAACAGTTTCCTCCACAAGAAGACGGAGTTTCGTCTGTAAGAAGAAGACGCAGCTTATCGTCTGTAAGAGACAGACGTGAGGAGAGGGTTTCGCTCGTGGGAAGACGCGGTCTCATCCGCAACTCGTCGTCGTGGGCAGCCACAGGCGCGTCTCGTGGCCTTCTCCCCTGCGTTCGGCGCGCGCGGCGATGTTCAATTGACGAATCGTTTTAGGAAGATTTGCCGAAGGAGTGTTTGAGAGCAATGTTGAAACGCATCGTAGCCATCGCATTCATCTTCGTGTGCGCGTCGGTCGCTTGGATGATTCTCGGCGCGACGATCTTTTCGCGCACATACGATTCGGGCCAAACGCTCGAAGACCGCGTCGTCTCCACTTGGGGCGCGCCGCACGCGCAGTCGCCGCCCGCGGCCTCTTACGAACGCACAGTACCGAAGACGACCGAGACGATTGAGAACGGGAAGAAGAAGACGCTGACGGAGAAGGTTACGTTGGTTGACTCTCTGCCCGTCGAGTCGAGCCGCATCGAAGTCGCGCTCGACCTCGAACACAGGCAGAAGGGGCTGCTCTGGTACAGCACCTATAAGGTCGCCTTCGCGGGCCTCTACACGTTCCGAAACACTAGCGACCAAGACAAGGTCACGTTCACGTTGAAGTTTCCGACCGAACGCGCGATATACGACGACCTGGTTTTCACGGTCAACGGCACGCCCGTGCAGTTGACGAACGAGAAGAACGCCGCTTCGGGGACAGCCCAAGTCAAACCCGGCGAAACGGCGACGCTCAAGGTGGCGTACCGCTCGCAGGGCCTGAACGAGTGGCGCTACAACTTCGGGAGCGACGTCGCGCAGGTTCGCGATTTTCAGATGAAGATGACGACGAACTTCAAGGCGATTGACTTTCCCGAAAACACGCTCTCGCCTTCCGAGAAGCGCGAAACGTCGAACGGTTGGGAGCTTGACTGGAACTACAAAAACCTCGTCTCAGGTTTTCAAATCGGGATGGTGATGCCCGAAAAACTTCAGCCCGGCCCGCTCGCCGGGCGCATAAGTTTCTTCGCGCCCGTCTCTTTGTTCTTCTTCTTCTTCCTCATGTTCATCATCACGACGATGCGCGGCATAGAGCTTCACCCGATGAACTACTTCTTCCTCGCAGCGGCCTTCTTCTCCTTCCACCTCCTGCTCGCATACATGGTTGACCACGTCTCGATTCACACGGCGTTCGCCGCTTCGTCCGTAGTCTCGATATTCCTCGTCATCAGTTACCTGCGGCTCGTCGTCGGCACGCGCTTCGCCGCGCGCGAGGCGGGCTTGGCGCAGTTCATATACCTCGTGATGTTCTCCTACGCCTTCTTCTTCAAAGGCTTCACGGGACTCGCCGTAACCATCGGCTCGATCATGACGCTGTTCGTCGTGATGCAGATAACGGGACGGATGCGTTGGGCCGACAAGTTTGCCGGAAAGACCGACGGCGACTCGAACGGCGGGAAGACTACGAACGGAGAGTTCGCGGGCAAGCCCGCGCCGTCGGTGAGCGGCTGAAGAGGTAGGGGCAGACGGTACGTTGACAGTTAAGACGAAAAGGCTGTCAGTCATGAATGACTGACAGCCTTAAGTTTTTCTTGCCGCTCGCCTCCTATTCTCCTCAAGGGTTCGACGCGGCGACGGGCGGGTAAGGGCGAAAGACCTTGACGCGGTTGGTGAACTTCTCGGCGACCTTGTTCGGAATTTTCTTGCCGAACAGAACCGAGCGCGTCTTGCCGCTGGCGACCACTTCCATCGTGCGCGGGTCGAGGACTACGAAGGTGAAGCGCCGCGAGAAGGACTTGCGCGTTATCTCTATAACCAAGTCGGCCTCCGAGTCGTTGCGCGTGACGACCATGCCCCACGCCCGAAACTCTTTGCGCTTGCGCAGAGAGTCTTCTACCTCCTGCTCGTTGACGAACGCGCTCAACGAATGGACGCGTATGAAGCGAGCCTTGCGCAGTATCGTCGCGGGGTCTGTCACGCGCGGGCGCGCGCGCTCCTCGCGCGTCTCGCTCTCGCTCTCCTCGTCGTCGAACGGAGAATCTTTATCGGCCTCGGTCTGCCGCGGCGGATTCTGTTTCTGTTCGGCGGGGCGCACCTGCGCTGGCGCGCCCGACGCGAAAAGAAGTATGAGGAGAGACGCGGCGAGCGCGCCTGCTAATGAAGTGATTCGTGAATGAAACGATGAAGTGATTCGTGAATGAATATTTCGCATGACCGTCTCCTGAAAAAAATCGCGTTAGCCTCGGAACGTTCGCACGCGGCGTCGTGTTTGAAGCAACCGATGACAGGATAGACGCGAGGCGCGCGTCGGACGTGCGCGCGTGTGTCACTTCTTCGATTGTCACAAAAGTTTAGGAGTTTTGGCGTCGAATTTTCGCCCGCCGAGCGTTCCAGACCACGTACTATTTCAGTATTTAGTTATTCAAGACAGGTTCTGTTTGGCTACAAAACAGCGCGATTGAGGCGTCGCGGCGTCAGGCGGGAAACGCTTGGCTCACAGACGTTTAGCACGAACGGGCGGACGCGCGGTCTGGTATTTGCAAACGTTCCCGGCGTGAGTTCGGAAGCGTGCGAAGCGTCCGACGAAACCGCGCGACGAAGTTTCGATTCGCGCGTGGAGAAATTCCGGGGCGTGTCGAGAGAAGCTAAAAGATTTATGCGAGCGCGGAGTCTTTCGAGGTGGCTGCTGGCGGCGTTGCTGTTAACACAGACGGCGTGCGGCAGTCTGTCGGCAGACGACCGACACCGCGCCGCGCCGCGCTTCAACGCGGGCTTCAACCTCTTCAGTCCCGAACAGGATGTCGAACTCGGCAAGGCCTCTGCGGAAGAACTCGAACGGCAGACTCCAGTGCTCGAAGACGAGCGAACGACCGCTTACGTCCAACGTCTCGGCGAGCGCATCGCGGCAGCCGCGCCCGGTTACCGTTTCAAGTACAGGTTCATCGTCGTTGACTCGCCGGAAGTGAACGCGTTCGCGCTTCCGGGCGGCTACGTTTTCGTCAACAAGGGCGCGATTGATGCGTCGCGCAGCGAAGGCGAACTCGCGAGCGTACTCGCGCACGAAATCTCTCACGTCGCTTTGAGGCACGGGACGACGCAGGCGTCGAAGGCTTATCTTGTGAAGACGGGATTGAACGTGCTCGAAGCCGTGACGGGCGGGCGCGGCTTCGAGTTCGGTCGCAGAATTAACGAGTCGGCGTGCGCCGCGGCGTCGGCGCTGTTCATACGCTTCAACCGGGCGGCTGAGATTCAGGCCGACATCGAAGGCGCGCGACTGATGACCGCCGCGGGCTACGACCCGCGCGACATGGCCGCCTTCTTCGAGACGCTCGGCGAGCGCACGGTCGAACGCACGCGCGAGACTTCAAACGACCACCCCGACACGGCCACTCGCGTCGCCGCGATCAACGAGACGATCCCGACGCTCGAAATCGCGCCCAAGCCCTTGCGCGACACTGAAGAGTTCCATCGAATCAAGTCGAGACTGAGCCGCGCGCGTTAGAGGATTGAGGATTGCGGAATGCGGATTGCGGATTGATGAAGGCGTCCGTGACTTGAAGTCACGGACGCCTTCATCGGTTGAAGAAAGAGAACGCGCCCGTCGTCACTGATTAAAGGGTGACGGCGGGCGCGTCGTTTCAGTTAGTCAAATCCGCAATCCGCATTCCGCAATCCGCAATCTTCAGACCGCGGCCTTGAAGGTGAGCAGTCGGGTTATGGTCGGGATGAGCGCGAGTATGTCCTGCGGTTTTTTGAGGAACGCGTTTGCGCCCGCCTCGCGCGCCGCCGTCTGGCAGTTGGTCGCGGAGATGATGACGATTGGCGTCTCGCTGCGATGACGAAGAGAGCGCGCGCGGTGCGTCAACTCAAGCCCGCTCATGCCCGGAAGGTCTTCGTCGAGCAAGATTAGGTCGAAGTGCTCGCAGCCCTCCACACGCTTGAGCGCCGTCGAGCCGTCGAGGCACGCCTCCACGCGCCAGCCCTCGAACTCAAGCGTGTCGCGTATGGCGTCGGCGACGAGGCGATTATCTTCGACGAAGAGGATCGTGACGGGGCGCGTCTCGCGGTCGGCGCGATGCGTGGCGGCGCGTCGAGGCGCGCGCACGCGGACGGAACTGCGCCGGCGCGGTCGAATCGGGTTGCGCGCGTGCAGGAGACTCTTGTGCCGGTTGTTGAGGAGCGCGACGAAGGTCTGGTGGTGTCGGAAGCCGAGCAGTTTCGACGCACGCGAGACGATGCCGCCCGCGTCCCTGAGCGCGCACTCGATGACTTCGGCCTCGTAGCGACTGACTTCGCGCTTCAGCGAGAAGCCCTTCCACCTCTCCTCGGGCGTCGCCGACGCGTCGCCGCCAATGCGTGCCGTGGGCAGCGGAGAGAGCGCGGCGACGACGCGACGCGCACACGCGTTCAAGCGCGCGAGCGTCGCAATGTTCTGCGACTTCGAGAGTAGCGCGGCAGCACACTCGAAGGTGTCGGAGAGGTCGCGCGGCGTCGTCTGTTCGCCGAGTTCCTCGATGATTGCGAGCGCGGCTTGGCCCGCGCCTTCGGGGTCGCCGACGCGTTCGGCGGTCTCGACGGCGCGTTGCAAACTCTGACGCGCTTCAGCCGCGCGACCCGTGCGCGCTAGGACGACGCCGAGTGTCGTAAGCGACTCGGCCAGATAAGCCTGCTCGTCGCCCGCCTCTTGGCCGCGGACGGCTGCGCGGACGGCGCGCTCCGCGTCGGCGAGTCGGCCCTGCGCGATGAAGACGCGCGCGCGCGTCTCGTCAACCTGAGCGGCGGAGCCGAAGTCCTTGAGCCGGACGTTGAGCGCGCGCGCGCGTTCGAGATGTTCGTGCGCCTCTTCGTACCTGCCGATGCTGTGAAAGAGGAAGCCCGTGTTGTTCTCTACGCGCGCGCAGTAGCGCGTGTGCCCGGCCTGCTCGAAGTGGAAACTAGCCGCCGCGTATTCGATGAGCGCTTGGTCAAACTTCTCCGGGCGTCCTTCGGCGCGACCGAGGTTTTCGAGAGTGTTCGCGCGCTGGTTGTGGAAACGTCCCTTGAGCGCGTCGCTCGCGCTCGCGGCGACTAGCGGCGCGGCCTCGTCGAGAATTTCGAGTGCCTCGTCGTGTCGGTTGGCGTTCTTTTCGACGATGGCGAGGCGTATGAGCGCGAGCGCGCGCAATTCGCCGTCGGCGCCACGGAGGCGACTGAGGGCGTCGCGGAGCACGACGCGCGCCTCGTCAAACGCGCCTTCGCGCCAGTAGCAGTAGCCGAGTTCTATCTCGGCCTCGGCAACCTTCGCCTCGTCGCCCACCGACTCGAAGAGCGACTGGGCTTCGCTTAAAAGGTTCTTGGCCTGTTCCTGCGCGCCTTCGAGAAGACTCGTGCTGCCTATCCAGCCCGTCAGCGTTCCCGCGCGCAGAAGCACCTCGGCTGAAGTGTGTGCGTCAAGCCCGGAAAGTTCTGGACGCTCGCCCACACGCCGCCAGAGGCCGCCCAGAGCCTCGCGCGCACGCTCGTAGTCGCCCGCCTCTTCGAGCGTCTTTGAAAGCTCGCACCGTAACTTTACGTTACGGTCGCGTGCGATTTCCGTTGTCACAGGCTTCCTGCTCGATGGATTCATAGGCTCCATAGTGAGGCTTTCGCTTCCCCTTTCTTACAAATAAATTTGCATCCGTGCGCGTTTAGGCGCAAAATATGCGGCGAATTCGGCAACGTTGCGCCCCGACGACGCTTTAGGCACTACTTGTCGCCATTTCCCAATATCTTCAAAAACAATCGAAAAACAGGAGAACAGCATGAAAAATTTCCGTCATAACCTCGCTGCCGCCCTTCTTATCCTCTCTTTGACGACCACAGCACTGGCCGACGGACAGCAAGACACGGGCAAAAATCCTCCGACTGGCGGCCTGACGGGCCAGATTGATGCTCCGCCCGTGGTCGCCCCCGTCGAGACCCTCTCTGTTGAAACGCTGTCGGAGTTCGCACTTGACCTTTGGCAGTCTGTATCGTCGCTCTACTAGGACGAGATCGGATAAAAAAATGAACGGAAGGCACGCGCGATTCGCGCGCTGCCCAGCCGTCGTGTATCCGATTGTGAGCGCCGAGATACCAAAAATGCCTCCGCGGAAGCACTCAGTCGTGGCAGCTTAAACCTATGCCGCGGGGAATGCAACAAAATTTGCGCGGGGTGCGGCTAAATGTTTTAACGCGACGAATCTGAGATTTTTGCTCGTTGCGTCGAGATTTCTCGTGCCTGCGGCGAGGGCCGAAGCTTTTCAAGTGATGAGGTCGAAGTCGCCGTCGAGGACGCGTTCGAGGCGTCCGGTGCGCCAGCCGCGCGCGGAGTCGCGCACGAGCGGCGAAGGCTCTTCGCGGTAGCGGCGCACAACGGCTTGCGCGGGCGCGGCGTCGCTATTGAGCGCGCTTTCGGCCTGACGGCGTAGCGCATCAGCGCCGTGCCCGGCAGGCTCGTCGGGCTGCGCGACGACGCGCACGGTCGCGCGCGCGCGATTGAACGACTTCTCGTCCTGCGGCGTTTCGAGAACGTGTAGGCCCGTCTCGCCGCGCAGAATCGTGTAGGCGGCGTAGCCTGAGACGGCGACGAGCGCGCGGTACGCGGCGGCGTCGCCGTTCGACTGCGCGCCGTCGTGCTCCTCAATCACGTCGAAGCGCATCCGCCGACGCTCGGCCCAGCGCCTATACATCTGCGCGAGACGACGCGCGAACTGGTCGCTCGTCGCCCAATCAGTCCCCGGCTCGCGGCTCGCGCTGACGCAGAGGAAGGCGTCGCGCGGCGCGTCTTCGGCGAGGCCGCGACAGGCGGAGTCTAAAAGGTAGAGCTGCTGCGCGAGGCGCGCTACGAGGTCGGGCGGGAGGCGTTTGCGTTCGCCTCGAAGACGCGCGAGCAGACTCCCCGCAGTGTCTAATCCGGCCTCGATTCTGTCCATGTACTCAACCGTGCCGAGGACGGAGAAGCGCGCGGGCGACGACCAAAAATCGCCCGACTGCATCAGTTTCAGCGCTTCTTCCTTGCGCGCCGACCAAGCTTCGTCTTCGACCTGCGCGGCCACGCGGTCGTAGTTTTCGCGCAGGAACGCAACCTCTTCCGCGACGCCGCGCGGGTCGAGCGCGACCGATTCGAGCCGGAGCGCGCGTGCGCCCTCGGTCAGAGTCTCCTCTTCAAGTTCTTCTTCCGAAGCGGCTGGCGCTTCGCCCTGCTCAGGCGCGTCCGGGTCAACGAACTGAACGTCTAAAGCCGCGCCGTCAGACGACGAGCGCACGAAGAGAAACTGGTCGCCTTCGGGAAACTGGTGGTTGACAATCGTCAAGGCGAGCGGCGACAGAAGGTAGCGCTCGACTGCGCGCTTCAAAGGGCGCGCGCCGAGGTCTGCCGTGAACCCCTTCTCAAGCAGAAACTCGATGGCCGACTCGTCCCACTCGACGGCCCACTGGCGCGTGCGAAGCCCGCGTCGGCGCAGAACGTCGTTCAACTCTTTGCGCAAAAGGTCGCGCATCACGGCGCGTCCCAAGGGGCGGAAGACGACGACGCGGTCAATTCGGTTGACGAACTCGCGCCGGAACGCGCGACCCACGGCGCGCTCAACCGAAGCGGCTGCAAACTGCGCCTGCTCCCGCGAGAAACCGATTGACGCGCCGGCGGGAAGAGTCGCGCCGAGGTTCGATGTCATGATGACGACGCAGTGCCGGAAGTCTGCCGTGTTGCCGCGCTTGTCGGTGAGGCGTCCGTCGTCGAAGACTTGGAGGAACAAGTCCCAGATGGCCGGGTGCGCTTTCTCAAACTCGTCGAGGAGGACGACGGAGAAGGGCTGCTTGCGTATGAGGTTGACGAGGGCGGTGCTGTCGCTCGTCTCGTCCGACTCGCCGAGTATTCTACCTTGCGACTCCCAAGTCTGAAGCTCGCTCATGTCGAGCCGGATCATTCGTTCGGGCGAGCCGAAAAGAAACTCGGCGAGCGTCTTGGCAATCTCGGTCTTGCCCGTGCCCGTCGGGCCGACGAAGAGGAAGACGCCCTGCGGGCGCGTCGGGTCTGTGAGTCCGGCCTTTATCATCGCCACGCGTTCGACGAGGCAGTCAACGGCTTCGGGCTGACCAAGGACGCGCCGCTCGAAGAAGGCGCGCAGTTGCGAGAGGTCAAGCCCCTCGCGCTCGTCGAGAATGGTGACGGGCAGGCCCGTCAACTGCGAGAGCGTGACGAGAAGATCGTCGAGCGTGATTTCGCCTTCCGTCTTCTCTTCGGCGACGAGGCGGCGGTGCGTCGCTTCGAGAAAGAGAAGCAGGTTGCCGGGCGCGGCCTTGTCGCCGAGGTATTGCTTGGCGAGGTGCAAAGCCTCGCGCACTATCCGTTCGGACGCGCGCGCAAGCCTGTACGAAGTGTCAACGCCCTCATGCGCGCCCTCCCAAGCGTACTTCGTAACTTCCTTGCGCGCGGCCCAGCGCAGACCGAGTTCCAAAGTCTCCTCGTCCGACGGCGGCGCGACGCGGCACGTCTGCATCGCTGTGCGAAGCTTCGGACGGAGTCGCATCAACTGCTCGTAGGCGTCCGACGTGACCTCGCCGACGATGTGAACCGCGCCGCTCTCAATCGAAGGAAGCAGAAGGTCGAGCACGCCGACGGGGCTATACTTGTGGCGTCCGGCCCAGAGCATCTCGTGAAAGTTCGGCACGACCCAGAGCACGCGCCGCCCGCCGATGCGCTGGACGATTGAGCGCACGCGCTCTTCGAGTTGGCCGATGTACTGCTGGCCGGCGAGCACGTCGCCCGCGCCAGCCTCGAAGACGACCCAGTAGTCGCGCCGCAAGGCTTCGGCCAGCGCGCGAAGCGTCGCAGTCTTCCCCACGCCCGACTCGCCTACGAGCAGAACCGAGCGCGGCGGCTCGCGCCTGAGCGCCGACTCAAGCTCCGCGACGCGCCCGGCCATCGAGTCGAGCACGAAGAGTTCCCGTTCCTCGCGCCCGCCCGCTTCCCAAGCGCGACCGAACGTCTTCACAAACTCTACGGCCTCGCGCTCGCCCTGCCAACCCGCGAAGCCCTCGCGCACCGGCGCGGGCAGCGCGTCGCCGAGTTCGTTAAGCGTGAGGCCGAGGTCTGTAATCTGTTCGGCGCTGAGTCCGACCGATTTGACTTCGCCGACGAGTTCATCCGTCTCCACGTTCTCGCCCGCGGCGAGGCGTTGCGCGACAAACTCGCGCAGCATGTGCATCGTCACGTAATCGCGCCAAGAGGAGTTGAGGCGCGCCAGAAGGCGCGCGACTACGGGTCGCGGCGCGTGAGAGTCGAGCGCGCGAAGGGCGAAGAAGCGCGGCCAGTAGTAGTAAATGTTTATGTCGGCGAGGATGTTCGCCTCGACGTACGCGTCTTCGCCCGCGCGCCGCGCGAGAGCTTCGAGCGACATGCAGGCGACGACGACATCGTACTCCGTCCCGCGCGCCAGAAGCGTCGCCACGCTCAGACTCGCGTCGCGCTGCGACAATTCGACGCCGCGCACGAAGTTCGCTTCATCCAACATCTGGCGCGGGTGCGTCGTCGCGTTGAAGAAAGGTTCGACTACGCGCGCGAGCGCGTAAACGTCTTCAGTCTCTTCCGCAGCCGCGCCTGTCTCTTCCGTAGCGACGACAGAAGACGCGCCCCACTCGTTCGCCGTTACGCCCGACCCTCGCGTTTCTTCACCGACGCCTTCATCAACAGATGCGCGCGCCGCTCCATCGTCCGCCGTTGACTCGCGCAGCAGCACGGCAAACTTTTCGCCGCCCGCCCCTTCGCGCGCCCGCAACTCCGAAGCCCTGTGCTCCGACTCCGCGAAGGCCAGACGCAACTCCGCCAACGACTCACGCTCGCGCGCCGCGCTGCGCTCCGCCTCAGCCGCCCAATCGCGCAGAGTCGCCGCGTCGTGCGAGGCCGACTGCCTTAGCGCGGCGAGGTCGTCGCGCAAGCTTTCCAATTCGGAGTGTAGTTCTGCGATGTCCGCATGAAGTTTCTGAACGTCCGAACCGAGACGCGCGGCGGCGCGCTCCGAGCGTCTCGCGCGCGAGCGTAAGTAGAGCAGCGCGGCGACCGAGAGCAGACTCAGTATGACGAGCCAGACAAGCATCTGCGTTTGAGGCATCGCGCACGCGCGTGGGAGACGAAAGCCGCGCGGCGCGTCCGAAGACGTTTATGAAGGCGTCGGTGATGTTAACACAGGCAGGGGAGCGTCGTCAGAACGCGTCGCGTTCTGACTTTAACTTGACGGGCGTGCAGTTTCGACGCCTAAGCCGCAAGAATTAAAGCGCGCGAATGTCAGGCCGACGCCGCACGCGCGGCCTCGGTTGCGATTGCGCGCGCGACGCGATTGCCGGATTCGAGCGCGCCGTGCATCCAAGAGGCCCAGCGCGAAGTGTGCTCGCCCGCGAAGTGTATGCGGCCTTCGGGGCGCGTGATGGCGTCGAGTTCGCGGCCCGAAGGGTGCGTCCAAGCGCAGCCCGCCCACTCGTCTTCGCCCCAACACTTCAACGCCGCGCGCTCGAAGTTTGCGCGCACGCCGGGGAAGACGGTTTCGAGTCGTTCGATTGACGCGTCAATGCGCGCCGCCTCGCCGAGCTTCATCAGTTCGACCGAAGCGGCGTGGCGTATGTACGACTGAAGTATGCCGCGCGTGCCGGGCTGCTTGAAGGTCGAGGGCCAGATTTCGGCGGGCAGGTCTGTCGCGGCGAAGCCGTTCGTGCGCCCCTCCCAGAAACGCGCGCGCGTCTGTATGAAGGAGCGCGACGCGAACTCGTAAGTCATGTCGCTTGCGACCCGACGCTTCTGCTCGCCGAGCGCGGGCGCGAACTCCACGCGCTTGAGGACGGCGAACGGAATCGCGCAGACTACATAATCGCACGCCAACGTCTCCGACGCCGCGCCGTCGCGCCGGAAGGTGACGCGCACGCCCTTCGAGTCCTGCTCGATTTTCGAGACGGGCGAGCCGTAGATGATTTTGTCTGCGAGGCGTTCGGCGAAGGCGCGCGGCAAAAGGTCGTTGCCGCCCTCGATTTTGCGCCACCCGCGCCCGTCCCCGACGCCTATCCCGACGTTCTCTAGGACGAACTCCGCGAACTGCCTTTGGTCAACTTCCGTGCGCGCGCCGCGCGCGACGCGCACGAACATTCCAGCTTCGGGATAGAAGGGCAGGAGCTTTAGCTTGAACTCTTCGACGTAATGAAGCGTCCATTCGTGGTCGTCTGGAATGCGCGCCGCGCCCGCGTCGGCGTAGAGCGCGTCGTCGAACGTGCGAAGCGTTAACACGCGACCGCCCGCGCGGCGTTGCGCTTCGAGTATTGTCACCTGATGGCCCGCGCGCGCGAGTTCGTACGCGGCGGAGAGGCCGGAGAGTCCGCCGCCCGCGACGATGATTCTGCGCGGCGTCGCGGCGGGCAGAAGCGCATGGACGTCGCCGGGTCGCGGCGCGGCGGGCGCGCACGCCGGAAACGCGAGCGCGGCTGCCGCGAACGCGCTCTGTTTCAGAAACTCCCTGCGCGCGACTCTGTGCTTCATAATCGCGTTTTCCTACTTGCGTGCTTCGAGCGCGAGCAGCGCTTCGATGTCCGAAACGTCGTGCGGTCTTCCGTTGAAACGCTTCGCGCGCAGAAGGTGTTCCAGCGAAACGACGCGCGCGAAGCTACGGCCCACGCGCGCGCGCTCGGAGTCGGCCCAAAGCTCCGCGAACGGGATGCAATAACGCACGAAGAGGTCAACCTCGCGCCCCGTCTGGTCGAACATGCGCAGCACCGTCAACATGCTCAAAGAGAGCGGGAGGCTCGGCACGAACCCCGCGAGTGTCAACGCACGCATCGCGCGCTCTGCTTCTACGGGCGCGGGGTCAACCACGATGTCGAGGTCTGCGATGGGGCGCGCGTGTCCGCGCAACACGACCGCCACGCCGCTCACGACGACGTAACGCACGCCCTCGCCTTCGAGCCGCTCGAAGACATCAACGAAAATCTCTGGAGTCGTTTTATCCATAATGAAAGGTGTAGCCGGGCAAACAGCGTACAGAATACGCCGGATTATACAAGCATGAAAGGGTGCGGCTAGTTTCGACGTTTTTGGTTGGAAGAGAAGTCGGAATTATCGGTCGCCGAAAAGAGATTGCGCCGCCAACTCCGAAGAGCGGCGGCGCAACCCCGAATCCCGAAGAACCGCCGAAGCGATCCGAGGGGATGGCGGCCTAGCATGTACACGCGTCAGCCGCCTATTTATATCCCGGAGCGTGCGCTGCGGTCGCTCACCCCCGGTCGGCACGTACCCACCTTTCGATGAATCTCTCGCAGCCCCGAAGGGCGCGGTGCCTTTTGGTTTTTGTTGTGGTGGCTTTTCCTCCACCTCCAGTTACGTTCTGGATAACGAGGCTCAACCGAAGTTGAGCGGCGTCCGCTACTCGAAAGGCCGATCATCTCCTCTCAAGCGCCGTCGCGTTTTTATCCGCGCGGCCCGGAAAGAATCTGCCGATTCTTCCTGCGCAAGCCTTTCGGCTTCAACGGAGGCGTCATGGCAGTAGGCTTAACCGCTTGCTACTGTCCTCGAACGTCGTGTCACCACGTCGTTCGCCGATCCTCTCGCTGGTCTCGGTTCCCGTGAGAACCGCGACGGGAGGCGGACTATACGCACGTGTACCATGCGTGTCAAGCACTTTTTCAAAAAAAATTTTCCGCGCGTTTTCCCCTGATTTTTCGCGCTTTCGCCGCATTCAAAAACTTCATCCACAAGCGATTTCCACAGGTGGAAATTTCATGCCCGATTCATGCGCAAGACACGCGCGCGGTTTTTTGTTAGAGAATGCGCGAAAAATTGTCTTCGTCAGTAAAAATCTTTTCACGCGCGCACTGAAGTCTGGTAGTGGGTTAGTTTGAAATGTGAAAGCGGATGTTCAGAGAATTGTAAACCACAGAGGCACAGAGGACGCAGAGGCTGCACAGAGACATTCAACTTCTCTGTGCCCCCTCCGTGTCCTCTGTGCCTCTGTGGTTAGTTCGATTTCAAACTGAACCACTACTTGAAGTCTCGCCCGAATGCAACTTTTCGCAGCCTTCGTCTATAATCGTCTTTTCGGAAACTCATCAGACAATCCGCAAAAATTCAGAGGAGCAAAGATGGCCGCTGAAGAAAAGATCGAAAAGCGCCCCGAACGAATCAGGTTCGACGGGCGCGTGCTGTTCTTGACCGAGGACGTGTCGCAAATCCGACGCCAACTCGAAGCGGGCGAAGACTTGGAGACGGACGACGGGCGCGCTTTGATGAACAACATCTCGACCGACGAGATAACGCCCGGCTGGGTCTGCTTCTATTACGACGAGACGTTGGGCGAGTATGTCTACGTCGGTATGCGCGAGGGCGCGGTGAAGAAGGACGAAGTGAAGCGGGGCGGCTTCCGCGTAGTCGTCTCAGGATTGTCGAAGGGCTGCGGGTCGTCGCGCGAGACAGCGCCGTTTGCGGAGAAGGCCGCCGGGCTTGAACTCGTTATCGCGCGAACAATTGAAAAAATCTACGGCCAGAACTGCCAGAACATCGGCCTGCTCACTTCGACCGACTTCGGTTTGATTGAGCGCATACGACGCGGCGAGGAGATTCCGCTCGCGGAGTTCACGCGCGGGCTTGACCCGATTTCGCGGCAGATTGTCGAGTACGGCGGTCTGTTCAACTACAACAAGGCGCGGCTCGCGGGCGAGGTGACGCCGCCCGCGCTTGAGACACGGCGGCGTCCGATGAACATCGTCGAGAAGATAATCGCGCGGCACGCGTTCGTACGCGCAGGCGAAGTCGGGGTCGAGGCCGTGAAGCCCGGCGACGCTCTGTTCGCTTTGACGGACGTTCGCTTCTCGCACGAGTACGTGACGCCGATGGCCGAAAGTCTGTTCAAACACGCTCTGGGCAAAGATGCGCGCGTCACCGAAGCCGAGTCGGTCTATGCCTTCCGCGACCACCTGACGTTTTTGGGCCGCGTGATGCCCGAAGAGAAACGCAAGCTTGGACTCCTCGAACGCGCGAACGGGCTGGCGACGACGCAGGCGAGCTTCACCGACGAGCAGGGAATACGTCTCTACGGCGGCACGGAGGAGCGCGGCTCGGAGGCGATTTGCCACAACGCGGTCGTCGAAGACATAGCGCTCCCCGGCCAACTCGTCATCGGCACCGACTCGCACACGTGCATGGCCGGCGTGCTCGGCTGCTTCGCGTTCGGGGTGGGTTCGACCGACATGGCGAACGCTTGGTACACGCGCGACATACGCGTCAAAGTCCCCGAAGTCGTCCGCTTCGTTCTTAAAGGACAAAAGCGCGACGACGTTTCCGCAAAAGACGTGATGCTGCGTATTCTCGCAACCGACTACATGAAGGAGGGGCGCGGCATCGGCCAAGTCCTAGAGTTCGCGGGCGAGGGCTTGAAGGACTGGCCCGTTGACGAGCGCGCGACTTTGACGAACATGGCCGTCGAGGCCGGAGGCTTCACGGGCATCATCGAGCCAGACGAAGTGATGCTTGAATACTTGACGCGCACGCGCGGGCTTGACGCAGAAGTTATCCGCGAAGGCTTCTTGAGAAGCGACGACGACGCGGAGTATGCCGCGAGTTTCGAGATTGACTTGCCGGAGATTCGACCGATGGTCGCAACGCCGGGCGACCCGCGCAACGGCGTCGAAATTAGTGAACTGAGTGAGCCTGTCAAGATTGACATCGCCTACGGAGGCTCTTGCACGGGCGGGAAGATGGCCGACATGGACATGTACGCGGCAGTCCTCAAGCGCGCGGTCGAGCAAGGCCGGCGCGTCGCGCCCGGCGTTCACCTGTATTTGCAGTTCGGCTCGCAGAAGATCAAGGAGTACGCGCGCGCGCGCGGCTACATAGAGATTTTCGAGCGCGCGGGCGCGGAGTTGATAGACCCTTCGTGCGGCGCGTGCATCAACGCCGGGCCGGGCGCGTCGCGTTCGGCGGAGCAGGTTACGGTGAGCGCGCAGAACCGAAACTTCCCCGGAAGAAGCGGGCCGGGAAAAGTCTATCTCGCGTCGCCTTTCGTCGTCGCTGCGTCGGCAATCGCGGGCCGCATCGTCGAGCCTGACGAATTTTTGAAAGAGCCGGAGCGTGAGTTGGTCGAGGCTTAACGCGACGGTAGAACGCGCGTAAGTCTCTTTCGGTTGACGTGAATGAAAGGAAGCAGCGATGGGCGTCGTTTCCCCCGCAGACATGAAGCTCGCCGCCGTCGAGAGCAAGTACGCGCGCACGGAGCGCGAGCGGCGCTACCTGCTGCGCGAGTTGCCGCAGGGGCTTAGCCTCAAGGACGAACACACGCAGATTACGGACAACTACCTGACGGGCACGCGCCTGCGCCTGCGCAAAGTGCGCCGGCCCGCGACGAACGAGTGGGTCTTGAAGCTCACGCAGAAGCACGCGCCCGCGCCGCCCGACTTCACGCGCACGCTGATAACGACCATCTATCTCAACGAGTACGAGTACGAAACTCTTTCGGTCTTCGAGGCCAACGAGCTACGCAAGAACCGCTACCCGTTCGAGTACGAAGGACGACGCTACGCGGTTGACGTCTTCCTCGGCCCCTTGCGCGGCCTCATACTCGCCGAAACCGACTTCGACACGGACGACGAGATGGACGCTTTCACTCTTCCTCCTTTCGCCGCGCTCGACGTTTCGCGCGACGAGATGTTCACGGGCGCGCGCCTCGTCGAACTGACGGCGGAAGACATAAGAAGAAGAATGATGAGTGATGAATGATGAGTGATGAATTGAAAACACGAACGCCTTCATGTTCATCATTCATCACTGCCGCATTCATCACTCATCATTTCCGCCATGTCTGTCACAATCTACACAATCGGCCACGGTCGCCACGCTTGGACGGAGTTTCTCGCGCTGTTGAGGCGTTACGAGATCGGCTTGGTTGCCGACGTTCGCAGCGCGGCGCGTTCGCGTTGGCCGCAGTTCAACGGGCGCGTGCTTGAGCACAACCTGAAGGAGAGCGGTATAGGCTACGAGTGGCTGCCGGAATGCGGCGGCAAAGTGGTCGCGCCGCCCGACGAACTCGCGCGAGGGCTTGAGCGCATCTTGGAACTCGCGTCCGAAGCGCGCGTCGCGTTGATGTGCTCGGAGTCGAAGCCTCTGACCACGCACGCGCAGCCGCGCGCCAACTGTCACCGCGTCGGGCTGCTCGGCCCGCCGCTTCGCGCACGCGGCGCGCGGCTCGTACACATACTTCCAGACGGCGACGCCCTCGAAATTGACGAGGCCGCGACGCCTTCCATCTGGCGATAGCCCTGTCTCTTCTTTTCTTTGCGTCCTTATCTCTTTCGGTAAACTCAATCGCGGGCAGCCACGGAACGCGCCAAAAGAGTGGACGAGAGATCGCCCGCGCCTTCAACGCGTTTGACAACCGCCGCGCTCCTGTAATATGCAAGCACTTGCCGGCCCAACGCGAAGCATTCCCCCCACACAGACGAATCCCCCGCGCAGCCGCTCGCGTCGAGCGGCGACGGAAAACTTTTTCAGGGAGTCATAGTTGATGGCGACGAAGGAGAAAGCGGAGGCCGAGCGTCTCAAAGAGACGGACGAGGACGTGAAGCGCGCGCTCAAGCAGACGGGCGGTCAAGCGCTCAAGCCCGCCGAAGCACGCAAGGAAGAGCCGCAGACGCCGCGCGTCCAGACCGTAAAGAAACTCTGGTTCGTCACGTATCTCCTGTTGCTCGTCGCGCTCGGCGTCCTCTACTACGCGCTCCGCCTACAGTTCTTCGACTTCGCCGACCGCTTCCGCCCGCCCGTCCTGCGCGGAGTCGTCGGCGCGATGGCGATTGTCTTCGCCCTCGCCGTCGCAAAGGCCATAGACGCCTACCTCATCACGCCGCTCGACGACGCGGCCTCGCGCTTCAACCTCCACCGCATACTCCGGCTCGCGCGCTTCCTCGTCATAGTCTTCATCACGCTCTCCGTCCTCTTCGCAAACTGGTACACGGCTGTCGTCTCTTTGGGCGTCATCTCGCTCGTCGTCGGCCTCGCCGTGCAGACGCCTTTCACGAGTCTCTTGGGATGGATTTACATATTGGTGCGCGCGCCCTACCGCGTCGGCGATAGAGTCAAAATCGGCAGCGCGACGGGCGACGTGATTGACGTGAGCTACTTGGACACAACGCTCTGGGAGTTTGGCGGCGACTTTCTCTCGACCGACCACCCGACGGGGCGCGTCATAAAGTTTCCCAACTCCGACGTTCTCAAACAGGCCGTCTATAACTACTCTTGGCCGCTCTTTCCATACATCTGGAACGAGATAACTTTCAACATCGCCTACAACAGCGACCTCGAGTTCGTCACCCGCGTGATGACCGAAGTGGCCGACCAAGAGATTGGCGAGTTGATGCGCGAGCGCATACGCACCTACCGAGAGCTTCTCGCGCAGACGCCCGTCAACGAACTCGAAGTGCGCGAGCACCCCGCGATGGTCTTCCGCGTCAACGATAACACTTGGATTAACGCAACCGTCCGCTACCTCGTCCAACCGCGCGAGGCCGGACGCGTCAAGACCCGGCTCATCAAGAAGATGCTCGAACGCCTCAACGCCGAACCCACACGCGTCTGCTTCCCCAAAGACAACGTGCGCTGAAAGCGCGAAGGCGGAGGCGGTCTCAGATATACAAATTGTGTGAGGAGACAAAAAGGCGCGCGCCTGACGCCGGGATTAAACACGTCGAGCGCGCCGTCAATTCTTCTGAAGGACTACGATGAATTCCTGCATCATCGTATTGTCTTTCACGCCCGCGACGTTCGTAGGGCTATTCTTCCGAGGCATCCGCTTGTTGGGAATGTTGCGAACAATCGTCTCGACGTGCCGAAAGTCATTTTCGGCGAAGAAATCAGCCGTAATCTTATCCGTCGGCAAAGTCACACTTTTGACTCTACGATTGCCAACGACGAAACACGCGAAACCGTTGCTCTTAACCATCCGGCTCACGTTGTTGATTGAATTCCGATAATCAGCATAAAAACTTGCCACTTCATAAAAGCGTTTTTCGTCCCTGTCAGCTATCTGGCGAAGCGTCTCGCGCAAAATTTTTGACTCGAACTTCAACGTCCCTTTGTGGGTTTTCCCGCCCAGCAAGCTGTTATCGAGCGAAGCTATATTGTCCAAATCAAGCCACTGACTCGACAATCTGGAAAACTGCCCGTAAGCGACGGTCGTGCGCGAGTCGCCGTAAGGCGGGGAGGTTAAAACCAAATCGAACCTTTCGCCGAAATCGGCCTCCGCGGAGTTTGTTAGATGTATCGTCGTCTTCGATGGCTTTTTATGCGCGGCGAAGGCTTGCAAGCCTCTTCTATTGCGCGCCAACTTCGCCTCCATCAAGCCGAAAACGTCCGGCTGAAAACGCCTGCGTTGTTCTTCCGTCATGCGATAAAGCTTAAACTCCCCATTCCGCGTCCACGATGATTCGCGCACCACTTCGCTAAACGCGACTTTGAAAAAGTTCTGCACATCGGGTTCTTCAACGCCGCTAAAGTATTTTTTGATTTTAGCGAGGTCGCTCTGGGTTCGTTTATCAAACCAGAAATTGATGTTGGGAAATTTCGGAAGGTCGCTTTCCGAATCGCCGCAGTTGAATCGTGCGGCGAACAGAAAATCGTTGAAGTTTTTCAGATATAAATCAAGTTTCTGGAAGTTGATTGTGGTAGTTTTCGTCCGCGCAATCAGGCACGCGAGCGGATTCAAATCTAGACCTATCGCCGATATGCCGCGCAAGTTCGCTTCAACGAGGCTCGTCCCCGTTCCGCAAAACGGGTCGAGCACGAGCCGCGCCGTGCCCCCGTATTTTTCGAGCAGACGACTTGCGACCTGCGGAATCATCATCGCCGGATACGAGTGGAAACAGTGTGTGTAATTTTTCGTCTCCGCGCCGCGAAAATCCCAAGTCTCGTCAACATATTCACTCATATCAGACCTTCACTCGACGAGCTATGCGACGGCTTCGGCGTTGCGGTATTCGGCGGCGTGGGCGCGCGCGAAGTAGAGGGCGAGGAGGAAGGCGAGGAGCATGATGGCGGCGGCGGCCCAGAAGGTGAGCGCGACCGTGTGGTCGCTCATGTTGTGGGGCTTGCCGTCGCGCCCCGTGGTGGCGACCGTGCTGTAGATGAGCGCGGCGGCGATTGAGGGGCCGACGGCGCGCGCAAGACTCGCGACCGATTGCGTGATGCCGAGCACGCCGCCCTGCTCGCCCGCGCCGACGCTCTTCGAGGCGAGCGCGCTCAAAGAGGGCGTCGCCAGACCGTTGCCGATGGCGAAGACCGCGCCTATGCCGAGGAGCGCGAGCGTGCCCGTGCGCGGGCCTGTCAAGGGGATGACGAAGAGGCTCGCGGCAAAGAGAAGCGCGCCCGTGATGAGGAGCGGGAGTTCGCCGAAAGTCTTTACGAGTCGTCCGATTAGACCGCCCTGAACGATTGCGCCGACGACGCCGACGAAGGCGAAAATCCAGCCCGTGTCGTGAGCGTCGAAGCCGAAGCGGTAGAGCGTAAACAGCCCGAACGAGGAGGTCATAATCGAGAAGGCCGTGATGAAGAGGAAATAGATTCCGAGCACGAATGCGAGTCGCGTTTGATGTAGCGCCTTGAAGAGTTGCGACCAGCGCCCCGTGGCGGCGGACGTGCGCGCGGGGTGTTCGGGCGTGACGGTTTCGGGCAGCACGAAGTAGAGAAGTACGGCGTTCAGAAACGCGAGGCATCCCGCGAAGACTAAGGGCACGCTGATGCCGGGGATGTAGAGCGAGCCGAAGTGTATGTCCCAACGACTGAGCACGCCGCCGATGGCCGGGCCGAAGACGAAGCCGAGTCCGAAGGCCGCGCCGATGAGTCCCATGCCGCGCGCGCGATTCTCTTCGGTCGTAACGTCGGCGATGTAGGCTTGCGCGGTCGAGATGTTTCCGCCCGTGATGCCGTCAATGATGCGGCCCGCGAAGAGCATCCAGAGCGTAGTCGCAAAACCGAGTATAAGGAAGCCGGCACTCGTCCCCAAGAGACTTAAGAATAGGACTGGACGACGCCCGTACTTATCAGACAGGCGACCCAAGACGGGCGTAAACAGAAGCTGCATCACCGAGTAGGACATAAACAGCAGGCCGACCATCTGCGGGCCTGCGTTGAACTTCGTCCCCTCGACGTAGAACGGAAGGACGGGTATGACGATGCCGAAGCCGATGAGGTCTATGAAGACCGTTATGAAGATGACGAAAAGCGGAGAGCGGTTCATAAAAAAGTGATGAATGATGAATGATGAATGCTGAATGATGTGTGATGAGTGATGACTTGAACGGACGGTCGTTGTTTCATTCATCATTCATCATTCATCATTCATCATTTCTTCTGTCATTTCCACGACGAAGTTATTTATTGCGACGCGGAATGTTTTAGCACAAGCGATGTCGCAGTGGAAACGAGGCAAGCGATAGACTGCGAGCGCGCCGCTAGGCTACACTCGCCTGAGTTCGATAAATCCGAAACGGAATCGCCCGGTCAAGTTTTATGAACGACAAGGGGACGCGCACGCTCGTCGTCAAGCGCATGCATCAGGAGGCCAAAAACATTCGAGCCTTCGACGTTTTGACCGAAGGCGCGACCGACGCGCACGACCTTGAGTACACGCCCGGACAGGTCGCAGTCCTGCGCTTGGACGAGGGCGCGCTCGCCTACTTCGCAATCGCGAGCGCGCCCGAAGACGACGAGTTGGAGTTCTTAGTAAAGCTCTCCGGCGACCCTTCGACGCGCGCCGTCTATGAGTTGAAGCCGGGCGCGCGCGTCGAGTTGGTCGAGATTGCCGGGCACGGCTTCGACCTCGAAGCGCAGCGTGGGCGCGACCTCGTGTTCGTCGCAATGGGAACGGGCGTCGCGCCGCTCCGCTCGGCCTTGCGGACGGTCTTGCGTCGCTCGGACGACTTCGGACAAATCGTCGTCCTCTACGGCGTGCGCACGCCCGAAGACTTTTGCTACGCGGACGAGACCGACGCGTGGAAGGCCGCGGGCGTTGAGCTTCGTCAAGTAATCTCGCGGCCCGACGGCTACGAGTGGTCGGGTTCGATTGGCTACGTCCAGTCGCTCCTCGAAGGCGTGCTTCCGAGCCTCTCAGACCCGGTCGCGTTGGTCTGCGGCTCGCGCGAGATGATCGAGCAGACGCGCGAACGCCTCCGCGAAATGGGCTTCGCGCCTGAGAGAATCCTGACCAACTACTGAAGGTCAGCACGCTCGCGCGACCGGCAAGACGAACGCGCCGCGCCGCTAACGACCGTCGAGCGTCGCGCCTGTTCGTCAACTGTAACGGTGGGCGTCGCGCCGAAGTGATTGCAAAGTCGCTTCGGCGCGACGCCCGCCGCATTGTCGGTCACAACAATTACTGAGAAGCCTTGAATGTGCTTTCAGTAACTTACAGGTGTGGCTCTACCAATTGGTGAGAAGTTTGTCGCGCAAATACTGCGTAAAAGGAGTTGCTTTCCGGCAATTGGCGTGAAATGCTAAAAGCCGCTTCTGGGAATTACTGCGAATTACAGAAGGCAATATAATCACTAAAAGCCCGCCTAGTAAGCGCAATGATGTGAGGTTCCTTTCTTATGGAACAGGAAGACAGACAGAAAATACTCAAAGCAGTTCTACATTATTTCTATCAAGACAACACAAAATCCGGCTCACACTGCCGCTATAGCCTGCAATATCATTTCGTCTGGATTCCAAAATATCGACGAAGCTTCTTAGTTGGTGAGATAGCGGAAAGGTTAAAGCAAATCTTTAAAGAGATTGCCCGTGACTATCGTATTCATATCATCGCTATGGAGGTGATGCCCGACCACGTTCACATGCTGGTGGAAGCACCGCCCAAATACGCCCCCGCAAAGATCGTTCAGCTTTTCAAGGGCATCTCGTCGAGAAGGCTGAGGCAGGAGTTCCTCGACGTGATAAAGAAGTACATATGGAAAGAAGGAACTCTGTGGGCCATTGGCTACTACATCGGCAGCGTGAGCGATCAGGTCACGGCTGATCTTGTAAAGGAATACATCAGGAACCAGAAATCAAAGGATGAGAAACTCAAACGAAAGCCTGAGTATGTTCAAGCAAGCCTCTTCAATTTATGAAAAAGAAAAAGCAAGGTCGAGAGTCCGAATCGGAACCTTATACTTTTGAGGACGTTTATCCGAATATTGCGGCCTGGGTTTCTAACGGTGGCTGGATTGAGATCGGCTATGTGGAATATACCGGCTCCCTCGTCAGAGCTTTGGATGAAGGTGGCATGATTTGGGAAGGGGTAAGCAGGTACGAAAGTCTGGATTATGCATTGAAGGCTCTCGACCAAGGTATAGCTGAGTGGGTCGATGAGCATGGATAAACTAGCGAATGATCTTCGCCCCGTACTTTGTAAACGTATCAATATTCAACTCACCGGAACGTAAAAAATCCAAGAAAGAAATTCCTACCTAATGTGCGACTCTTTTTTCGCGGCCTATTTCCAACGACTTACAACCGCGATTTTGACGAATTGAGCACAAGCGAAAATTTCCGTTGTTGAAAACAAAGGGCTTATCTGCTCGGTCGGAAAAAGAGTCGCACATTAGGTATTCCTTTATATTTGCAGGTCTCGCAGATGCTTAGGAGCGTAAGGTACTCACGAATTCCTTTTTCCGAACTTGCACCCCGGATGACGTTGCGGAGCATTGCGAATGCTTTGATGGCATGCTCGGCGTTGTTATTGTTCCAAGGAACCCCGTCGTAGTCGAGGAACGTAAAGAGCCTGTCACGATTCTTCTCAAAGCGCTTCCTATATTTAGCCACTATCTCTGTCTTGAATTCGGACTTTGAAAGTTTCTTGTAAAAGCGCCCGACGAAGGCTTTATGTTTTCGTAGGAAATGGGCTTTCAAGCCGAACCGATCAATCGTCTCGACCATTGGCTTGAGCAATGCGGCGAACGCCTGAGACAGACCTTTCAACTCTTCATTAAAGGGCTGCTTCAACAGGTCATCGTTCAAGTCTCTCATCAGATGAATTAAGCACTTTTGTTGCGGGCAGTCAATTGAATCGTAGGCAGCATAGAAGTCAGTAACCAGAACGCCCTTGAAGTCTCGCAATAGCGATTGAACTGTCTCGCCTTCCCGTGTGGGAGTATAGAAATACGCCACTTCTTCCGTGTTCGTGAGGACCCATACGTACGCGCTCCCACGCCTAATATTCACTTTGGTTTCATCGGCGTGGATTAACTTGCCGCTTAGTATTCTCTTCAGAATGCCGTCATAAGTGCCCTTGTAAATTTCTGCTGCCCTTGCTTTCTGAAGGTATATCGCCGTCCGCCTGAGCGGAAGACTGTACAACTGATCAATGCTGTTCGCGACAGTCCCTTGCGGGATTTTTAATTCCACGAGTTGGTAAACGATATAGGCGAGTAGCCTCAGCCCGTGTCTGCTTTTCGTCTGAAGATCTTGCGGCGTGTTAACTGTAGCGGCGCATTTGCGGCAGATATAACGATGGTACTGGTATTTAACCACCCATCGCTTGATGCCCGTCCGACCGAACTTGATGTCGTGAACAATCTTGCTACACTTCCCATGTTTGTAGAGGCTCGTCGAAAAGCATTCGGGGCAACATTCCGGCGCGGGGCAGTCGATAACCGTGTTCACAGGGAGACACCGCTGCCTCCTTACGGGAGGATTTTTGACGATCCGTTTTAGTTGCGGATTCGATCTGACGTAAATCTTATCGCGCTGGTAATTCTAGTAAGCAGACTGATGCGAATCAGTAGTTGAAAACGAGCAGGAAGAAAGCCACTGCCAGCTTTCCCCAACAATGAACCATGAGCGCGTCAGTTGAACGCACTTTGCTAGCTCTTTGAATCTCTGTTTTCTCCTCG
>Ga0081539_10002158_pt1 | contig 28978 bp, 22 predicted proteins | sample TabmetS4T2R2_FD_71023 | JGI IMG/M metagenome (GOLD analysis project Ga0081539, IMG submission 71023) | Tabebuia heterophylla rhizosphere microbial communities from the University of Puerto Rico - S4T2R2 | ecosystem: Host-associated > Plants > Roots > Rhizosphere ... | reverse complement strand
CGATGTTGACGATCAGGGTCGGCGAACGTTGAACAATCGTCACGTGAGCGCCGCTCGAGTAAAGATCCTGCGCGATATCGTGGCCGCTATTGCCGGTGCCGATGACGATCGCTCGCCTGCCGCGCCAGGGTTCGCCGTCGGTATATTGGCTCGAGTGGAGCACCTGGCCGCGGAAAGCGGCGAGCGAGGCGATGTCGGGCAGATTCGGGATGCCGCTCACGCCCGTCGCCAAGACGACGTGTCGCGGCTGCATTTCGCGCATGCCCCCGTCCGCGCGGCGCAGGCGCACAGTCCAGCGCCCGGCCGACTCGTCGTAGCGCCCGCCGACAAACTCCGTACCCGTCCAGTAATTGAGCTCGAGTGCTTCGACATACGCCTCGAACCAACTCGCGAGCAGGTCCTTGGGGATGTAGACCGGCCAGGTCGGCGGAAAGGGCAGGTACGGCAGGTGATTGACGTGCACCTGATTGTGGAGCGTGAGCGCGTGATAGCGCCGGCGCCAGTTGTCGCCAATGCGCGGCCAGCGGTCGACGATCAGGGCATCGACGGCCAATGCCTTGAGCCGGGCGCCGATCGAGAGGCCGGCTTGGCCGCCCCCGACGATAAGGACCTGCGGATCGCGATCGGCATACGACATGGCGGCGCGCCGCTTATCGAGCCAGTTGGGCCCGGAGAAGTCGCGGGAATAGGATTGGCCGATAGGGCGTCGCGGACCAGTGCGCTCTCCGTGGCCGCGCAGCTCCTCGAGCGTCGTCAGCAGCGTCCAGGCTCGCGGCGGATCGCCCTCGTCCTCGGCGCGAAAGCGCAGCAGCCCGCTGGCGCGCCCGAGGGCGGTATCGAAGCGAAAAATCGCCTCCACGCACTTGCACCCGGCGCGTGTCGCATGCCGGGGCGCAGTGCGCTCAGGGTCGGTACGGAAACCGCGGGGGCGCGCTCCGGGAGCTTCGCGCCCCAAGCTCTCGCTTATGGTCGCCGAGCCACTTATCGTGCGCAGGCGCGAGCTGAAGGCGAGCACGTCCCGCCAATGGGCATCGCTGTGGAAAAGCGGCGCCAAGGCGGCGGGCTCGCCGCTGACGAGCGCCTGCTCGAAGCGCGCAAGCCAGTGATTGGCGATTGCGGCTAGGGTGTCCGCTCCGGCCTGCATCGGCGTTACAAGTTACACCAAGGCGAAGCGCGTGGCAGTAGGGCAAAAAAAGGTCAGAATGGATGACGAGCGCCGCCGGCTCCGCTAGTTTCGCGGCAGTTGATTTGGCGCCGGGAGGGTAAAGATGACAAGCCGCTTAGTAGACGGCGAACTGGTCGCACAGGTACGGCTCATCGAGCGGGCGAGCGGCTGCAACGATCTGCTCTCCGGGTTCATCCGCCAGTTGGAGCGCGGTATCGCCCGGTTCGGCGAGGCGTTCTCCGAATGTGTCGCCCAAGGGGACCGCTACGGCGCCGAGCGCGCCGCCCATACCTTGAAGGGCACCTGTCGACAGCTGGGCGCGCTCGCGCTGGGCGATCTCTTTGCCGAGATCGAACGCAGCACCAAGGCCGGCGATTATGCGGAAGCGAAACGCAAATTCGACGACGGCGCGAGTCTTATAGCGGAGTCGCTCGAAGCACTGAAGCAGGCCTAGGCCTAGGCCGAGCCGCTCGGCTCGGTGCTATCGCGCGGACGCGCGCCGCGGCGCGCTCGAGCCCCTGATCTGCGTGCGATGCATAACCCGGCGGCTGCGTGGGTCAAAAGCGTCCCGGCGATGCATGGTCGTGCGGTTATCCCACAAAACCAGGTCGCCCACCGCCCAGCGGTGGCGGTAGACCGCAGTTTCGACGTACCCCCAGAGCTCGTCCAACAAGCGCTCCGATTCGGAAAGCTCGAGACCCATAACGTAAGCATTGCGACGCCGTCCGAGATACAGCGCCTTGCGTCCGGAGACGGGGTGCTCGATCACTGCCGGGTGCGGCGTACCGACGCTGGTACGAGGATTGGACGATGACTTCAATCCCTTGCGCAGGTTGCCACCCGAGTCATAGGTGCCGTCGTGCTTGATATCGAGCGACGAGATTCGCTCGACGAGGCTCGCCGGCATCCGCGCAAGCGCCGCGGTCATGCTCGCGAAGCAGGTATCGCCGCCCTGCGGCGGAATTTCCAGGGCGTAAAGCATTGAGGCGTCCGGCGGCTGGGGCGCGTAGCTCATATCGGTATGCCAGGCCGCTTCGCCATCGCCGAGCGCGCCGATCGGCTCGCCTCGATTGTCGACTACGTTCGAAACGACGTAGACCTCGGGGTATCCGACAGGGGATTTGCGGCCGGCGCCCTGATTGGGCGGCGCGTCGAGTGTGCCAAAGTTCCGGGAGAAGGCGAGAAGGTCTTCGTCGGTGAGCCGTTGATCGCGGAAAAGCAGTACATCGTGGCGGTACCAAGCCTGCTTGATCGCCTCCACCTCGGGCCTGCTGACGCGCGCGAGATCTATGCCGCGCACTTCGGCACCGATCGGTCCCAGGGGCCTAACGCTAGAATTCAGAACCGCAGACATGCTTGCTCCGTGCGAAATTTTGCGACAACATACAAAGACATAGCTCGCTTGATTGCAAAAGTAGGTTAAGAGAACTTTTCCGCTTCGACTGCACGCAATACTAGCGCCCGGTCGATTACGGACTCCAAGGGACGGCAACAAACATGGCTGACATGGTGCTCGTGCTGTGCATCTTGATGAGCGCGTACTTCATACGCGGCATTACCGGATTCGGCTCGGGCCTCATCTCGGTGCCGCTTCTCGCGTTGTCGCAGCCGCTGCACTTCGCCATTCCGCTCGTGCTGGCCCTTGACTTCACCGCCTCGGTGATTCTCGGCAGCACAAACAACAAGAAAGCGAACTGGGCGGAGATCAAGGTGCTGCTCCCCGCCGGCATGATCGGCGCATGCGTGGGCGCCTTCGCGCTCCTGACATTGCCCACGAAGCCGGTACTGGTGGCGCTGGGCGCGTTCACGATGTTCGTAGGCTTCCAGAATATTTTCGGCCTGCAGCCCGAAGGCCGCCTGTCGCGCTCATGGGCGATCCCGGCCGGCCTGGCCGGCGGCGGCGCGGGCGCGCTGTTCGGCGTCGGCTCGCCGCCCTACATCATTTATCTGACGCGTAGGCTCCAGGACAAAGGCGAGGTGCGCGCCACATTCTCGTGGCTGATCGCCATCGATGGCGGTTTCCGCCTTGGCCTTTTCTTGATGGCCGGGCTGCTGCTTGAGCCGAAACTGCAGATCGCTTATGCGCTCGGGCTCCTGCCCATGGCGCTTGGCCTGTACATCGGTAACAAAGTCCATCTCGACATCACGAGCGAAGGCATGCTGCGCGTCGTAGGCGCGCTGCTGATGCTAAGCGGCCTGATGTTGTTTCTGAAGGTGGCGGCCTGAGCGCCCTGGAGGGCGCCGGAGCCAAAAAGATAGAGCAAGGGAGGATGGGATGAAGGTAAGGGGGATTGCATGCGCCGCTATGCTCGCCGCCGCGGTAGTCCACGCGCCAGGCGCTCGCGCGGATCAGCCGCTCGGCTTCTACGTTCTTAACCAGCGCACGATCGCGCTCGCGGCTCAGTACTGGAACCCGATTCTCACGCACGTCAGCAAGAAAAGCGGGGTGCCCCTGGACCTGAAGCTCGCCAAAACGGCCCAGGAAGGCAACGCCATGGCCGAAAAGGGCAAATACGACTTCTTGTACACGAATCACTTCTTCACCCCCGAGCGTGATCGGCTCGGTTACAAGGTCATCGCCCGTCCCGCGGGCCCGGGCATCCGCTCCGAAATCGTTGTGCCGGTCGACTCGCCGATCAAGACGCTGCAGGACCTCGAGGGCAAGGAAGTGGGCTTCGTCTCGCCCGACGGCTTCACCGGGTATTGGCTGCCGCTGGACGCGCTGCTGCGCGCGAACGTCAACGTCAAGGTCGTCTTTACCGGAAACCAGGAAGCCTCCTCGACCCAGCTTCGCATCAGCAAGATCGCGGCGGCAGGCGTGAATAGCTCGGTGATGGCGCGTTACGCCCGGCGCGAGGGCTTTGAATACCGCGCGCTCTGGACATCCGAGGTCTACGGCGACCTATGCATCATGGCCAATCCGCACACGCCGCCGGAAAAAGTTGCGGCGGTGAAGAAGGCCCTCATCGAGATGGCGAAGGACCCGGAAGGACGCGCCATCCTGCAGGCCGGCGCCGAGTTGCTGAAGAGCAATGGCGAGCTCGGCTTCGTAGCCGCCGAGGACCGCGAGTACGACAACTACCGCAAGTTCTATCGCACCACCAAGGTGCCGTTCATCAAATAGTCCGACGCGAGCCCCCGGGAGGCAGCCGCCGATGAAGAACATGCGCGTCTTTCGCTTCTGGCAAGACTGGGGACTCATCTCGCGCTTGATGCTCGCGGTTGGCGTGGCCATCGTCGTCGGCGGCGGCGTGCAGACGGCACTGCTGCTTGCTGAGGGCCGCGCGGAACATTCCGCGCGTCTGCAACGCGAGCAGAAAGAGATGCTCGTGTTCCTGGCGCCCCTCGTCGCGGACCAGGCGCTCGTCGGCGAGTATGAGGCCATCAGCCAGCTGCTGAAGAACCAGGTGCGCCGTGGCGAGGTCGATCGCTTCAAGTGGACCGACCGCGACGGCAAGACGCTCGTCGCTCAGGACGTGCCCGATCCGCTCGAGGCACCGAAGTGGTTCGTAAGCGTGGCGGCGATCGATCACGCCGAGCAAACCATCGACGTCACGGCCGGCGGCGTCGGCTACGGCACGTTGAGCGCCGATATGACGCCGGTCAAGGCGCAGAACCGGCTGTGGCACCAGTTCGTCAAGCAATTGCAGATCGTCGCGGTGACGCTGTTCCTCATGCTGCAGTTCATCTGGCTCATCTTCCGCGGCAACCTCGGCACGCTGCGCATGCTCGCCGAGGGCGCAAACCGTTTCAGCCAGGGCGATCATGCGGTGCGCATCGAGCCCGAGGGCGCGCCGGAAGTCGCGCTCGCCGCCGAAGCGTTCAACAACATGGCGAACAACATCGAGAGCCTGATCGCTTCGCTCGCCAAGAGCGAGTCGAAGAACAAGCTTCTCGCCACGATCGTCGAACAATCGAGCGAAGCGATTTGGACGAAGGACCTCGGTGGCAACATCACGAGCTGGAACTCCGGCGCGGCGACGATGTTCGGCTACGGTGCCGAAGAAGTGCTCGGCCGGGCGCTGACGCTCGGTGAATCGACGCGCGAGGAGGAGCAGGCACGCATCAAGCGGCTGCTCGCCGGTGAAAAATTCTCATACGACGCGCGCGCCATGACCAAGTCGGGCAGCCCGATCGATATCCAGGTCGCAGTCGCGCCACTGCTCGACGATGCCAACCGCTGCATCGGCAGCATTGCGGTGGCACGCGACGTGACGCAGCACAAGCGCAGCGAGGAAGCGCTGCGCCTCGCCCGCGAGGCCGCGGAAGCGGCAAACCACGCGAAGAGCTCCTTCCTTGCGCGCATGAGCCACGAGATCCGCACGCCCATGAATGGCGTGCTCGGCATGACGGAGCTGCTGCTCGAGACCGGACTCACCGGCACGCAGCGAAAGTACGCCGAGACGGTGCAACGCTCGGGCAAAACACTCCTCGGCATCATCAACGACCTGCTCGACTTCTCGAAAATCGAAGCCGGCAAGCTGGAACTCGAAAAGCTCGACATGGATGTTCGTCGCACGATGGAAGACATCGTCGACCTGCTCGCCGAAAGGGCGCACGCCAAGGGCCTCGAGCTCGCGTGCAGCATTCCCCCGAACCTGCCGACCCATGTGCGCGCCGACCCGCTACGGCTTGGCCAGATCCTGACTAATCTGCTCGGCAACGCGATCAAGTTCACCGACGAAGGGTCGGTCGTGATCGGAGTGCGGCCGCTCGCCGAAACCGCAAGCCATGTCACGCTGCGATTCGAGGTGCGCGACACCGGTGTTGGTATCAGTGCCGAAGCGCAGTCGCGCATCTTCGAGGAATTTGCGCAGGCCGACGGCTCGACGACGCGCAAGCATGGCGGGTCCGGCCTCGGCCTCGCCATCAGCAAGCAGCTCGTCGAAATGATGGGCGGCGGCATTCACGTTGAATCCGAGCTCGGTAAGGGGTCGACGTTCTGGTTCACCGCCGAGCTCGAAAAACAGACGACCGTGCGCAGCGATGCCGCGGCGCCGCTCGGTCTGCTCACGGGTGCCCGTGCACTGGTGGTCGAGTCCAACGCCGTCAACCGGGACATCCTGCTCGCGCAAATGAGCAACTGGCAGATGAGCACGAAGGTGGCTGAGACGCCGAAGCAGGCAGTCGATCTGCTTGCCGAGGCGGCGGCCCGCAGCGTCCCCTACGACATCGCCATCATCGATCTTGGCCTGCCCGGTGCCGATTCGCTCGAGCTCGCGCGCGCCATTCGTTCGCGCGCGGACATCGCCAAGGTGCGGCTCGTCATGCTGACCCGCCGTCATATCGACGTCCGCAATGCCCGCGACGCGGGGTTCGATGCCTGCCTGGTGAAACCGGTACGCCAGACCGTTCTCTATGAATGCCTGGTGAATGTGCTGTCCGGGCGCGCCCTTGACACGGTCGCAACGCCGGCCACTGCCGCTCCGGTCAGCCGCGCCCCCGCCGGACTGCGCGGCCGCATCCTGCTCGTCGAGGACAACCTCATCAACCAGCAGGTGGCGCTCGGCATCCTGCAGATCCAGGGTTACTCGGTGACGGTCGCGAACAATGGCAAGGAAGCGCTCGATGCGCACGCCCAAGGCGGCTTCGACCTCATCCTGATGGACTGCCACATGCCGGAGATGGACGGCTTCGAGGCAACGGTGGAGATCCGCAAGCGCGAACAGGCGACCGGCAAGCGCCTGCCGATCGTCGCATTGACCGCGAACGCCATGGCGCAGGACCGCGAGGAGTGCCTGAACGCCGGCATGGATGATCATCTGGCGAAGCCTTTCAGCATGCAGACGATGCAGGAAATGCTCGATCGCTGGATGCCGCGCGCAGCGGCCGAGCCGGCGCAAACGGGCGCCGCTCCCGCCGTAAGCGGCGCCGACGCCGACGAAGTAATCGATCGTCGCGTCCTCGACCAATTGAGCGCCTTGCGCATTAACGGCAAGCCGGAGCTTCTCGCTCGAACCATCAACCTCTATCTCGTCGAGTCGCCCAAACTCGTGCAGAAGCTGAAGCAGGCGGCCGCGGCCAGCAACGCGCTGGAGATCGCGCGTTCGGCACATTCGCTCAAGTCATGTAGCGCCAACGTGGGTGCGCGCATGCTGAGCCGGTACTGCTCGGATATCGAAGCATCCGCGCGCCGCGCCGACACCGATGAGGCGCGCAAGCTCTTTCCGAAGATCGAAGCCGAGCACAGCCGGGTGCAATCGGCGTTGAGCGTGCAGTTCGAATTACTCGCCGGCGAAGCCTAGGAGAAGAATATGCGTAAGGTGCTCTTCCTCGTAGCTGCGCTATTTGCATCGAGCGTCGCTTTCGCCAACGAGTGGCCCGCGAAACCGGTGCGCTTCATCGTGCCCTATCCGCCCGGCGGCGGCACGGACGTGATCGCGCGTATCCTGCAAAGCCGGCTCAGCGACGGTCTCGGCCAGTCGGTCATCATCGAAAACCGCGGCGGCGCGGGCGGCGTCCTCGGCACCGAGACTGCGGCGAAGGCGCCGGCCGATGGCTACACCTTTCTCTTCACGCTGTCCTCGCACACCATCAATCCGCTGCTCTACAAGGTGAATTACGACGTGGAGCGCGATTTTGCTCCGGTCAGCCTAATCGTCAGCGTGCCGCAGCTGATCGCCGCCTATCCCGGCGCCCCGATCGAAACAGTCGCCGACATCGTGACGATGGCGAAGCAGCACCCGGGAGAGCTGCATTTCGCTTCCGTCGGCAACGGCACGCCGTCGCACATCGCCGGAGAGCTGCTCAAGCTACGCACGGTCATCGACATCGTGCACGTGCCCTACAAGGGAGGCGGGCCGGCAGTGGCGGACACGCTCGGCGGCCAGGTGCCACTCATCATCGTGACGATGCCCGCGGCGATGTCGCACGTGCGGGCCGGCAAGCTGCGTCCCCTCGCGGTCACCACCAGTCGGCGCAATCCGGGCGCCCCGGACATCCCCACGGTGGCCGAGGCGCTCAAGGTCCCCGACTACGAGGTCGATTCGTGGTACGCGCTGTTCGCGCCGGCGAAGACGCCGCCCGCGATCGTTGCGCGCATGCAATCCGAGATCGCGCACACGCTCCAGCAGCCCGAGATACGGCAAAAGCTCCTGGAACAAGGAGGCGACCCTATCGGCTCATCGCCCGAGCACCTCGACCGCGTCGTAAAGGCCGAGCTTCGCAAGTGGGCCGAGGTGATCCGCGAGGCGCATATCAAACTCGACTGAGCTCGACAGGCTAGCCGGCGCCGGAACAATTGGCTAAGTTAGCCGGATGTTCCGGCCCCTAGCGTTCAGCGCCTTGATGGCGGCCTGCTTCAGCGCCGCCTTCGCTCAAGGCTATCCCAGCAAACCCATACGCCTCATGATCGGCTACACCGCCGGCGGCTCGGCAGAAGCCGGCGCGCGGCCGCTTGCACGCGCGCTCGAGCCACTGCTCGGGCAGCCGCTGGTGTTCGAGTACCGTCCCGGCAATGCGGGCGGCGTGGCGATGGAGGCCATCGCCAGGGCGACACCGGACGGCTACACGCTCTACTACTTCGACAGCGGCCCGCTTACCGTCGCGCCCCATCTTGGCAAGGTCGGCTACGACCCGCTGAAGTCCTTTACCCACCTCGGCCACGTTTGCGGCAGCGGCAGCCTGCTGGTCGTGCATCCCGCGACCCCGTTCCGCAGCGTGAAGGACGTCATAGAGCTGTCCCAGCGCCAGCCCGACAAGTGGAGCTACGGCACCTCAGGCGTCGGCGGGCCGCATCACCTCTCCGGTGAATACTTCAAGAGCGTGACGGGCGCCAAGCTACTGCATGTGCCGTACAAGGGCGGCGGGCCCGCGATGACCGATCTCATGGGCGGGCAGATCCCGATGCTTTTCTCTTCGCTCGGGCCCGCCGTTGGCGCGGTGAAAAGCGGCAAGATACGTGCGCTCGCGGTCACCTCGCTCCAGCGCTCGGCCGCTTTCCCCGACGTGCCGACGATGGACGAAGTCGGAATCAAGGGCTTCGACTCCACGGCATGGTACGGCATCCTCGGCCCAGCCGGGCTGCCGGCCGAAGTGGTGAAGCGCTGGACCAATGCCCTCGCGAAAGTCGCCGCCGACAAGAGCGCGCTCGAGCCGATCGACGCCACCGGCTGCGATGCCGCCATCCTGCCGCCGGACCGGGCCATCGAGCGCATCAAGGCGGATTTTGTGAAGTGGGGCACCGTGGTGAAGGAAGCAGGTATCAAAGCCGAATAACAGCAGGAGGGAGGCAGGATGCAACATGCAATCATGGCGGCCGTCGCGCTGGTGTTCATTGCCGCACCGGCATCGGCAGACACTCCGATGGAGCGCGGCAAGTATCTTGTCGAGGGGATCCTGACCTGCGGCAACTGCCACACGCCACGCGGGCCGGGCGGCGTGCTGGATACATCCAAGCGCCACGCCGGCGGGCCTCAGGTATGGGAAACGCCGCAATACAAGGTGCATCCGACCAACATCACGCCCGACAGGGAGACCGGCATCGGCGCGTGGACGCCCGATCAGGTGAAGGCGGCGATCCGCGATGGCAAGCGGCCCGACGGACAGCAGCTCGCGCCGCAGATGCCGTACGGCTTCTACAAGGTCTTCACCCCGACCGACTTGGACGCCGTCGTCGCCTACGTGCTGGCGCAAGCACCTATTTCGCGCAAGGTCGAGCCGCCGGTATACAAAGTGAAGAAAATGACCGTCGACATCCCGCCGGGCGCCGAGAAGCCCATGGCCGAGAGCGCCATGAAGGATCCGATGAAGCGCGGCTTCTATCTCGTCACCATCGGCCATTGCATGGAGTGCCACACGCCGCTCGTCAACGGCCATCGCGACTTCAAGAATCGCCTCGGCACGGGTGGCGAACGCTTCCCCGGCCCTTGGGGAATGAGCGTTTCTCGCAACATCACCTCGCACCAACAGAATGGTATCGGCGCGTGGAGCGACGACGAGGTCAAACGGGCTATCACGCAGGGCGTGAGCAAGGATGGACGGAAGATGCTCCCGCCGATGGGTTATGAGTGGTACGCGAGGATGAGCGAGGGGGATCTCAGCGCCATCGTCGCCTACCTCCGCACCGTGCCCGCGCGCTAGCCAATTCGAGGCGTCACGGGCGCGGCTGCGCGCCAGAGCTCACGCGGCCATCGGCGACCGCTGGCGAGCGTCGCGGCCACGCCCGCACCGTAGGTAGAGCGGGCCACGCCTGCCACTCCTTTTCATTTCGCTGGCCGATGCTAGGTGGGTAAAAACGTGTGAGCAGCGGCCAGTTCGCAATAGCCGCGCCCAGCCGCTGCCTATAGCTTGCTGCCATGCACAGAAAGGCTATCGCCGTCGGCGAACTGCAGTTCGGCATGTACGTGGCAGAGCTCGATCGCCCATGGATTGGCACGCCTTTCGCGTTCCAGGGCTTTTGGCTGCGCACGGAGCAGCAACTCGAGGCGCTGCGCAAGTTCTGCAGGCACGTGTTCGTCGACACCGCTCGCAGCGACGCGCAAGCGCGGACGCGTGCGCCGCGCGTCCAAGCTTCACCCGCGACGCCGGCATTCTCGCTGCACGGCACGGCGGGCTATGCCGGGCAAAGCGACCTCGCAGGCGAAATACAAGCGGCGGGCGAGCTCTATTCGCAGACTTGCAGCGCCCTCGACGAGCTTCTTGTGCCGCTCGCGAACGGCGCCACGGCGTTGGATGGCAGCCGATTGCAACAGCTCGTAAACGGACTGGCCGACACCGTGATTCGCAACCCGGATGCGCTACTCCTGCTCTCCAAGGTGCGCCAGGCGACGACGCCCGCGCACGCGCGCGCACTGCAAGTTTCCGTGTACATGATGGTATTCGGCCGCTTTCTGCAGCGTGAACCGGACGAGATCTATCTCCTCGGCCTGCTCGGTCTTCTGCAGGACGTCGGCAAGGCGAGACTGCCGGTAGCCTTGCTGCATAGCCACGCGCCGCTGACCGCGGAAGAGCGCGAGCTCATGAAAAAGCACGTCGAGCTCTCCGCGCACATCATCGGTATCACTTCCGGCCTGCCGCCAAAACTGGCGCAGCTTGCGCTTCTGCATCACGAGCGCCAGGACGGCGCGGGGTATCCGCGGGGGCTGCGCGGCTACCAGATCGGCCTATTCGGCGCAATCGCCGCGATCTGCGATGCGTATGACGCGCTGCTCGCCCCGCCGCCCTACGGCGAAGGCCGCTCGCCATCCGCTGCGGTTGGCTTGCTGACAAAGGATCGCGGCAGCGTGTTTCACGGACCGCTCGTCGAGCAATTCATTCGCTGCATGGGAGCGTTCCCGGTCGGGAGCGCGGTCGAGCTCAATTCCGGCGAAGCGGGCGTCGTGGTGGGCGAGCACGTCATGCAACGGCTGACGCCCAAGGTTCTCATCGTCCTTGATGCGAGAGGCAAGCGGCTTGCCGAGTGTCGCGTGGTCGACCTTGCCGCGAGCCCTGATTTGCGCATCCGTCGTACGCTCGAGGAAGGACAGCTCGCCTTCGACGCGCGGCAACTTTGCCTGCGCCGTTAATGGCCGCCGCGCAGATGTACGCAGCGACAACCGCTATATACTCCGGGCGCGCGTAGGGAGCGCGCCTATTAAGAACAAGGGGAAAACCATGGGTCTGCGGCTGAAATTCAACCTGGTGCTGCTGGTCGTGTTCTCGCTCGGCCTCGGCGCCTCGGCGTACATCTCATACGAGCTGCTGCAAAGGAATGCGCGCGATGAAGTGCTGCGCAGCGCCGGCCTGATGATGGAAGCGGCGCTTTCCATGCGCGCGTATACAGTCGGTCACGTGCGACCGAACCTGCGCACCGCCGACGGCGAGTTCCTGCCGCAGAGCGTGCCGGCGTTCGGCGCCACCGAGATCATGCGGCAGCTGCGCAAGACGCACCCCGATTACACATACAAGGAGGCCGCGCTCAATCCCACCAATCCGCGCAACCGCCCGACGGAGTGGGAGGCCGACATCATCAGCGAATTCCGCAACTACTCCGAGAGAAAGGAGCTCGCTGGCACGCGCATGACGCCGAGCGGCCCTTCGATGTTCCTCGCGCGTCCGTTCCAGATCAAGGACGGCGCCTGCCTCGCCTGCCATACCACCGCGGACAGCGCACCGCCGGCGATGGTCAAGGTCTACGGCACGAACAACGGCTACGGCTGGAAGCTCGGCGAGGTGATCGGCGCGCAGATCGTCTCGGTGCCGATGACGGTGCCGATCGAGAAGGCGAACCAAGCGTTCTACGTTTTCATGGGCTCGCTCGCGGCGGTGTTCGTCGCCGTGTTCGTGATTCTCAACGCCATGCTCTCCTTCCTCATCGTGCGGCCGATGCGCAGCATGGCGGCGGCCGCTGACAAGATCAGCGTCGGCGCGCTCGATATTCCGGAATTGGCGGAATCGGGCAAGGACGAGGTGGCGCTCCTTGCGCGCTCGTTCAACCGCATGCGCCGCAGCCTGGAAAAGGCGATCCGGCTGATCGACGACAAGTAGCCGCGGGCGGCAACCGATGAGCGCCGACATCGCCCTGCCGTCGGGGTACACGCTCAACGAATACCGGATCGAGTCGCTGCTCGGCATGGGCGGCTTCGGCGTCACCTATCTCGCGACCGACACCAACCTGAACCTCAAGGTCGCGATCAAGGAATACCTGCCGAGCGACTGGGCGCAGCGCGCGCCCGACCAGTCGGTGAAATCGAGGTCGGACGAAACGCTCGAGACCTTCAAGTGGGGCCGGGCGCGCTTTCTTGACGAGTCGCGCACCCTCGCCTCCTTGCGTCATCCGAACATCGTGCGCGTCATGCGCTTTTTCCAGGCGAACGAGACGGCCTACATGGTGATGGAGTTTGTCGACGGCCAGGCGCTGCATGAGTGGCTGCGCCATCGCCGGCCGCTCGACGAGCGCACGCTCCTTGGCATCGCGCTGCCGCTGCTCGATGGCCTGGAGATCGTGCACCGCGGCGGCTACCTGCACCGCGACATCAAGCCGGGCAACATCTTCATCCGCGGCGACGGCACTCCAGTACTGATCGACTTCGGTTCGGCGCGCACCGCCACCAGCAACGCCGAGCTGACGAGCATCGTCTCGCCCGGCTACGCGCCGCCCGAGCAATACGACGCGCGCGGCGGACAAGGGCCGTGGAGCGATCTCTATGCGATCGCGGGCGTCCTGTACTGGATGGTGACCGGCCAGCAGCCCGTCGAGGCGACGGTGCGGGCGTTCTCCGATCCGATGGTGCCGGCGCTCAAAGCAGCCGATGCCTCGCGCTACAGCGCCGCGCTCCTCAAGGCGATCGACTGGGCCCTCACACCGTCCAAGGACAGCCGGCCGAAATCGGTCGCCGAGCTTCGCCAGGCGCTGCAAGGCGGTGCGACCAACACGGCATCGGCTTTCGCGCCGACCGAGCTTATTGCTCCGCGCGCGGAGCAACCCGATCAGGCGGCGGTGGCGAAGCTCGTCGCCGAGCTTGCCGCGCACATCGGCCCGATCGCCGACAAGCTGGTCCGATCCCATCTCCGCAAGGGGGCATCGCTGCCCCAGATCGTCGACCAGCTGGCGGTGGAGATTTCGGACCCGCAGCTACGCAGCGCGTTCGTGCGAAAGTTTTCCGCGTCAGCGCCGAGCGAACCGAGCCGGCGAGCCACGTCCGTGCCCGCCCCGAGCGCGCCGAAACCAACGTCGCAACGCTTCAGCGCCGAAGAGCTCGCCAGGGCGGAAGCCGATCTCGCGCAGTACATCGGTGCCGTGGCTCGCGTGGTGGTGAAACGTGCGTCCGCCAAAGCGCGCGACCTGCCCGAGCTCTATCTGCTTCTCGCGGACGAGATCGAGGATCCGAGGGAGAAAAAGAAGTTCGTGAGAAAGGCGATCTCGGCGTCACGGCCGCGCTAGCGCCTGCTCGGTTGCCCTGAGGTGGCGTCCCCACGGGGATTCGAACCCCGGTTACCGCCGTGAAAGGGCGATGTCCTAGGCCTCTAGACGATGGGGACTACAGTGCTTCGCGAGTCGGGCTGGTGGAGGTAACCGGGATCGAACCGGTGACCTCTTGCATGCCATGCAAGCGCTCTCCCAGCTGAGCTATACCCCCGACCAAGGGGGCGAATTATAGCAAGACGCTGTCACAGCCTATGAAGTGCACGGACCCAATCGTCGCGCGCTGACATGCGAACGCGTCGTGAACTGCATGCCCCGCGCATCGCCGTCGAGGCTGAGATCACCGTCGAGCGTGCGGGCGGTGTAACGCATCTTGCCGGAGCCTTCCATCGGCACCCGGCCCTTGCAGCGAACGTCGAACGAGAATTCCGAGCCGGTGTCGCGCTGGTTGGAGAACTGGCATTCGCCCCGCGCGCCCGCCTCGCTCATCACTTTTGCCGGGTTCGCCGCCTGCTCTGGCGTGATGCAGCGCGTGTTGACGATTGGACCGGGCTTCGGCTGGAAGGCGCCGAGCCCTTCGGCTTTCACATTTACCGTGAATTCCCAGCTACCCGGCTCGATTTCCGCCGCCACGCCAAGCACCGGCAAAGCGGCGGCAGCGATAAGCATCCATTTGCGCATGTTCAGTCCTGGTCCAGATGTAACGACAGGCGATGCAGCACGGTTTCGCGGCCGAGGAGCTCGAGCACCGCGTCGATCGAAGGCGTCTGCGTGCGGCCGGTGACGAGTCGCCGCAACGGCATCGCCACCTGCGGCATCTTGAGGCCGCTCGCCTTCACGACCTCCTTGATCGTCTCGCCGAGCAACGCACGCTCCCAGGCGACCGTTGACAGGCGCGCCTTCAGCATCCGCAGCGCCTTGCAGATGTTCGCGTCCCAGTCGGGGGTCCCGGGACTCACTTCCACCGCGTAAAAGAGCATCGCCTCATCGGCGAGCTGCGCGAGCGTCGCCGCGCGGTCCTTGAGCAGCGCCACCACGCGCACGAGCGGCGGACCGCCCCCGGGCTGCGCACCGCGGGCGCGCAGCAGCGGCTCCGCAAGCTCGGCAAGGCGGACATCGTCTGTACTTTTGATGTACTGCTGATTCAGCCACGCGAGCTTTTCCGGGTTGAACTGGGCCGGCGAGCGCGAAACGTGGGCGAGGTCGAACCAGGCGACGAATTGGCGCGTGGAAAAAAGCTCATCATCGCCGTGCGACCAGCCCAGGCGCGCGAGGTAGTTGAGCAGCGCTTCCGGCAGATAGCCTTCGTCACGGTATTGCATGACGCTCACCGCACCGTGGCGCTTGGAAAGCCGCTCGCCATCGGCGCCGAGGATCATCGGCACGTGGCCGAACTCGGGCAGCGCTGCATTTGTCGAATGAGCGAGCGCGCGGAAAATGTGGATCTGACGCGGCGTGTTGTTGACGTGATCGTCGCCGCGGATGACGTGCGTAATACGCATGTCGAGGTCGTCCACCACCACGCCGAAGTTGTACGTCGGCACGCCATCGGCTCGCAGGAGCACGAGGTCGTCGAGCTCGCTGTTCGGAAACTCGATCGGCCCCTTCACCAGATCGTTCCAAGCGACGCTGCCCTCCTCCGGCGTGCGAAAGCGCACCACCGGGTCGCGGCCGGGCGGCGGCACGAGCCCGCGCGCTTTCGCGCGCTCCGGACGCCAGCGGCCGTCGTACTTCGGCTTCTCGCCGCGCGCGGCCTGCTCCTTGCGCAGCGCCTCCAGCTCTTCGCGCGACATGTAGTCGTAATAGGCGTGGCCGGCCGCGATCAGCTCGCCCGCCGCTTGCCGGTAGCGCTCGAGGCGCTGCATCTGGAAGAACGGACCCTCGTCCCAGTCGATGCCGAGCCAGCGCATGCCGTCGAGGATGGCGTCGACCGAGGCCTGCGTCGAGCGCTCGAGGTCCGTGTCCTCGACGCGCAGGATGAATTGCCCGCCGTGATGGCGCGCGTAGGCCCAGGAGAAAAGCGCGGTGCGCGCGCCGCCGATGTGCAGATAGCCGGTTGGGCTCGGCGCGAACCGGGTGCGAACAGCCATGTAAGAGGCGATTCTAGTCGGCGCCGCCTTCGACCGCGTAGCGCTGGGCGCGCCAGCGCAGCATGCCGCCCGAGAGATTGGCGACTTTCTCGAAGCCGCATCTGCCGAGGAGCGCGGTCGCCTGCGCCGAGCGTGCGCCCGAGCGGCACACGACCACGGTGGGCTCGCCTTTGGCAAGCTCGCCCGCACGCGTGGTCAGCGCGCCGAGCGGGATGAGCCTGGCACCGGGTACGTGGCCGAGGGGGCCGTCGAATTCATCGGGCTCGCGCACATCGACGATCTGCACCTCGCGCAGATGCTCCTCGAGCCAGTGCGGCTGTACTTCCCAGATGCCGCCGAACGTATAGGTGAGCGGCGCCCAGTCGGGATCGACAGTGGTGGTCCGCTCGGGCTTTCCGCACTTGAGGTTCGCCGGCAGCGCGATGTCCATCTGCTTCGGATGCGCAAGACCAAGGTTGGTCATATAGCCGACGAAGTCCGCCTCGCCGATCGCATCGGCAAGGCGCGGGTTGTAGAGCTTCTCCTCGCCGACGCTCGTCACCGTGAGGCCACGATAGTCGTGCCCCGGATAGACGAGGCAACGATCGGGCAGCGTGAAGATCTGCTCGCGCACCGAGCGATACAACGTGCGCGCATCGCCGCCCTGGAAGTCGGTGCGGCCGCAACCGCGGACGAAGAGCGTGTCGCCGGTGAAGGCCATCGTCACATCGTCGAGCACGTAGGTCAGGCAGCCGCTGGTGTGTCCGGAGGTCGCGCGCGCCTCCAGGTAGCGGCGGCCGAAGGCGATGTGGTCACGCGGCTGCAGGTAGACGTCGGCACCGTCGGCGCCGCTCGCCGCCGAAATTGCGATGCGGCTGCCGAGCTTCTCCTTGAGGAGCCATGCGCCGGTGACGTGATCAGCGTGCACGTGCGTCTCGAGCGTGTATTTGAGCCGCAGGCCGAGCTCCTTGATGAGCGTCGCGTCGCGCCGCGCCTGCTCGAACACCGGATCGATGAGCAGCGCTTCGCGGCTCGCGCTGTCGGCAAGCAAATATGTATACGTCGAGGACTGCGGGTCGAAAAGCTGCCGGAAGATCATCGCTTTGCTAAAATCGCCGCAGCCTGTCGGGTCGTTAGCTCAGCGGTAGAGCACTGCTCTCACACAGCAGGGGCCACTGGTTCGATCCCAGTACGACCCACCAAGTCCCCCTAGTACGTCGGCAGCCGCTGCGGATCGTTCCACAGTGGCATGCGCTGATGCGCCGCGAGATAGTCGTGCATGAGCTCGTTGTGGCGTTTCTCCGGCTCGGGCGCCACTTCCCAGCTGCAGCCGCTCACGCGCTCGCCGGAAAGCAGGCGCGCGCGTAGCTGCTCATCGAGCGCGATGCGAATCGTCGTCGCGCGACCGTAGTAGACGATGCCGCCGCCCGCCCATAGCGCAAAAACGCCTGGCGCCTGCGGCGCGGCGGCGATCAGCGACTCGGTGAATGGCATGGCGGCGCTGGTGATCGACATGGGTTCTCCCCGCGAGAGTCGCTCGATTCTACGCCTGCATTTCCGGCGTCGACGGCGATGGCGGCTACATGTCGCATCGCATCGACAAGGCGAAAAACGAAAAATGATTTCAGTCGGTTAGCTCGCGCACGTCACTGGCATAGGGGTTGCAGAAATCAGCTCATCAAGAACCCAGGAAGAAAAGAGGCTGCTATGCCGCTGAAACCGAATGGCGCGTTATGCCGGGTACGCGAGCAGATCATCGAGGATGCCCCGAGCGGGCTCGTGCTGCAGTTCGAGTGCGACGACGGCCGGCTGCGCCTGGTGATCGCCGGCAAGACAATGGCGATCGGCAATCGCGAGATCCTCTTCGACCAGGAAGGGCGTGAAGCGGCGGCCGGCACCCTGGTAGGCGAGTTTCGCCGGCCGAACTGGCTGAAGAAGGTTTAGGAAGCGAGGAGCTTCCTCAGCCACTCCTGCGCGTCGGACTCGCCGGCGCGCAGATTCATGCAGCGATCGCGCAGGTTCTTCAGCACGTGCTCGACCATGCCGCCGCGATGCTCGGGCGCGAGCCCATCGAGCGCGCGACCAAAGGCGTGTGCGAAGTGCGTTTTGTCGAGCACCCGCTGCTCGTGCAGCGTCTCGATGATCACGATCTGCGCCGCGGCGAGGCCGGCGAGGGTCTCGACCACGGTCGGCAGCGGCTCATCCATGCGGCGCTTCCTGCGGCAGTGTGCGCCAGAGGGTCGCCAGCAAGACATCGATGTTGACCGGCTTCGCCACGTAGTCGGTGGCCCCCGCCTCGATGCACTTGTCGCGATCGCCCATCATCGCCTTGGCCGTGACGGCGACGATCGGCAGGCTCTGGTAGCCCTCCAGCTGGCGGATGATGCGCATCGTGTCGAGGCCGTCGAGCCCCGGCATCATCACATCCATCAGGATGAGGTCGATTTCGGGCGTACGCTTCAGGAGGTCGATCCCCTCCTTGCCGCTCTCGGCATGCAGCACCTGCATACCGTGCGCTTCCAGCGCGCTCGTGAGCGCGAAGACGTTGCGGATGTCATCGTCGACCACCAGCACCTTTTTGCCGGCGAGCTCGGCGGCCGCCCGCGGCGCCACCGCGTGGGCGGCCTCCTCGCCGAGCGGCGCGCGCTCCGGCGTCTCGTCGGCGCGCTGCGGCAGCGACGCGCTTTCCTCGCGCGGCGCCTCGCGCGGCATCTCGGGGGCCGCCTCGTACTGCAGCGGCAGGTAAAGCGTGAAAGTACTGCCCTGGCCCGGGGTGCTGGCGACGCGGATCTCGCCACCCAGCAGGCGCGCGAGCTCGCGGCTGATCGAGAGGCCGAGGCCGGTGCCGCCGTACTCGCGGCTGGTCGTGCCGTCGGCCTGCTGGAACGCCTCGAAAATGAGCCGCTGCTTGTTGAGCGGGATGCCGATGCCGGTATCGCTCACGGCGAAGGAAACGACGCGCTCGGCCTGGTCGAGCACCGAGTGTCCCGCGCTCCAGCCGCTGGTCGCTTCCGCGACGCGCAGCGCCACGTTGCCGCGGCTCGTGAACTTGAAGGCGTTGGATAGCAGGTTGGTAATGATCTGCTGCAGCCGCTTGCCGTCAGTCTCCATCGCCGCGGGCAGCTGCGGATCGATACCGACCATGAACTCGAGGCCCTTGTCGGTCGCCATCTGGCGGAAGGTGCGCTCGACGTAGTCGCACATCTCCGAGAAGCGCTCGGTCGCGATATTGAGCGTCACCGTGCCCGACTCGATCTTCGCGAGATCCAGTATGTCGTTGATCAACGCAAGGAGCTCCGCCCCCGAGGAGTGGATGGTCTTCGCGAATTCCACCTGCTTCGGCGTGAGATTGCCGCCGACGTTGTCCGCCAGCAGCCGCGCGAGGATCAGCAGCGAGTTGAGCGGCGTGCGTAGCTCGTGCGACATGTTGGCGAGGAACTCGCTCTTGTAGCGCGAGGAAAGCGATAGCTGCTCCGCTTTCTCTTCCAGCGCCGCGCGCGCCTGCTCGATCTCGCGGTTCTTGAATTCCACCTGGTGCATCTGCTCGGAGAGCTGGCGCGCCTTCTCCTGCAGCTGCTCGTTCGCCGCGCGCAGCTCTTCCTGCTTGGATTTCAGCAGTGCTTCGGACTTCTGCAGGTTCAGCGCCTGCTGCTCGAGGCGATCGTTGGTCTTCTTCAGCTCTTCCTGCTGCGCCTGCAGCTCGGCGGTGAGCGACTGCGACTGGTGCAGCAGGTACTCGGTCTGCATGTTCGCCGCAATCGTGTGCAGCACCACCCCGATGGACTCCGTCAGCTGGTCGAGGAACGTTTGATGGATGTCGCTGAACTTGCTGAACGAGGCGAGCTCGATCACCGCCTTCACCTGCCCTTCGAACAGCACCGGCAGGATGACGATGTTGACCGGCGTGCCCGAGCCGAGCGCGGAGCTGATGCGGATGTAATCGGACGGCGCGTTCGTCAGCACGATGCGCTTCTTCTCGAAAGCGCACTGCCCCACCAGGCCTTCGCCGAAGGCGATCTTGCGCGGCAGGCTCTTCGAGTGCCGCTGCGCGTACCCGGCGAGGAGCTCCAGGGTCGAATCGCCGCTCCGGTGGTCGGCGACGTAGAACGCCGCCTGCTGCGCGTTAACGAGCGGCGTCAGCTCGGAGAGGATCAGCCGCGAGACGGTGACGAGATCGCGATGCCCTTGGAGCATGCGCGTGAAGCGCGCGAGGTGCGTCTTGAGCCAGTCCTGCTCGGTGTTCTTGCGCGTGGTGTCCTTCAGGTTGCGAATCATCTCGTTGATGTTGTCCTTCAACGAGGCGACTTCGCCCTGTGCCTCCACCGTGATCGAACGCGTGAGGTCCCCCTTGGTCACCGCGGTCGCCACCTCGGCGATCGCGCGCACCTGGGTCGTTAGGTTCGCCGCGAGCCGGTTCACGTTGTCGGTGAGGTCGCGCCATGTGCCCGCTGCGCCCGGCACGCGCGCCTGTCCGCCGAGCATGCCTTCGGAGCCCACTTCGCGCGCCACGTTCGTGACCTGCTCGGCGAACACGGCGAGCGTGTCGATCATGCTGTTGATCGTGTCGGCGAGCGCCGCCACCTCGCCCTTCGCCTCCACCGTCAGCTTGCGCGTGAGATCGCCGTTCGCCACCGCGTTCATCACGCTCGCGATGCCGCGCACCTGGCTCGTGAGGTTGGCGGCCATCGAGTTGACGTTGGCAGTGAGGTCGTTCCATACGCCACCCACGCCCGTGACCTGCGCCTGGCCGCCGAGCTTGCCTTCGGTTCCCACCTCGCGCGCCACCCGCGTGACCTCGGCGGCGAAGGAGTTGAGCTGATCGACCATCGTGTTGACGGTGTTCTTCAGCTCGAGGATCTCGCCCTTCACATCGACCGTGACCTTGCGCGACAGATCGCCGCGCGCCACCGCCGTCGTCACCTCGGCGATGTTCCTCACCTGCCCGGTGAGGTTCGCGGCCATCGAATTGACGTTGTCGGTGAGGTCCTTCCACACGCCCGCGACGCCCACCACCTGCGCCTGGCCGCCGAGCTTGCCCTGGGTGCCCACCTCTTTCGCGACGCGCGACACTTCGGAGGCAAAGGCGTTCAGCTGGTCGACCATCGTGTTGATGGTGCTCTTAAGCTCGAGGATCTCGCCCCGCACATCCACCGTAATCTTCTTCGACAGGTCGCCTTTCGCGACTGCCGTGGTGACTTCGGCGATGTTGCGCACCTGGCCGGTCAGGTTCGCGGCCATCGAGTTCACGTTTTCCGTGAGGTCCTTCCACACGCCGGCGACGCCTTTCACCTGTGCCTGCCCGCCAAGCTTGCCGTCGGTGCCGACCTCACGCGCCACGCGCAACACTTCCGAGGCGAACGCGTTCAGCTGGTCGACCATGGTGTTGATGGTCGACTTGAGCGCGTAGATCTCGCCCTTCGCCTCCGCCGTGATCTTCTTCGAAAGGTCGCCGCGCGCGACCGCAGTCGTCACCTCGGCGATGTTCCTCACCTGACCGGTGAGGTTGGCGGCCATCGAGTTCACGTTATCGGTCAGGTCCTTCCAGACGCCGCCGACGCCTCGCACCTGCGCCTGGCCGCCGAGCTTGCCTTCCGTGCCCACCTCGCGCGCGACGCGCAAGACCTCGGAGGCAAAAGCGTTCAGCTGGTCGACCATCGTGTTGATCGTGTTCTTGAGCTCTACGATCTCGCCCTTCACATCGACCGTGATCTTCTTCGACAGGTCACCGCGCGCCACCGCCGTGGTCACCTCGGCGATGTTGCGTACCTGGCCGGTGAGGTTCGCGGCCATCGAGTTGACGTTGTCGGTGAGATCCTTCCACACGCCCGCCACGCCGAGCACCTGCGCCTGGCCGCCGAGCTTGCCTTCCGTGCCCACCTCGCGCGCCACGCGCGTCACCTCGGCGGTAAAGGCGTTGAGCTGATCCACCATCGTGTTGATGGTGCTTTTCAGCTCCAGCACCTCGCCTTTCACGTCCACCGTGATCTTCTTCGACAGGTCGCCTTTGGCGACGGCGGTGGTGACCTCGGCGATGTTTCGCACCTGGCCGGTGAGATTCGCCGCGAGCTGGTTCACGTTGTCGGTGAGGTCTTTCCAGACGCCGGCGACGCCGGGGACCTGCGCCTGGCCGCCCAGCTTGCCGTCCGTGCCGACTTCGCGCGCCACGCGCGAGACCTCGGAGGCAAAAGCGTTGAGCTGATCGACCAGCGTGTTGATGGTGTTCTTCAGCTCGAGGATCTCGCCCTTCGCCTCGGCGGTGATCTTTTTCGACAGATCGCCGCGTGCGACTGCGGTGGTGACATCGGCAATGTTTCGCACCTGGCCGGTGAGGTTCGCGGCCATCGAGTTCACGTTGTCGGTAAGGTCCTTCCAGACACCGCCGACGCCTTTCACCTGCGCCTGGCCGCCGAGCTTGCCCTCGGTGCCCACCTCCTTCGCGACGCGCGAAACCTCGCCGGCGAAGGCGTTCAGCTGGTCGACCATCGTGTTGATGGTGCTCTTCAGCTCGAGGATCTCGCCCTTCACATCGACGGTAATCTTCTTCGAAAGGTCGCCTCGCGCGACGGCGGTGGTGACCTCGGCGATGTTTCTCACCTGGCCGGTGAGGTTCGCCGCGAGCTGATTGACGTTGTCGGTGAGGTCCTTCCAGACGCCGGCGACGCCGGAGACATGCGCCTGCCCGCCGAGCTTGCCGTCGGTGCCCACTTCCTTCGCGACGCGCGACACCTCCGAGGCGAAGGCATTGAGCTGGTCCACCATCGTGTTGATGGTGCTCTTCAGCTCCAGCACCTCGCCCTTCACGTCGACCGTGATCTTCTTCGACAGATCGCCCGCCGCCACGGCCTTCGTGACATCGGCGATGTTGCGCACCTGCGAGGTGAGGTTCGCGGCCATCGAGTTGACGTTGTCGGTGAGGTCCTTCCAGACGCCGCCGACGCCCTTCACCTGCGCCTGCCCGCCGAGCTTGCCCTCGGTGCCGACTTCCTTCGCGACGCGCGACACCTCGCCCGCGAACGCGTTCAGCTGATCGACCATCGTGTTGATGGTGTTCTTCAGCTCGAGGATCTCGCCCTTCGCCTCGGCGCTGATCTTTTTCGAGAGATCGCCACGTGCCACCGCGGTGGTGACATCGGCGATGTTTCTGACCTGACCCGTGAGGTTCGCGGCCATCGAGTTCACGTTGTCCGTGAGGTCCTTCCATACGCCGGCGACGCCCGGCACCCGCGCCTGGCCGCCGAGCTTGCCGTCGCTACCGACCTCTTTCGCTACGCGCGAGACCTCGCTTGCAAACGCGTTGAGCTGCCCGACCATGGTATTCACCACCGTACCCAGGCGCAGCGCCTCGCCGCGCAGCGGGCGGCCGTCCACCTCCAGCACCATGGTCTGCGACAGGTCGCCTTTCGCCACCGAGCCGATCACCCGCGCCACCTCCTGCACGGGGTACATCACATCGCCGACCAGCGTGTTGATCGAGTCGATGACATCGGCCCAGGCGCCGATGGCGCCGGGGAGCGTCATGCGGTGGTTGAACTGGCCCTCCTTGCCGACCAGCTCGGCAACGCGCGCGATCTCGGCGGCCTTCGCCTCTTCAAGCTCGACGACGTCGTTGAACGCTTGCGCGATCTCGCCGTCGATGCCGGTGAGATTGAGCGGCATGCGAACCGTGAAGTCGCCGCGCTTGAGCTGGCGCAGCGCTTTCAGCAGCTCTCCGCGGTCAAGCATCATCTGCAGGCCTGCGTGCATGGATTCCATGGAGTCCCCTTGGGGGGTAGTTCTAACGAGCTAAGTCCGTGATGCTACGGGGCAATCCCGACATGGGCTATCGGGAAACAGACCATCGACCTGTCGCTATCCGCACTACAACCAGAGGCGCATTTCCGCGTCGCGATAGCAACGCGGAAATAGGCCGCTTTCAGTCGACGAGGTGGTGCGCGATGGCGTAGTGCATCAGCTCCGCGTTGGACTTCATGTTCATCTTGCGGAGGATGCGCGTGCGATGCGTGCTCACGGTGTTCGGCGAGAGGAACAGCTCGTCGGCGATCTGCCGCACGGTCTTGCCCGAAGCAATCATCCACATCACCTGGTACTCGCGATCGGACAGCGTCTCGTGCAGCGGCTTGCCGCGGTTGTCTTCGAGCTCGAGCGCCAATTTTTCCCCGAGCGTGGGCGTGACATAGCGCCCGCCGCCCGCGACCTTGCGGATCGCGCTCACCAGCTCTTCCGGCGCGCTCTCCTTCGTCAGGTAACCGGCGGCGCCGGCCTTCAGCGCGCGCACGGCGTAGCGGTCTTCCGGATACATCGAGAGGATGAGCACGGCGCGCCCGGGATAGCGCTGGCGCAGTTCCTTGATGAGCTCCAGGCCGTTCTTGCCCGGCATGTTGTAGTCGAGCACGGCGACTTCCCATGGGACGCGGCGCGACAGCTCGACCACTTCCTGGCCGTTGCGCGCCTCGCCTACGACGGTGAGGTCCTGCTCGACGGCCAACATCTGCCGCAAACCTTGGCGGACCACCGGGTGGTCGTCGGCGATGATCACTTTCACTTCGGTCACACCCTCTGGCGGATGGGGATGGAGACCGACACGCGGGTTCCGTGGCCCGCAGTGCCGGTAATCTTGACTTCGCCCCCGAACAGCAGCGCCCGCTCGTGCATGCCGAGGAGCCCGAGCGACTTCTTGCCGTTCAAGTCGCTGTCGGCGATGCCGACGCCGTTGTCGATGACGTCGAGCGCGACGCGCTCCTCGCTGATCGCAAGCTCCATGTCGACGCGTGTGGCGCGCGAGTGGCGCGCGACGTTGGTCAGGATCTCCTGGAAGATGCGGAACATGGTCGTCGAGACGTCGACGTCAAGCTTCGCGCTCTCGGGCGGCAGCTTGGTGCGGCAGCGGATGCCGGTGCGCTTCTGGAATTCCTTCGCCTGCCAGGCGACCGCGGCGACGAGGCCCATGTCGTCCAGCATCTCCGGCCGCAGTCCCGTGGCGATCTTGCGCACCGTCTGCACCGTGGTGTCGATCAGCTTGCACATCGAGTCGGTCTTGTCGACGAGCGGCTTCTCGCGCAGGCGCTTGGCAAGCCAGGTCACTTCCATCTTCAGTCCCGTCAGCACCTGGCCCAACTCATCGTGGATCTCGCGCGCGATATGCGCCCGCTCCTCTTCGCGCACCGAAATGAGGTGCGCCGCGAGGCGGCGCAGCTTCTCTTCCGATTCGCGCAGCCGCTCGCTCTTGCGGAACAGGTCGACGAACACCGCCACCTTGGCCTTGAGAATTTCCGGCACTACGGGCTTCTGCAAATAGTCGACCGCGCCTGCCTCGTAGCCGCGGAACATCGAGCTCATCTCGTCGGCGGCGGCCGTCAGGAAAATGATCGGCGTGAGGCGAGAGCGCTCCCGGCTCCTGATCATGCGCGCCGTCTCGAAGCCATCCATGCCCGGCATGCGCACATCGAGCAGGATCACGGCGAAATCGTTCTTCAGCGCGAGCCGCAGCGCCTCTTCGCCCGACTGGGCGATCATCAGGTTCTGACCAAGCGTCGAGAGCAGCTCCTGCAGCGCGAAGAGACTCTTTGGCTCGTCGTCGACGAGCAGAATCTTCGCCTGCGGCGTGGTCTCGGCTTGTGCCTCGGCCGTGAAGGCTTCCGACTCGGTGGCGCCGCGCGTCACCGTCGCTGCATCGGACATCGTTCTAGCCTACGAGCTGGTGGCGGACTGCGTAGTGCACGAGCGCGGCGTTACTCGCGAGCCCGAGCTTACGCAGGATGCGGGTGCGATAGGTGCTCACCGTGGAGGGCGAAAGCCCCATCTCGCGCGCGATCTCGCTGATCTGCTTGCCAGTGGCGAGCAGCCACATGACGCGGTACTCGCGATCCGAGAGCTTCTCATGCAACGCCTTTTGCGGATCGCTCGAGCATTCCGACGCCAGAATCTCCGCCAGCGAGGCGCTCACGTATTTGCCACCGTTCGCGACTTTGCGGACTGCCGTCGTGAGTTCCTGCGGCGCGCTGTCCTTCGTGATGTAGCCGGCGCCGCCTGCGCGCAGCACGCGCGAGCCGTGCACGTCTTCCGAGTGCATGCTGAGGATCAGCACCGGCTTACCCGGGAATTCCTTCTTGATGTCCCCGAGAAGGTCCAACCCGCTCCTACCGGGCATTGAGAAATCGAAGATCGCCATGTCCCATTCGACTTTGCGCGCGAGCTCGAGGGCTTCGTCGCCATTCGTGGCCTCGCCCACCACCGTCGCGGCCGGGTCGGAAGCGAGCATCTGCTTGAGCCCGTGGCGCACGATCGGGTGATCGTCAGCTATAAGAATTCGCATTGCTGCCCCTTGTGGTGGTCCCTGTCGACGACAGTATAGGCAGCTACATGACGGTTGGCCATCTTCGTTTCCCTTTTTTCTTCAATGATGTAGTGTGCATTCGACAGGCGTGTAAGTGTTCGCCTGACAGGCCTGATTCCAGCGACGGAGCGCGCGCGATAGATGCGCGCGTGCGCGCCGGCCGATGGTTGTCCGGGCCATGCGCAATCTCCTGATTTCACTGTTAGGGCTTCTCGCCTCCGCGGCCTTCGCCGCTGAGCCGCGCGCCATCGCAACATTTGAATCGATCGGCGTTTACTGGTCGCCGCCGAGCGATCCCGGGCCGAACGGATGCCCGCTGCAATTCCGCAGATCCGGGGAGGCGCAGTGGCGCGAAGCGCTGCCGCTCTGGTACGACCGCCGCAATCGCGAATGCCGCGGGAGCGTGGTGCAGCTCGAGCCTGGAACGAAGTACGACTTGCGCGTCGCGGACGCGCAAGTCAGCGCCACCACCTGGAGCGAGCGTTTCCCGATCGCGCGCACCGTGACAGTGACCACGAGCGGCGCGCTGAAAATCACCGAAGGCGGCACGCCGAATGGCTACGTGCTCTACAGCGGCGAAGGCGTGACGATCGACGGCGCGAACAAGGATCTCCACAACATCGTCATCGCCGCGCCGTACGTGATCGTGCGCGGCTTCACGCTCAAGGGCGCGAAGCAGGACGCGATACGCTTGCTGCCCGGCGCGCACGACGTCGTCATTGAAGACAACGACATAAGCGGCTGGGGCCGCTATCGCACGACCAACAGCGCCGGCTGGAAGATCGGCATGGATATGGATGCCGGCGTTCGCGCGGTGTGCGACAAATCTTGGCGCATGGAGCGCACCATCGTTCAGCGCAACCGCATCCACCACCCGCGTTACGGAGCCAACAGCTGGTCGTGGGGTCATCCGGTCGGGCCGCAGGCGCTCACCTACAGCTATTGCGGCGGCAACCATGTGATCCGATACAACGAAATCTACAGCTCCGAGGGGCATTACTTCAACGACGGCCTCGGCGGCGAAGACAACTTCTCCGACATTGGTTTTCCGAACGCGGACAGCGATATCTACGGCAATCGCATCTCACACACCTGGGACGATGGCATCGAGGCCGAAGGCGCCAACCGCAACGTGCGCATCTGGGGCAACTATCTCGATCTCACCGCCGTCGGCATCGCGAGCACGGCGACCCATGCGGGCCCGCTCTATGTCTTTCGCAACGTCTATAACCGCAGTCGCAAGATGTCCGAGAGTCCGCTCGAAGCCGACGATCGCGGCGTATTTGCAAAAGCAGGTGCGAGTGCCGAGTGGGGCGGCGGTCGCCGCTACGTGTTTCACAACACGGTGCTGCAACCGAACGGTAACCAGGGCGCGGGCGGCGGCATCAGCGGCAACAGCAACCAGCCTCTCACCAACACCATCACGCGCAACAACATCTGGACCATCTGGAAGCCGCACTGGGAGGCGATCAACGAAGCGGGCGGCAGCGGCAACGATTTCGATTACGACCTCTACAATGGTCGACTGACCACGTATCGTGGTGCCGAGCCGCACGGCATCACGGGCACGCCGGTGTACGAGCACGCGTTCACACTCGCGCCGAAAAGCCCCGGCGTCGACCGCGGTGTGCGCATCGCCAATTTCAACGACGGCTACGTCGGCGCCGCTCCCGACATCGGCGCACAGGAAACCGGCGCGCCCACTCTGCGCTTCGGCATCGAGGCGGCGAAAGGTCGGGAAGCGGCGACATTTAGAACGGCGCGGAAACAGTGACTTAAACGTTCCATACGACACGCCGTCGTCGATGCACCACAGGTTCGTAGTGCTCGCAACGACGCCGACTTACTAAGCGGTTGATGTAGCGCGACTTCTCTCGCTGGCACGGCTCATGCTCCTGTCGCTGCTCGCACGACATCGGGGCAGGGAGCCCGTGTCGATACGCGGCATTTAACGCCGCGTTTCTTCTTTACGAAAGAAGGGAGAAGTTGATGAGTCTTCGCAAAACCCCTATTGCTGCTGCTTTGGCACTTTGCGGCGCGATGCCGCTCGTTGCACACGCTGAGCCGACCCCCGCGCCGTTTTCCGGGTCGCTCGACGTTTGGTTCAAGGCGCCGCTCGCCGGCTCCACTATCAGCGGCGTGCTGAACGCCGGCACGAGCTGCTATGCCAACACTTCCGGCAGCGTGAATCGCGTCGTCTTCACGATGGACGGCCAGGCCATCAACACCGACAGCACGCCCGCCGACGGCACGCAGTGCGTTCTCGACACCACGAGGTTCGCCAACGGCACGCACCAGATGATTGCCACGGTCTACGGCAATGATGGCTCGACCATCAGGGACGCTATCAACGTCAACGTGCAGAACCCGACGCCGACGCCGGTGTCGACGGTGTCGCCGAGCCCGACGCCAACGCCTACCGTGTCGCTCGGCGGCGTTGTCGCCCCGACGCCGACGCCCACCGTGACTCCGACCGTGAGCCCGACGCCGACAGTGACGCCGACGCCGACCACGGCGACCGCAACTCCGGCGCCGCAATCGGGCTCGCTCGACGTGTGGTTCAAGGC
>Ga0081539_10002157_pt1 | contig 29014 bp, 32 predicted proteins | sample TabmetS4T2R2_FD_71023 | JGI IMG/M metagenome (GOLD analysis project Ga0081539, IMG submission 71023) | Tabebuia heterophylla rhizosphere microbial communities from the University of Puerto Rico - S4T2R2 | ecosystem: Host-associated > Plants > Roots > Rhizosphere ... | reverse complement strand
GGCTCGCCGATCGCGACGTTGCTGGCGGGCTTCACCGCGGGGTCGGGCACGGGGATCGCCTCGAGCAGCAGCGCCGTATAGGGGTGCGCGGGCTCAGCGAACAGCTTCTCGGTAGGGCCGACCTCGCAGAGCTTGCCGAGATACATGACGGCGATGCGGTCGCTCACCGCCTTCACCACGGCGAGATCGTGGGCGATGAACAGGAGCGTGAGGCCGTAGCGGCGCTTCATGTCCTCCAGAAGGTTCAGGATCTGGGCGCGGATCGAGACGTCGAGGGCCGACACCGGCTCGTCGCAGATCACGAGCTCGGGCTCGAGGATCAGCGCGCGGGCGATGCAGATGCGCTGGCACTGGCCGCCGGAGAATTCGTGCGGCAGGCGGCCGCTGACCAGGTCGGCGTCGAGGCCGACGGCGGTCAGGACCTCGCGCACGCGGCGCTCGCGCTCGGCCTTGTCCGAAACGCCGTTGATGATCAGCGGCTCGGCGACGATGTCGCCGATGGTCCGCCTGGGATTGAGCGAGGCGATCGGGTCCTGGAAGATCAGCTGCAGGCGCCGTCGCATCAGGCGCATCTTTTCGGCGTCGAGGCCGGTGAGCTCGGTGCCGTCGAACACGACCTTGCCCCCGGTCGGGCGGCGCAGCTGCAGGACGGCGCGCCCCAGGGTCGACTTGCCACAGCCCGATTCGCCCACCAGGCCGAGAGTCTCGCCCTTGCCGACGTCCAGGCTGACATCGGACACCGCCGACAGCGTCTTGCCGCCGACGCTGTACTCGACGACAAGGTTCTTGACGGAGAGCAGCGCGCTCATAGCGGATGCCAGCAGGCAAAGAGACCGCCAGCACGCTCGGGATCGGCAAGCGGCGGCTTGGCGGCGCGGCAGTGATCGTCGGCGTAGCGGCAGCGCGGCTCGAAGGAGCAGCCTTTCAGCGGCCGCGTCTGGTCGGGCGGCCGGCCGGCGATCGCGGGCAAGGGCGTGTGCGGCGGCGAATCGAGCTTGGGGATCGCGGCCAGCAAAGCCTGGGTGTAGGGCATGCGCATGCGCGTGAAGAGCCTGGGCGTGGGCGCGCGCTCGACGACACGGCCGGCATACATCACCGCCACTTCGTCGGTGCGGCCGGCGACGACGCCGAGATCGTGGGTGATCAGGATCAGTGCCATATGACGGCGCTGCTGCTCGCGCGCCAGCAGGTCGAGGATCTGCGCCTGCACGGTGACGTCGAGCGCCGTCGTCGGCTCGTCGGCGATCAGGAGCTTGGGCTCGCAGGAGAGCGCGATGGCGATGGCCACGCGCTGGCGCATGCCGCCCGAGAGCTGGTGCGGGTACTGCCGCAGGCGCTGCTCGGGCGCGGGGATGCCGACGGCGGCCAAAAGCTCGGCGCCGCGGCGGGTGGCGGCGGCGGTGTCCATGCCGAGATGGGCCTGCAGGGTTTCCATGATCTGCGTGCCGATGGTGAGCACCGGGTTGAGCGAGGTCATCGGATCCTGGAAGACCACGGCGAGCTCGGGACCGCGCAGACGGCGCAGCTCCTCGGCCGGCAGCGTGACCAGGTCGCGGCCGGCGAACATGATGCGGCCGCCCAGCCGCGCGCGCTTGGGCAGCAACTGCAGGATCGAGCGCGACAGCATGGTCTTGCCGCAGCCGGACTCGCCCACGATGCCGAGGGTGCTGCCGGGCGCCAGGGTGAGATCGACGCCGTCGACGGCGCGCAAGGGACCGCGCGGCGTGGGCAGATCGACGGTTACGCCCTCGACTGACAACAACGGCGCGGTCATAGCGCTCGCCTCATAACGCTCCGGGCCTCGGATCGGTGAGCGCGCGCAAGGTGTCGCCGACGATGTTGAAGGCGAGCACGGTCAGGAACATGAAGCCCGCCGGCAGGAAGGCGAGCCACGGGGCGATGTCGAGATTCTCGCGGCCCTCGCCGATCATGCTGCCCCAGCTCGCGGTCGGCGGCGGCACGCCGAGGCCGAGGAACGAGAGCGCGCCCTCGACGACGATGGTGACGGCGACGGCCAGCAGGAAGAAGGCGAGCAGCGGCAGGGCGACGTTGGGCAGCAGCTCGCGGATCAGGATGCGGCTGTGGGTGGCGCCGAGCGCGCGCGCCGCCGTCACGAACTCGCGCTCGCTCAAGGTCAGGGTGACGGCGCGGGCGACGCGGGTGAAGGCGGGAATGCCCAGAACGCCGATCACGATGGTGATGTTGGCGACCGACTGGCCCATGAAGGCCGTCACCGCCAGCACGAAGACCAGCGGCGGGAAGGCCAGCAGCACGTCGACGCCGCCGACGGCGAAGGTTTCCAGCCGGCCGCGGAAGTAGCCCGCCACCATGCCGAGGCAGCCGCCGATCAGGACGCCGATCACCGGCGCCAGAAGCCCGACCAGGAGCGACACGCGGCCGCCGTAGATCAGGCGCGAGAGCTCGTCGCGGCCGAGATGGTCGGTGCCCAGGATGTGGCCGGGGCTGAACAGCGGCGCCCGCTTGGCGAGAAGGTCCATGTCGGTGGGGCTCTGGATCGGCAGCCAGTCGGCGAAGATGCCGGCGAGGCCGATCACGGCGATCCAGGCGACGGAGCCGACGAACAGGATGCCGACACGGCGCGGGCGGCTCGCTGGCGCGGCGCTGGCGACATCGTTCTCGAGCTCAAGCACGGCCATGGCGGATCCTCGGATCGAGCACGGCGTAGAGCATGTCGACGATGAAGTTCACCATCACGAAGCCCAGGGCCACGAACAGCACGACGCCCTGCAGGATGATGAAGTCACGGGCGTAGATGGCGCCGACCAGCAGGCGGCCGATGCCCGGCAGGGCGAAGATGGTCTCGACGATCAGGGCGCCGCCGATCAGGCGGCCGATGTTGATGCCGGCCACCGTCACCAGGGTGAGCGAGCTGGGCTTCAGCGCGTGCACCAGCAGGATGCGCGCCGGCCGCAAGCCCTTGGCCTTGGCCATGGCGATATAGTCTTCCTGCAGGGTCGCGATCATGTCGGAGCGCAGCACGCGCATCAGCACCGGCCATTCGGCGAAAGCGATCGTCAACGCCGGCAGGATGAAGCTCTTCAGGTTGGCCAGCGGATCCTCGGCGAAGGGCACCCAGCCGGTCGCGGGCAGCCAGTTCAGCTCGACGGCGAACAGGTAGATCAGAAGGATCGCCACCATGTAGTTCGGCAGCGACAGCTTGCCGAAGGCGAGGCCGGTGAAGAAGCGGTCGAGCGCGCTGCCGCTCTTCACCGCGCAGACAATGGCGAGCGGGATCGAGATCACCAGCGCCAGCGCCACGCCGATCACCATGAGCTCGAGCGACACCGGCAGGCGGGCGGTCACCGCGTCCCACACCGTCTCGCCGGTGCGGAAGGAGCGGCCGAGGTCGCCGTGCAGGACGTCCCACAGCCAGATGCCGTAGCGCTGCCAGATCGGCAGGTCGAGGCCCATCTGGGCGCGCAACGCCGCGACCTTCTCGGGCGTCGCCTGGTCGCCCAGGATCGTCGAGGCGAGATCGCCGGGCAGCAGCGAGGCGACCAGGAAGGTGAGCAGGGTGACGGCGAGCAGAACCGGCAGCAGGTAGACCAGCCGCCGGCCGATGAACTTGGCCATGGGCTTTAAGTCTTCCTCTTCCGGACCGCGCGCGTCCCCGCGCGCTCATGATCATGAGCGCGCGGGACGCGCGCGGTCCGGAAGACCATGATCAATCCAGCCACGCGTTGGAGACGTCGATGACGCCGCCGTAGAGCTTGGGGATACCCTGCACCTTGGCCTTGGTCATGGCGTAATAGCTGTTCTGGAAGACCCAGAACCAGGTCGCTTCCTTGTTGAGCAGCCGGCTGATGGCGCAGTAGGCCTCGGTGCGCCTGCCCTCGTCTGGCGTGGCGCGCGATTCCTCCAGAAGCTTGTCGAGCTCGGGGTTGGTGTAGTTGGCGAGGTTGAGCGGGCTCTTGGAGTAGAAGTTGGCGAACATCTGCACGTCGGGATCGGGGAAGTCGACGATGCGCCAGCCGATGATGTCGAACTTGCGCTGGAAGGCGCGCGGCGGGAACGTCGCCTGGTCGACCTGCTCGATCTCCATGTCGACGCCAATCTGCTTCCACAGCTGCTGGTAGACTTGGCTCGTGGCGCGGCCGCGCGGCGTCGCGGTGAACAGCATCTTGAACTGCACCGGCTTGCCGTATTCCTTGATCAGCTCGGCGGCCTTCTTGGGGTCCGTCGGCAGCGCGCCGTCGTCCTTGCACTTGACCCACGAGCCTTCGCCGTAGGGGTTGGTCGCCGGCCGGGCGAGGCCGTTGGTGAGCGCCTGCGAGATCTTCTTCTTGTCGAGCCCCATGACCAGCGCCTGGCGCACGCGCACGTCGTCGAGCGGCGGCACCTTGGTGTTGATGGCGGCGACGCCGGCGCCCGAGCCGACATATTCGAGAACCTTGAGCGCGTTGTTCTTGCGCGCGCGGGCGATGTTGTCGGCCTCGTACTCGTCGGCCCACACCACGTCGGTCTCGCCCGAGACGAGGCTGGCGAAGCGCGACTGGGCATCAGGCAGGGGCCGCAGCACGACGCGGTCGAGGTTGGGCTTGTTCTTGTCCCAGTAGCCGGGGTTCTTCTCGAGCACCATGCGGTCGCCGGCCGTCCACGACTTGATGACGAAAGGCCCTGTGCCGACGGGATTGCGGTTGTAGTCGTCGCCCTTGGTCTGGATCGCCGTCGGCGAATGGATGGTGCTGTTCTGGTCGGGCCGCGTCAGCAGCGCGGGATGGTTCACCGCCGGATCCTTCAGCGTGTAGACGACGGTGAGGTCGTCCTTGGCTTCGACGCTGAGCGTATTGGCGATGTAGAAGGCGCAGCGGCAGTTGTTCTTGGGGTCCTTCTGCCGGTTGAAGTTATAGGCCACGGCCTCGGCATTGAAGGGCGTGCCGTCGGAGAACTTCACGTCGGGCCTGAGCTTGTAGGTCCAGACCTTGTAATCCTCGGACGCGGACCACGACAGCGCGAGGCTGGGCTTGGGCTTGCCGTCGTCGCCAAGGCGGGTGAGCTGTTCGAGGAACAGGCTGGCCGCGATGTTGGGCGAGGTGTCGTAGACGCCGACCTTCAGGGGATCGAAGCCCGCGATGTCGAGCTCGACGCCGACGGTGAGCGTGCCGCCCTTCTTCTGGGCGAGCGCCGGAGACGCCGCGACGCCGGCGACGGCGGCCAGCGGAAGCATGATCTTGAAAAGACGCGAGGCGATCGACGTCATGGTGTTCCTCCCAGAACGGGCGGCGTTGGCCGCTTCTTCAGGGCCGCACTGTAGACGGGGTGAAGCGAGGCCGTCCACCTGCTGGGAGCGCGCCACTCCGTGGCGCTCTTCTCATGCTCTTTCGGGCCATGAGCGCCACGAAGTGGCGCGCTCCCAGCTAAGGCTTGAGCAGCCGCTTCTTCAGCTCGGCGGCGATCAGCTCGTTGGTGAAGCGCAGGGGATGGCCGTCATGCGGGATCAGGAGCTTGTCGACCGGCTGGCCCGAGGTGAGATCGTCGACGCGCACCAGCTCGATGCCCATCTTGCGCATTTGCGTGATCACGTTGACCAGCTCCGACTGGTCGATCACCGAATCGCCGTGCGTGCCGCGCGACTTCTCGTCGGGCCAGGAATAGACCACGACCAGCGGCGCGTTGAATTTTTCGCGCGCATACTGCTGCAAGCGGGCCATCATGGCGACGAACAGTTTCAGCTGCTCCTCCTGCCGCTGCTTCTCGCCGATCGAGGCGATGAAGGGGAAGAGCTCGCCGAGGTAGTACTTCAGCCCGGCGCCGGGATGGCTCAGCCGATACTCGGTGAACGAGCCCGTATGCACGAGCTTGCCGTCCAAAAGCTCGTAGCGCGGCGAGGAGCCGAGCCACGAGCCGTCGCCGGTGGTGCGCGCGAGCTGGGCCGGGATGATCCAGATGATCACGGCCTTCACCGGCTGGCCGAGGTAGCGATCGAGCAGCCCCGCCTCGAAGGCGCGCACCAGGTGGTTGGGCGCGCTGCCCGGGGCGCTGAGGTTCAGCGCGCGCACCTTGCCGTCGCCCTTCTCGGCGAACAGCCAGGGCAAGGTGTCGTTGTCCGGGATGCCCTGGCCGAACATGAAGGAATCGCCCAGGAAGAGGTATAGGTCGGCGCCCGGCGGCGCCGCAGGGGTGACGCGGCCGCCCTCGGAATCGATGTGATAGGTCTCGTGGTAGACCGGCTGGCCGTTGAAGGTGGCGTGGGCCACGGCCGTACTGTCGGGCGCGGGCCGGAAGCCCAGCACGGGATGCGGCTGGGGCCACCAGCGCGGCTCGACCGTGCGCACCAGGCCGGCGCCATGCGCCGTGGGCGTCAGCAGGCCGGCGAAGGCATCGAGCAGCGCCAGACTCATGGCCACCGCCGACACGAGCAGCGCGCCGGTGCGCCAGCCGTTGCCGCGAAACAGCACGACGCCTGCGAGTCCCAGAAGCGTCGCCACCAGGCAGGCCCACATGGCCGACGGCAGCAGGAGCGCCGCGGCGGCGACCAGGGCGAGCATCAAGGCTGCAAGCGAGAAGTTGCGACGGGCTGCAGCCATTGAGCGGGAGACGCCTCCGGGACGAAATGGTGCCGAGACACATGCCCGATACGGGTCGCGCTGTCAGCCCTTTGCTGGGAGCGCGGTTTCCGCGACCCCCTCATGCGACACGGAGCGCAGGATTTACCGCCCAGCGCAGCGCGGGACGGCCGCCTTTGGGCCCCGGCGGCGCAGGCAGTGGCCGAGAGGGCGGGCGAGCGCGATTGGCGCGCGGATGCTCGCGGGAGCTTCTAGCGCCGGCGGAGAGGGTGCGTGGGCGTTCGAAAAAACATCGGATGGAAAAACTCTGTACACCGGCGAGGGTAGTTCAATGTTTCTCAACATCTGGCGCCAACTCCCTGAAAAAGCGTGGAAACAACTTCGCCCTCCTTGTGTCTAACGTTTTCGGCGAGCGGGCGTGCTTGCTGGTCGCCGCCGCTTCAGGGCGCGCGCATGGCGTTTGGCCGGAGAGATCGGGGCGTGTTTCATCGTCCGCAACGCTCAGAAGGGCGCACGTCATCATCGCTGGCTCCAGGTTGGCCGAGGCTGGCTGTGAGACCTCAGGGTGCGACGGGAGGGCCGCGCAGCCGGCGTGCGTTGGTACTCTTGCTTTGGTCGTAGGTCGTCATGTGTCGCCTCTCTGACGGTCGAGCGGGCGACAGAGACACAACACAAAATTGCTCTAGAGAATCAAATCAAATCTCGCGCACGCATTGCCGTCAAACAGCGGGATCCGACACGGGGTGATGGCGGCCGCTGGCATGCGCCGCCTTTGTGCGCACGGCGTTTGCTTAAAAAAGGAAAGCCCACCCGCGTGTACTCCTTCGGGTGGGCTTGGGCGCGGGGATAGCCCAAGGGGCGCGGCCGCACTCCGCCCAGTAACGCCGCCGATCCCGGTTGGGTTACGCATCACAGAAGGTGCGGAAGCGGTGTCCCGGCGCCTCGGCCCGCGTTTGCGGAACCCTTCAGTCGGAAGCGTACGAAAGTCCGTTGCAGCAAGCGCCACAAGCGAGCTGGGCCCCGCGACCGTTCAATGAATGACGCAGTGTCCGATCCAGTTGCGACCCGCGCCGCAAAGCAATTCATCCTCGCGGCGTAACCGCCGTGGTGGAATCGGTATTGGCTCTTGGCCAGCTTTTTCTTCGTTGCGCTGGCAGGTCCGGCCCCATGCCGCTTGCATCCCCGCTTGGACAGAGGGCCGGACCACTGCTCTGTCTGTCCGCAACATCGGCCCACAACAGCAAGGCGATCAGTAGCGCCACGCGACAGCGCCGGCGAATCGATCCGGCCGGGCAACTGCGTCCCGCGGACAGGGCATCGGCGGAGTCCGGAAGCAAAGGCGCCAGCGGTGCCGGGAACCTTTCGCAGTCGCGTCGCGTAGTCGTCCGGATGACGAAGCGAATGACCAGGCCGAAGTCTGATCAGACCATGCTGCTCGTGCTGGCGGGGATCGGACTCGTCGGGCTGTTGCTCGCCCGGCGCCATGGCGTCGTGCCCGTGCTGAGGACGGTAAACCAGGCGCTGGGGATCGCGCGGGTCCTGCGGTCGACACGGCCTGGCCGCAAGCGGCCGGCCCGTCGGGTCCGGCCCGAGGTGCTGGCCTTCGCCAAGCCCGGCTCTTGACGGCGGTGCGCAGGGACCAGGAGGGGAAGCTTTGCTTGGACGATCTCTTTGGCGACATTCGCTTGCCCTGCTCACCATCACCGCCTGTACGCCCAGCCATGAGGTGGCACGGCAGGGCCGCAGCTTCGTGATCGGGATGGAGGCTACCTCCCTGCAGCTCTGCGCCGGGATTCCCACCCGGACTGCCCAGATCGACCGGCGCACCCAACTCTGGTCCTACGAAAACAAGTACGAGCGCACGGGCGGACTCGAGATCACGCTGCCGATCATCGGCGGCGGCATCGCGGCGGGCGGCAGCGGCTCCTATTGTCACGCCCTGGTGCGCATCGTCGACGGCAAGGTGGCGGGTGTCACCTATGCCGGCGACAACGACGACTTCATCGGGCGGGATGGCGTGTGTGCTCCGGTCTTCCGCGGCTGCCTGCGGGAGCACGAGAAATCGCGCGAGGCGCGCTGAGCCGGGCCGCGACCCGGAGACGCTTCGCGACTGCGGAATCTGGAAGGTCGAGCGACCCCGGACGTGAGGGCATGCCGCGGCCGGGTGTTCCAGTTGCACGAGCCCGGTTTCAGAGGATCGCAACGCCCGCAGCGCTGCGCCGTTGGATGGGTACAGCGGATCGAGAGGTGCCCATGCGCGTTATATTTCTGACTGTCGCCGTCGGCGCAGCAACCGCGCTCGCCGCGGCCATTCCGGTGTTGAAGCCCTTGCCCGCGCTGGCGCAAGGCGCGCCGCAGACCGTCCAGCTCACCCGGGTCGACGTGGTGAAGGTGGCGACCGGCTTTAGGGCCAGCAAGGTGATCGGCTCCTCGGTCGTCAACGAAGCCAACGACACGGTCGGCCGGGTGGACGACATCATCATCGGCCAGGACGGCAAGCAGCCCTTCGTCGTGCTGTCGGTCGGCGGCTTCCTGGGCATCGGCGACAAGCTCGTCGTGCTGCCCTACGAGCAGCTGAAGACCATGGACAACAAGATCCTGATGCCGGGCGCCACCAAGGATGCGCTGAAGGACCTGCCCTCGTTCAAATATGCTGCCAACTGACAAGTTGGGGCACGCTGCAACCTCTTGGAGCCGTCGGCGTTTGCCCGTTGCTTCTACTCTCCCCCAGAGACGGCATCGCCGTTCAGAAGCATCGCCGCCCGGACCGCAGGTTCGGGCGGCACCTTTTCCAGCACGCGCGGCATCGTCACCGTCGCATGACCGAGGTTCCGTTGCCGGAATTGGTGGTGCCGGAGTTTTACCCGCGTAACCGGCATCTAGCAGGCGTGTTGAGTCCGGCGCCAGCAACCCGAGCTTGGTTCGAGGGCCGGACTACCTAGTCCTCCAGAAGCCGGGTCGCACCGGCCTTTTTCAGCGCCGACTTCACCACGATTGTCAGGTCCGCATCGCACTCGACGGAAACCTCGATCGGCCCCGACAGCTTGGGCGTGCCCTGCTTCTCAACGCCAGGATGCCCGCTCTCGACATCGGCGCCGGCGGGCCGGGTGCCGGCGGTGTTCGCCATGCCGGGCCCGCGAATAGAGATGTCGGCGCGCTCGATGCCGTGCTCCTGGACGAGATGCTCGACGGCCGTCTCGGCATCGCGACGGGTGTCGAACTTGGCGACGATGTTTCGGTCCATGAGACCCTCCCTCGGGTTCCGATGGGAGACCTTTCAACAACGGGGCCTCAGTCGGAGTTGCCCTGGCGGCGAAAACTGGCGCCCCAAAGGCAGAGATCATCCTGGAGAAATCCGGGACGCCGGCGCCGCTCGCGAACGCGCAGGTGTTTGCGGAAGGGCCTCCGGTCATACGCGTCATACGCGGTGACTGCCAAGAAGACTAGCCGCCGCTGCGATGAGCGCTGCTGTGTTGGCGCTCGCGTCAAACGCGGACCCAAGGGTGCGCGTGGCAACACACAGGCGGTGATTGGCTACTTTGCCGCCGAACACTACGGCGCTGGAATGCTGCCTCCGATCCGCTTCCTGCACGGCTCAAGCCGAGTCTCACGGCTTCGTCACCGCCGACGGTGCGAAAACTCACAGTTGTGAAGCGCCGAGGAGAACCACGCTCTCCCGCCATCGCCCGCACATGCGCGCGCCCCCTCACACCCAGCTCCGCGGTGATACCCCGTGAACAACAGCGTCCAACGCCTTCGACTGCCACCCTCGGTCACTGTGCCCTTTCGGCAACTTTCCGCAGCATTCGCCGCATCGCCGTCTGAATCGCTTGTTCGTCGCGATGGCGCCACCCTTCCGGTGCACACCGGTCGGGTGTGTGGAAGCGGGTAGGCCGCAGGCGTGAATTCAGGGATCTCATTGATGGCTCGCAAGCGTTCAGGTCGCGCGCCTGGAGCGAGCGCCGGCGTCGATACTGGAAAGACCAGCAGCGAGCGCCGGCTGGTCGTCGTCGCGGCGTTCGACGTCGTCAACTTCAGCGCCCTCGTCGAGGACGACGAGGAGCGCGTGCTCGCCGCGTGGCGGGCGCTGCGCCAGGCGATCGATCCGCTGATCGCCGCGGGCGGCGGGCGCATCTTCAAGTCGCTGGGCGACGGGCTCCTGGTCGAGTTCACCGGCCCGGTCGAAGCCACGCGCACCGCGCTCCTGGTGCAGGAGGCCGTCGCGCGCGCGGGCAGCGAGAGCGCGGACGCGGGCGGCGCACCGGTGCGCCTGGAACTGCGCTGCGCCATCCACATGGGCGAGGTCGCCGTCGAGGGCACCGACCTGTTAGGCGACGGCATCAATGTCGTGTCGCGCCTGCAGGAGCATGCGCCGGTCGGCGGCGTGCTGGTGTCGGCGGCGGTGATGGACCTGATCTCCGGCCGCCTGTCGCAGCCGATCGAGGAGCTGGGACCGCTCACTTTGCGCAACATCAGCCGGCCGCTACACGCCTATGCGGTCGGGCCGAAGGCGCCCGGTTGGCGCGAGGGCGCGCGCGGCGGCCCGCCCGCCGCCACGATCGACAGCTTCCAGCGCCGGCGGCCCTCGATCGCCGTGCTGCCGTTCGTCGACCAGAGCGAGGACGAGGGCGCCTCGTGGTTCTCCGACGGGCTGGTGGAGGAGATCATCGCCGCGCTCGCCTGCCTGCCCGAGCTGATCGTGATCTCGCGCTCATCGGTGTTGCGCTATCGCGGCCAGGTGCACGATCCGGAGCGCGTGCGGCGCGAGCTCGCCGTGCGCTACATGCTGACCGGCAGCGTGCGGCGCGCCCCTGGCCCCGGGGACGGCCCCGGGACTGGGCGCGTGCGCCTGTCGGCCGAGCTGGTGGACTGCGAGACCGGCACGGCGATCTGGAGCGACCGCTTCGCCGGCGCCGCGGCCGATCTCTTCTCGCTGCAGGACGAGCTTTCGGCCAAGGTGGTGACGACGATCGCGCCGCAGGTCCAGGAGAGCGAGCTGCGCCGCGTGCTGAAGAAGCATCCCGAGAGCCTCGACGCCTACGAGAGCGTGCTGCGCGGGCTCGACCTGCTCTACCGCGTCGAGGACGATCCGTGGGCCAAGGCCTTGCCCTTGTTCGAGCGCGCCATGGCGCTCGATCCGAGCTACGCCGCGGCCTATGCGCTGGCCGCGACCTGCCACGGCGAGCGCTTCTACGAGGGCACCTCGGCCGATCCGCGCGCCGATCACCTCGAGGCCGAGCGGCTGAGCCGGCTGGCACTCTCCTACGACCGCTTCGATCCGCTGGCGCTGTCGCTCTGCGGCCACATAAGGTCGTGGCTGTTCCACGACTACGACCATGCCATAGAACTGTTCGACCGGGCGCTGGCGGCCAATCCCAGCGCCGCCATCGCCTGGCTGCGCTCGAGCGCCACCTTCAGCTACATCGACGAGACGCGCGAGGCGCGCCGCCGCGTCGAGATCGGGCTGCGCCTTTCGCCCTACGACGCGCACGTCTTCTTCTCCTATGGGCTGGCCGGGCTCGCAGCCTATGCGGGCGGCGACTACCTCGAGGCGGCGAGCTGGGGGCGCAAGTCGATGGCGCTCAACCCGCGCTTCGTCGGCAACCTGCGCTTCCTGGCCGCGAGCCTCGCCGCCAGCGGCCAGTTCAAGGAGGCGCACGAGGCGGGCCGCGCGCTGCTGCGCGTGAACCCCGCGTTCTCCGCACGCCAGTTCGCCGCCGGGCATGCCTTCAAGGACCCCGAGAAGCGCCGGCTGTTCGGCGATCACCTGGTGCTGGCCGGGCTGCCGGAGTGATGCGGCGTGTCGGTCCGTTCCGTTTGTGATGCGGACGCGCGGCGCCGTCAGCCGAGCTTCAGCCGCGCGATCGTCTGGATGCCCATGGTCGTGAGGCCGATGGACATGCCGCGCTGCTCCACCAAGCCCAGCAGATGCAGGCGGCTGAGGTCGCTCTCGTCGACGGTTCCCGCCCTGAGTCCCGCATTGGCGATCTGGATCAGCGCCAAGGCTTCCTGCGCGTTCAGCGCCACCACGGGGCTGCGCTCCAACTCACCCTCCAGCGTTCGTGCCCCAGCGTTCGTGCCTTGGGCCCGCGCGGTAAAGAGACGGAGGGAGATGTGCTGCCTCCGCCTCCCGCTCTTGCCTCCCTAAGACTCGGACCAGAGCTGCGGCGCCATGTGCGCCACTAGGAAAGCGTGGGGTGCCGTTCCGGGCGTTTCAATGAAAGGGGAGCCCGGCCCCCGAAAGGACACGGTGCGATCTGACCTGAAGCTCAGGCTCACCTGAAGCCCAGGAATCCAAGTATCGCGAGAACGATGACGATCGCCCCGACCCACCAGACGATGTTGTTCATGATGAACTCCTCGCTGCAGCAACGAGGTGATCCCTTTGGAGTTCCGGCGGCGCGCGGGGCGACACGCAACGATCCGCGCATGACGACGTAGCCCTTCGCGAGGTGGGCGATGCGGACAGTGTGGTTGGGAGCAGCGAGCGTGGTCATGCTCATGGCCATGCTGATGTTGGGGCAGGTCGCGGCCGACAGCGGCGGCTCATCGATCACCGGCGACTGGCGACGGCTGGATGGTGGCCTTCGCATCAACATCGCCCCCTGCGGCGAGCACTTGTGCGCGGTCAGCACGTGGACCCGCGACCCGGAGAGCGGCGAGCGGGTCGGCGACAGGCTGATCCTGTCGCTGCACGAGCGCGAGGGCTCGACCCTGGCGGGCAAGGCGTTCGACGAACGACGCCGGCTGACCTATTCGCTGCGCATCCTGGTCGACCGCGATGCCATGATCACCCGGGGCTGCCTGCTGGCCGGCATGGCCTGCCGCACGATGAACTGGACGCGCCTGTGACGCATCTTGCCTCTCTGGGAAATCAGCCCTGATCGGTGCCCGCGCAACCATTCGGCGGTCAGCGCGATTGCCTAGACACCATGGCACGCGGCCAGATGCATCATCTCGATCTCACGGTGCAGGACCTCGAGCGTTCGACGCCGTTCTACGCGAGCCTGCTTGGCTTCATGGGCTACCGGAAAAGCAAGGTGGGCGATGGGTGGATCGACTGGCAGCTGCCGATGGCCGACGGATGCCCCTGCTCGATCGCGATCCGCCAGGCACGGCGCAAGCGCGCCCACGACCGCTACGCCGCAGGGCTGCACCATTTCGCGTGGGCAGCGGCGAGCCGGGACGACGTCGACCGCCTGCACACCCACCTGACGAAGATGGGGGCGACAATCCTCGATGCGCCGGCCGACTATCCGCAGTATCGGGCAGGCTACTACGCGGTCTTCTTCGCCGATCCCGACGGGCTCAAGCTGGAATACGCCTATACACCGGCCGATCCAGCGGACTGAGCGGCAACCGTCGGAAGATGCGGTGACGCGCCCTATTCCGCCCGAAGCTCCCGGGCGCCCGCCTTCTCCAGGGCCGAGCGCACGATGGTGGAGCGGGCGGCATCGCACTCGACGGAGACCTCGATCGGGCCCGCCAGCTCGGGCTTGCCGTGCTTTTCGACGCCGGGATGGCCGCTCTCGACGTCGGCGCCGGCCGGCCGGGTGCCGGCCGTGTTGGCCGACCCCGGCGCGCGGATGAAGATGTCGGCGCGCTCGATGCCGTGCTCCTGGACGAGATGCTCGACCGCCGTCTCGGCATCGCGACGGGTATCGAAGTTGGCGACGATGGTCCGATCCATGGCGGCCTCCGTTGCTGTGCGCTGGCAGAACTAAAGCGAATGGCCGCCCTTCCGGTTGCGCGGCCGCGAAAGCCCGCCAGGCGGGCGGCGCCGAGGGCCGTTTGCCTTGCAAATGTCACGCACCCGCAGGACGAGGCCCGCCTAGGCTTTGCGCGCGGTAGCTGGTGTGGGGACTTTGGGTGCGCCAGCCCAGGGAGAACAGCGATCGGGGGCCCCGTGGGAAGCGCCTTCGTCGCTGTCGCCCGAGCCGGCGCGAGGGCATCCACGGCATCCACGGCGGCGGCTCGTTGCGCGAGCCGCCGGGCCAGCGCGCATGTCTTCGAACGGGGCGTGGGGCTGGGGGATTTCATGAAAGAGAGCGACATGCTGCTCAGCCGGGCAGAAAAGCTGCGGCGCGACGCGCGCCGGGTGCGCAGCGAGGCGGCCCGGCTTTCCAACCAAAGCGACCAGCAGCGCCTGCTGGATGTCGCGAACAACCTCGAGACCGACGCCCGCGACCTCGAAGCGCGCGCCCGGCGCGGTCAGACGCCTGTGCGTTGACGGGCCTGTCTGCAGCGAAACTGCCGTTTGTGGCCGTCGGGTAGTTTGACACTGGGACTGCGATCGATTTGCAGGTAGAGAGCGCCGTGGTCCCGGAGTCGCCCGAGCACTGCCTGCAAGAAGCCGAAGAATGCGAGCGGCTGGCCGGCCTTTCGCGCACCGTCGCGACCCGCCAGATCCTGCAGTCGGTCGCCTCCCACTGGCGACGGCTCTCGGACAGGACCGCCGAGCGCGTCGCCACGCGCGCTCGCCCGGCGGCGACAGGACCGAGGACCGGCACCCGGGTCCTCGTCGTCGAAGACGAGGCGTTGGTCGCCGAAACGCTGTGCGAGCTGCTGCGGGACGCCGGCTATGAGCCGGTGGGACCGGCGGCAAACGTCGCCGTTGCGCTGAGCCTCATCGACAATTCCAGGATCGATGCCGCCATCCTCGACATCCGGCTGATGGATGAGCTGAGCTTCTCCGTTGCGTACGTGCTGCGGGAGCGCGGCATCCCGCTGATGTTCCTGAGCTCGATCCAGCGCAGCCTTCTGCCGGCGGACCTCTGCGATGAAGTCCTGATCGAGAAGCCGTTCAAGGGGCCCGTGCTGATCGAGACCGTCAGGCGGATGGCGCGGGCCGGCACGGCGTGAGGCTCATCGGTCGCGGGCGCCCTTCAGTTCGCGGCGCACGTCCGTCAGGATCGACAGCAGGTCGCGGGCCGGATAGCGGATCGACAGGCCCAACGGGTCGCTGAACCGGTTGGCGTCGAAGCCGGTAATCCTCGTCCGCACGATGTCCGCCCATACGCGGGCCTGGCCGAACAACTCGCGCAGATGGGCGAGCTCGGGATCGTCACCGGGGAAGGCGGGCGACACCAGCGGCGCAAGGGCATGGTAGAGACGTTGCCTGACAAGAGCGTCCTTGGGCTGAGACACTGCAGCGGTGCAAGCAAGCTCAGCCAGTCTCACGATCCGCTCCAAGTCCGCCGGATTCACGGGAAGCTCTCGCAGGTTGGCGCGCTCCAAACGCCCAGAGGGTGACAGGAGTTGCTGCTGCGAGACGCGATGGGGCCCGGCGCCAGCGCGTGATGGCTCTAAGTCGACCGTCCTTGCCGGGAGCGCGGCACTAGAGGCGCAGTTTACTGCGCCGTAAGTGCCGCTCATGGGGTGTTGCACCAGCAAGGAAGAGCGCCACCTACGACGGAGTTTACTCCGTCTCTAGTGGCGCGCTTCCGGCAATGAGTCACGCGCTACGGGCCGTAGATGAGCAGAAGGTGGTTCTCGCTGGCGGGAGCCGGGCCGGCGAACAGGTCCGGATGCGACCGGTAGATCTCGCGATCCCATTTGTAGGCGTCCCCGGTCTGCGGCTGGACGAACGCGATCTCGTCCTCGAGCCAGAACAAGGCCCATTCGCGCCCGTCCTGGCAGGTGGCCACCTCGCCCATGTCGCGCGGGCTGCCGACGTGCAGCACGCGCAGGCAGGGAACGCCATGGCGTTGCAGGAACTGATGGGCGACGCCGTTCAAGTCCTGCGCGTAGGCGCTGCACGACAGAAAGAGCGCCGCGAGCGCGAGGCTCGTTCCCCAGAAGCCGGGCGTGACGGTCGCGTGCCGAGCGAACGCGTCCGATTCGCGACTTGCGCCCTCGACCTGAACCGCGACGACGGCGGCGACCTGGGCGAGAAGGAACGCCGCGAACACGAAGGCGCCGAGGAAAGTCTCCATAGGCCTCTCCCACCGCTTGGCCGTTCATGCGGTGTAAGCCATCCATCGCGGCAAGGCTGTGGGAAATCCCACATGCCTCGGCGCCGACCTTGCGCGTTGCCGCGCCATCGGGCCTTGTCGCGAGCGTGTCGAACAACAGTCCTATCGCTCGAGCGGGCGCCGGTCTCGCCGTTTCGCTCGCCGCCGCCGGTCCCGCCCAGGCCGCGGGCGAGAACTACGACGTGGCGCTGGGCTTCTTCCTGGCGCTGTGCTTCTTCCTCGCCTTCCTGATCTACATCATCCCGGCGCTGGTCGCGTGGCACCGCCGCCACCCGCGCTCGCGCGAGATATGGGCGCTGACCTTGCTGCTCGGATGGACCGGCATCGCCTGGCTGGCGGCGCTGGTCTGGGCCTTGCGGACGGAGCCTCCTGACAAGACGGCCGATCCGGCGTGACGCTTTCCGCTACCGCTCGGAATATGTGCGCAATCGGTGTCAATGCACCGCGCCGCGACTCCTCGACCGTCATCGACGCTATGTTCTTGTCGCGAGCGCCGGCGCCAGCCGGCCGAGAAAAAGGAACTGCGCGACGTGCCCGACCTGATCCTGGTCGACGACGACAATCACTACCTGGAAGTCCTCTCAGCAGAGCTGTCGGATCGGGGGTTTACCGTCTCGTGTTTTGCCGACGGGCGTTCCTTCCTTGAGGCGATGAGCAAGGGCGTGAAAGCCGAAGTCGCCCTGCTCGACTGGGTCCTGCCGGAGATGTCGGGGTTCGAGCTGCTGGGCGCGCTGCGCGAGCACGGGATCGAATTGCCGGTCGTCTTCCTGACCGGATACTCGCTCGCCGAGCGCGAGCTGCAGGCGCTGGGTCGCGGCGCCGTCGATTTCGTCGACAAGGCGCGCGGCACCGAGGTGCTGGCCCGCCGCTTGCGCGTGATCATCGACGGGCGGCGCCAGGTCCCCGCGGCAGTGGGACCTCCGATCGAGCGTCACGGCGCCCTCGCCCTGCATCCAGCCACGGCGCGCGCCCTGTGGCGCGAGCGTGACATCGGCCTCACCATCACGGAATACAAGATCCTGCTCCAGCTGGTGGCGCACAAGGGACGGCCGCAGACTTACCGCGCCATCTACGACACGGCGCATTACCAGGGCTTCGTCGCCGGCAGCGGCGAGCGCGGGCACAACACGAATGTCCGATCGCTGGTGAAGCGGATCCGCCGGAAATTCCTCGCCGTCGATCCCGAATTCGCGGAGATCGAAAACCTGGCCGGCATCGGCTATCGCTGGCGCCAGCGCCCGACCTGACGCGTTCGGACCATGGCACGCACGCTGAGCCCCCTCGAGCTCGACATCCTGCGCAAGCTGGTGAACGGCGAGGCCGTCTCGGTGTCGTCGGAGCTCCGCCTTCGAATGGAGATGGCGGGCGTCCTGCGCGACGGCGCACGCGGCATCGCCGTGACCGAGGCCGGCAAACGCCTGGCGCAGCAGAGCGTGGCCGCCAACCGCGGCCGGCGCCTGGCATTCCAGCGCCGGCAGATTTCCTGACGATCACCTGGGCGGGGCGATCTTGCTGGGAGTGCGCCACTCCGTGGCGCTCATGATCTTGTGGACTGCGCGCTCATGAGCCCGCTGGAAGCGGGCGGTCCGGAAGACGACGAGATGAGCGCCACGGAGTGGCGCGCTCCCGGCGCTACACCACGGCGGGCCCGGCAACGCGCCATTCGTCCGGCGGGCGCTGCCAGCCGGTCGGCGCGACGACAGGCGGCCGCTGATTGAGAAGGGAGGCGCCGGCGGCCAGGAACAGCACGGCCCAGCAGGTCGGGCCGACATAGGCGCCCGAGGCCTGGCCCAGGATCGCCCAGGTCAGCCAGCAGAAGGCGACGCTGGGCGCGCCGATGACCCGCAGCCAGCCCGAGATGACGGCGATGATGAGCACGCCCCAGACGAAGCCGAGATAGATCCAGTGCAGCCAGAAATAGTTGATGAGAAGCTCGGTCGCCGGCGACACGACCTTCCAGCCGCCCGAGTAGTAGGACGACCGCAGATAGAGATTGGTGATCTCCCGTTCGATGAAGGGCTCGCCGCTGAGGCCAGCCCCGGCGATGGGGTACCGCCCCATGATGTCCATCCCGGCGATGGCGGGACCCTGCACGCGGTAGAAGAAGCTGGGGTCGTTGCCTGAGGTGATGGCCTCCAGGCGCTGGGTGAACAGCGTCTTGGCCAGGACCAGCGCCACCAGCGAGAACAGCACGGCGACCAGGGCGACGACCAGGAAGCGCGTGGTGTCGATGCGGCCGTTGCGCCGGCTGGCGAGGAAAAGCATGTACGGCAGCAGCAGCACCAGCATCAGCAGCAGGGTCGGCCCGGGCATGGCGAACAGGCCGACACCGACCAGGCCGAGATAGGCCGGCAGCTTCAAGCGCCACGTGCTGGTGACCAGCCAGACGAAGGTGAACAGCGTGTAGCAGAAGGTGACGCTGGCCGGCTCGGAGGCGAAGAACTTCGGCCGCACGCGGTTGTAGTACATGAGGTCGCGCAGGTCGTTCTCGTAGACACCCTTGCGGTAGATCACGTTGCGCGCGGCATCGCTGATGGGGCGCAGGCCGCCGTAGGTCTCGAGCAGGCATCCGACCAGGATCACCAGCGCGAAGCCCAGGAACAGCGCGGCGATCTGGCGTCGCTCGGCCCGCTTCACCGTCAGGAAGAGGGCGTAGCCGACGGCGAGCGAATAGGTGAGCTGGACGAGGCCGTTGGTCCGCCGCGCCAGCCACGAGATGTCGGGCGCGCACAGCATCGAGGCGAGGTAGAGGCTGAATATGGTGCAGAAGCCGATCAGCGCGCGCGGCGTGATGTCGTTGCGCCGGCGCACCAGCAGGATCAGTCCCGCGAAGCCGGCCGGCGCCGACGGCAGCGGCACCTTGGCCGACAGCATGATGGTGTAGTTGGTGTAAAGGCCGGCCATGAAGATGAAGATCAGCACGAGGTCGATCCAGCCGAGGCCGGCGGCCGGCGCTGCCGCCCGCGCACCGCCGTCGCTGACCGTTCCCTCGATGACCCAGGCGGGCTGCCGATCGTTCGGTCGTTCGCGACCGAATCGGCGCGCCACCGGGCGCTGAACGCGTAAGGCTGTGCCCATGCGTCACGTCTCGCGCCGCAGACCCACACACCCCTGCGCCAGCGGCGGTACCCACCATCCGCTGGCGGCGTGGCGCCGCAGCCGGCCACGCCGTGTCGTCGCGGATCAAATGCCAAAGCGCTGCGGGCGGCAATGACCTGCAAGCTACATCACGATGAGATCACACTCGCAGGTCGAGCGGATGCCGGCCGACGATACAGGTACCCCTTCGCCAGGAGGGTTCCGATGTCCAGACGCAAACGCGCCCTCATCGCCTTCGTCGTCATAGAGCTGTTGCTGGCCGGCGGATGGCTATGGCTTCACGGCCTGGCGACGATGTCGCCTCATGCCGCCCCGGACAGCGCCCGGGTCATCGGCGACGTGTTCGGCGGCGCCATGGGCTTCCTGCTCGCCTTGTCGTCGAGTGATCAGCGCTCCGTGCTCTCCGCGACAAATCCTGCGGTGCGATGTCACCCGCGAGCGTCCTTGACGTTTTGACAAGGGCGGCCGTCATGAGGAAGCGCCCGGTGCCCCACGTAGTTCTGGTGGACGACGACGATCACTATCGCGAAGCCCTGTCGGGGGACCTGGCGGACCGGGGGTTCACCGTTTCCTGCTTTGCCGACGGACCGTCCTTCCTCGAGGCCATGAGCGGCAACCTGCAGGCGGACGTCGCCCTGCTCGACTGGGCGCTGCCGCAAATGTCGGGGTTCGAGCTGCTGGGCGCCCTGCGCGAGCGCGGCATCGGGGTGCCGGCCGTGTTCCTGACCGGCTACGCCATGGTCGACCTGGAACTGCAGGCGCTCGGTCTCGGCGCCATCGACTTCGTCGACAAGGCCCGCGGCACCGACGTGCTGGCCCACCGGCTGCGCGTGATCATCGAAGGCGGGCGGCAGGCCGCTCCCCCGGCCAAGCCGCCCGGCGAGCAGCACGGCGCCCTCACCCTGCATCCGGCGACGGCGCGCGCCCTGTGGCACGAGCGCGACGTCGGACTGACGATGACCGAATACAAGCTGGTGGCCCACCTGGTGACTCACCACGGGCAGCCGCAGACCTACCGCACCCTCTACGACGTCGCCCACTATGCGGGCTTCGTCGCCGGCAGCGGCGAGGCCGGGCACAACACGAATGTGCGATCGCTGATGAAGCGCATCCGGCGAAAGTTCCTGGCGCTCGATCCCGACTTCGCCGAGATCGAGAACATGGCCGGCGTCGGCTACCGCTGGCGCCGGCCGGAAGGGTGAGCCTATTCGGCCGCGTCGCCCTCGAGGCGGGTCTTGTGCACGGTGTAGCCGCTGCGGCCCGAGCCCTCGACGATCTTCTGGCGCTGCCACTCGCGCACGGTGCGGCTGACGCTTTCGCGGGCGACGCCCGCCATGGCAGCGAGATCGCTCTGGGTGATGGCGTGGCGGATCAGGATGCGGCCCGGCCGCTGCTCCTCGCCGAGATGGCGGGCGAACTGGAGCAGCGCGCGGGCGACGCGCGCGCGGACCGTCAGGAAACTCGATGCCGCCATCTCCTCGTCGGACTGGCGCAGGCGGGCGGCCAAGGTCCTCACGATATCGATGTAGAGGTCGGGATGCCGATTCAGCAGGTCGCTGAAGGCGGCGCGGCTCACGAAGGTGAGCTCGCAGTCGCGCAGCGCCTGGATGGTGGCCGAGCGGGGCAGGCCGTCGATCATCGCGAGCTCGCCCACGATCGCCCCCGCGCCCAGGATGGCGAGGATGCGCTGCTCGCCCTTGGCTGACGCCACGCACACCGACAGCACGCCGCGGCGCAGCCAATAGCAGCCGTCCCCGGCATCGCCGCGCTCGAACAAAGTCTGCCCGGCGCTGAGCTTCAGCGACCTCTCGCCCGCCAGCAGCCGGCTCAGCAATTCGCGCGGCAGCGCGGCCAGCAACTGCAGGCCGGGCCTGGCCGGTGCGGTGTCCGAAGCTTGCACGCTCCTCCCCCGTCTGCTCGGCACTCTAAAAATTCGGTCGCCTTGTGACAAACCGACTCGAACGATTGGCGCATTAACGCGATAGAGGATCACAGGAAAGTCACAGCCCCGACGCACGGGGCGAACCGTGACGGAACGGACGGCCGGGTTCTCCCCCTGAATCCGTGAGAGCAATGAAAGTCGGGATAGTTCATTCATAAGGGGAGAATGTATTTCCATGAGCGGGGAGATCATCGACTTTCGGAGCCTCCGCGGACAGAAGCGCGCCAAGCTCTATCGCCAGCAGGCGGTGCCGCGCCCTCAGCCCGGGCCAGCGAACCTCGGCGAGAAGGTGGCCCGCCTCCTGGCGCTCGACGAGCAGATCACCCGCATCGTGGGTCTTCTCGAGGAGCTGGAGGACCTGACGCGCAACAGCCCGGATGTGCCCGCGACGCTCAGGCTGCGCGCGCAGGCCAGCATCGACCTCGCCGGCGGGGTCCTCCGGGCGGCGCGTGGCCGACCGGCGGATGACGCCACGGACGATCCACAGCCCGAGATCGATCGCGAGGCCCTGGAGAGGATGTACCGCGATCTCGATCTGCATGCCTGAGCTTGCTGGGAGCGCGCCCCTCCGTGGCGCTCATGATCTCCTGGACGTGAGCGCCACGGAGTGGCGCGCTCCCGGCGCTCGACAGCGCCCGCGCCGTCCCATAGCCTTGAGCGGGGTTTGGGATGAACGAATGACGGGCACTCGGGTACTCGTCGTCGAAGACGAGTCGCTGCTGGCTGAGACGCTGTGCGACCTGATTCAGGATGGCGGGTGCGAGCCCATCGGGCCGGCGGCGACGGTGGCCGCGGCGCTCCGCCTGATCGAGGCGGGCGGCATCGACGTCGCCCTGCTCGACGTCCAGCTGAAGCGGGAAACGAGCTTCCCGATCGCCCATGCGCTGCGCCAACGCGGCATCCCCTTTTTGTTCCTGACGTCGTACCAGCAGCACCAGTTGCCGGAGGATCTCGGCGCCCCCCTCCTGGTCGAAAAGCCCTTCAGTCCGAGCGCCCTCATCGAGATCGTGCGACACGTCGCCAGGGGTGGCCCGGCCCGGGAAACGACCGGAACCGGCCGACGTTCTGTGGCTTCGCGCACATAACCCGGACGGGGTTTGGGCGACAGTCCGATAGCGAACGGATTCACGACGTGACCGACATCCTCCTGGTGGACGACGACGACGATTATCGGGAAGTGCTGTCGGCCGACCTGGCCGACCGCGGCTTCGCGGTGTCGTGCTTCGCCGATGGGCCGTCCTTCCTCGAGGCCGTGAGCCGCGGCGTCGAGGCCCAGGTCGCCCTGCTCGACTGGGCCCTGCCCGGGATGACGGGGTTCGAGCTACTGGGCGCGCTGAGAGACCGCGGCTTCGGGCTGCCGGTCGTCTTCCTGACCGGATACTCGCTGGCCGAGCGCGAGCTGCAGGCGCTGGGTCGCGGCGCCGTCGACTTCGTCGACAAGGCGCGCGGCATCGAGGTGCTGGCCCACCGCCTGCGGCTGATCATCGAGGGCCAGCGCAAGCTTACCGGCGCCGCCCCGCCAGCCCCGGCCGAGCCGCCGCAGGTCGAGCAGCACGGCGAGCTCGCCCTGCATCGCCAGACGGCGCGCACGCTGTGGCGGCAGCAGGACGTCGGCCTGACCATGACGGAATACAAGATCGTGGCCCAGCTGGTGTCCAACAAAGGCCAGGTCCTGACCTACCGCGCCATCTACGACACCGCGCACTACGAAGGCTTCGTCGCGGGCAGCGGCGAGCACGGCTACAACACCAACGTCCGCTCGCTCCTGAAGCGCATCCGCAAGAAGTTCCTGGCCGTCGATCCCGGCTTTGCCGAGATCGAGAACAGGCAGGGCGTCGGCTACTGCTGGCGCCAGGCGGCCGATCAGGCGGCGACGACCACGTCGCAGAAATAGCCGCGCGAGCCGTCGCCGACGAACAGGCCGACCGGCGCGCGGCGGCCGCCAAAACGCAGGTCGTCGACCAAAAGCGCCTCGACGCCGTCGACCAGGGCGCGCAGCCGCTGGCCGCTGATCTCGAGACGCAGCCGGTGCCAGCGACCCAGCGCGATGTCGGCACCCTTCTCGTAGCGACCGGGGAAGCGCTGGCGCGACTCGGAGAAATGGAAGCCCGGGTCGGCGACGTACTGGATGGCGCGGTCGATGCGCGGTGCGGTTGGCGGCGGCACGTTGAGCCGGCCGTTGGTCATGCGCAGGTAGACCGTCTCGTGGCCCTGGAAGCCCTCGGCGATGTGGAACGACAGGCCGACGAAGCCGCGATCGTCGGGCGCGCCGCGGCCGGTCAGCACGCCCGCCACCGAGGCCTCGATCACGCCATCGGCGAAGGCCGGCGCCACGACCGCGATGCTGGGCCGGTTGCCGCCGCCTTGCGTAGCGAGGCGCAGGGCCTGCTCCTCGGCCGTGAGCTCGACCGCGAGGCAGTCGCGGCCGTCCCAGGTGGTGGGCGTCACCGTCACCAGGTTGGTCGCGGTGGGCCGCGGCACGGCGGCGGCGGCCGGGCCCGGCGGCAGGAGGGCGGCGCCAAGAGCGCCGATCAGGGTGCGTCGCTGCATAAGAACAGCTAGCGTCGGATCCGCCCATCGATCCAACTCATAGTGTGCATCGGACATGAAGCAGATCGATCTCCGCCGCTTCGACCTCAACCTGCTGGTCGTGTTCGACGTGCTGATGGCCGAGCGCGGCGTCAGCCGCGCGGCGGCCCGGCTCGGCCGCACGCAGTCGGCGGTCAGCCATTCGCTGGCAAGGCTGCGCGAGCAGCTCGGCGATCCGCTGCTGCTGAAGGGCGGCCGGCGCATGGAGCCGACGGCCTTCGCGCTGGAACTGATGGAGCAGCTGCGGCCGCTGCTGAACGGCCTGGAACGCGTGCTGGCGCCGCGCCGGCGTTTCGATCCGGCGACCGCCACCCGCGTCTTTCGCCTGAGCGCCCCCGACTTCGCCCAGGCGATGTTCATCGACCTTCTGGCGGCGGCGCGACGCCGCGCGCCCGGCGTGTCGATCGAATGGACGGGGCCGCGCGAGACCATGCTGCTCGAGCTGGCCGAGGGCCAGCTCGACCTCGCCATCGCGCCCGCCGGTCTGCGCCTGCCGCAGGGACTGGCGAGCGAAAGCATCGGCGCGCTGCAGTGGCGTTGCTTCGGCCGGCGCGGCCATCCGGCGTTCCGGCGCTGGGGCCGGCGCGCCTGGACCGCGTGGCCGCATGTCGTGGTGCGCGTCGGCGATCAGCTCGAGAGCCCGGTCAACATCGCGGCCGGCGCGGCGGGGCTTGGCCGCACCATCGCGGGCTGGCTGCCCAACTTCTCGGCAGTGGCGCCGGTGCTGGCGGCGTCCGATCTTCTCGCCACCCTGCCGGCACCGGCGATGGCGGGCACGCTCGGCGCCCATCGCCTGGAGAGCCGGCGCGTGCCGTTCACCCTCGCGCCGCTGCCGCATGTGCTGTTGTGGAGCAGCGTGCGGGCCCAGGATCCCGAGGTCGCCTGGCTACGCCGCCTGCTGGCGCCGCTCGCCAGGACACGGTTCGCCTCGGCGTGATCATGTCGACTCATTGCCGGGAGCGCTCCAGTGGCGCTCTTCCTTGCCGCTGCAACACCCCATGAGCGGCATTGGAGTGCCGCGCTCCCGGCAAAGACGGTCGACTTAGAGTCATCACGCACTATATGCCAGCAGGCGTAGCGTGCTGGCGGAGGAGGCGGTGTTGAGCAAGGAGCGTCCCGATGGCGGCGATTCGCCGGCCGACGTGGCCGCCTGGCAGCGCGAACTGCTGACGGCCGCCGATCGCGCGCGCGATGACGCCGGCCGGGCGCGACGGCTCGCCGGCGAGCAGACACAGGCCGAACTGATCGACGACCTCCGTGCCTACGCCGAGCAGCTCGAGCGCCAGGCCTTCCTGTTCGAGCAGCAGGCGGCGGAATTTGCGGGCAAGCTCGCGACCACGCGCCGGCTGACCGACGAGATCCAGCATCTGGCCGACGAGGCGCGAGCGCGGCTGGAGAAGATGACGGAACGGCTGAAGAAACCAGGCTCCCGATAGTTCGATCCTGATGTCGTCTTCGGCGTAGCGGTTGCCGCGACTATGCCAATCTGCAACCTTGGCTAACCGCTCCTGCAGGGGCCTAGCGGAGTGGGGTCGTGCCTCCCAGCCAGTACAACGTCGTCGCCAACTCGACCTTCCTCGACGCCTTCGGCGCGATGGCCGTCGGCCCGAGCAATCCGGCGCGGGCGATCCAGACCCTGGCCAACAACACCGCCAACGACGTGGCGATAGCCAAGCAGCTTTTGGACCCGATGCTGGGCTATCCCGGCAGCCCCGCCGCGCTGCAGCGCGCCGACAGCGGCGACCTCATCAACGTCGCCGTGATGGTGGAGCGCGCCGCACCGCAGAGCCAGCTCGACGCCCTGCTGGGCGGCGACTGGGCCGACCGCCAGAGCTTCATCTCCAACCAGGGCAACACCATCTGGTCGACCTACGGCGCCGATCCCGCGGTCTATGCCAGCACCCAGCAGGCGATCCTCGCCGCCCTCGACAATCCCGCCAGCAATCCGATGGCGCTCGCGGCGGCGGCAGGCTACAGCGGCACGCCCGAGAACCGCACGATCTGGCTGCAGCTCAGGGCCGAGCAGTTCAACACACTGTTCAATTCCGTGCTGCTGGCCGACGACGCGGGCTATGCCTGGACCGGCCCGCTCAGCCTGCCCTCGACCATCCCGCTCAGCCGGATCGCCGGCCTCTGGGTCGACCAGGGCATCCTCGTGCAGAACCCGCTGCATCCCAACGGCGTGCAGCCGACGACGCCCGGCATCGGCCCGGTGTCGCTGGGCAACGCCGCCTTCGGCGACTACTGGATCGCGGACAGCCACGACATCAACGCCACGGTCACCGCCACGCCGGCCGCGATCGCCGCCTACTACAATTTCCCGCTGGCGACCGGAGTCGCCTCAGCGCCGATCGCCCTGCTCGAGACCGGGCTCGACCAGCCGAACCTGCTTGGCGCGCTCAACGCCTATCGCCAGGACCTGGGGCTGCGGCCGCTCAGCGCCGGCGAGCTGCAGTCGATCGGCGGCACCGGCGTCGCGCCGGGCCAGGACCAGCTCGAGCTCGCGCTCGACATGTCGGTGATCTCGGGCGTCGCGCCCAATAGCCCGATCTACCTCTATGGCGCGGCCGCCCGGACCAGCGCGGTCGGCAACTTCCAGGCCTACCAGAACGCCTTCTTCGACAGCGTGCGCAATCCCGAGGTGCTGTCCTCGTCGTACACCTACTTCTTCTCGATGACGGCGGACTCGCCGTTCCAGAAGGCGTGGCAGCAGCTCTTCGTCGACGGCATGCTGAGCGGCGTGTCGGTGCACCTCGCCATCGGCGACCAGGGCTCCAACGGCTTCCAGCCCAACGGCGCGGGCAATGCGGTGGCCGGGACCGTGCCGACCTACGCCCTGTCGGTCGGCGGCACGTCGATCGCCTCACCCTTCTCCGCCGCCAACGACAGCACGCTCGGCGCGCTCTATCAGCTCGCCATGCAGGGCGATCCCGAGACGGTGTTCGAGCTGGTCGCCGCCGGACTGACGACCCTGCCCAGCAAGCTCTCGACCGTCGACCCGGCGACCCTGACGGCCGGCGCCACGCACAATTATGCCGCCGAGCTCACGCAACTGATCGAGACGGTGTGGAACGCCTACGTCTTCGTGAGTGACGGCAAGCACGACAAGTCGACGGGCTTCACCGAAAACTTCGCGGGCTCGGGCGGCGTCGACCAGACGCAGCCGGTGCCGTCCTATCAGACCGCCTATGGGCTCACGCCCGGGGTGACGCCGGCCAGTCCCAACGGCAGCGGCCGCGGCGCACCCGACGTCGCAGCCCTCGCCGGCGGCGATTCCTACTGGGCAGTGCTGAACAACGGCGCCTTCACCCACGCCAACGCGCCGACGATCGGCGCCGACGACGGCACCAGCGCCGCGGCGCCGCTGTGGGCGACGCTGACGGCGCAGTTCAACGTCATCTTCAAGGACCAGGGCCTGCCGACGCTCGGCTTCTACAACGACCTTCTCTACATCGCGTCGGCCATTGCGCCGGCCTCGTTCAACGACATCGTGCTGGGCAACAACACCAGCGGCTTCTATTACACCGCGCACAACAGCGGCTACATCGCCAACGACCACTACATCCAGCCGACCAGCGCGGGCAACGTCGCGACGCCGGGCTACGACCTGGTGAGCGGGCTCGGCACGCCCAACGGCACCCTGCTGGCGCGCGCCCTGGCCCAGATCGCGCACGAGCAGATGTACTTCGATCCGATCAGCCCGTTTCTCGGCGCCGACGGAGCGAACTGGCGCACCGGCGGCGCCGAGAGCCTTCTGGTCCAGTCGTCGTCGACGAGCGATGCGACCGTGCACCTGTCGCTGGGCTCGGTCGGCACCACCTTCTTCAGCGAGGAGTCCGATCCATTCGCCTGGACGGCGCGGCTGGCCCAGCAGAGCCTGCAACGGGACTTCGATCCCAGCCTGGTGACGATGTTCGACCACCAGGCGCAGGGCGCGCTGATGCAGGTCCATGCCGGCAGCGGCATCCATGTCGGCGTCTCGATCGACGGCGTCCGGGCGCTCACACCGCAGGCCGGCATCACCACGCCCTTCGGCTTCGCCGACTTCACGACCACGGCCAACGCCATGGGCTTCAATCCCGACGTCCGCGTCGCCCTGCCGGTGGCGATCGCCGAGACCGCCGGCGGCGCCAACGACACGGTGGCGATCGTGCGCCTGCGCCAGAACGGCGAGGACAGTCTTTCCGTCTCCTTCTTCAGGGTCGACGACTACACCGGCACGATCAATCTCGGTGGCCAGGTCTACCGGCCGGGCGACGCCAACTACCTGGCGGCGTCGCAGGATCGCGCCTACCTGACCCAGGGCGGCAGCGCCTCGATCGGCGGACCGGGCTACGGCCAGTGGAGCCAGACCGGCCTGGTGCACGTCGACGCCGGCGACATCATCGCCATGTCGCTGACCAACAACACGCACGGCCAGACCTTCTTCTCCTTCGCCCGCGCCAACGAGAAGGTGGCGGGCCAGGACGTCGGCCATCTGTGGAACTACGGGCTCAACACCTGGGGCTTCGAGGACACCTATGGCGGCGGCGACCGCGACTACAACGACATGGTGATCGGGCTCGACTTCATCAGCACGGCGGGGCGCGGGTACTTGGTGTAGCGGGCCCTCCGTAGCTCCGCAGGAGCGAAGGAGGGTGCCTAAGCCGCCACCGCCAAGCCCGTCGTCTCGTCGACGCCGGTCTTGAGGTTGATGCACTGCACCGCCGCCCCCGAGGCGCCCTTGCCAAGGTTGTCGAGCGAGGCGACGGCCAGGATCTGCTCCTCGGCCTCGTTGCCGTAGACAGCGAGCTCCATGGTGTTGGTGTCGATCAACCGGTCGGCGCGCAGGAACCGGTCGCGCTCGAGCCACTTGCGGTCGGCAAGCGGCCGCACCGGCACGA
>Ga0081539_10002156_pt1 | contig 29018 bp, 25 predicted proteins | sample TabmetS4T2R2_FD_71023 | JGI IMG/M metagenome (GOLD analysis project Ga0081539, IMG submission 71023) | Tabebuia heterophylla rhizosphere microbial communities from the University of Puerto Rico - S4T2R2 | ecosystem: Host-associated > Plants > Roots > Rhizosphere ... | reverse complement strand
CGCTTGGCCAAAGACTTTGAGAATCTTACCCGCCATGCGTTGGCGTTCGTTCATCTCGCGTCCATTCGCTTGAGGTTGCGTAAACTCGGTAATCCTTCCTAAACTTCTCGGACAGACTCTTAGGGGAGCAGTATCCGCAGCTAGCGGAGCAAAGATGCTGGAATCATCGCATCACCAATGTCCTTGACGCGATGCCGAAGAAACATCAGGCCGAGGCACGGACTCTCTTGTGTGCGATGCCGTATGCCGAGACCAAAGCGGCCTGCGAAGCGCTTCGAGCAGAGTTCACTACCCGTTATCGGAAGCTGGCACCCAAAGCCGTGGAGCGGCTGGCTGATGATTGGGAGCGGCTGGTCACATTCTATCAATTCCCACGCGAGCATTGGCCGCACCTCCGAACCACGAATGTCGTCGAGTCCCCGTTTGCGACAGTTCGGCTACGTACCACGGCGGCGAAACGCTTCAAGAAGGTGGAGAACGCCACAGTGCTCATCTGGAAGATATTACGAATGGCCGAATCGACGTTCCGCAAACTGAAAGGTGCGGAGTTGCTGCCAGCCGTATACGCGGGAGTGCAATACAGCGATGGGATGAGGCGAAGGGTATCCGTCCAGCAGAAGCTGGCAGCTTAACTCGGTGGCGAGAACACGTTTGGCTTGTACGGCGACAACTCCAGGCGTAAAACGGCACCGAGGGCAGAACATGACCTTTGATGAAGTATTGGATCAGGTGCGGGGGCTGCTCCAGCAGCGTGGCCGAGTGACCTATCGGTCGCTCAAGCTGCGCTATCAGATGGACGATGAGTTGCTGACGGGGGTTGTCGACGAGCTCATTAGTGCCGAGCGCGTAGCGACCGATGAAGACGGGAAAGTGCTGGTCTGGATCGGGGGTACAGCAGTTATCAGCTCTCAGTCGTCCGTTGTCAGTTCCCAACCCCTAGTCTCTAGCACCCAGCCCGCAGACGGAGCACGCGCTCCGTTGCATGCCGCACGAGCCGAAGCCACGCGCCGGCAACTGACGGTGCTGTTCTGTGACTTGGTGGGTTCCACCACGCTCTCCGCGCAGCTCGACCCCGAAGAGTACCGGGAGGTGGTGCAGCAGTATCAAGACACGTGTACGGCTGTAATTCGGCGCTATGAAGGACATATCGCTCAGCATCTGGGTGATGGCATCTTGGTCTACTTTGGCTATCCAGTAGCTCATGAAGATGATGCCGCACGAGCTGTACGAACGGGGCTAGAGATCATTACCGCCTTACGTGCGTCCTCTCTCCAGGACCGGCAGTTACCACAGCCCCTTCAGGTTCGCATTGGCATTCATACTGGATTAGTTGTCATTGGCGAGATTGGCAGCAGTGAAAAGCGCGAGATGTTAGCGTTGGGCGAGACGCCGAACCTCGCGGCTCGTATCCAAGGACAAGCGAACCCTGATGAAGTGGTGATCAGTACAGCGACCTATCGTTTGGTGGAAGGCTTGTTTACGTGTGAGAATCGCGGGCAGCCCGAACTCAAAGGCGTTGCCACGCCGCTGACGCTCTATCGAGTGAGTAAAGAGAGCGACGCTCACAGCCGCTTTGAGGTAGTGGTCCGCAAAGGGTTAACGCCGCTGATCGGGCGTGAGCATGAATTTGGCTTGTTACGCGAGCGCTGGCAGCGGGTGAAAGACGGGGCCGGACAAGTAGTATTGCTGAGTGGGGAACCAGGAATTGGCAAATCGCGTTTAGTGGAAGCACTCAAGGAGACGGTTGAACACGAGGACACCCGATGTTTCGAGTTGCGTTGTTCGCCGTACATGCAGAACAGTGCGTTCGCACCGGTGATTGAGCACCTGCAACGGACGCTGCAATTCCAGCCAAACGACACAGCGGAAGAGAAGCTGCAAAAACTCGCAATAGGGGCACGGTTTGCCGGGCCCCTACAGGCGGAGACAATTTCACTGCTCGCAACGCTGTTATCGCTCCCTGCTTCCGGCTCCGCGCTCCCTGCTCTGAGTCCGCAGAAGCAGAAAGAGAAAACGCAGGAAGCCCTCGTCACTTGGTTGTGTTCCGAGGCGAGACAACACGCAGTAACATACGCCTGGGAAGACCTGCATTGGGCTGATCCATCGACGTTAGAGTTGCTGACCCTTTTTTTGGCGCAAGTACCGACAACGCGCTTACTCACTGTGCTAACGTTTCGACCCGAGTTTACGCCGCCGTGGGGTTCCCATTCCTATCTCAGTCAGTTGACGCTCAGTCGGTTAGGCCAAAGTCATGTCGAGACAATGGTGGAAAAAGTGACGGGCGGTCAAGCATTGTCCAAAGAAATTGTTCAACAGATTGTGAGTAAGACCGATGGCGTCCCGTTGTTCGTGGAAGAACTAACCAAGAGTGTCGTGGAGTCAGTAGGCGCGCACAGCAGTGCGCCCCTACAATTAGGCATTCCCGCCACGTTACAAGATGCATTGATGGCCCGGCTCGATCGACTCGGAAAGACCAAAGAGATCGCGCAGCTGAGTGCGACTCTTGGAAGAGAATTTAACTACGAGTTACTCACAGCGGTCTCCCCATTACCCGAGGACACGTTGCGCCAGGGGCTGAAGCAATTAGTTGAATCAGAACTTGTCTATCAGAGCGGTCTGCCGCCCCGGGCAGGGTATCTGTTCAAACACGCGCTGGTGCAGGACACAGCGTATCAATCGTTACTGAAGAGCCGCCGCCAACAGTTGCATCAGCAAGTGGCTCAAGTGCTGGAGAAGCAGTTTCCCCAGACCGTCGAAACCCAACCTGAATTAGTGGCGCATCACTACACTGAGGCAAGACTGATAGAACAGGCCATTCCCTATTGGCAGCGGGCAGGGGAGCGCGCTACTGAGCGGTCGGCCTATGTGGAAGCAGTGGCTCACCTCACCAGGGGGCTGGAGCTGCTCAAAACTCTTCCAGATACGCCCGAGCGCGTTCAGCAGGAACTGACTCTGCAGCTCACCCTGGGCCCACCGTTGCAGTACACCAAAGGCTATAGCGCCCCGGAAGTGGAACAGACGTATAGCCGGGCCGTAGCGCTGTGTCGGCAGGTCGGCGAAACCCCGCTGCTCTTCTCGGCCTTGTTTGGGTTGTACGGTGTGTATCACGTACGGGCGGAGTACCACAAAGCGCGGGTCCACGCGGAGCAGCTCTTGCATCTGGCCGAAAATGTCTACGATCCAGCCTTGCTGATGACAGGTCACTCGACGCTAGCCTACGTCCTCTCCTGGCTTGGGGAGTTGCCTGCGGCCCGCGCCCACTTCGAGCAGGGCCTAGCGCAGCACGACCCACAGCAGCCCGTGCCGGGAAGCGTCGAGAGTCTCTCGCAGCTGGCTCAAGTCCTGTGGTATCTTGGCTATCCAGACCAAGCCCTGGCAAGAGCCCGGGAGTCCCTGGCGGTGGCGCGACAGTTATCGCTTCCCTACCACGTGGTGTATGCCTTGCACTATACTGACGTGCTCCATTACTACCGCCGGGAGGAGAGGGCAGCCCAGGAGCAGGCCGAGGCGGCCATTGCGCTTTGCGGTGAGCACGGGATTCCGTTCTGGTTGGGGTGGGCAACTCTCATCCGGGGTGGGGCACTAACCGCGCAGGGGCAGGGCGAGGCAGGCATTAAGCAGATCCATCAGGGGCTTGAGACCTTACGACCCACGGGGGCAAGGGCGGCATGGACGTCTGCTCTTGCTCTGCTAGCCCGAGCCTATGAACAAGTGGGAGAGGCTGAGGCAGGGTTGAGCGTGCTGACCGAGGCGCTGGAGGTGGTACACAAAACTGGGGAGCGTTTCCAAGAGGCCGAGCTGTATCGGCTCAAGGGAGAACTCCTGCTCCAGCAATTCAAGCACCTACGTAGGGTGGGCAATACCCACCAACCTGTGAGCAACGCTGAGGCAGTAATGGTGGGCCATGCCCACCCTACGGAAGAGAGCGAAGCCGAGGCATGCTTTCTGAAAGCCATCAAAATCGCCCAGAGCCAAAAAGCCAAGTCCTGGGAACTCCGCGCCGCTACAAGTCTCGCCCGGCTCTGGCAACAACAGGGTAAGCGAGCCGAAAGTCACAAGCTATTGTCAGAGGTCTACAACTGGTTCACCGAAGGGTTTGATACGAAGGATTTGCAAGAGGCGAAAGCATTGTTGGAGGAGTTAACCTAAAGTAAAAACCGTCATCCAAGAGCATCGCTGTCTGATGCTATTTCCACACAATTTGGGAAGACCTCTCCTGCGCTTTGTGAATTTCTTTGCGCACCCAAGGCGCGTTAACGGTCTTAGGGCTCAGAACGACGATGACATGGCGAGCGTCGCTAATAGCCTGTTCAATCTCCTCGGCAAGTTCATCGCTGCCGCGCAGATTGCGTGAATCGACCCAGACTGGAATGTTGTGAGCTTCGAGTTTCTCACGCAGTTCTTTGACAAATGCATCGTCTGCACTCGTATGTAAAATAAAGACTTTACCGTTCCCCATTATGTTCCCTTACCGCGAGTGACACTGATCAACGCGTCGCGGATGAGTTGAGTGTGGCACAAACAGAAGGCTTGAGGCTATAGGCTGAAGGGAGGGGAAATGGGAAAAAGGCGAAACGGGAAGAATGAGAGATTTTCGTGCGCACAGCGCACGCTACTCTCCAATCCTCAATCCGCATTCCGAAATCCCCAATTCTTCCCTCCAGCCTATAGCCTACAGCCTCAAGCCTTGGCCAGCGGTTGACTTACCTTCGCAGCCCGCTAAGTTGACGCGCTAAGGAGGCTGAGGAGCACTCTCTTGATGAGCAACACCAAACCGCCACGTCACGGTTCACTTACACTCTCACAGAATGGCAAAGGCAAGGTTGCTAATGCATTTCCACCCCGCCAGATCCGCTTTCCTGCGGACCGTTCACTCGGCATGCTGTGGATGCGTGAGCGTGAATTCGATCCCGAAGATTATGCATTTTGGGAGCCTCTTGGTGAAGCTCGTGGCGTCGTGTCGGTTCCGAGTGATAAAGAACTGCGCCTCATCGTCAATCCGCAAGCGGCAACCGACCTGTCTCCATTGAGCCAGCTTCGGCCTGACGACATCCAATATCTCCAGCTCTCCAGTACGCGCGTCTCAAACGCACAGTTGGCACATGTGAGCAAACTCAGCGGTCTTCGGGTGTTATGGCTCTACGACACTCCTATCAGCGACGCCGGCCTCGCCCATTTGCGCAGCTTGACTGGTCTGCGAGTTCTTAATCTCCGCAGCACGTTGGTGAGTACCACAGCTGTCGACGCCCTCCAAGAAGCCCTCCCACAGTGTGAGTTCCGGCGAGCGTGGAAATAATGTGGGTCGAGATGCTTTCACCGCTGGATGTCTACAAACGGTTCGCAACGCCTGTGCACGGAGCCTCGCCGGAAAGATCTCGCCGCTACTCAATAGCTGGTCACGGTGCGCGTTTAATCTTAAGATAGCGATTGCGAGTTTGCCAATCTTGCAAAGTTGCGCTTAATCGGATTAAGTTTGAGGCAGGCTAACAAAGGAGGCACACACAATGGCTGAAAAAACATTCGATCGTTCAACCCAAGATGTCGGGAACATCCTGGCAATGGAACATGTAAACGTTACCATCCCTGATCAGGCCCTGGCACTGCAATTCTATATTTCAACCCTCGGACTGACTCGTGACCCATACATGATGGTGGGCACAGAGAATATGTGGGTCAACGTCGGCGAGCAGCAATTTCACCTCCCTACTCGTCAACCACAAGTGCTGCGCGGACTTATTGGCCTTGTCGTTCCTGACCTTGACGCGCTGAAGAGGCGGTTGGAACGTGCACAAACAAAACTCACGGGTACGGCGTTCCGCTGCTCCGAAGAGAATGGCCACATTTCTATTACTTGCCCGTGGGGTAACCAGTTCCGAGTTCACGCGCCCAGCCCGCAGTTCGGTGATATGACGTTAGGAATTCCCTATCTTGAGTTTATGGTTGAACCTAATGCTGCGTTAGGCATCGCTCAGTTCTATAAGGAGATCATGCATGCACCAGCGACCTGGACGCCCAACAAACAGGGGACGGTGGCGTGCGTGCAAGTTGGGCGCTCACAGAAGCTGCTGTTTCGTGAAACCTCTGCACCGATTCCTGCGTATGACGGGCATCACATCGCCATTTATATTGCCAATTTTTCCGGCCCCCATGCATTCTTGAAGGAACGCGGTCTGGTGAGTGAGGAGAGCGACAATCATCAGTATCGCTTCCGCAACATCATCGATCCAGACTCAGGAAGAACACTGTGTGAGCTTGAACATGAAGTACGCAGCATGTTTCACCCCATGTGGGGGCGGGAATTGGTGAATCGGAATGCGGGGCAGAATATCTTTGCTTATGCGCCTGGACGGGACGTGTTTACCAGTCAGGGGACGCATGTCGGGGGAAGATCGTAAGTGCAGTAGGCTAGGATAAAGCCACAGACCGTTCCCGGCACTCATAGAGTTTGGCACACCAGAGTTGTCACCCTGAGTGAAACGAAGCCTGTCCTGAGCCCTTCGGCTCCGCTGCGTTCAGGACAGGCCTGTCGAAGGGGGTCTGTCAGAAGCAATCGCCGCTTGGCCCTCACCCTACCCTGCGGGCTTCTCTCCCCCGCCCAGCGGGAGAGGGAGCGAAGGTGAGGGCGGCGAGAGATCAACAAATATGGGCTGAAAATCTCGGACATATTGGCTCAACTGACCTGTATTCTCCGACTTGCTCTCCGCATCGCCCACCACCAGTCGACCAGTAACAAGAAGAGGACCCCAAATAGTAACCACGGCCATAGCGGCTTGCCCGTCTTCTCCAGCGCGAGCGGAGTCGGAGAGTCCAACGGAGTAAGCCGTAGAGGACGACCAAGTTGGGACTCTTCCGGGTTGCTGAGGTTCACCGCAATACGTCGCTCCTGTCCATTCTCGCTGACGGTATATACTCCTTGTCTTGCCAAAAGCACCGCATTTCCAATCGGAAGGACATGTTCTCCCCCCACCATCTGTACCTGCGTCTCTGCACTCTTCACTGTAAGTGACTCCCCTGTATGGAGGTCGAGCGGTTGTCCAGCGCGGGCAGCTAACCACCCCAACAGGTTGAGCGTGAGAATAGACGTTGGAAGATTTTGCTTGCCAAGATAGGGAAGGAGATCAAACCCAATTGCTGCATAGCGATAACCGTCACGTTCACCGGCGAGGACTAACGTCCCAACCGTCCCGCGGACAATTGGTCTACACCATCCAACGGGGAGCAACGCCTGAGCATATGCAGGAGTCAGTAATGAAAAGGTCACATACTTGGTAAGTGGGTGGGCTACCTCCCATTGGGTAACTTGCGGTCGCTGAGCGGCCTTGCCAAGAGGAAACAGCGCATTCCCTTCTGGCGGAAAAATAAATGCTGCATTGGTTGCCGGTAAAGTGTCGGGAATAACCAGATGAAACACCACAAGTGGGAACTCTCTAGCACGGGCTGGCGTGTACGCTGTGGGAGTAACGCGTTCGACGCGTAGGTTGGGAATCTGGTTGAGACTCCCCGCCACGTTCGCCGCAGGAGAAATGAGTAAGAGAGAAATCGTCTGTAAGGACGGCAGTACCGCATAGGCTTCATTATCCACGGCCAAGCCGTCGTCCACCAAGAGTCGCGCTCGATAGGTCGTCGCTACGGGTAAACGAGCAAAGGCCATCACAGATCGTCCGTTCTTCACGAGTGGTTGAGAGAGGAGGACTTTTCCCGATTCTACGTCTTCTATACTCACACTCCCACTCACGCCACGGTCAAGCCCTGCGACTGTCACTGTCGCCGCAACATCGTCAGGAGCAAAGGGGCTACGGTCCACTTGAAACGCCGTGATCGACAAATTGGGTTGTGGCGTACCAAGTGTTTTCACAATAAGTGCATCTGTTTTCTGTTCTGTCACTAATGGTCGGTCAGTAAAAAAGACAATGCGCTGGAAATTTTGCTCCTTGAATAACTGCGAGAAGAACGCCGAAAGCACTTCGTCACTCACATCGGGCATATCGGTCACCGTGGCTGCTGTGGCCTGCTCCTGGACGCGCGCGGAAGTCTCACCCGACGTGGCAATCAAGCTCGGGAAAGGAGTAGTGACAAAGAAATTCACCGAGTCATCGCTGGGTAGTGAGGCAATCATATCCAGCGTGCGTTGTTGTGCCACAGTAAACACATTGCTGTTGGTTCCAAGAGCACGCGCCTGCATGCTAGCAGAGGTATCTAGGATAATTGCCACTTTCTCGCCACGCTGATGGAGAAATGGCTGAGCCGCAGCACTAATCAGCAGGAAAAGCAGCAACAGCTGCAAAAAAAACAGTGGCGAAAGACGCGGCGTCCCTAACAGTCGACGTCGTGCTGCCGGTGGAAGTCCCTGATACAAAAATACTGCTGGTACCACGACCCGCTGTCCGCGTTCTCGAAACAGATAGGGAATCAGCAGCAACGGCAGCGCATAGAGCAATTGCCACGCTGAAGGAGAAAGGAACGAAAAGTCCATAGTCATCGTGTTTCTTTTAGAGGACACGGGAGGAGTCGCGTCTCACACTAACAACCCCAGGGTCGGTAATTCCCGTAAGACAAATGCCTGGAGGTCTTGTGCTGTTGTCAACAGCGCGTGATGCACTCCCATCTGATGGCAAGAGCTGCGTAGCGCGCGATTATGCGTATCGAGCCGCCGCAGATACTCCTGCTTCGCTTCGGCGTCAAAACGCACCAGCACCGACTCGTCACTTTCGCTATCTACCATCTGGACTCCACCAGTGTAGAGCGGCGGATCAACCTCATCTGCTCCGAGGACCTGGATGACCGCGATATCGAAATTCGCCGCCCGTAGCAGATTGAGGCCGGTCTGGTAGACAGCCGAAGGAAACAAGAAGTCAGAGATCCAGATCGCTTTGCCGGGGCGGCGCACAGTTTGGAGATGCTGCGCCAGGACTACAGGTGTTTCGACTCTCCCTTCTGGACGGCGCGTCTGAAGAAACGTCGCCAGATCAAACATACGCGGACGCCCACGAAAGAATGGCGTGGCTTGGGCACCACTCTGGCTGCTGAGCGCATGCAGTCTCACGGCATCATCGTTGGCAAGGACAACATACGCTAAGGCCAAGACCAAATCCCGCGCTGCCTCATACTTTCCGCTCGCGGCGGGATAGGCCATTGAAGCGCTGAGATCAAGGAACAGCGAGGTGTATAGTTCTTCTTCTTCCTGAAACAACTTGATGTACACGCGATCGGTCCGGCTATAGAGCTTCCAGTCGATGTAGCGGAGATCGTCACCTGGTGTGTAGTGACGGTAATCAGCGAATTCCAGACCTGTCCCACGATGCGGGGATAAGTGGCTACCGGGCCGATTCCCCAGAAACTGGCGGCGAGCGCGAATACGTAAGGTTTCCAGTCCCGCAAGAAACTGCGGCGTGAAGCGCGGCGGAAGTGCAATCTTTTTTTCGGCCATGGGTGGCGATCATAGCAAGGAGAAGGCGAGGAACAAGAGCTTATAGCGAAGGGCGATCTGGCTCTCACCCTCGCCTCCTCTCCCGCGGTGCGGAAGAGGGAAGCCCGCAGGGCAGGGAGAGGACCGCGAGAAGTCAGTAAAGCACAGCAAGAGTCCCGGACAGGATTGTCACTTCACATCACTGGCACAAACGCACTCGTACTCCCCGGTGCCAAGCAACGATGGGTTCGCCACCGTGCGGCCGTCGCCATATCTGCTTCATAGAGAGGAAGGAGTTGCAACGTATGCGGAGAAAGGTCACGCGCACGATGTCCTTCATCCGCTGACAGAAGCGCAAGCGGTGCCACAATCCACGGTAATGCGCAAGTAACAATCTGTTCTTGTCGTGATCGCCGGCTCAACCAACCTTCAAGCTTCGGTTGAACTTTCTTCATACTGCGCGTCAGCCAATCCATCTCCGTAATGGGGAGCACGCGACCGGCTCCGTCCTTCCCTGCCACAAAAGCAATTTCACGTATGAGGGTTGGATACTCCGAGGGTATTGTCCGGATCTCGCTGTGATCGCTAAGATCGAGGGTCTGAAAATCTTCAGCATCAAACGTCATCGCCAGAGCACAGGTACGATACGGCATATCGCCAACGACGTCTCGCCAAGGGTAGTACGTTCCTGTGAGGTCACAACAATCTCTCACAATGAGTACACGCTCAACGTTCAGTGGATAGGGGCCAGAATCGGTACGTCCAACTTGCGCTCCAGCGTGCACGTGGAGGACATAGTCATCACAGGTCGTCAAGAATTGAGTCAAGCGTGACTGAATCACTGAATCGACCGAAACCAGCGCTTTATAGAGTTGCTGGATAGTCGCCGACGGCAAGAAGTTATTCGTCGCTCCCGCATCGCTGTTATCCAAACGGCCATCACTACGATGAGCAAGCGCCAACCGACGCCAGAAATCAAGCACGAGCGTAATATCTTCTGCATAGGCATCGGCTGACACTTGACCAAAATCAATGAGGATCTCGCGGCCAACCAAAAAGTGATAGCCAAACAACCAAATCGACAATGGCGAGACTGACGAGCCTAAGCATTTGCCTTGTTGGGCAATGGCCTCAGGTGTCGTCCGTTTGAGCGTTCGTCGTATAGCATCCGGCAGGGCAAAGAAGAGCTGCGTCGTCGCCAGTGTCACCGCCTGATTGTGAAGCGGATGACGAGAGGCCGAACGTGACTGTTGGGCTAAAGCGGCACGAAATTTTAGCCCCATACTCCAAATGAGTTGATTCAGCCCACCAAGGTCCGCCACGTGTTTACCGCACCTCTGTCTTTTCGATTAGCGCAGAGTATGCCGCGCGGTCAAGCCTCAGTAGTCAGCATTCAGTAGTCAGTAGGTCTGAGGTAGGGGAGACTAGAGGCTTGGGGGGACAGGACTAAATCGAACCACACGACCTTGGTACCTCCGCGTAGCGCGCGCTGGGCGCGAGCTCCCAGTTACCTCCATTGGTGCGCATGGCGCACGCTACGAAAGAGAACAGCGGAGTAGCTGTACGAAGCTCTTGTGGTGCGATTTAGTCTCTAGCCTCCAGCCTCTAGCCTCTCCTCAGGCTGGCTACTGGCTCCTCATTCATCGTTCTGCTTTTCTGCCATTTTCCCTTCCTGGCTTGCTTGCTATAACTGTCAGTCCAGTTATAGATGCTCCACTCTGGAATCGCGGGGAGGCATGATGCAGCGGATCTTCCGTCTGATCGTATACAAACCACACTTCATTCTTTTGCTCCTTGCGCTTCTGACGGCGTTCTTTGGTTTTCACGCACGTCACCTGCGGATCGACAGCTCCTTCGAACATCTGCTCGCAACCAATGATCCCAACAAGGCCTATGCCGAGAAGATTCGCAGCTTATTTGGTAGTGACGACATGGGCGTCATTGGATTGATCGCTGACGATATCTATACTCCCGCTATCTTAGAAAAACTCAAAAAAATCACCACCCAAGTAGAAAAAATCGATGGCGTACAAAGCGTAGCAAGTTTGACCAATGCGCCAGATCCGATCGCCAATGCCGTCGAGCCGCCCTTGTTAATCCCGCAAATTCCGACCACACCAGAGGCACTCGCTGCACTGCGAAAAAAAGTCGAAGAAAACCCTATTTATCTCAATCTTGCAGCACGGGACGGCAAAGGTGCGGCCGTCATTATTTTCTTCAAAAATCTTAATGATGAAGAATCCTCCCAGAAACGAATCGACGATCAATTACAGGCCATTATCGACCGCGAGCGTGGAACCGACCAGATTTACTTAACCGGACCGCAGAACATCAAACTCAACTCGGTCAAGCTCATGCAGCAGGACCTCAAGACCTTTACCCCACTTAGCGTTGTGGTCATCATGATAGTCCTCGGGGTCTGCTTTCGTAACCTACGCGGCATCGTTCTTCCTCTCTTTTCTGTCTTGTGCGGTGTCATCTGGACCCTCGGACTCATGGCGTTGGGGAATACGCCAATCACGATTGGCACCGTGGTCTTGCCGTCGCTCTTGATCGTAATCGGCAGTACCTATTCGATTTATGTCATTGCCCAATATGAAGAAGAAGCCGAAGCTGGTGGTACGCCTGCCGAGGTCGTGCACCGTACCCTCACGCGGGTGAGTGTTCCGGTGCTGGTTGCTGCCCTGACCACGATCGTCGGGTTTATCACACTGCTAGTGAATCGTATTGACTCTATTCGTGCCTTAGGATTGTATGCCGCAGTCGGTTTTGCCAGTATTACGGTTATTGTCCTCTCTCTGATTCCCGCCGTCCTCGTACGGCTACCACTCCTGCGCTTTCCACTCCAGCGCCATTCCCACGATGCCTCAGAAACGGGCTGGTTGAGCCGGTTTCTCGTCCGTGTCGCCCAATTCGATCGTGACCACCAAAAACACATTATAGTGGCAGCAGCGTTGTTAGCATTGCCCTGTATATGGGGGATCGCACAGATTCGCGTCGATTCCAACTTCTTGCAGTTCTTCAAAAAAGATGCGCCGGTGCGGCGGGCGAATGAGGTCATCAGCGAAAAGATCGGTGGAACCCAACCCTTCTCGGTGATTGTGGAGAGTGGTGTGCGTGACGGAGTAAAGAGTTGGGACCTGTTGCGACGCATCAAAGGATTACAACGCTACTTGGCCTCCCTTCCTGGTGTAGATCAGACCCTGTCATTGGTCGACTATTGTGACTTGCTTGACAAAGCGATCCAAAGCGGGGGGACAGATGCTAACGATGTGGTGGTCGAGGGAGCAGAGCCGACGACTGAGCCACCTGCCGCAGACTCTCCACCTCCTGTTACTCCTGGAGTCCTCCTGGCTGACCTATGGGAAAAACCAGAGCAGATGAACCCGCCTGACCAACTGCGTGGCGTGATGCAACTCGTGAGTGGTACGCCCAAGACGTTCTCCTCTGTCGTCAGTCCCGACTTTTCCACTGCTAACATTCTTGTGCGAACCCGCCTGACGAGTTCCAGTGATATTATCCGCACAGCGGATGCCGCTGAAGCCTACGCACACGAACATTTTCCACCTGAGGTGACAGTGCGCTCGGCCGGCAATCTCATTCTGCTGAACAGAGCCACCGAAGACATTGTCTGGGGTCAAGTCGAAAGTCTCGGCCTTGCGCTGATAATGATTTTTATCGTGCTCTCGTTGATGTTCTTGTCGGCGAAAGTTGGCTTTTTATCATTGCTCCCGAATCTTTTAGCTGTCGTGATCTTCTTTGGTGCGATGGGCTGGGCTGGCGTCACGCTGAATCTGGGAACTAGTATTATCGCCTCGATCGCGATTGGCATCGCGGTAGAAGATGCGATTCGCTATCTCGCGCGGCTCAGCTCAGAGATTCGTGAGACCCACGATCAAGAACGGGCGATTTTCCAAACTATCGCCACCGTCGGTAAACCGATTGTCTATGCCTCAACGGCGCTGGGGCTAGGTTTTCTCACTTTCCTTTTCTCAAATTTTGTGCCGATTCAGAAATTTGGTCTGCTTACCGCAATCACGATTGCCGCAGCGTTTGTCAATGACCTCGTGCTTCTGCCGGCACTCCTCGCCACTACACGTATCATCACTTTGTGGGATCTGCTTTACCTTAGGCTCGGCAAAGATCCTCAGAAGACGATTCCGCTCTTCGATGGTCTACGCCCTTCACAAGCCAAGATTGTCACGTTGATGGGAGAGCTGAAGAAATTTTCTAAAGGACAACATGTCATCCGCACTGGGGAAAGAGGAGATGAAATGTATCTGCTCCTGAGCGGAGCTGCAGATGTGATCATTAATCCAACAACCCAAGCCAAGCGCGTGCGTACGTTGCAGCGAGGCGATGTCCTTGGTGAAATGGCGCTGATTGGCGATCACGTTCGTACAGCCGATGTCGTTGCGACTGATGATGTCGAGGTCTTGGCAGTTAACGATCGGTTCTTGAATCGCATGCAGCAACGCTATCCCCGGATCGGTGCCAAGATTTTCCTCAACCTGGCAAAGATTCTCAGTAGTCGCTTGCAAGACGCGCAACGACCGACGGCATAAAGACCCTGGACGAAAAGGGGAAATAGCGAAGAGGGGAAACGGAAGCCTCTCATTGGAGAATCGGACAGGAAGAGTACAATAATCGAGAGGGAAGAAGAGGAATGAGAGTATGGATAGACGAGCCCAGTGCCCGCAAGGAATGATCCGTGTCATCAGCTTGCATAAAGATGACGGTGATTGCGATAGAGAATTCTGGCAAACTATTCCTCCGCATGAACGCCTAGCCCTGGTTTGGGATATGGTCGTAGAAATGCAGGTGTGGCGAGGAAGCAATGGCAGTGAACCCCGACTTCAGAGATCTGTTTGCTGCGTTGAACGACGCAAACGCTAGTAGTCGGGCAACTTAATTTTGTCGAATAGATTTTCGTCATGCCCGCGCAGTTTATCCCAAGTCCTACTGGGACCTGTCCCCGGTCCTTTAGGGGGGTGGGCATCCAGGAAGATTCAGCACTGGCCTAGAGTTGAGCCTCCTGGCTTCCAGCTCCCCAGTCTCTACTGGGGACAGGTCCCCTAGAGGACCGGGGACAAGTTTCGCGGGAATGAGGTTACCCGGCTCTCGTGCAAAACTTTCCTAACTGAGCACTAGATATCTCTCCAGAACTTGCCCAATGTAACTATTTTAGAAAAGAAAGAACTGCTGCAATCTCCATGCTCCGTCATCTGCACATCAAAAACCTTGCTCTCATTGACGACCTCGAAGTCTCGTTCGACGAAGGCTTCAATGTCATTACCGGCGAGACGGGTGCTGGCAAAAGCTTACTGATGCAAGCGCTGGGATTGGCCATTGGCAGCCGCGCCACGGCTGACCTTATTCGCCATGAAGCCCAAGAAGCAAGCGTGGAAGCTATCTTTTCCATTGACGACGAACGAATTGCTCGTCTCTTAGAAGAAAGTGGCTATACCAACGATGATGAGTTACTGGTGCGACGCATCGTCACCCAGAATGGGCGTGGACGTGTCTATCTCAACGGTGCGGTGGCCACGGTTGCGGTCCTCCGACAGCTCGGCGAACGCCTCATGCACATCTACGGACAACACGAGCAACAAGTCTTGCTCGAAGCGGAAGCGGCATTGGGCTTACTCGATGGCTTTGCCAACCACACGCCACAGCTTCGCGAGATGGAGGCACGCTATTCCACGCTGCGCCAATTGTGGTCGCGACTACAAGCCCTCACTCAAGGCAAAGAGGCCGCACAGGCGCGCCGCGAACTCCTGCGGTTTCAGGCTGAGGAAATCAAACGTGCAGAGCTTCATCTCGGAGAAGATGAAGAGCTTCGTCAGGAAAAATTGCTCCTCGTCAATGCAGAAAAACTCGCACAAGGAGTGAATGCTGGAGAAGAGCTCTTGGTCGGCGGGGAAGAAGCAGTAACCGATCGCCTCGGACGGTTGCTCACTCGACTGCGTGAGTTGGCACGGATTGATACGAGCCTCGAAGAAGTTGTGACCCTAGTCACTAGTAGTGTCGCACAGGTTGAGGAAGCGGCGCGAGCTTTGCATAAATACGGCGCCCGCGTTCGCCTGAATCCAGATCGATTAGAAGAGGTCGATGCCCGACTCACCCTGCTCTCACGCCTCAAACACAAATACGGTGGCAGTATAGAGGCAGCACTCGCGTTGTACGAATCAGTCACGAAAGAATTGCAGCAGCTCGAAGGCGGAGAAGAAACACTGAGTGAGTTGCAACAGGAAATCGAGAAAGCGTCAGCCGTAGCGTGGGCCTGTGCGCACGAACTTTCGCAACGACGACGGACTGCCGCTCAGATACTTGAAGCGAACATGAAGAAAGAGTTAGCCAAGCTCGGCATGAAAGGTGCAGCCTTCAGCGTACGATTTCTTGACCCCGCTGACCCTGAACAGAGCGAATCAGTTGGGACGCCGTTTAGCCGTGGGAGTCAACGCCTGCATGCCACAGGATGTGACCAGGTCGAGTTTTACTTATCAGCGAATGTCGGCGAGCCGCTTCGCCCGCTAGTGCAAGTAGCCTCTGGCGGAGAGCTGTCTCGCTTGATGCTTGCTTTGAAGGCGTTGAGCGCTGCGGCAGGAGAAGCACCAACGCTGATCTTTGACGAAGTCGATGCTGGGATTGGCGGTGCGATTGCTGAAGTGGTCGGTCGTCGTCTCAAAATGCTCGCCAAGCAGCGACAAGTGTTGTGTATCACTCATCTGCCACAAATTGCAGCTTTTGCTGATCACTCCTATACGGTCGTAAAAACGACCACGCGCGGGCGCACGACTTCGTCAACCAAGAAACTCACGCAGAGTGAACAACTGCAAGAAATTGCGCGTATGCTTGGCGGCGTGGAGATTAGCAGTGAGGCCCGTCGGCATGCGCGGGAGATGTTGGAAGGAGCACGGAGAGGAAATGCGTGAAACGTAATGCGTAATGCGTAAACCGTAAGAAGAATATAGGAATCAGGAGACAGAATACAGAATAAAGATTATGTCTTCTCAATACCCCTGCTTTCTCCATTCCGGGTTCTGAATTTAGCCTTCTGTATTCTTGGTCTCCATTTTTACGCATTACGTATTACTAACCACGCTTGTATTTCCCCTACTCTAGGCATTAAAACAAAAGAAGGGGGGGTAGCATGGATTTCTCATTCTCGCCTGAAGAAGAACAATTTCGCCAAGAACTCCGCCATTGGTTGCAAACTAACCTCCCAGAAGGCTGGGGAACACTGTCGTACAAAGCACCAAAAGGAGAAGGACGACTTGCGTTTCTGCGTAATTGGCAACGCAAGATGTACGAAGGCGGTTACGTCGGACTGTCCTGGCCCAAAGAATACGGCGGACGTGGCGCATCGATGATCGAAATGGCCATATTTAACGAAGAAATGGCCAAAGTCGAAGCACCAGGGCCGCTCAACGTGCTCGGACTGGGTATGGCCGGACCAACAATTATTGTCCATGGCACCGAAGAGCAGAAGAAACGCCATCTGCAGAAAATCCTTAACTGCGAGGAAATCTGGTGCCAGGGATTTTCCGAACCTGGCTCTGGTTCTGATGTCGCTTCGATCCGTACAAAGGCAGAACTGCACGGTGATGAGTTTATTGTCAATGGACAGAAAGTGTGGACCACGCTGGCTCACATTGCCGATTGGTGTATGCTGCTGGTCCGCACTGATCCTGACGCGCCTAAGCATCGTGGTATCTCGTACATTCTCGTCGATATGAAAAGTCCTGGCATCACCGTGCGACCGTTGCGGCAAATGACCGGCGAGTCAGAATTCAACGAAATTTTCTTTGAAGATGTCCGCGTGCCGCGAGCCAATTTAGTTGGCGAACTCAACAATGGCTGGGGAGTGGCGCTGACGACGCTGATGAACGAGCGTGGTACGGCCTCGTTCGGTACTCAAGCTCGTTTTCGCATTCTCTATGAGAATCTTGTCGGGCTGGCGCGGCAGTCGTCGGTCAACGGCCAGAACGCCACAAAAGATCCACAGGTCCGTCAGCAGCTCGCGCAGCATCTTATCGATGTCGAGATTTTGAAATATAACTGCTATCGTAATTTTACTCGGTTGTTGCGTGGTGGAACGCCGGGACCGGAAGGATCGATTCTGAAATTATGGTGGAGCGAACTCAACCAACGTATGCAAGAAACCGCGATGACGCTGGAAGGTCCATACAATCAACTCGTGCGTGAATCGCCGTGGGCAGTCGAGAGTGGTCGCTGGCAACATCATTTTATGCGCTCACGAGCGAATACAATCGAAGCTGGTACGTCAGAAATTCAACGCAATATCATTGCGGAACGCGTTTTGAAGATGCCGAAAGGACGATGAACACAAATTAAGAATTAAGGATTAAGAGTGCAGAATAAAAGAAGAACGATGACTTCTCTTCTACCATTCTTCATTCTACATTCTTCATTCTCCCAAAGGGGAGTTTTTCATGGATAGAGATTTAATGATTTCTCTGTATCGTGACATGATTCGTATCCGTCGCTTTGAAGAGGAATGCGCACGGCAATATACTCGTGGCAAAATCGGCGGGTTCCTGCATTTATATAACGGGGAAGAAGCCGTGGCAGTGGGCGCGATCTCTGCCGTCGAGCCGACCGACTACATCCTCGCGACCTACCGCGAACACGCCCATTACCTAGCGCGGGTCGGCGATATGAACGCCGCAATGGCCGAACTCTTTGGCAAAGCCACTGGCTGCGCCAAAGGCCGTGGCGGGTCCATGCATTTCTTTGACACCAGTAAACACTTCATGGGTGGCCATGCGATCGTTGGCGGCCACGTTCCCATTGCCGCAGGTATTGCCTTTGCGTCCAAGTATCGGGGCGAACCAGATGTCACTTTGTGTTTCTTTGGCGAGGGAACAGCCAACATGGGTGCGTTTCATGAAGGGATGGCGTTGGCGTCGCTGTGGAAACTGCCAGTGATCTTCATTTGCGAGAACAATCTGTATTCGATGGGCACGCCGCTGTATCGCACCCTGGCGGTCGAAGATATTGCTGTCCGTGCCAAAGGCTATCCGATGGCGCAAGAGATCGTGAATGGCGACGATGTCCTAGAAGTCCGCGATGTCGTTCGTCGCGCCGCCAAGCGAGCCCGTATGGAAAGTTTACCGATCTTGGTAGAAGCGAAGACCTATCGCTTCCGCGGCCATTCAATGTCCGATCCCGCCAAGTACCGTACTAAGGAGGAAGTCGACGAATGGCTGAAGCGCGATCCGATCCGTATTCTTGCTGATCGAATTTATGAGTTGGGGATCGCCAATGAAGCGCAATTGAAAGCAATTGATGATCAAGCCAAACAAGATGTGAATGCTGCGGTGAAATTCGCTGACGAATCGCCGGTTCCTGATCCTGCGACACTGTTCAATGATATTTACACCGAAGCACCGTACGCAGGTGAGACTGAGAAAGTCGTTCCGTTGCCGCGACGGGCACGGGCATGACGATTGCGGATTGAGAGGAGAGGTTGAGGCCTCAGACCAGAGATTCTCTTCTACTGACTACTGAATGCTGACTGCTGACTACTCTTTTCTATAGGATTTTAGCATGCGCGAGATAACCTACCGTGAAGCTCTTCGTGAAGCGATGAGCGAAGAAATGGAACGTGACGAGCGGGTATTTTTGATGGGCGAGGAAGTCGGTCACTACAACGGGGCCTACAAAGTATCAGAAGGCATGCTGGATCGCTTCGGCGAGCGCCGGGTCGTCGATACCCCGATTGCCGAAACCGGATTTGCTGGCATTGGTATTGGTGCCGCGATGGTCGGCTTACGTCCGATCATCGAGTTTATGACGTGGAACTTTTCTCTGTGCGCCTACGATCAGCTCGTTAACAATGCTGCCAAGCTCCGTTACATGTCTGGCGGGCAGCTCTCGCTTCCGATCGTGTTTCGGGGTCCCGGTGGTGCGGCTCATCAACTTGGCGCACAACACTCACAAGCAGTTGAGAGTTTGTACTCGTATGTCCCAGGCTTGAAGGTCGTGGCTCCGGCGACGCCCTATGATGCAAAAGGGTTATTGAAGACGGCTATTCGCGATGAGAACCCGATTGTCTTTATTGAAGGCGAATTGCTCTATGGTCGCAAAGGCCAAGTGCCAGAGGAGGAATACACGATTCCGCTGGGCAAAGGTGACATCAAACGCGAAGGGAGAGATGTCACTATCGTCGCGTGGTCAAAGATGGTGGCTGTTGCGTTAGAGGCAGCCACTGAATTAGCAAAAACCGGAATCGAAGTGGAGATCATTGATCCCCGCACTATCCGCCCACTTGACGAGGCCTTGATCATACGCTCGGTGAAGAAGACCAGCCGCTGCGTGATCGTCGAAGAAGGCTGGCCGTTTGCCGGAGCGGGAGCGGAGATCTCTCACCGTATCATGAATGGGGCATTCGATTATCTGGACGCGCCGGTAACACGTGTCACTGGCGAAGATGTCCCAATGCCATATGCGAAGAATTTAGAGCACCTTGTGTTTCCGAATACGGAAAAGGTCATCAATGCGGCAAAAGGGGTGCTGTATCGGTCGTAACTCAAGGGGAAATAGGATAAAGGAGAACGGATAAGGGGAAAAGACAAAGAAACGAAACATACTCTTCCCTTCTCCTTTTTCCCTTCCCCTTTATCCTTCTCGTTCTTCTCCGTTATCCTTTTCCCCTTATCCTCTATACTCTCCCGTATGTACAATTCTTCGGAAAGATTCCGCGAGCTTACAATACTTTTAGTCTTGAGTATTGCACTCTTTTTCCCCACAAGCTTCGAAACACAAACAGTTATGGCCGATGACGAAACAAATGAGCACCCTGCACTTGCCCGGTTTTCCTCGTGGGTGCTATTCGGTGGACGTGCAGTCGAAGGCGCTCCGTTCTTTGCCTATGGCTACACGTCTGAGATCAAAGCGCTTCCACGTGTAACCTCACAACCAGAGACCGAATCTTCGGCAATCCTCACGTTTGTGATCGAAGGAACGGTCGTTGATATCCGACAAAATCCCCCCGCGTTGCTGATCGAAAGCCAGGGCGCCCTGCGTTTCTTTTTCGACCCACAGGCGAACCGTGACTTTGTCAAGCCCGAGAGTTTTCGCAGTGGGAAAGAAATTGCCACATATAAGATAGAACGACGAGTACTCTTTGAGCCGAACAGCGGCTGGCTCTTGGATCATAGCTCTGCCAGCTTGGTCTCAAGTCATGACTTCACCTTGAACAACACAGAGAAGAATCTCGCTCGCCTCTGGGGTTCCCAGTTGACGCTCCAATCCCGGGCTCACGCGGGAAATGGGTTACCGTCACCGCTCCCGCAATACGCCGGAGCAATTCCCTACTCTGGACAGGTGTTTGTGAGTGGCGAACGCACTGAGCAGACAGTTCCAGGAATGATGGCCTCAATAAATAGACTAGGTTACTTATGCCTACAACACGATTACTTGAGAGCGTCACAAAACGTTTGCGTTTACCGTTAATTGCTGCGCCTATGCTATCGGTGTCAGGACCAGAGCTGGTGATTGCTGCTTGTAGGAGTGGCGTAATTGGGGCATTTCCGGTCGCCAACGCCCGTACTATTGAAGGAGTACAAGTCTGGCTGCAGCAGATCGAAACTGCGCTCAACGCTGCTTCTGAGGCACATCCTGAGCGACCGCCAGCCCCATTCTGCCCGAACCTGATTATTAAACGCACAGAGATGAAGGCGGAACTCGCTTGTTTGCTACAACATCGCATTGAGATGGTTATTACTAGCCTAGGGTCGCCGGCCGAAGTAATCGGCCCGCTACATGACATTGGCTGCCTCGTGTTTGCTGATGTCGCCACCTTGCGTCATGCCGAGAAAGCGATTGCCGCAGGAGTGGACGGCCTCGTCCTCTTGACCGCGGGGGCCGGTGGGCAAACCGGCTGGATGAATCCTCTAGCTTTCGTCCGCGCCGTTCGTCAGATGTATGATGGCCCGATTATCCTCGCAGGTGGGATCTCAGACGGTTACGCGTTATGGGCAGCACAGGTTACAGGTTGTGATCTGGCCTATATGGGTACGAAGTTCATTGCCACAGAGGAAAGCCTGGCAGACTCTGGTTATAAGCAGATGTTGGTCACATCAAGTATAGATGATGTCCTCCTCACCCAAGCATTCACGGGTTTGGATACGAACATGTTGAGGCCATCGATCATTGCCGCTGGCTTAGACCCGGCCAGTCTTCCGTCACGTGTTTCAGCCGAGGAAGCGGCAAAGAATTTTAGTCACGAAGCGTTACGTCTTGGCCCACGCCGGTATAAGGATATTTGGAGCGCTGGACATTCGGTCTCTGGCGTGACTCGCATACACGGTGCTGCTGAACTGATCGAGCAGACGTGGCGAGAGTATCAAGACGCCCGTACTCACACCACAACTCTGCTGCAGTTTTAGAGCAAAGTGCAGAAGCTGTGTACTCTAAGAAAGGGGATGAAAGTGGTGAAATTGGGCAATGACACTATTCATCAACGATGGCAGCTTGCTCCCCTCTTTTGCTTGCTGTTTTGTGTCTACAATGTGAACTTCCGCTTTCTTTCCTCTAGAGACTGTGTACCCGCCAAGTTCCTCTGATTTAGCTAGCCCTCTTCAAGAGGAGATGTAGTAAAGATGAAAGGTCCCGGCTACATGACCGTAGTCCTTCCCACGCCGGCGGACCTCTGCATAGTACGAACTCCATTCCCGAGCAATGTTCGCGAACATGTCGTAATTGTGAATCTTGTCGCGCGGAGTCTGAAGAATTATAGGTAGAAATCGTTCGACATAGATACTTACGGCATGCCACCCCGGTGTTAGGGGTGCCTTGGGGTCAACGATAACCGCCTCTGGTGTAAGGATCTTCCGTTCAAACTCCGCAAACAGGGGATACGCAATATGCAGCGGAACAAGACTTTGTTCACGGGCATATTGCGCGAGGATCAGGAAATTCTGTTTATATTCACAGTCAGAAATGACCGCACAGTAGGTTGGGTTATGTTCGCCTAGCCACCAAGTGTTCGTTGCCGTCATCCAGAGTGGAGTAATTGCTATTGATTCCGCTAATAAGAGACCAATAAGAGTACTGGAGTATACAAGACGCTGAGACACCCAAGCCGCGACAGGAAAAATGAGGAACGGCATAATCGGTAACAGATGACGAATCCCGAGGTTATAGTTCGAAGACATTGCTACCCCACTGTATACTCCCATAGTTACAAGGAATACGAGAGCAGCACTTTTTCGGATTGGATCAGTTCTTGTCTCCCACCAATTCGTACCGGCTCGGAAACACAGTGTAGCCAAAGCCCCAATATACGCGATGAGTAACACGAGAGGCGTTCTGATGAGCAATAAAAAGGGAAAGAGCCACCACCGCCCCTGTGAAGTAGTGGTATCGAGGGCGTGGGTAGCATATATACCAATGCGATTTTGTATAGCGACCCCAAGGACACCTGTTAGCCATTGGGCTTCCATAGGAGCAAGTCGCTCAATCGAGAGCAGTAATTCCTCGTATCGTAGGAATTGATCGTCGACAACCACTGTTCCTTGATTCGTACAGTAACGCCGGATTGTTTCGCGTCCTATGGCCCGTTCGTAGTTCCAGTTCGCTATTCGGTAGGTACAATGTAGGAGTGCTCCGGATATACCGATGACCACGCAGAAAAAACCAAAGCGCTTTCTCCAAGAGAGCTGAGCTGTACCTCCAATACATACCGTGGTGAACACCGTCGGCAGTAACAAGAGTCCTGAGAACTTTGTCGCGAGAGCGAGTCCGAGACCCAATCCCATTCCAATAGCTCTCTTAAAGCTCGGTATTTTTATGAAGCGGATAGCCACGATAAAGGTAACGAGATAACCTAAGCTCTCAGCTGTGTCGGTTTGCACAACGGTCAGGTACGGAAGAACGCTAAACGATGACGCCATGGTCAACATCAGTACCATGCCGGCCCGCAAGCCGGTCAGTTCATGGCCAAGTTGAACGCAACACCAGAGGAGAGGAATCGTAAAAACAAAAAATAGGAGAGTTCGACTGGAAAGCCGAATCCACCGAGCTTGAGAAGGGTTATCAAAGACAAAATAGTACGGATTATCAGTGGTGCTGGCGATATGAGCGAACGGGAGTGCCGCGATCATACCGACCAGTGGAGGATGTTCGAGATTTAATGTATTTTGACCAAAACGTACCGCTCGATAGCCGGCAAAAAGGAAGTAGGGCTCGTCCGCCGTGAACGATTGTTGGAAGATAGAGCAAACTTGGAGTGACAGTGCAACAAAAACAGCCGTGATAGTTATCGCTAGGGCGAAGCGGTCGATCTTCCTCACAGTCAACCTCCCCAAGAGCCATATCTGCAAGACGAGGCAGTGACTAGAGTCTCTAACGCCATTAGATGCTACGCGGTAAGGGCAACTTGCATTTTAGGAGCCAGCGATGAAGAGAGCAAAGAAAGGGTCCATTTGGATGAGGCTCATCTCACACTATGTTCCGCTCCAGCAAAACCAAGATGTACTCTCTTTCAGTGGGGAAGTATACAACCGGCGAATTTTTGACTCCCTCTCGACCCTAGCCTCCGGGTTCCAGACCGCTCACCCATTTAAGCATGTGGTAATTGACGGCTTATTTAACGACGATTTCTTGCAGCAGGTCGCTGATGAATTCTATCCTGTTGATGATGTCAGATGGCAACGCTTTGAAAACGACGAAGAAGGCAAACTCGCAATTAGCAATAGTGAACAGCATTTCCCACCACTCGTAAGGACGTTTGTAAGAGAACTCAACGCCGAGCCGTTTCTCAAGAAGCTAGCAGCGCTTACAGGTATCGAAGGCTTGATCTCTGATCCTTATCTTGGTGGTGCAGGCATGCATTGTATCCCACGCGGAGGAAAACTCGGTGTTCATGCGGACTTCGACGTCCATCCTCTTATGCATGTGGATAGGCGTCTAAATCTCTTAATTTACCTTAACAAAAACTGGCAGGAGTCATACGGTGGGCATTTAGAACTGTGGGACAGGGAAATGCGTCACTGTGTTCAACGTATCCTTCCTATATTTAATAGGACAGTCTTGTTCTTGACTGATGACTTTAGTTTCCATGGTCATCCTAACCCGCTGACCTGCCCACCAGAGCGAACGAGAAATTCCATTGCCATGTATTATTATACCAACGGCCGGCCAGCAGAAGAGAGGCGGAACCTGCCAAATCACGGGACCATATTTCCAGAGCGGCTGTCCCTCACTCAAGAGCCTTTATAAAGGTCGACCTGCTAAAGGAGTCCCTACGGGGTCGCTTTGGATCACCCTCAATCTCTAAGCCTGAGCAATTCCGAATTGCCCTCCACTTAGTGAGGATCTCTACGAGTGAGGATTCATCACTTGCCCCAGGATGAGAATGATCCCGCTCTGACTATTACGGACGACTTTTACCGCAATGCATCCAGATTCTTCTGCGCGCGAGCAAAGCTGGGATTGAGCTTGAGCGCAGCCTCGAACTCGGTGCGTGCGTCCGCGGAGCGTCCTGCGCGAGCGTAGACTTCCCCTAACTCGTTGTGTGCGACCTCGTCACTCGGACACAGGGCAAGCCCTTCACGATAGCGAGCGATTGCTTCGTCATCATTCGTTGCTTTGCGTGCCGCGTCAAAAGAGGAAAAGGCTTGGTTGCAAGCAACGCGTTCTTTCTCTTCTTTTTCGCGCTGATTCTGCAACGCGTCGGCTTCAGCCTTGAGTTGCGCGGTCTCTTGTTTGAGTTGCTCGATTTGCGCTTTTTGTTGTTCTAGCTTTGTATTGTCGAATAGGGTGCAGGACGGAAGGAGTAGCCAGTAGCCGGTAGCCAGTAGCCAGTAGAAGAACACAAAGAAGCTGCGATTCATTTCACGTTTCAGGTTCCAGGTTTCACGTGCCACGAAATACGCCTCAATATTGCTCCACACAGGTTTTATCCAGCACATATCACGCTACGCATTACGTTCTTACCGCAATCCCGGCATAACCTCCTTTGTCCATCGTGTCAGTTGCTGTACAGGGTTCGGGCTCGCGAAACGAATCACAATATGTTCTGCACCCGCATCGATAAAGCGTCGGGTGTGAGCAATACAGTCTTCTGGGGTTCCGTGGATAGCGAGACGCTCGAACGGTGCGGCTGGAATATTGTAATTGCTGCTTAAGAATGCACCCGCTTCTGCCCATGCCGTGGCACGACTCTCACCGACAGTGGCAAAGCAATACACGGCAGACTGCACGTCTTTTGGATCACGCCCAGCTTCACGACATAGTTCGTCGAGTCGCGCTCTTCCTTGTAGGAAACGCTCTGGCGTCACAAACGCCGGAGCCCAGGCCTGGCCAAATTTCACCGTACGCCGCAGTGCCCCCTCGCTCCGACCTCCAACCCAAATCGGCGGGTGCGGCCGCTGCAAGGGTGTAGGCAACATCGTGATCGCGTCAAAGCGATAATATTTGCCCGTGAATGCGATTGGCTCTCCCGTCCAGAGGAGACGTAGGACTTCTAAGCCCTCATTCGCTCGTGCACCGCGTTCTTTGACTGGCACGCCAGAGGCCATGAATTCTTTGGGATGTTCCCCGCCAACACCGACACCAAAGATAAATCGTCCTCCGGAGATATGATCCAGCGTGGCAACAGCCTGCGCAACGTGCACCGGGTTCCGCAGCGGCAAGAGCAACACGGCTGGGCCGAGATGAATGCGCGTCGTACGCGCTGCAACCGCTGCGAGTGTCGTGAATATCTCAAAGCGCGGAATATGAAACACGATGTGATCTCCACCCCACACCGAATCATAACCATACTCTTCAGCCTTGATGGCAACGTCAAGATATTCGGTCGCGTTGACTTCACTGCGTGGAAAGCCATTGGGCAGGCCAATGCCGAATTTCACTGCTACAGACATACTATCTCCCTTCGTTCTTAAGCCGCGTCAATGAAGAGAGTGCGTGGTGCGTATTGCGTGTTACGTGAAGCTGAGAGCCGGACCTTTTGCATCACGCAACACGTTCTACGCAATACGCAACATGCCCGTCAGAAATTATCCTTCAAATGTCGCGTCTTCGCCAACACCGACACCGGATCAAGCGTAATCTCAGGAAATTGTTTTTTCACGTTGGACTGTAGCTCGGTATTCGTGACTCGCACGAAAGGATTAATCTCTTTCTCTTCGGCGACGGTCGAGGGCACAGTCGGCGTTTTCTTGGCACGAAGGCCTTGCGCCCACTGTAACTTAGCTTGGATCTTGGCGTTGTGCGGCTCTAACGTCAGCGCGAATTGCAGATTCTTCACCGTGTATTCGTGTCCACAATAGACTCGCGTATCATCCGGCAAAGACATGAGTTTCACCATATTGTTATGCATGTCAGCGGCGGTGCCTTCAAACAAGCGACCACATCCAGCCACGAACAATGTGTCGCCAGTAAAGACCGCTTTCTCTTGCGGGAAATAGAGCGCTACGTGACCGTTAGTGTGGCACGGGATAAAAAGGAAACGCGCAGTGAGTTTGCCAATCTGAAGCGTGTCGCCTTCATCAACAAGATTGGTGATAGCTGGTGTACGATCTTTATCTCGCTTATGGCCATAGACTTTAAGACCAGGAAATTCCTTGACCAGTTCTTTATTGCCACCCACATGATCCCAATGATGGTGGGTGTTAATGATCGAGGTGAACTTCACCCCTTCACGTTTGACTGCTTCTGCTACCGGCCCGGCCTCAGACGGATCAACGACACCGGCTTCTTGGGTGGCTTCATCGATCAATAAATATGCGTAATTATCAGTCAGCACAGGAATCGGAATGATTTTCATTCCCGTCTCCTTTCATGGTGGATTCAATAAAAGCGAAGGTACTGTATAAGAGAGATCTGACGTGGGTCAAGCAGAGCAGAGTTGCAGAAAACGACAATAGTGGGTTAAGACAAACTTACGACCATCAACAGGGAGGCGCAGTATGCGGGGCATCATGGATCACATCGTTCTCAACGCAGAAGATGTCGAAGCGTTAGTGCAGTTTTATACGACCGTGGTTGAACTCGCGCCAGAGCGAGTTGAAGAATATCGACAAGGCAAAGTGCTTTTTCCTTCTGTGCGGATCAGCGAGAATACCCTGATCGACATTGCTCCTAAAGGGATGTGGGAACGCAGCAGCCTACGTTCTGTTGGACGACGCAATCTCAATCACTTTTGCCTAACACTAGACAAGAGCGAATGGAGTAAACTCTGTACACGGCTGGAAGCGTATCATATTGCTGTTGAAGGTCCGTTGCCCCGCTGGGGTGCGCGCGGCAACGGCACGTCGATTTACTTTCACGATCCCGAAGGCAACGAAATCGAAGCGCGATATTATGGAGAGTGAATTACGACAACTGTTGGTGAAAACGTTTGGAGATTACCTGTGAAAGAAGCTCGCTCATATAACGCTCCGCCTCGGCCTCATCCTGAAGCAACAATTGAAGATTTGTACCGCACACCAGGGAAAGCCGAATTGGTCGACGGCAAGATTCTGCATCTCTCTCCTACGGGCGGGGCTCCCGGATATGCGGGAGATGAAATTTTTGTCGCCCTGCGTGAATGTGCACGGCGTACTGGCCGTGGGTATGCAGTTGGAGACAACAAGGCGTTTCGCTTCAACCTTCCGCGACGAAAATCGATTAGCCCAAACGCGGCTTTCTATATTGGACCGTCGCCAGGTATGAAATTTTTCGAGGGTGCACCAGTCTTTGCTGTCGAGGTACGAAGCAAGGGAGATTACGGAGTGCGAGCAGAACGCGCGCTTGCACGAAAACGGGCAGATTATTTCGCCGCAGGCACACTCGTTGTGTGGGATGTTGATCTATTAAGCGATGAGATCGTCAGAGTGTATCGCGCCAGCGACCCAACCCGTCCTACGATCTATCGACGAGGAGAAGTCGCCGAAGCCGAGCCAGCAGTGTCTGGTTGGACAATGCCAGTAAATGATTTGTTGATCCCACGATGAAAATGATCGGCTTGTTGGGGAAACTAGGCTCGTGGTAGGGTTCTTCTAAAAGGAATTGGTATGAGTCGCAGGAGCACGACAAAAATAGATCATCCTTACGTCGAACGAAAAAAACGCGTGTGTGGTCGCTCCGTCATTCGTGGTACCCGGTTTCCTGTAAGCTCTATCGTGTGGAATCACAAACTTGGCTTCACCGTCGAAGAGACGTTACGCGAGTTTCCTCAGCTCACGCCCGCGCAGGTGTATGATGTACTCTCCTATTACTATGACCATCAACGTGACATAGAAGAAGAAATTCGTCAGGCCCATGATCTTGAGACTTGGATAAAGAAATATCCTCCGACGCTCAAGGTGAAACATGGCCACCGTGCGGCTGTATCTTGATGAAGATGTTCACACGTTTATCGCCGAGGCCATTCGGCTTCGCTGGTTATGATGCCACGACAACTCGCGATCAACATCGCTTGGGGGCTGAAGATCCAGATCAGCTCGTATACATACAGCAGCAGAATTACACACTGCTGAGATTACGCAGCCTGGGCAAACTCCTGTAACGCCGAAGGATTTTGTGGGATCGAGCGGACAAATAACGACTGTCGGAATGCGTAGATACTCTGGTTTTGCGCAAAGGCAGTTTGTTGGGT
>Ga0081539_10002155_pt1 | contig 29026 bp, 29 predicted proteins | sample TabmetS4T2R2_FD_71023 | JGI IMG/M metagenome (GOLD analysis project Ga0081539, IMG submission 71023) | Tabebuia heterophylla rhizosphere microbial communities from the University of Puerto Rico - S4T2R2 | ecosystem: Host-associated > Plants > Roots > Rhizosphere ... | reverse complement strand
GGGGGGGGGGGGGGGTGGAGTTGGGGGGGGGGGGGGGGGGGGGGGGAGCGTAGGCCCGGCTTTCCCCCGCCCCCCCCCCCCCAGCCTCCCGCCTCCAGCCTTGCTTGCGCTAAGTTCTGTCCAGACAGTAGCTTACGTGACTCAACAGTAGGGTATCCATGCGAGACATCATGAAGCTCCTGCAGCAAGCTCAGGAGATGCAGGGACAGTATCAGAAGCTTCAAGAGGAACTCCAGAGCATGACCCTCACGGGCACCGCGGGCGGAGGGATGGTCAGCGCCGAGGTGAACGGGCAGGGGCTCATCAAGCGCGTGAAGATCGATGCGTCCGTGGTCAACCCGGCCGACACCGAGATGCTGGAGGACCTCATCACCGTCGCCGTGGCGGACGCGCAACGCAAGGCGCAGGAGCAGGCGCAGGCGCAGGTCAGCAAGTTGGCCGGCGGAATGAATCTGCCGTTCAAGCTGCCGTTCTAGATGTCGGCTATCGATGATCTCGCGACGGAGCTCTCCAAGTTGCCGGGCATCGGTCGCAAGACCGCGCTCCGGCTGACGTATCACCTGCTGAAGCAATCCAAGGAGCAGAGTCGCCGGCTCGCGGAATCGCTGCTGACCCTGAGCGATCGCGTGCGGCCGTGCGAGCGGTGCTTCAACCTCACCGAGGACGTCCTCTGCTCCATCTGCCGGGACCCCAGACGCGATCAGTCGCTGGTGTGCGTCGTGGAGGAGCCGTCGGATATCGGCGCCATCGAGCGCGCCGGAGAGTTCCGTGGCGTATATCACGTCCTCGGCGGCCGGCTTGCCCCCCTGGATGGCGTAGGACCGGAGAACCTGAACGTGGTCTCGCTCGTCAATCGTGTGACGAATGGCGACGTACGCGAGGTGATCGTGGCGACCAATCCGAGTCTCGAGGGCGAGGCGACGGCCGTCTATGTCCAGCGTGAGCTGGCCAGGGTCGCCGACGGCGGCCGCTGGACATTGGCGGTGACGCGCATCGCCCGTGGGCTGCCCGTGGGCGGTGATCTCGAGTACGCCGACGGCGCATCGATCGCGCAGGCGCTCGCGGCGCGGAGGGCGATGTGAGGCTGCGCCGACGGCGTCACTACCGTAACCGTGGTGCGCTCACGGCAGCCTTTGTCGGCGGCGTCGTGGCGGGCCTGCTCATCTGGAGCATGCAGATTCGGCGCTCCCGCCGCGATCTCTTCAGCCCCAACGCGCTGCGTCGACTGGCGGCACTCGGATACCTCGGCGGCCATCCCGGCGTCGAGTCCGCGCAGATCCTCGCCGAGTATGTGCGGTGGGAGCAGGAGCCGATGCTCAGGAGGCGTGCGGAGCGCCTGTTGAAGCGCATGCAACGCCATTTGGTATAGATTTGCGCCCGCTGGTCGCTCAGCCCTCAGCCTTCAGCCACTAGTCCACGCCAGATGCCTCCTGTCGGTAGCGCAAGCTGGTCATTTACCGAAGACGACTTCGGCGCGATCACGAAGTCGCTCCAGCGGTTCCTCAACGAGTGCAACGCGCGCTGCGCGCTGCTCGTGGATCGGACGGGGCAGCTCGTGGCGACGGTGGGCGAGCAGCCGAAGTTCGACCCGACCACCTTCGCGACGTTGACGGCGGCTGACTTCAGCGCCAACGACCAGCTCGCGAAGCTGATCGGGGAGAACGACTTCAATTCGCTGTTTCACCAGGGCGAGAAGGAATCGATGTATCTCGCCGACGTCGCGCGGCGCGTCATCCTGGTGGTGCTGTTCGACAATCGCACGACGCTGGGGCTGGTGCGCCTCAAGATGAAAGAGGTCGTGACGGAGCTGGCGAAGCTCTTCGAGGAAGTGTTCTCCCGTGGTGGCGCGGGTGGGCCGGCGAAGCCAGGGCTGCTCGCCGGCGCGGATGACGAAATCGACAAGCTGTTCCAGTAAGGAGAACGTCAGCTATGTCGATGATCAACTACGCATCGCGCGAGATCAATTGTAAGATCGTGTATTACGGCCCCGGTCTCGGCGGCAAGACGACCAACCTCGAGCACGTCTACGGGAAAGTCACGCCCGATACGCGCGGAAAGCTGATCTCCCTGGCGACCGAGACCGAGCGCACGCTGTTCTTCGATTTTCTCCCAGTTGACCTGGGTTCCATTCGCGGCTTCAAGACGCGATTTCACCTGTATACGGTGCCAGGTCAGGTCTACTACAACGCGAGCCGCAAACTGATCCTGAAGGGCGTGGACGGCATCGTGTTCGTCGGGGATTCGCAGATCGAGCGCATGGAAGCGAATCAGGAAGCGATGCAGAACCTGTACGACAACATGGCGGAGTACGGGTACGACCTGACGAAGATGCCCTTCGTCATCCAGTACAATAAGCGCGATCTGCCGAACGCCGCGCCGATCAAGGATCTGCAGGCGGCCATGAATCCCGGCTGGGAGGTCACCGATCCCGCGAAGCAGCGTGTGACGCCCGACCCCTACCACAACGGCGAGAACCTCGTCGAGCAGGTCGATGGAACCTGGATCGAGCGCGCGCAGTACTTCGAGGCGGTCGCCGTGACGGGGGAGGGGGTCTTCGACACGCTCAAGGCCGTTAGCAAGTTGGTCCTCAAGGCGCTGGCGTAGCGCCGTGCGTCGGGAGTCAGCGTACGTTGTGCGTGGTACGTCAGCGTGCGTCGTACGTGTTGCGTCATCATGCGTCACGCTTGAGACGCACGACGCATCACGTACGCTGACGTACGACGTACGACGCACCCTGACTGCCGACGGATGAACCTCCCGAACTGGCTCACGGTCGGCCGCATCATCGCGACTCCCCTGATCGCGGTGCTGCCCTTCGTACCGACGGCAGGCGCGCGACTCGCGGCGTTTCTCCTCTTTCTCATCGCGGCGGTCTCGGACTGGCTCGACGGATACCTCGCGCGCACGCGCAGGCAGGAGACGAACCTCGGACGCATGCTCGATCCCCTCGCCGACAAGCTCCTGCTCGTCGGCACCTTCGTCCCGATGTACTTCCTGGCGCATCAATTCCCGTTCATGACGCCGCTGCCGCCGCCCTTCTCGCGTGTCGTGCTGCCATGGTGGGTCGTCGCGATCGTGCTGGGACGTGAGGTCACGATGACGTGGTTCCGGCAGTTCGCGTCGCGGCGCGGCGTCGTGATCGAAGCGATCTGGCCGGCGAAGTGGAAGACGGGGATTCAGCTCGTCTGGCAGGGTGCCGCGTACTTCTGGTTCTGGCTCGCCACCCTGCAGACGACGCGGCACTGGCCACCCGAGCGCTGGCACAAGACCTCGCTCCTCGTCGGCACGGTGTCGACGCTCATGATGGTCATCGCGGTCTCGCTCACGCTGTATTCGCTGTACATCTACATGCGCGACTACGGCTATTTGCTGCGCACGCGCGCCATGTCCGGGGCCGCGGCCAAGCCTCGCGTCTAGCGCCGCCGCCAGCTCGATTGCGCGCCATGCAGCCGCGCGCTCTCTTTCGTGGCCATGCGCCTTTCCGTGTGCCGATGCCTCTCGTCCGCCGTCGTCGCGGCAACCGTTGCTGCATGCGCGATCTTTTCCCGCGGCGTGGCGCCCGCGATCCCTCGCCGTGAGCTCGCCGTCTTTCCGCCGGACTGGCGCTTCCGAGCGGGTGAGCCGGCCGTGTTTGCGAAGCATGGCATGGTCGTCAGCAACAGCGAGATCGCGAGCCGCGTCGGCTCTGACATCATGCGGCACGGCGGCAACGCGATCGACGCCGCGGTCGCGGTGGGTTTCGCGATGACGGTGACGTATCCCGCGGCCGGAAACATCGGCGGCGGCGGCTTCATGGTGATTCGCCGTAGTAACGGCGAGAGCGTCGCGCTCGATTACCGCGAGACGGCGCCCGCGGCTGCGTCGCGCAACATGTACCTCGATGCGTCCGGACAGCTCACGAACAAGAGCATCGTCGGGCATCTCGCCGTCGGCGTCCCGGGCTCCGTCGCGGGGATGATCGCCGCGCTCGAGAAGTACGGCACGATGTCGCTCAACGACGTCATCGCGCCCGCGATCGAGCTTGCGGAACGCGGCTGGGTGATCGATTCGGCGTTTTCGCGCGGGTTGTCCGGGGACAGCGCCGTGCTCACGCGGTTCGAGGGGCGGCGCGTCTTCTACCCGAACGGACCGGCGCTCGCGGCGGGTGCGCGTCTCGCCCAGCCCGAGCTTGCGTGGACGCTGCGGCAGATCGCCGAGCGCGACCTCGCGGGATTCTATGAAGGACCCGTCGCGGATTCGCTCGTCGCCGAGATGCAACGCGGCGGCGGCATCATCACGCGCGAAGATCTCCGCGCGTACACGCCGATCTGGCGCACGCCGATCCGTGGCACCTATCGCGGCTACAGCTTTCTCTCGATGCCTCCCGCATCGTCGGGCGGCATCACGATGACCGAAGCGCTCAACGTGCTCGAGACGTACGAGCGTCCCGCGCCCTTCGGCAGCACGCTGTGGGCGCACCACCTGGCGGAGGCGTATCAGCGCGCATTCATCGATCGCAACGCGAAGATCGGAGACGCGGCCTTCGTCGCCGTGCCTCAGGACACGTTGACGAGCAAGGCGTACGCGCGCGCATTGCGCTCGACGATCGACGAACGGCGCCACACGCCGACGCCGCAGCTGAACATGGCCGCGCGCGACGCCATGCACACGACGCACTACTCCGTCGTCGACGGCCAGGGGAACGCGGTCGCGGTAACGACGACGCTCAACGGCGGTTTCGGATCAGGCGTCTGGGTGCGTGGCGCCGGCTTCTTCCTGAACAACGAGATGGACGACTTCGCGGCCCGGCCCGGGTCGCCCAACATGTTCGGCCTGGTGCAGGGTGAGCAGAACGCGGTCGCGCCGCGAAAGCGAATGTTGTCCGCCATGACTCCCACCGTCGTGCTCGATCCCTCAGGGCAGCTTCTGATGGTCATCGGTGGCGCGGGCGGGCCGACGATCATCACCGGGACGTCACAGGTGGTCCTGAACGTCATCGACTATCACATGTCGCTCGCCGACGCGATGCGCGCACCGCGGCTGCATCATCAGTCGCTGCCGGATTCGCTGACCTGGGAGCGCGGCGGCCTGACCGACGCCGTCGCGGACTCGTTGCGCGCGATGGGGCACGGCCTGCGCGCGACGCGAGCGCTGGTGAACATCAACGCGATCATGCGCGTCCGCGGCGGCTGGGAGGGGGTGCACGAGCCGCGATCGAGGGGTAGCGCCGCAGGGTATTGAGTTTGCGGATGCATGGTGCGATGTCCGCGCTCAAACCCGTCTGTGCTGTGCTCGCCATCGCGTGCGCGGCAACCACGTCGCAAGGTCGAATAGCGCGCGATTACAAGGTTGTCGGCTACTACACCAACTGGGTCGAGCAGCGCGAGGGCTGCCCCTTCACGGCGGGTGACGTCGACGCGTCGCTCCTGACGCACATCAACTTCGCGTTCGCGCAAGCAGACCCCGGCAGTGGCGGCCGCGCGCGCCCGTCCTGGCACCTCACGCCATTCGGCTCGAACAGCGACCTCGGTCCGCTCGGACAGTACGCGAAGGTGAACGGCCTCAAAGCGAAGAATCCCGGGCTCAGGACGCTGCTCAGCGTCGGTGGCTGGACGCATAACGACAGCGCGATGGCGTGGCGCTTCACGACACTCGCGGAGTCACCCGCGTCTCGCGGACAGTTCATCGCGAGCGCCGTTCAGTACGTCCGGGAGAACGGCTTCGACGGCATCGACATCGATTGGGAGTATCCCGTCGACTCCACGCGCGGCGGGCGCCCGCAGGACAGGCACAACTTCACGCTCCTGCTCAGGGAGCTTCGCGCCGCGATTCGCGCGGAGGCGCAGCGCACCGGCAAGCCACCGCTCCTCCTCACCGTCGCGATGCCGGGGTTCGACCCCACTCAATGGTACGAGCCCGCGGACGTCGCGCAGTACGTCGACTGGATCAACCTCATGGCGTATGACTTCGCCGGCGCGTGGAGCAGCGCAACGGGGATGAATGCGCCCGCTCCCACCATCCGGCAGGTCGTGGATGCGTACGTCGCCGCCGGCGTGCCGCGCGAGAAGATCGTGCTCGGAATGCCGACGTACGGACACTCGTTCGCCGGCGTCGACACGCGACAGCCCAACGCGCCCCACAAAGGGAAGGGACCCAAGGGAAAATGCACGCGCGAGCCTGGGTCACTCGCGAGCTTCGAGGTCGCCGATCAGCTGCGCACGGGCTCCCTGCGGGGCGCATGGGACTCCGCGTCGGCCACGCCATATGCCTACGATTCCGCCGCGAAGGTCTGGGTCACGTACGACGACACGGCCTCGTTGCGCTTGAAGGCGGGCATCATCGAAGACATGCAGCTCGGCGGCGCGATGTTCTGGTCGCTCGACACCGATGACTACCGCCACGGTTATCCGCTGATCTCCGCCGTATCCCGCCGTCTGCGCAGAACCCACCGGTAGCAGGGTCTTGCGTGCGGTGATATCGTAGGCCGGGGACGGCCCTTTCCGTCTGTTCCTTCCGTCCTCTTCCTCCTTCCTCTTTTCTCCTTCCCTCATGGTGACCTGGTCTCTCGAGACGCTGCTGCGGGCGCTCGAGCTCATCGGCATCCTCGCCGCGTTGTACGTGGCCGTCCGTGCGTTCCAGCAAGAGCCGAAGTGGGGCGCCCTCGTCTTCGGAACGACGCTCGCCGGCATCGCGCTGGCACCCTTCATCGGCCTGCTGGCTGCTGGTCTGCTCGCCCTCGGCGCGCAGTTCTTCTACATCCGGCAGCGATATCCCTGGAAGGAGTTCGGCCGCATCTGGATCTACGTCGTGCTGTGCTGGGCGGGCGCGACGTATATCGACGGGCGCAGATATGGTTTCTTCCCGATGCTTGGGCCGAGCGCAGCGCAGGTGGAAATCGCCGCGGCGGGCGCCCCGATCGGCGGCTCGTCGAACGACACGTTTCTCGACGTCGACGGTGGACGCATCTGGTACAAGAAGACCGGAACCGGTTCCGGAACGCCGGTCGTGTTGCTGCATGGAGGTCCCGGCGCCGCGAGCTATTACCTGAAGCCGCTCGAGACGCTGGGTGACGAGCGCCCCGTCGTGCGCTACGACCAGCTCGGAGCGGGGCATTCGGATCAGGCCACGGATACGTCGCGTTTCACGATCGCGCATTATGTGGCGGAGCTGGATTCCCTGCGGTCCGCGCTCGGCATCGAGAAGATGCACGTCCTCGGTCATTCATGGGGCTCGATTCTCGGGTTCGAGTATTACCGCGCGCATCCGAACCGCGTCGCGAGCCTCGTTCTCGCCAGCCCAGCGCTGAGCGGCCCCGCGTGGGTGAAGTACACGCGCGCGCTGCTGCAGAACCTTTCGGCGGAGAACCAGAAGGCCATCGCCGAGCGCGAAACGACCGGCGATTACGATGCGCCGGACTACCAGGCCGCCGTCGCGGAGTACAATCGCAAGTACGTCGTCCTTCGCCCGGACGAGGCGGACATGGACAGCACGACGAAGACGATGGGACAAGCCACGTATCTGCACATGTGGGGACCGAGCGAGTTCACCCTCACCGGACCCTTGCGCGCGTACGACGCGTCACGGCAGCTGCGGCGCGTGAAGGTGCCGACGTTGTACACGGTCGGCGAGTTCGACGAAGCCGGCCCCGATAACGTGAAGCAGTTCGCCAAGCTGACGCCGGGCGCGCGTGTGGAGATCATTCCCGACGCGGCGCACGTCACGACATGGGACAATCCGAGCGAGATGTTGCGCGTGGTGCGCGGCTTTCTGCGCGGTGTCGATTCCACGGCGGCCGCCGCGGCGGCGCCGGCGCAGTCGCCGTGACCGCGGAGATCCTTGCGAGGTGACCGGCCGGGACTGCCTGCGGATCTTCCGCGCGGGATGGTGGGGGCTCGTCGCGAAGCGCACGGTGTCCCCGTGAGTCCGCAACTGGTCGAGGTCATTACCGTCGGGGACGAGCTGCTGCTCGGCTTCACCGTCGATACGAACGGCGCCTTTCTCGCGCAACGGTTGGCGGAGCGAGGCATCGCCATCGCGCGCCGCACCGCCGTCGGCGACACCATCGACGACATCGTGCGCGCCGTCGAGGAAGCGCTGGACCGGACCGGCGCGGTGATCACCACCGGCGGGCTGGGCCCGACGTCGGACGACGTCACGCGGGACGCCGTCGCGGCGGTGTTCGACCGCGAGCTCCGGGTCGACGAGCCGCACCTTCAATGGATGCGCGAGCGCTGGCAGAAACGTTTCCATCGCGAGATGCCGGAGTCGAACCGCCGCCAGGCGATGATTCCCGAGGGCGCGCGCAAGCTCGACAACAAGCACGGATCGGCGCCCGGCATCTTCATCGAGGATGAGACCGGCCGCTTCGTCGTCATGCTTCCGGGCGTGCCGCGCGAGCTCCGTGGGATGACGGAGGACACGCTGCTCCCGCTGCTGGGAGAGCGGGGGCTCGCCACGGACACGGACGTCATCATCTCGAGCACGCTGCGCACGACAGGCATCGCCGAATCGATGCTCGCCGACAAGCTGAGCGCGTTACACCTCGCGGAGGGATCCAGCCTCGCGTATCTCCCCGGCATCGACGGCGTCGATCTGCGCATCACGGTACGCGCGTCGGATCCCGGCGCCGCATATCTCGAGATCGCGGAGGCCGCGGCGTTCATCCGTGAGCGCGTTGGCGACGCGATCTACGGCGAGGACGCCGACGACCTCGCCCGAGTGGTCGTCGACGCCTGTCGCGACCAGAAGATCAATCTGTCCGTCGCCGAGAGCTGCACGGGAGGGATGCTCGGGGCGCGCATCACGTCGGTGCCGGGCTCCAGCGACATCTTCGTCGGTGGCGTGATCGCCTACTCGAACGAGGCCAAGGTCGAGCAGCTCGGCGTGTCCCCCGCGTCTCTCAAGAACCATGGCGCCGTGAGCGAGCAGGTGGTGCGCGAGATGGCGCTCGGCGCGCAGAAGAAGTTCGGCACCGAGCTCGCGCTCGCGATCACGGGCATCGCGGGCCCCGGCGGGGGCACGCCGGAGAAGCCCGTGGGTCTCATCTGGATCTGCGCCGCGTTCGGCGACGGGATCAAGCCGCTGCAGATGCGGTCATGGGGCGATCGCGAGGAGATCCGGTATCGGGCGGCTCAGGCAGCGATGGAATTAGCGCGCCGTCTCATTGTATGATTTTGCCAGCATCCCCACCCCTGTAACCCACTCCGCGAGGACACCGCCGTGAAGTTCATGCTTCTCGTCTACAATGATCCCGCGATGCTCGACGCGATGCCGCTGAGCCAGTTCGACTCCGAGATGCGGGAGTGCATCGAACACGCGCACGAGCTTCGCGAGGAAGGGAAGCTGCTCCAGTCACAGCAACTGGAGGACGTGAAAACGGCGAAGTCCGTACGGATGCGCAACGGCCGCGTGACGACCGTGGATGGCCCGTTCGCTGAGGCGAAGGAGGTGCTCGGCGGCTTCAACGTCGTCGAGGCCGACGACATGGACGAGGCAGTTCGCATCGCCGCCACCTTCCCGTGGATCCGCACCGGGTGCATCGAGGTTCGCCCGATCCGGGACATCGGCGCGTCAGTAAACGCGTGAAAGCCAACGTTAACTCCGCTGTCGATTTGGCCGCGCCCCGTTCGACGTAATAGGTACGCGGTCGAGTCACTCACCCTGAGATCTCATATGACTGTGCTCTCCGACCTTCGGCGCTCGATCCGCGGCCTGGCCAAGGCGCGCGGCTTTGCCGTCGCCGTCATCGTGACGCTCGCGCTGGGTATCGGCGCGAATACGGCGATGTTCACGCTGCTGCGCGGAACCCTCCTTCGCGCGCTCCCGAATCGGGAGGGGGAGCGGCTCGTATATCTCAAGCAATCCGCGAAAGCCGCGGGGCAGGACAACGTCCTCTTCTCCGTCCCCGAGATCACCGACTATCGCGGCGGCTCGAAGACGCTCTCCGGGATCGCGGAATACTCACAGATGACCTTCACGCTCCTGAGCGGAGACGTGCCGGTTCACATACAGGCGGGCATCGTCAGCGGGAATTTCTTCGAGGTCATGGGCTTCGGCGCGGCGCTCGGTCGCGTGACGAACTCCGGCGACGACGGACCGAACGCGCCCCTCGTCTCCGTGCTGTCGCATCAGTTCTGGATGCGCCACTTCGGCGGCGACCCATCCGTGATCGGCAAGGTCGTCCGGATCAACGACCGCCCCTCGACGATCATCGGCGTCGCGCAGCGCGTGCCGCAGTATCCGACGCGCACCGACGTCTTCGTGAACATGGTCACGAGCCCGCACCACATGAGCGCGACCATGGTGCAGGGGCGCACGCATCGCATGACGCACGTGTTCGCGCGGCAGGCCGCCACGTTCACCCTGGACCAGACGCGCAACGAGATCGCGCGGCTGTCGCGCAACGTGTACGCCGATCACCCCGACGCGTACGAGAAGGCGGCCGGCTACGCGATCAACGTCTCCACGCTGCGCGAAGCGCTCAACGAGCGCGCCTCGCTGACGCTCTGGCTCCTCATGGGCGCGGCGACGTTCGTGCTCCTGATCGCATGCGCCAACGTCGCGAACCTCACGCTGATGCGCGGCGTGCGGCGTGAGCGCGAGATGCTCGTGCGCGCCGCGCTGGGCGCGGGCACGTGGCGCCTGCGCGTGCTGCTGCTGCTCGAGAACCTCACCCTGGCCCTCATCGGCGGCGCGCTGGGCATTCTCGTCGCCTATGCCGGCCTCGAGCTCCTGAAGGGGTTTGCCGAACAGCTGACGACCCGCGCCGACGAGATTCGCGTCGACGGCCTGGTCCTCGCCGTGAGTCTGGCGACGAGCGTCGTGGCCGCGATCGTTCTCTCCTTCGTGCCGCGCTTCGGTTCCGAGGGATCACTCGCGGGACCGCTCGTGGCCGGAGTGACGCGGTCGACGTCCGGACGGCGGACGCATCGCCTGCAGCATACGCTGGTGGTAGCGCAGGTGGCCGTGTGCGTCGTGCTGCTCACCGCCGCGGGCTTGCTGGTCCGCACCCTGAGCAAGCTGCAATCGGTGGAGACGGGCGTGCGCGCCGAGAACGTCCTCACGCTCGAGGCGCCGATCGAAGGCGACGCGATCTCCAGCGCCGAGAAGCTCGCGATGTACGAGCGCATGCGCGATCGCATCGCGACCCTCCCCGGCGTCCAGACGGCGTCCCTCGGCTCGAACGTCCCGCTGCGCAGCACGTTCTTCGTCCTCGAGATCAAGGCGGAGGGGCGTGCGCCGGCGCCCAACGAGGCGACGCCGCGCGCGACGTACAAGACGGCGGACAACACGTATTTCGAGGCCGCCGGCATTCCGCTGCTCAAGGGTCGCGCGTTCGAGACGACCGATCGCAAGGAGTCCGCGCGCGTCGTGATCCTCAACAAGGCGCTCGCCGACAAGCTCTTCCCGAATCAGGATCCGATTGGCCGGCGCGTCGCCTGGACGGGCGAGGTGCTCAAGTTCATCCCCATCACGGGAGACTGGCGTACGGTCGTCGGAGTCGTCGGCGACACTCGCGACCAGGGTCTCGATGCGGAGCCGACGCCCACGATGTACCAGCCTTTTGCGCAGGAGGAGGTCTTCAACGGCGCGCTCGTCATCCGGACCAGAGGCGATCCGATCGCGATCCAGCCCGCGGTTCTCCGCAACATTCGCGAGCTGTATCCGCGGCAGCTGATCGAGAACGTGGCCACGCTCGAGGAAGTCCGCGACGCGACCGTCGCGCCGCGACGTCTCAACGCGCTCTTCATTGCGTCGTTCGGCGCGCTCGCGCTGATCATCGCGATGGTGGGCATCGCCGGCGTGCTCGCCTTCTCCGTGAGCTCCCGCACCGCGGAGATCGGAATCCGGATGAGCCTCGGCGCCGACGCGCGGCGCGTCCGCCGAATGGTCCTCGGGGAAGGAGGCGTGTTGATCGCGGGCGGTCTCGCGCTCGGTATCGCCGGCGCGCTGCTGGCCTCCCGTCTGATGCGCGGGCTCCTCTTCGGGGTTCAACCTCACGACCCGGCCACGATCGTCGCGGTGACGGTCATCCTCGCGTTGATCGGCGTCGCCGCGTGCTGGCTGCCGGCGGTGAGGGCGGCGAGAGTCGATCCGGCCATTGCACTGAGATCGGATTAGGGGCTGCCAACGTTGGTAGCGTCAGCTCATGGTCGTTCACCTCGTAGACGGGACGTACGAGCTGTTCCGGCACTTCTACGGTCAGCGCCGATTCAACGAAGGAAAGGACGCGCCCTTCGGCGGCGTGATCGGCGTCCTGGGTACCGTGCTCCAGATGATCGAGACCGGGGCGACTCACATCGGCGTCGCCACGGATCACGTCATCGAGTCGTTCCGGAACGCGCTGTGGCCCGGTTACAAGACCGGTGAGGGGCTCGACCCGGCGCTCCTCGCGCAATTCCATCCCCTGGAGGACGCGCTCGTGGCCATGGGTGTGGCCACCTGGGCCATGGTGGAGCTCGAGGCCGACGATGCGCTCGCGTCGGCGGCGTATCTGGCTGCGAAGGACAAGCGTGTCGAGAAGGTGTGCATCTGGACGCCGGACAAGGACCTCGGCCAGTGCGTGAGCGGCGACCGAGTCGTCCAGATCGAGCGCCGGACACTCAAGGTTCGCAACGAGGCGGGGATTCTCGAGAAGTTTGGTGTCGGTCCGGCTCTGATCCCGGACTTCCTGGGCCTCGTGGGCGATGCCGCGGACGGCTATCCCGGCATCAAGGGCATCGGCAAAACGGGCGCGGCCCGGCTGCTCAACAGATACGGGCCCATCGAGACGTGGCCGCCTGAGGCGCTGGGCGACAAGCGGGACCTGGCGCTGCTGTTCAAGAAGCTGGCAACGCTGCGGTCCGACGCACCGCTCTTCAGGAGGGTCGACGAGCTTCGCTGGGCCGGCCCCACTCCCGCTTTTCAGTCTATCGCGACGCGCATGGATGCCAGCAGGCTGCTCGAGCGCGCCATGAAGACGCTTGGATAGAGAATTCTTGGCATGGAGAGGTGAAGACACCGATCTGAGATGTCGATTCTGGTGAGCACCGTTCGACGTCTTGGTAGAGACGGCCCAAGGCCCCTACCAAGGAGACGACGATGCGAGTCATTCAGAAGTCTGGCGTGCTGTGGACGGTGCAGGCGTTGCTGGCGGTCTTGTTTCTCTTCGCTGGCGGGATGAAGCTCGCCATGCCCGTCGAAGCGCTGCAGCAGGGCCCGATCGCGCTGCCCGTGTCGTTCCTCAAGTTCATCGGCGTGGCCGAGGTAACGGGCGCTCTCGGGCTGATCCTGCCCGGTCTGCTCCGCGTGCATCGCGAGCTCACGCCCTTCGCGGCGATCGGCCTCGTGATCATCATGAGTGGCGCAGTGACGATCTCGGTGACCAGCATGGGCATCGGCGCCGGCGTGGTCCCATTCATCACCGGGCTACTCGCCACGTACATCGTCCTTGGCCGGCGTCAGTGGACGTCGGTGCCCGCAACCCGATAAGGAGACACGACACATGCGATTCATGGTCATCGTCAAAGCCAGCAAGGAATCCGAGGCTGGCGTGTTGCCGGATTCGAAGATCCTGGCCGAGATGGGCAAGTTCAACGAGGAGCTGGCGAAAGCCGGCGTGATGCTCGCTGGCGAAGGGCTGGCGCCAAGCTCGAAGGGCGCTCGCATCAAGTTCAGCGGCTCGAAGCGCACGGTCACCGACGGTCCCTTCACGGAGACGAAGGAGCTGGTCGCGGGGTTCTGGCTGATTCAGGCGAAGTCGAAGGCCGAGGCGATCGAGTGGATGAAGCGCGCGCCCTTTGACGGCGGCACCGAGATCGAGGTACGGCAAGTAGCCGAGCTCGAGGACTTCGGCGACGCCGCGACGCCCGAGATTCGAGAGCAGGAGCGCAAGGTGGGCGAGCGCGCCGCGAGGAACGCGAAGAGCGGTAAGCGCCAGTAGCGGGGACCTTGCAGTCATGATCGCGCGTGGTGTGATTGGAGGCCGTGACGGTCTCCGAAACCCATGGCGCGATCGACGCTGTGTGGCGCATCGAGTCGGCGAAGGTCATCGCCGGGCTGGCGCGTATCACTGGCGACGTCGGACTCGCGGAGGATCTGGCCCAGGACGCGCTGCTCGCCGCCCTGGAGCAGTGGCCGGAATCGGGCGTCCCCGCCAACCCCGGCGCCTGGCTGATGCAGACCGCCAAGCACCGCGCCATCGACCGCCTGCGACGCGACAAGATGGCCGAGCGCAAGCACGAGCACGTGGCACGCGAGCTGGAGTCCCAGCAGGAGCGCGCCGTGCTTGACCTGGATACCGCGCTCGACGATCACGTCGGCGACGATCTGCTCAGCCTCATCTTCACCGCGTGCCATCCGGTGTTATCCACGGAAGCACGCGTCGCGCTCACGCTCAGGCTTCTCGGCGGACTGACGACGGACGAGATCGCGCGCGCCTTTCTCGTCTCCGAGGCGACCGTCGCGCAGCGCATCGTGCGCGCGAAGCGGACGCTGTCGGACGCGAAGGTCCCTTTCGAGGTCCCGCGCGGCGCGGACCTGGACGCGCGATTGTCGTCGGTCCTCGACGTGCTGTACCTGATCTTCAACGAAGGATATTCGGCGACGGCGGGCGACGACTGGGTGCGGCCGGGTCTGTGCGAGGAAGCACTGCGACTCGGGCGCGTGCTCGCGGGTCTTGCGCCGGACGAGGCCGACGTGCACGGCCTGGTGGCCCTGATGGAGATCCAGGCGTCGCGGCTGCGCGCGCGCGTCGGGCCGACGGGTGAGCCGATCCTCCTGTTGGACCAGGACCGCGGCCGCTGGGACCATCTCCTCATTCGACGTGGGCTCGCGGCGCTCGAGCGCGCGGAAGCCGCCGGTCGCAGTGGACCGTATACGCTCCAGGCGGCGATCGCGGCGTGTCATGCGCGTGCGGGCAGCGCCGACGCGACCGACTGGGGGCGCATCGCGTCACTCTATGCGCAGCTGGCCGCGCTGACGCCGTCGCCGATCGTGGAGCTGAACCGCGCGGTGGCCGTGGCGATGGCGTTCGGTCCCGCGGCGGGTCTGACGATCGTAGACGGTCTGCGAGCCGAGCCCGCGCTCAAGAACTACCATCTGCTTCCCGCGGTGCGAGGTGATTTGCTGGCGAAACTGGGCCGGCGCGACGAGGCGCGTGTGGAGTTCGAGCGCGCCGCGAAGCTCACGCGCAACGAGCGCGAGCGCGCGTTGATGCTCGAGCGCGCGCGGCAGCAGGCGTCAGCCGCAGCGCACTAGACGCCGCGGCGCCGGTGCCGCGGGGAAGAGTCGCACGGCTCTCCGCGCGTACACACGCGCGTGGGGGCAATCGCCGCGACCCGCGTACAGCTGCGCGAGACGCAGGTTGATGCGATAGCTGCCGGGGTCCCAGATCACGCCGTTCCTCCAGCCTGCCCGCATGGCGCCATTCCCGACGAATCCGATGGCGGCGGTCTGGCCCACGCTGCGCACGACGGCGACGATGAGCAGCATGAGCGTCGCCGCTGCGACGGCGTTGCGCGCGGTTCCGGGCAGGGTGACGACGCGCCCCGGCCGCTCGCCCCGGACGCCGCTCGTCGCACCGAGAACGCTCCAGGCCAGGAGCGCGGGTGCCGGGAGCAGCAACACGGCGTCGAAGGCGCTGACGACGGCCATTGTGGTCAGGGTGGCAATCAGCACCAGCTTCGCGAGCACGGCTTCACCGTCCGGCAGATCACCCCATCCCCGGCAGCCGCGCCACAGCAACAGCACAAAGGCGCCCGCGAGCGCGAGCGTCGCGAGGAAACCGCGCTCCGAGATGAACGCGACCCAGTCGCTGCTCGGCCACGGATTGGCGGTCATTCCATCTTCGGCGATCGACGCATCGCGGGCGCGCGCGAAGCGCGTGTAATGCACGGGCCAGTTTCCCGGACCGACACCGAGAACCGGGTGCGCGCCGGCCATGCGCAGCGAGTTCGTGTACTGCGCCATGCGTCCCCGGCCGCTCCCCGAGCTGTAGTCCACCATGCCACGCGCCGAATCGAGGTAGGGGGAATCGCTCGTCCAGCTCAGGCGATTCGGCAGCGCGATCGCGGCAGCCACGCCGACGACGCCGGCAAGCGCCAGGCGCGCGAGACGCCCGCCGACGTGGGGATGCGGCCAGTAGCCGCGCGAGGCCAGCAATGGGACCGCGATCACGACGAGACAGGCGGCGAGCGCGAGCCACGCGGCGCGCGATCGGGACAGCACGAGGGCGGCGGCGACGATCGTCGCGCCGACGGAGCCAAGCAGTGCACTCAGAGGGCGTCGCGCCGTCACCGTCGCGAACACGAGGCTCGGCAGGCCGATCACGCAGAAATGCGCGACGAAGTTGCGGTTGCCGAAGGTGCCGCCGGGCGCGCGGTTCAGGCTGAAATAGTCGCTCTCGAGGCCATACGCCTGCGCCAGACAGGTGAGGGCCGCGCACGCCGTTGCGACCGCGGCACCCACGAGCACAGCGCGATGCGATCCCAGCATGCCGAGCTGCTTGCCGCCCCAGAAGACGATCGCGCTCGAGACCGTAATCGCCAGGGCGCGCTGCGCGACCCAATGGTTCGTCGCGAATACCGCCGAGACCAGACTCAACGCCACGAACGCAAGGAGAACAACGTCGACAGCGTCGAGCGCCATCGTCATCACGCGAACGACCAGGATCACCGCAACCGCCAGCGCCACGATGTGAAGCGCCAGCTCTTTCGGGACGAAGTACCGGTCCAGCTCGAAGATCCTGTACGGCAGGACGACGATCGTCACAGCGATCAAGCCAAGCTGCAGAACGATCGTGGCGATTCTGTGCGCCATTGCGTGAATGCTATTCGGCCGGGACGCCGTCGCGGAAGTTTCGGAACGTCACGGAGTAGCGCAGGCGGTCGACCTCGGGGACGCTGTGCTCCCACTCCGTGCGCGACGCGCCGCTGAGCAGGTAAGCCGACCTCGGCTGGACGGTGATGGACGCGCGCTCCCACTTGCTGCCGACCTTGCGGCGCAAACGAAACACCGCGGGTGAAACGAGCGAGATGCCGATCACCTCGCCGAACTGCGCCTTGTCGCGATGCCAGCCGATGCCCGCGCCGGGACGGTACTCGTTGATCAGCACCTGCTGCAGCCGCTCCGCCCGCATACCGGCGAAGGCGGCCGCCGTGGCGCGCAGCTCGAGGAGAAAATCGGGGATGTCCTCGACGCGCTCGATGTCGCGCTTGGCATAGTCGTACTTCCACCCGAACGACACGACGCGCCGCTTCGCGAGGAAGCCGTGAAAGTCGAATTCCTTGAACGGCAGCTGCGCCATCGCGCCGAGCAGCGCCTGCTCCTCCGCAGCGCTGATGACATCGGGTTGATAGCGGAATCCTTCGGGAAGTTTCGGCGTAGTCGGTGCCGCGCCGAACAGATCTGCCTGGCGCGCGCTCATCCAGGCTCTGTCTCGGCACGCCGAAAGGGCGTTGCGCAGAGAGCGCAGAGGGACGCAGAGACCGCCGAGAACCACACACACAAAAGGAAACGAGTCTCCCAGTGCTGTTGCAGTCCTCGGCGTTCTCTCTGTCGCTCTGCGCCCTCTGCGCAACTGTTTGCAGTTTGTCCTACGCGCGTTTCAGCACGCGATTGATGGCCAGCATCACGCGCTCGAACTCCGACGTCTCGCGGCCGAGCTGTTTTTCGCCGCTGGCCGTGATCCTGTAATACCGCGCGCGGCGCCCGGTCGGCGATTCACCCCATTTGGACGTCACCCACCCCTTCCGTTCCAGTCGCTCGAGCGCGGGATACAGCGATCCCTGCTCCACTTGAAGCACGCTCTCGGACAACCGCTCGATGTGTTGGGCAATCGCGTACCCGTGCAGGGGACCCAGCGTGAGTGTGTGCAGGACGAGCATGTCGAGCGTGCCGGGCATCAGCTCGCTGCGATTCGATTTTGGCATCGTCACTCTCCACGCATGGCGATGACGGGATCGAGCAGCATCGCGCGTCGCGCCGGCAGGTACGTCGCGACAGCGGCAACCACGACCAGCACGACAATCGTCGCCGCGTACGTCCACGGATCCGCGATCTCCGTGTTGAACAGCATGCCCTTGATCACGCGCCCTCCGCCGAATGCTCCCGCGCATCCGATGACGACGCCGAGCACGATGACCGTGAGAGATTCACGCATGATCAGGCCGGCGATGGCGTCGTCCGTCGCCCCCAGTGCCTTGCGTACGCCGATCTCGCGCGTGCGCTGCGATATCCCGTACGCGACGACGCCGTACATGCCGATGCACGCGAGCGCGAGCGCGAAGGCCGCGAACGCGGCCACGACGCTCGTCGACACCCTGCGCGGCTGCAGAGTGCTGGCCACCGTCTGCTCCATCAGCGCGAAGTCCTTCTCGCCCTGCGCACCTTCCGCGACCAGCCGCGGGTCGACGGACCGAACCGCGCGCGCCAACGCCCGAATGACCCGCGCGCCGTCGCGCGCGCGCACGACCAGCATACCCCACGGCCACGTCTCCAGCGTGTAGGGTACATACACCTCCGGCTCCGGCGGAACGTCCTGCCGCCGCTGATAGACGTCGGCCACGACACCGATCACGCTGCCCGGCAGCGGCTTCCCGAAATCGGCACGCGCCTGCGATGACCGCGTGAGCACGATCCGCTGGCCCACCGGATTGGCACCCGCCCAGTAACGCCTGGCCATCGTTTCATTGATGACGAAGCTGCCCCCGGGCGAACGGATGTCCGTGTCGTCGAACCAGCGTCCCGCGGCGACCGACATGCGCATGACGGGCAGATACGTGCCCGACACCGTGCGATACAGCACCTGATTCGACGAATCGAGCGTCGAGCGTCCTTCGATCGCGAGCGTGGTATAGATCCCCGCACGGCTGAAGGGCGAGTGGTTGATGAAGCCTGCTTCGACCACGCCCGGCACGCCCCGCGCGGCGTCCATCAATCTCGTGTAGAGCGCCGCCGCCGCCTCCGCGGACGCATAGCTCGGCGGCGTCTGGATGCGCAGCGACACGACGCCGGTCGGATTGAAGCCGACGTCGACCGCTGCAGCGCGCCGGAAGCTCTGCAGGAGGAGTCCGGCGCCGATCAGCAGCACGACGGCGAGTGCGAACTGCACCGTGACGAGCACTCGGCGCAATCGTGATTCCGAGCGAACGCCGACGGACCCCAACGCGCTCGCGCGCAGCACCGTGCCCGCGCCAGCGTCTCGGCGCGTCGCGCGAAACGCCGGCCACAGACCGCACAGTAACGCGGTGCCGAGCGTTGCTGCTCCGGCGATCAGCAGACCACGAACGTCCATCGTCAGCTCGTCCATGCGCGGGAGCCGCGCGCCGATGGCCTTCGTCGACAACCGCAACAGGAGCGACGCCATCGCGGTGCCGAGCATTCCGCCGATCAGCGTGAGGATCAGGCTCTCGGTGAGCAGCTGCCGAACCACACGGCCGCGCGACGCTCCCAGCGCCGTACGCAGCGCGAGCTCGCGCGTGCGCGTCGTTACGCGCGCGAGCAGCAGTCCCGCGACGTTCGCGCAGACGAGCAGCAATACCGCGAGGGCCGCCGCGGAGAGCGTCGAGAGCATCGGTCGAACGTCGCCGATGATCTCGCCTGCAACGGAGAAGGGCGCCGCTGCCCACGTCTTCTGCGCTTCGGGATACTGCTCGGCCAGACGCATGCTGACGGGGCGCATCAGCGCGACTGCGCGCGCCGAGTCGACCGCGGGTCTGAGCCGCGCGATGGTCCGGCTGTCTGCGTGCAGGCCGCGCTGCTGGAGGATGTCCTGACGCTTGTATTGTGAGATCGGCGACCACAGATCGGCGAAGCCGGGATAGACGGCACCCGGTTGCAGGACGCCGATCACCGTGACCGGCGAGCTATCGACGGTGATCGTGCGGCCGATGATGCTCTCATCGCCGGCATAGAACTTCTTCCAGAGGCGAAACGACATCACCGTCGCCGGGGGCGCGCCGGCGCGATGATCATCGGCGAGCAGCAATCGGCCAAGCAGGGGGCGAACGCCGAGCACCCGGAAGAACTGCGAGTCGACGTACGCGGCGCCAATGCTCTCCCGGCTCTCGCCGATCCGGAGTGAAACGCCGTCGCCCCGCGCAAAGGACAGGCCCTCGAACGCCTGCGCCGTCGCAGGGTCGCGCTGCCAGTCCAGCGCGGTGGGAGCGGATGGCGCGCGGAAGCCTCCGTGATCATCGCGCTCGAGCATCATCATCAACCGGCCCGGATCGCGGAATGGGAGACTGCGGTACAGCACGTGGTCCGTGATGCTCACCACCGTCGTCGTCACGCCGATGCCAAGTGCCAGCGTGAGTATCGTGACCGCGGCAAAGCCGGGGGCGTTGCGCAGCGAACGCAGCAGGTGCCGCGCATCGAGCTTCGCGCCGTCGAGCACGCCGAGTCCCGCGACCCGCCGGCGCTCTTCGGCCAGATACGTCGGGTTGCCGAATCGGCGCCGCGCGGCGTGCGCGTCGCCCGTTCCGCCGGCAGCGGGGGCCCGTCCCGCGGCGTCGAGGGCGAGATGCTGCTGCATCTCCTCACGGATCTCGCGGTCGTAGGCTTCGGCGTGCAGCCACACCCGCACGCGATGTCTCCAGCCGTCGATGAACGACATCGGGCCTCCACGGCGCCATAGGTAGACTGTCTAACCATGATAGGTAGATGATCGACGTATGCGCAAGGGCGAGTTCCCGGCCGTGGATGTAGGTTCCGGAGCCCATGCCTGGCCGCGAACTCGCCGTCGTGCTCGCGCTGACTGTCGCCCTGCCCGTGACGGGCGGTGCGCAGGCGCGCGCGCTGCGTCGCGCTGATTCCACGCTCGTCCGGCGAATTCTCGTGGCGGAGGAGGCGCGAGACTCGACGGACGCGGCGCTCCGCGACGGCAGCGCGCATCGCGACGCGCGCATTCGCCTGATCGCCGCCCGCGCCCTGGCGCGCATCCGCGACCCGCAGTTCCGCGCGCGCGACTCTGTCTCCGGTCTCGGCGTCCCCTTGGTCACGCGCACGCGCTGGGCGGACCCCGCGTGGCGCCTTCGATACCGGCGGCTGGCGTCGCAGCGTGACAGCTGCGACGCGCTGCGGTCGGCGTTCGCGGACAGTGTCTGGCACGTCCGGCTGCGCGCCGCCGATCTGGCCGGCGTGTCGTGCGGCGGCGACGACACGCTCGTCGCGGTACTCCGGGGCTGGATCGCGGCGCTTCCCGCCGATGCATCACGCCACGACCGCGGCGGCGTCTCCTGGCATGCGGCGGCTCACGCGATTGTCGCCCTGGCGCGTCTGCGTCCGGACGAGGCGCGCGCGCGCGTCCCGGCGCTCGCGCGCCACGATCGATGGGAGGTCCGCATGTATACCGCGCGCGCCGCGGCGCTCCTGTCGGACACCGCGCTCCTGCGGGTCCTCGCGGGTGACTCGGACGACAACGTCAAGGAAGCAGCGATCGACGCGCTCTCCAGGCTCACGGGTCATGCGGACGATGAGATCTTTGTCGCCGCGCTCGGGGCCAGCGGAGCGCAGGCGGTTCGCGCTGCCGCCAACGCCCTGAGGGGCTCTCCGCGCCCCGACGTCGTCCCCGCGGCCAACGCGGCATTCGAACGCTGGGTTGCTCGCGCGAGCGCATCGGAGCGCGACGCGCGCATCGCGCTGCTCGAGGCAGCGGGCCGTCCGGCAAGCGACGATCGGCCGCCCGCCGGGCGTACGCCGCTGCCTGGGGACGTCGTTCCTCTCGCTTTGGGCCGCGAGGTCCAGCTCCGGGTGAGGATGGCTGCGGCGAGCGGCGGCGGGACGTTTGCGCTACGGCTTCGCGGCGACGCGGCGCCGATCATGGCCGCGCGCGTGTTACAGCTCGTGCGGCGCGGGTACTACGACGGCGGCACGTGGCATCGCGTCGAGCCTGACTTCGTGATCCAGGGCGCGGGTCCGGGGACGAACGAATACGTCGGCTTCGATCAATACCTGCGCGACGAGCTCGGGACGCTCGCGCACCTGCGCGGCACGGTCGGGATGAGCACGCGCGGCCATGATACCGGCGACGCGCAGTGGTTCATCAACCTGAAGGACAACCTGCGCCTCAACCGCGACTACACCGTCTTCGCCGAGGTCGTGGACGGCATCGAGGTGGCCGACGACATCATGGAAGGCGACCGCATCGCGCGAATAGATGTACTTCCGCAATAGAGGATCGTCGCGAGCTAGACAAGTGCTCGGGGGAAACGGCAGAAGCCGCGGGAAACGGCAGGAAAACATCTTGTTTGAATTTGACGCGATTTCTTTCCCTGCCGTTTCATGCTTCTTCCAGCCGTTTCCCCCGAGAGCGCGCCGCTACCGAGCGATCTCGCGCAGCGTAGCAGCCAGTTTTCCGACCCTCGCTGCGTCCGCGGCCGAACGCGCGTCCGAGTCCAGCTGCGACGCCAGCTGCGCGAGCGCATCGCGCCGCGAGGTACCCATCGCTGCCTCCGCGCTCCTCAGCGATTCACGCACGGACGCGACGCGCGCGGATGCCAGGCCGTTCATTCGCTCGAGCTGGTCGAGATACGCGCGCGCCAGGGCGAAGCTCGCCGGCCACACGAATTTCTGTTGGCCCTGCGTGTTGTAGTAGTCGAAGTGCACGGTCTTCGCGGCGTCGATCTCATTGCGCGAGAGCCACGCGCTTGGCGTCAGCTCGAGAATGTCGAGGCCGCGCGAGATCTCGGAGCTCACGATCACGCCGTTGTACCAGTAGGTGGACCAGGTGCCGCCGCTGCCCATGCGGAGCGAGTCCACCGGCCCGCGATCGAAGAAGGCGATCTCACGCGGGTGTTTCGCGTCCGTCCAGTCGAACACGGACACGCCCCCCTGATACCACGACTGCACCATGACGTCGCGGCCGGGAATCGGAATCATGGAGCCGTTGTGCGCGACGCAGTTTTCCTGCGCGGTCTGCACCGCGGGGAGCTTGTAGTAGCTCTGGAACGTCATCCGGGTCCCGCTGATCGTGAAGAGCGCGTCCGCACCCCATTCGCGCGGATCGAATGAGCGGCACTTCGGTTGGCCGCCGCCGCCCCATTCGTCGCTGAAGAGAATCTTCGTCCCGTCGTTGTTGAACGTCGCCGAATGCCAGTAGGAAAAGTTCGAGTCGGACACCGCCGAGAGACGCACGGGGTTTGCGGGGTTGCTGATGTCGAGCAGGAAGCCGTATCCCTCGCACGCGCCGCCGGCCCGGCCGATCTCCGGGAAGACGGTGATGTCGTGGCACTGCGTCGGGCCGGGCTGCGGTCCCGGGCCCCGCGGCTCCTGTTCACCATACCCCATGGCGTTGATCATCCGCTGCACGTTGGCGCGCAGCAGCGCGCTGTCCGCGGACGTCGCGGCGCCCGTTCCCCCGCGCGCCTTCACGATCTCTTCCAGCCATGCCGTGGTCCACGAGAGGTACACGGGGCGCTCGCGCCCGAAGATCACCGCGGTAAAGCCGTGGACCGCCTTCGCGCTGTCGAGCGAATACTTCATCGCCGCGGAGTCCTGCGGCGTTTCGCCATGGCGCGGCGGCTCGAACAGCCCGGAGAAGATGCGGGGCGAGCTCACGATGGCCGCGCGCTCGGGATTGGCCAGCGGTACCTTGATGACCTCGATGCGGAAGCGGGCCGTGTTCGGGTCGGTCGGGCTGTCCAGGCACCCCGGCAGCTCTTCCGCCGACCGGATGCTGGACGACCCGGAGATGTAGACGTACACGTTGTCGCGGTCCTTGGGATCGACGACCACGGTATGCGTGTGCGACCCGCGGCACGTCTGCACGTTGCCGACGTTGCGCGGGTGCGCGATGTCGGAGATGTCGAAGATGCGCAGACCGCGGAGGCGGTCGCGGCTCACGGGCTCGGGCACGCCCTGTGTGCCGCAGTCCAGGCGACCGCTCGTACCTTCGCCCGAGACGAAAAGCAGGTTGCGGTACACCGAGACGTCGCTCTGCGACGCCGGGCAGACGTATGCCGTCGCGAGGACGGGCGCGGCAGGGTTGCTGATGTCCCACACCTGATAGCCGTTGTAGTTCCCCTGAATCGCGTACTTGCCAAGAAAGGCGAGGTCGGAATTGGTGCTCCCCTCGAAGGAACCGGTCGGTCGATTCCGCGACAGCACGCGCATGTTCCACGTGGCTTCCGCCGCGTCGTGGAGTCCCGCGCGCAAGCCGACGCGCGGGTCGGGATTCGGCGCCGCCGTCGACATGGTGACGCCGTCCACGGTCACGACAGGCGCGAGCCCGCCGCTCGATGAAACCGTCGAGCCGGCGCACCCCGCGGCGCTGAGCACCGCCGCGAAGGACGTCAGGGAGGCCGCGGCGCGCCACGCTGAGCGGCGGCGAAATACGGAGATCATGGCTGATTCCTTTGAGTGGGCGTGAGGTCGGAGAGCATGTGCTGCATGCGCGCGATCTCGGTCCTCTGGTCGACGTTCACGTCGGACGCGAGCTTGAACACGGTGTCGTTCTGGCCGCCGCCATACGACGAGAACAGCTGCTGCACCATCTGCACGGCGCCGCCGTGGTGCTGGATCATGAACGTCAGGAAGAGGCGGTCGAAATCCGCTCCGCGCGCCGCGTCCAGTTGCGTCATCTGGGCTTCGGTCAGCATGCCGGGCATGCGCATGTCGTGCTCGACGCCGTTCATCATCATGCGCATACCGGTGGGCCGGGGCTCCGGCACCGGCAGCCGCCGGTCGGCGAGCCACTGCTGCATCGTCACGATCTCGTCCTCCTGGGCACTGATGATCCGACTCGCGAGGATGCGGATGGATGCGCTCGCGCCGTGCGTCGGTGCCATGCGGGCCATGACGATCGCCTGCGCATGATGCCCGATCATGCCGGACATGAAGTCGATGTCCGCCTGTACGTACGGCCGCCGCACGCTGTCGGCCCGCGCGGCCGCGATGGCGGCAGAATCGGGTGGCACCACCCGGCGCGCCGTAATCGGGACCGGCGAAGCGGCGCGTGTCTCCGACGTGCGGGCGGTCGCCCGGCATGCGGCGAGGTGCGCGGCGAGAGCCGTAAGTGCCGTGAAACGGCGCATTTGTGACGCTGGCATCGGGATTCGGAGGACGGGAAGGCCTGCACGGGCCAGCCGTTCCTGACCCTAACTATAGATGGTACGGTCAAGTCCCACGAACCCGGCCCGGCTCGGATACCGAAGAAGCAGCGAAGGTGATTTAGACGGTTAGGCCCTTGGCGCAATCTTAAAAATTGTTAATGTCTGTAGCAACGCTGCACACACCCCCAGAGGGCTGACATGGCAAGAACACGGAATCCACGGCGTTCCCGCGCGGCAAAGCGCGGCCGCCCGCCGAAAGGCGCGTCGCGCACCGGCAAGCGTGCGAAGCGGAAGACATCGAATGCGAACGCCAGCCTGCGTCTCGATACGATTCCGAGATCGTTTCTCGGCCGCGAGCTGCAGCGACAGATCGACCGCTTCGGGCTGTCGCGCGAGGTGGCCGGCGCGGTGGTCGACGACGCGGCCTCGCAGATGTCGCGTCTCATGAACGGGCACATAGGAGAGTTTTCGGCGGAGCGTCTCGCGAAGATGCTCGTCCGTCTCGGCACAGACATCACGATCACGCTGCGGCACGCGGCGCGCCTGGGACGCCGTGGCCGCGTGAGGGTCGGCGTGACATAATTTCTGGCCATGGGCTACCGGCCACTCTTCTTCTTTCCCGCCATGACGATCGCGGTCCTTCTCGCGATCGGTTTCTTCAAACTGTACGGGCGCGCGACACGGCCGGACGTGCCGACGCCGGTGTCCGCCACCGTCGCGCATTTCGCGCCGGGTGTGGCGCTCGGCGTCCCCATGAAGCAGAGTGCGGCCGCGCTGCGGGGAGCCGCGTGGATTCCAAACGTCGGCTATGTGGGCGCGCTGCCCGGCAATCGCACCGTCGCGCAGGTGCGATTGTTTCCGGGCGCGGCGGAGCGTGCGAAGGCGGCGGCGTCCGAGGACGCTCCGGTCGCCGGGGTCGAGATGGTGAGTGTGAAGAGCGAAGACATGCCGAGGGCGATGCAGGACCTGGGCATCGTCTTTCGCGGCGCGCCCAAGGATGGGTGCATCATTCCTGTCTACGCCGAGGCGCCCTTTCGTCGCGTGATGTACTGGACGACGAAGAACGACCGCGGCGGGGTAGCGCTCATCTCCGACTGGAAGCGCCAGGGGCCGCCGCGTCCGGGCCTCGTCGTCTGGTCCATGCTCGCCTGGGCGGGTCCATTCAAGGGATCCGAGACGCTGCTCGCAAACTTCGACGCACGATCGTGCCTCACCGTCGCCGGCACCTAGCAGTTCGCGCGATGCGCGCGGCAACGCTCGCGCTCACGATGGTGGTGCCGGCGTGCACGCCGGCGAAGGACGCAGCGGCGGCCGCGCGAGATCTCAACGCGTCGATCGATGCGCTCGAGGCGCTGTCCCTCGGATTCCGCGACTCGGTGTTCGCCGCCCGCGACACCACCACGATTCTCCTGGGCAGCGGCCGCGATCCGTCCATCGCCGGCGCGGTGGTGGACGCGTGCGAGCAACCCGCGTCGCAGGCGCCGGTGCAGCAGCATCAAACGCCGGCGTTCAGCATCAGCCTGCCGGCGGACTTCGAGCCGGTCGCGCCGAGTGCTGCCGACGAACGCGCGCGCGCTCGTGGACTGTCGGCGTACGAGTGGCGTGGGGAGGACCAGTCGACGGTACGAATTGCGTCGCGCCCCGACACCGTCGTGGACGGCAAGGTGCTCGGCATGCACCGTGGCTGGACGGGTGCGATGTCGAGCGAATGCGACGTCGACATCAACGGCCGTCCGGCGCACGTGGACATTGCCGACGCCGGGGGTGACGACCACGTGGTCCATGTCCACTTCGCGGAGAGCGAGCTCGGAACGTCGGGAACCCGGACGATTCAGCGCTCGCTCGTGCTGATCGCACACGGCCGCTCGATCGAGCGCCAGCGGGAGCTGCTGCGCGCCGCGCGGTCCCTGCAATTCGGCGGCGGCTGATCCCGGCTGCTCGGCACGCGCGTTGCCGGGGTTGAGGCCCGACCATTCGGGCCGGGGGGGGTGCGGACGTGAAATTGCGCAAACGGCACAAGTGGCTGCTCGTGGCGGGCGCGGCGAGCATGGTGGGATCCCGGCTCGCGGAGGAAGCGATCACGCGGTCGTGGCGCGCGACGTCGAGAAAGGATCCGCCCGAAGACCCGCTCTACGAGGATGTCAGCTGGCGGACGGCGCTCGCGTGGGCCGCGGCGCTCGGTGTCGTCGTCAGCGTCACCGAAGTCCTTGCGCGCCACGGCGCCGCGGTCGCGTGGAAGCGCGTCACGGGGAAGCGGCCGCCGGAGCCGCGACGCCGGCCGCGCGTCCGCTGACGGGAGCCTCGCGCGCTTGATTCGCAAGCTGAAGGACGGACGCTACCGCCTGTACTCGCGCAAGAAGAACCCGAAAACGGGAAAGCGGCGCAATCTCGGCACGTTCCGCAGCCGCGCGGCCGCGCAGAAGCACGAGCGCGCCGTGCAGTTCTTCAAGCGGGGCTAGCCCCCGGCCGATATTTTTTACCCATAGGAACGCAAGCGCCGTCCTCCTTCGGGGCGTAGAATGGGAGTCCTGTGGATCGCTTTGGCGGCTGCCCTGGGATACACGCTCGGCAGCCTTCGCGTGCTCAATCAGTACGAACGCGCGGTCGTCTTCTTTCTCGGCCGGTACGCCGGAACACGCGGGCCGGGACTCGCCTTCATTCCGCTCCTGCTCGCGCGCATGAAGCGCGTGTCGATGCGCATCGTCGCGCTCGACATCCCGCCGCAGGACGTCATCACACGCGACAACATCTCGGTGAAGGTGAACGCGGTCCTGTATTTCCGGGTCGCGCAGCCCGAGCTCGCGATCCTCGAGATCCAGGACTACCTGTACGCGACCGCGCAGCTCGCGCAAACGACGCTGCTGTCCGTCCTGGGACAGGTGGAGCTCGACGAGCTGCTCGCTGACCGGCGCAAGGTGAACGATCTCCTCAAGCAGATCATCGACGAGAAGACGGATTTCTGGGGCGTCGAGGTGTCCGCCGTCGAGATCAAGGACGTGCAGCTTCCGGACACCATGCGCCGCGCCATCGCGCGGCAGGCGGAAGCGGAGCGCGAGCGTCGCGCCAAGGTCATCAACGCACAGGGCGAGCTCCAGGCGTCCGAGACGCTGGCGCAGGCGGCGAAGATGCTCCAGAGCCAGCCGGCATCGATCCAGCTGCGCTACCTGCAGACGGTCACCGAGATCGCGGCGGAGAACAACTCGACGACGATCTTCCCGCTGCCGATCGACCTCGTGAAGCCGTTCATCGAACGCGCCGCGCAGGCGGCGACATCCGAGGCCGCGGAATCGCGGGACATCTCCGCGCCGAAGGGCCCCGCCGCGCTTCCCCAGCCCGCGCCGGAGACGCTGCCCCAGTTTCGTGTCGAGTCGCCGAAGAAGTCGACCGGATAGTGTTCTCGGGGGAAACGGCAAAAAACAGGAATCGAAACGGCAGGATACGAATTGAGCTGAAAAGACGACGCGATCCAAGGTTCGCGGATGCATCCTGGCACATGGATCTGTCGGACGAGGAGTTGACCTACGTCGTGATCGGCTGCTATCGCACGGTCTATAACGAGTGGGGCGCGGGTTTTCTCGAGAGTGGTTACGTGGGCGCACTCGTACATGAGTTCCGCAAACGCGGTCTCAACGTACGGCGCGAAGTGCCGGTACCGCTGTATTACGACGGCGTCGAAGTCGCGAAATACAGGATCGACCTTCTGATCGAGAACCGGTTGCTTGTCGAGGTCAAGTGCTGCTCAGCGCTGAGACCCGAGCATATACGGCAGGCGTTCAATTACCTCCGTTGCACCGACATTGAGATGGCCCTCCTTGTGAATTTCGGAACGAAGCCTGAGGTGCGTCGCTTCACCTTGAGAAATGGAGAGAAGAAGCACCTCAAGCGGGGCTAGTCGGTGAAGTTGACCCGATTTGGTGGACACCAGCAATCTGTCACAGGAGGTGTCCATGGGTCGAGGAGAACGTCAGCGTCGGCACACGCCGCAGTTCAAACTCGAAGCGGTGCGGCTGTTGAGGGAG